>Ga0310813_10002172_pt1 | contig 11928 bp, 11 predicted proteins | sample YN3metagenome_FD_203086 | JGI IMG/M metagenome (GOLD analysis project Ga0310813, IMG submission 203086) | Soil microbial communities from experimental microcosm in Duke University, North Carolina, United States - YN3 | ecosystem: Engineered > Artificial ecosystem > Soil microcosm > Unclassified...
ACACGAAGACCAGGCGCGCCTTCGTCACGACGATCGGGACGATCAACGAAGACACGTCGGTCGCGACGTTACAAGGATCCCCACCTCGCGCGACACTCGTGCGGAGTGAGCGCGCCGGCCTGCTCGTCATCGCGCCCGATGCCGCCGGGGACTCAGCGCGCGCCGCGCAGGCCGTTGCCCTCCCGGGAGATTATCTCACCGCTTCCCCCACTCTGGCTCGTGACGCGGGGAATGATGGGCGTCGTCTTGGACTTGTACTGCTACCGGCGAACGATGCGGCGTTGGTCATCGACGCTGACCGCGGTTCCCTGCTCCGCTGGATCCACCTCGGCGTTCTGCCGCTGAGCGCCGCGCTGTCGCACGACGGCAGCGTCGCGTGGATCGCCAACTTCGGCGGCGGCCAGCCGACCGAGGCAGAGCGCGCCGTTCTCCAGTGCTGCCTGCGCCGCGCCGAACGTGTGCGTGTGGATGCGCGAGGCGTGGCGATGACGGGGAGCGTCGTTCGTGTAGACGTCGCAACGGGGCGTATCACTTCGACCATTCCGGTCGGCCGGCACGCGAACGGGTTGGCCTGGGACGAAGCGCACGAACGGTTGTACGTGTCGAGCGGGGTCGACGACGCCGTGACTGTGATCGACACGCGCTCGGCGCGCGTGCTCTCGACCATTCGCGTGTCACCCTTCCGCGAAAAGACCGCCGGCGTCGCGCCGACGGCGATCGCTCTTTCGCCGTCGGGCGACCGGCTCTATGTCGCACTCGGCGGGGCGAACGCCGTGGCGATTTACGGCGTCCATTTCGACGCCGGGCCGGCTTCATTGCTCGGCCTCGTGCCGACCGCGTGGTATCCGTCATCAATCGACGTCAGCGCGGATGGAAAGCGCATCGCGGTGGGCACGCTATTCGGCGTCGGCTCGGGCGAGGGGAGTGCGGGCGGCGCGCTGCGCGGGCGGTACGTCTTCGCGCAACGCGGGACCGTTCACGTCATCGAACTTCCGGACTCCACCGGCTTGGCGGCGTACACCGCGGCGGTCGCCGCGAACAATCGCCTGACCGTGAACGCACAGGGCACTGCGCTGGCGGTCGCTCGCCCGCGCGCCGGCGTACCGTCGCGGGCGGTGCCGGAGCGACCGGGCGAGCCGTCGCCGGTCGAGAACGTGGTGTTCATCATCCGAGAGAACCGGACATTCGATCAGGTGCTCGGCGATCTCAGTCGCGGCGCCCGTGACAGCTCGCTCGTGATGTACGGGCGAAACGTGACTCCGAACGCGCATGCGCTCGCCGAGCGATATGTCACGCTCGACCATTTCTTCGCATCGGGCGGCAATTCGGCGGATGGGCATCAGTGGCTCACGCAGGCGAACGAAACGGAGTATCCGATGTGGCCGCTCTACTCGGGCCGCACCTATCCGTCCGAGGGCAATGATCCCCTCGCCTACTCGCCGGGCGGGTTCCTCTGGGAGACGGCACAGGCCAAGGGCAAACGCGTTGCCGTCTTCGGGGAGTACGCGCCGGCCGCATCCGATTCGATCGCTCGCGTTCGCGCCGACTTGCTCGCCCGATGGACGTCCGACTCCGGCAAGGGCCCGGCGGTATTTAGAGATCTCCTACGACAGCGCTACCGGACCAAGTCGGCGATCCCGTCGTTGGACCGCGTGCTCGTTCGCGAATATCCCGGCTGGACGCAGGAGGTGCCCGACGTCGTCAAAGGGGACGTGATCCTCGCGCACCTCGCCGATTGGGAGCGCGCGGGACGTATGCCTCACCTCGTGATGATCGTGCTGCCGAGCGACCACACGGTTGGCACGTCGCCGGGGTGGTGCGTACCGAAGGCCTGTGTTGCCGACAACGATCTCGCCCTGGGCCGGATCGTCGCCGGCTTGAGCGCGTCGAGCTTCTGGAAGCGCATGGCAATTCTCGTCGTCGAGGACGACGCGCAGAATGGCGTCGATCATATCGACGGCCATCGGACGGTGGCGCTCGCGATCTCGCCGTTCGCCCGGCGCGGTGTCGTCGATTCGACCGTCTACACGCAGGCCAGCATGGTGAAAACGATCGAGCTCATGCTCGGCTTGCCGGCGCTGTCATTGTTCGACCTCGTCGCGACCGACATGCGCGCCAGCTTTATCGGGCCCAACGACAAGCCGGATTTCACGCCGTACACCGCGATCGTCCCGGCACAATCGCTCGCCGAAACGAATCCCAGCCCGGCGTCGATGCGGGGCGCGTTCGTGAAGGAGCGGCGCGCGGCGGCGGTCGCGTCTTCACGTATGCGTTTCGACGAGCCCGACGCCGCGCCGAGCGGGGCTCTCAATCGCATCCTGTGGCACGACGCGCGCGGTTACGACGTGAAGTACCCGGGGGTGCGGTCGGCGTTGTTCTTCCCGTTGAGCACCGACATCGACGACGACGAACGCGACACCAAGAAGCCGCAGGCGGTTAAGCCAAAGCGCTAGCGTACCCTTCGATGGAAGGCGAAGGTCTCACGAATCGTTTGCTACTCGGCGGTGAGCAGCCCGAGCCTGAACGCAAACTGCACGTACTGGGAGCGGTGTCCGAGCCCCAGCTTTTCGTGGATCCTTTGCTTGTACGTGTCCACGGTCTTCGGGCTGATCAGAAGCCGATTCCCGATCTCCGGAGCCGAATAGCCTTGGCCGACGAGACGCAACACATCGCGCTCACGCACGGTGAGGCGCGCATATTTGTCGTGGTCAGAGTGTTCGGCATCCTTGGCGACGAGTTTCCGAGCGAGGATTCGGGCCGCTGTCGGCCGAACGAAGATGTCGCCGTGAGCAACGGCGCGTACGGCGTTGACGAGCTCTCGATCTGCCTCGGTCTTCAGGAGGTAGCCTGAAGCACCCGCCTCCATGACGGGCACGAGATACTCTTGCTCGGCGTGCATCGAGAGGAACAGGACACGGGAACCATGACCGGCGGCAATGATCTCCTTGGTAGCGGAGATGCCGTCTACTTCCGGCATGGCGACGTCCATCACGACTACGTCGGGCCGCAGGTGAGCGGCCATTTCCACCGCCTCGCGGCCATTGTTCGCTTCGCCAACTACACTGATGTCGCGTGCTGTTCCCAGCACGGCTCGCAGGCCGGCGCGGACTACCCGATGGTCGTCGGCAAGCAAAACACGAATCACGTCAGTCGTCATCTCTCCTCCGGTGCACGACGTCACACGGCGAAGATTGCTTGTCCAGAGCGGCACACGGCATCAGGCGACCTTCGGATACTCTGCCGGGGAAAAACCGACAGAAAAGGCCGCGCGACAGTGAACGCTTGGCGCGGACCCTCGCCAAGGGGGCGGGGATTCGGCAAAATCAGGCACTTATGTCTCTTTTTGCCTTTCTCGACCGCGATCACTCGGTGGCCGCCGAGGACTACTCGCGCTGGCTCGTTCCCCCCGCCGCGCTGGCCATCCATTTGTCGATCGGCCAGGCCTACGCGTTCAGCGTCTTCAACCTGCCGCTATCGCACGCCATTGGGATTACCGACGCCGCCCCCAACGACTGGAAGCTGAGCACCATCGGTTGGGTGTTCAGCGTGGCGATTGTGTTTCTGGGTCTCTCGGCCGCGTTATTCGGCCCGTGGCTCGAGCGGGTCGGTCCCCGCAAAGCGATGTTCGTTTCGGCCGTGTGCTTCGGCGGCGGCTTCGAAGTCGCGGCGGTCGGCATCGCAACGCATCAATTCTGGCTCCTGCTTCTCGGGTACGGCGTCCTCGGGGGCATCGGTCTCGGGATCGGGTACATCTCGCCGGTGACGACGCTCATTCGTTGGTTTCCGGATCGACCGGGCATGGCAACCGGAATGGCGATCATGGGATTCGGCGGCGGTGCGATGATCGCGTCGCCGCTTTCGACCATGCTCATGGCGCGTTTCCGAACGCCGGCGTCGACCGGCGTCGCGGCGACGTTCGTCGTCATGGGCTTACTCTATTTCGCGTTCATGATGTTCGGCGTTTTCACAGTGCGCGTTCCGCGCGCGGGTTGGCGGCCGCGCCTCTCGTCGCGCGCCGAGCAGCGCAGACCCTTCGTCACGACCGGCAACGTTACCGCCGATCGCGCGATCCGAACCCCGCAGTTCTGGCTGCTCTGGGCGGTGTTGTGCCTCAACGTGACGGCGGGTATCGGCGTCCTGGGCCAAGCGTCGCCAATGATCCAAGAGATGTTTCCGGGCGCGATCACCGCCAGCGCCGCGGCGGGATTCGTCGGACTGCTCAGCCTCGCCAATATGGGCGGGCGCTTCTTCTGGTCGTCGTTGTCCGATTTCATCGGACGGAAGGCGGTCTACGCGACTTTTTTTCTCCTGGGTGCGCTGCTCTACGCGCTGGTACCTCGAACAGGTCACGCGGGGAATGTCGTGCTGTTCGTCGCCGGCTACGTGGTGATTCTCAGCATGTACGGCGGCGGCTTCGCGACGATCCCGGCGTACCTGCGCGACATGTTCGGGACGATTCAGGTCGGAGCGATTCATGGACGGCTGCTCACCGCATGGTCGACCGCGGGAGTGCTCGGGCCGGTGCTCGTGAACTACATCCGCGAATACGAGATCGGGCACGGCGTCGCAAAGGCCGACGCCTACACGACGACGATGTACATCATGGCGGGGCTGCTCGTCGTCGGGTTCTTCTGCAACTTGTTCGTGCGGCGCGTGCACGAGCGCCACGTCACCACCGAGATGCCGGCGTCGGCGACCGCCACGGCCTGAACGAGGAGCGACCATGATCGAGACCGACAAGGGACGTCGCTCCGCCGCCTTTTACCTTCGCCTCGCGGCCGCGTGGGGACTAGTCGGCATTCCGCTCGGCTGGGGCGTCTGGCAGGTCATTCAGCGATCACTCGATCTGTTCCGCTGACGAGCGCCGTCATTTCCCGCCGTCGATGGAGAGCACTTGCCCGGTAATCCATCCCGCGTAGTCCGAGGCGAAGAAGAGCACTCCGTGGGCGATGTCCGCGGGTGATCCGAGGCGTTTGAGCGCGATTCGCTCGACGAGCTCGCGCTGTCCCTCCTCGCCGTACGACTCCCACTGACGCTCGGTAGCCTCGTTCGAGCGGACGAAGCCAGGCGCGACGTTGTTGACGGTGATGCCCCACGGTCCGAGCTCGTGCGCGAGCTGACGCGTGAGCCCGATCTGTGCGGCCTTCGCCGACGCGTAGGCCTGAATCCCCGTCAAACTGATTCCCAGTCCGGCGCCGCTCGAGATGTTCACGATGCGTCCGTACCGCGCGCTTTTCATCGACGGTGCGACGGCCTGGGACATGAAGAACGCGCCGGAGACATTCACGTCGAAGATCGATTGCCAGTCTCGCTGGGCAATCTGTTCGAGTGGCCGGCCGACCTGCCCGAGCACGCCGCCCGCGTTGTTCACCAGAATGTCGATTCGACCGGCCGCGACGATCTGGCCCACGAAACGACCGACGGCTTCTTTGTCGCCGACGTCGACAACGCGCGCCTCACACCGGCCGCCCGCGGTCGCACAGAGATTCTGCGTCTCGTGCAGCTCGTCTTCGACGACATCGCACACCCACACGGTCGCGCCACGCTCGGCGAAGGCGAGGGCGATCGTACGGCCGAAACCGTGCGCGGCGCCGGTGACGATCGCGACACGGCCCGCGAAAGCAACGTTCACTTGGCGGCCCGGCTCGCCGGCTGCTCTGTCGCTTCGCCCCACGTCCCCGTGAGCAATGCGCGTGTTTCATCGACGGCGACTTGCCACAGCGCAAGCATGTTCTCGTCGGAGCGCTGGTACAGGCCGCCGTAGTTGCCGTCGCCGAGGTATTCGCGCAGCGCCACGGGATCGAGCGCGCGAACGCGAGCCAGGTCGACCATCGGACGCTGGGTCGACGGAAGCGCGACGTTGGGAAGCCGAGTCCACGGGAAGTTTTCCATCCACGACGCGTGCGATGCGACCGGATCGATCTCCTGGACCTTGGCCCATGTCCGTGGAGCATTCCACCAGTTGTGGAACAACACGCGACAGTCCGGGTGGTCGGCGGTCCACTCGGGAACGAACTGTTGAACCGCCGCGTTTCCGCCGTGTCCGTTCACAACGAGGATGCGCCGGAAGCCGCTGTGTGCGAGGCTGTCGAGGATGTCGCGGACGACGTTCAGGTGTGTCTCGACGCGCAGCGACACGGAACCGGGGTACGCGCGAAAATACGGCGTGACTCCGTACGTCACGACCGGGAAAACCGGAACGCCAAGTGGCTCGGCCGCTTCGGCCGCGACGCGTTCCGGCAAAATGCAGTCAACGGTCAGCCGGAGATATCCGTGCTGCTCGGTGCTGCCGAGGGGCAGCACGGCGCGGTCGTCGTGTCGCAGGTATTCCTCGACCTGCATCCAGTTCATGTCGCTGACTAACACGGATTCAGCCTCGCTGGCGGACTCGGCGACAACTTACCGGGGTTTGCGGAAAAGTGGGAAGCACGATGTGGCGGAGAGACAAAAAGGCGGGTCAATGGCGATGAGGACCAACCTTTACGGAGAGCGAATGCGCATACGGACGGCACTAGCCGCGTTGTCGGTAGCCGCGTTGACCTTCGTCGCGCGGCCGGCGACGGCTCAAGGCACCAAGACGATATGCAACGACGGAACGACCTCGAACGCCGTCGGACGGGGAGCATGCTCGAGCCATGGCGGCGTCAAGACCATGGGGACGGCATCGGCGAAACAGGCTTCGAAGGGCGAGGCGAAGGCCGCCGAGAAGTCGGCCAAGACCGAGACCAAGTCCGCCGCAAAGACCGCGAAGGCGGAGACCAAGGCCGCCTCGAAGGCTGAAGCCAAGGAGGTCACCTGCACCGACGGCACGACGAGCAAGCCGGGACGCGGCGCCTGCTCCGGACACGGAGGAGTAAAGAAGGCGGACTCGAAAGCAAAGAAGGGATAGCGGCAGGAGGGCGTTCCCTCACGCGGCGCCAGGTGTCTTCCTCATATTCACGGCGACGGACATCGGTAGCTTGCGATGATCCGTCGCCGTTTTTGTCTCCCTCTTCGTGGAGCGCCGATGCGTCGCGCTACTGCACTTCGACTTGTCATTGTCGCCCTCGCGGCGTTTTCGAATCGACCGGTCGCCGCGCAAGGTCCAGCCGGACTCCCAGACAGCATCAAGGCCAGGCGTTGGGCGCTCGAGAACGAGCTCGAGTCGCTTGCCGTCGTCGACCGCAAGGTCATGATCCCGATGCGCGACGGCGTGCGCATCGCGGCCGACATCTACTATCCAAGAGGCGGAAAGAAGTATCCGGCGATCTGGGTGCGCACGCCGTACAACTTCAACTATTGGGACGTCCAGAACGGGGTTCCACGCGATATGACCGCGGCGCTGACCGCGATCAAGCGCGGGTATGCCTATATCGACATGCAGGAGCGCGGGCATTTCTTCTCCGAGGGCAACTACGACATCCTCGGCCCGCCCCTCACGGACGGCGACGATGAGCTGAACTATTTGCGCGCCCGGACGTGGTCGAACGGTAAAATCGGAACGACGGGGTGTTCGTCGACCGCGGAGTGGCAGGGCGCGGTGGCGGCGCTCGGCAATCCGGGCTACGCCGCGTTCAATGTGCAGGGTTTTGGCGCGGGAGTCGGGCGTGTCGGCCCGTACTATGAGCAGGGGAATTGGTACCGGGGCGGGGCCGTGCAGATGCTGTTCATCGATTGGTTGTACGGCGAGCAGAATCAGGTGCGACCGATGCTCCCGAAGAACGCAACGCAGGCCGACCTGATTCGAATATCGAAGTCGTTCGATCTCGCACAGCGATTGCCGCCCGTCGATTGGTCGAAGGCGTTTTGGACGCTGCCCGAGCAGGACATCATCAAGAATGTCGATGGACCGAAGGGGATCTTCGCCGACTCGATGCCGGTGGCGACGGGTGGCGCGATGATCAAGCGCGCTCCGAATGATCCGGCGTGGTATCGCGGCGGATTGTTCCACGACAACATGCGGATCAACATTCCCGGTTTGTGGTTCATGTCGTGGTATGACGTCTCGGTCGGCCCGAATCTGGAGATGTACAACCTCGTTCGAAGAACGGCGAAGGGCGACGCAGCGAATCAGCAGTGGGCGATCATCGCGCCGGTGGGCCATTGCGCGTACACGCGCGCGACCGAGCACACAATCGTCGGCGAGCGCGACATGGGCGACGCGCGGCTCGGCTATCAGGACATCATGTATGCGTTCTTCGACAAGTTCCTGAAGGGCGTGGCCAGTCCGGTGCTCGATACGATGCCGAAGGTGCGTTACTACACCATGGGACTGAACAAGTGGCAGTCGTCCAACTCGTGGCCGCCGGCCGGCGCGGCGCCGATGACGTTCTATCTCGGCAGCGGCGGAAGCGCCAACACGGCGAAGGGCGACGGTGTGCTCACGCGAACGGCGCCGACGAGCGATAAGCCCGATCGCTTCACGTACGATCCGGCGAAGCCGGTGATGTCACACGGCGGCAACGTCTGCTGCCAGGGCAACGCCGTCGGCGCGGGAGCGATGGATCAGCGTGAGACGGAACAGCGACCGGATGTGCTGGTGTTCACGTCGGAGCCGTTCAACGAGGGCACCGAATTGTCCGGGCCGATCATTCCGACGCTCTATGTGTCGTCGGATGCCAAGGACACGGATTTCAGCGTGAAGATTCTCGACGTCTACCCGGACGGCCGAGCGTACAATCTCGACGAGTCGATCCAGCGCATGCGCTACCGGAATGGCTATGACAAGCCGCTCGTCTGGATGGAGAAGGACAAGGTCTACAAGGTGACGTTGCAGCCGCTCAACACGAGCAACTGGTTCGCGCCGGGACATCGCCTTCGGATCGAGGTCTCGAGCTCGAACTTTCCGCGCTTCGACCGGAACCTGAACACCGGCGGGAAGAACTACGACGAGTCCAAGCCCGTCGTGGCGCACAACGTCGTGCATCACTCGACCGAGTATCCGTCGGCGGTGACGGTGACGGTGGCGCGAAAGCCGCAGCCGTAGCTCGGCGACTCGGCGACTCGGCGACTCGGCGACTCGGCGGATCAGTTACTCGTCGGCGGCGGGGCGGAGGTCGGTGACCGTCACGCGGATCTTTTTGCGAAGTGCCTCGGCGACGATGCGCCGATGACACTTCGCGGGATCCGCCTCGAAGCACAGGATGCACACGCGTTTGGGACCGCGAACGAGCTCTACGAGGCGCGAGAGCTCGGCTTGCGCCGCATCCGTGGCGAGATGTTCGAGAAAGATGCGCCGCATCACGTCACTCTTGCCGCTTCGCGCGGCGGCGCGCCCCTCGGCCGGCGTGCCGAGCGCTCGGAAATGCAGGTACTCGATACCACGCTCGCGAAGGTGTGCCGAGAGAGCAGTCTTGGCGAAGCCGGGCCGCCGTGACATGGCGACGGCGCGCACGTCGACGAGCGTCTCGATCTTCGCGTCCTCGAGCGTGTCGAGCACTTCGCGAATCGTCGCACCTTCGTAGCCGATGGTGGCGAGTGTTGGCATGTCGAAAGTGTAACGCGCCGACCGCGCCGGCGACGAACTCGACGTAGTTTGCTCGAATGTCATCCCTTTCCCTTCCCGGACGCCCCGCGCTCATCGGCCTGGGGTACGACGCCAGCTCGTCATTTCTTCGCGGAGCGGCGCTCGCGCCATCCAGAATCCGTGAAGCGTTTCATTCGCCGGCCGCCAATGGTTGGAGCGAGTCGGGAATCGATACCTGGGCAGACGGTGTGATCGGTGATGCCGGCGATCTGGATCTTCCGCCGACCGGGGAGGCACGAAGGCTGATCGAACGAGCGATTCGCGAGATCGTCGACCGCGGCGATCGACCGTTGTCGCTCGGCGGCGATCATTCGATCACGTATTCCACCGTCCGCGCGGTGGCGTCACGAGCGCCGACGCTCACGATCGTGCAGATCGACGCACATCCCGATCTGTACGACCAGTTCGAGGGCGATCGGTACTCACACGCCTGTCAATTCGCGCGCATTCGCGAAGAGGGACTGGCCGCGCATCTGATACAGGGCGGCATTCGTACGATCACGGGCCACCAACGCGAGCAGGCGAATCGCTTCGGGGTCGACGTCATCGACATGCGGCGCTGGACGCGCGGCGACAGACCCCGTCCGAGCGGCCCGGTGTATTTGTCGATCGATCTCGATGGCCTCGATCCTGCCTTCGCTCCCGGAGTATCACACCCCGAGCCTGGAGGATTGACGGTGCGGGAACTTCTCGACGTAGTGCACGGCTTGGATGGTCCAATCGTCGGTGCGGATATCGTGGAGCTGAATCCACACCGCGACGCGGGCGGCTTGACCGCAGTCGTCGCGGCCAAACTCGTGAAGGAGGTAGCGGCGCGGATGATCGAAACGTGGAGCGCCACAGGGCAATGACGCTGCGCCGGTTGATGCCTTTCGGGGCGTTGTTGGTCACGGCATGCTTCCCGACGATCACCCATGGACCGCGCGTCGAGGACGGATTCGTCTTCGGGTTGACCGCGGCGACGACGAGTGGCGACACCCACACCGAGGGAGACGAGGGTGGGTTCGCGCTGCGCGAGGGGACGTTCGGTCCGTTCATCGGGCAAGGATGGGCGTCGACGGATCCGCACAAACCCTCGGCGTACGTCGGTCTCGTCGTACCTCTATTCTTCCCAGTCTCGCAATTCGATCTCTATGTGCAGGCGCCTCAGGCCTGGACGGGACAGCTGGCCGCCGGCCTTGGGGCGACGGGATCGATCGAGGGAGGGTCCGTCTACACCCAATTCGGCGTTCAGCCGGAACGCGGCGTCGGATGGCAGGCGATGGCCGGCTACGGCGTCCGAGCGTCGAGCTCGAGCCAACAATCCACCTCGCCGGCGTGGGTTGGTAATGTTGGGCTGTCATACGCGAGCGGTCGTTTCCGCGGACTCTTGTTCGTCCAAGGCGCCGACGGCCGAGCGCCCGGCAACTGCTTCACCGAACCGTTGACGCAAACCCGGGAATGCGACACCGGGACGCATGCGCGCGCCGTCTCGATCGGCATCTCACTCGGACGGCACCGGCGAAGCGTCGGGGCGCCTCCGTGAGAGCGATTCACCGGCGACTGCTCAACCGCGCACCTCTCTTGATATTCACATCTTGACAATCAAGATGTAGGGCGATAGCCTCCAGGGAGCGCGAATCCGGAGGAAGCGCGTGGAGCAAGAGCAAGCCAACACCGACGTCATTCAAGGGACGTTGGACATGCTGATCCTCAAGACGCTCAGCCTCCAGCCGATGCACGGCTTTGGAATCGCGCGGCGGATCGAGCAAGTGTCCCGCAGTGTCTTCAAGGTGAACCCGGGGTCGCTGCTCACTGCATTACAGCGCCTCGAGCGAGCCGGCTGGCTCGATAGCGAGTGGCGTCAGACCGAGAATTCGCGGCGCGCCAAGTTCTACAACCTGACGCGCGCGGGGTGGAAGCAGCTCGAGGTCGAGACGGAAGATTGGGCGCGACGCGCATCGGCGGTTGCGCGGCTCCTCAAGTCGGAGGCGTGAGATGTCCTTCTGGCGCCAGCTCACGCGTGGCGGGCGCGTCCTCGTTCGCCGCCGCGCGGCCGACGACGATCTCTCCGACGAGCTGCGTCACTACGTCGACCAAGCGGCCGCCGAGCTGATTGCGCGAGGGATGCCGGAATCCGACGCTCGCCGCGCGGCGCAGCTCGAGATCGGCAACATGACCGTCGCGCGCGAGCAGGTTCGATCCTACGGGTGGGAGAACGTAATATCCACGGCCATCGGCGATGTGCGCTACGCGCTCCGCCGACTTCGGCGTAATCCCGGGTTCACCGCGGTTGCCGTGATCACGCTCGCCGTCGGCATTGGCGCGAGCACGGCGATCTTCAGCGCCGTCAATCCGGTTCTGTTTCGTCCGCTTCCCTATCCCGCCGCCGACCGACTGGCGGTCGTAAGTGACCGCTCGAGCGACGGCTCGCGCGTCGACGT
>Ga0310813_10002173_pt1 | contig 11925 bp, 8 predicted proteins | sample YN3metagenome_FD_203086 | JGI IMG/M metagenome (GOLD analysis project Ga0310813, IMG submission 203086) | Soil microbial communities from experimental microcosm in Duke University, North Carolina, United States - YN3 | ecosystem: Engineered > Artificial ecosystem > Soil microcosm > Unclassified ...
GAGCGCATCCTTGGTCACCACCGAGTAGCCGCCGATGAAACCATAACGACCGACGCGGCAAAACTGGTGGACCGCCGATCCGGCGCTGATGTTGGCGTAGTCCTCAACATCGACGTGTCCGCCGAGAGTGGCGTGTGGTCCGAAGATCGTGTCGCTGCCGACGTGGCAATCGTGCGCCACGTGCACGTAGGCCATGAACAGGTTGTGATGGCCGATCGTCGTTTCGCCCCCGCCGCCGAGCGTGCCGCGGTTGATCGTCACGAACTCGCGGAAGATATTGCCCTTGCCAATCACGAGGCGCGTCCGTTCTCCGCGGTATTTCAAGTCCTGCGGCGCCAGACCGATCGACGCCATCGGGAAAATCTGCGTGTCGTCGCCGATGTCGGTCCAGCCTTCAATCACCACAGAAGCGCCGATACGGCAGTGATCGCCGATGCGGACATCCGGCCCGATGACGGCATGCGGGCCCACCGACGTGCCCGCGCCAATGCGCGCGGCCGGATGCACCTGCGCGGTTGGGTCAATGTAAAGGGCGTCGGGCTCAATGCCGAGCAGGAGCTCGGCTTCGGCCACCATCTGATCGTCCACGTACGCTGCGGCGTTGGCCTTCGCCAGATGCGAGCGAACCGGCCCCATCGTCACTTCCAGGCGCAGACGATCGCCCGGGACGACCTGACGACGGAATTTGGCGTTGTTGACACCGCGCAGCGCGGCGCGTGCGGTCGGCGGCGCGTCGGCCCGATCGAGGACGAGCACGCCCGCCACCTGCGTGAGCGCCTCGATCATCAGGACCCCGGGCATCACCGGCGCGCCAGGGAAATGGCCCTGAAAGAACTCCTCGTTGACGGTGACGTTCTTGAACGCGACGATACGAGCGCCCTGCTCGTGCTCCGTCACCACATCAACGAGGATGAAGGGATATCGGTAAGAGAAGCGCGAGAGCGTCGAGGGGAGGTGCAGCGACACCTCCGCCCTACTTAGGCGGTACCGCCGCAGCCGGAGCTGCTGCTGGTTTCGCCGTGCCGCCCGCGTCGAGGGCCTGAATGACGTCCGCCGTGAGGTTCATGCTCGGGTCGGCCCAGACCAGACCGCTCTGAGCGGCGTCGAACACGAAGTGGACCTGCTTCTCCTTGGCCACCTTTTCGATGACCGGCATCAGGAGCCGTTCGAAGTCCGCTTGCAGCTGCTGCGTGAGCGTCATGATCTCCTGCTGCGCGTCTTCGGTGAACCGCTGAATGTCGCGCTGCTGTTTCTCAATCTCAGCCTGCAGCGAGGCGCGCGCCGCATCCGCGAGGACGCTGGCGCCCTTGTCCAGTTTGTCCTGCACGGCCTGCAGCTGCTTGTTCTTGTCCTGCAGCTCTTTGACCTTCTGTTCCTGCAGCGCCTGGACTCTGGCGTTGAACGCCTTGCCCTGCGCCGACGTCTGCGCCACTTCCTGCAGCTGGATGTAGCCGTATTTCAGGCCCGTCTGGAACGGCACCCTCGGCGGGGCCGGCTGCTGCGCCGCGGGAGCGGCGGGTGGCTTGGTCGTAGGCGTGGGCGACGGCTTGGCCGTCGAAGGCGGCTGCGCCTGACCGGCCACAGCCGCAACGGGCTGTGCGGGCGCCTGAGCCTGCGCGAAACTTGGAGCGGCGGACAGCGCGAGGCTGAGCGCGAGAGCAACGGCGAACACCTTCATTCCAACAAGTCCTTTCGAAAGCCCGGCAATTTTATCAAGTAAGATTGGATTTCCGATGTTTCGATTCATTTCCACGTCCGCCATCATTTTTGCCTGCATCGCCGCGACCAGCTGCGGCGACGACTCGCCGCCGGCCGCGCCCGCCGAAACGCCCGTGCAGATTACCGAGACCTTTACGGGGACGCTGAACGTCAACGGCGCAGCCATGCATACGTTCGTCACCGACAAGGGACCAGCCCAGGCCGTCGCCACGATCGACTCACTCTCGCCCGACAGTGCCGCGGTCGTCAGCTTCATCTTCGGCACCTGGAACGGCAACAACTGCCAGGTCATCCTCGTGAAAGACGACGCCACGACCGGTTCCAGCCTGGTTGGAACTGCTTCCGCCGTCGGTTCGTTCTGTGTCCGCGTATCCGATATCGGCCGTCTCACTGCCCCGACGGACTATTCCATCAAAGTTACGCACTTCTAGAAGGTCGTTCCTACGGCAAACCGGAAGATCGAGGCCTTCTGGGGCTGCAGTGAATTGTCGAGGACGCCGGCCCGCTGCGGGTTCCACGCATAGATCAGCCGGAACGGAACGTTCAGCACCGGCATGAAGAATCGCAGCTCGACCCCGGTCGAGGTCTTGAACGCGCTCGCTTTACCGACCACCTGGGTCGTCACGCCCGGGGCGTCGAGCGGTGTGAGCGTCGACAGCGCCAACCCATCAACAAGCGGCGGAGCGGGCGGGAACACCTGCTGCATGATGTTTTCCTGCCAGACGAACGACTGGCCGACGTTGCGTACCTGTCCGGCGTCGTAGAACAACACGAACCGCACCTGCGGCGCGATCGAAATCATGTACTCCGCGTTGAACAGCAGGCTCTTGTTGCCGCCGAGCACCGCGAGGGAATCTGGCACGGTTGGACCAACCGACCGCAAATCCAGGCCGCGGATGCTGTACTCACCGCCCAGGGTCAGGCGTTCGAAAATCGGCAGCTGCTTGTCGCAGGTCAGCGTCGGATCTTCGAGACAGGGCTGGGTGCCGACCGGCCGGATGTACTGCGTCTGCGCGCGGAAGCCGAACGACGTGCGCGACAGGTGCCGCTTGAAGTAGATGGCCTCGAACGTGGGCTTGATGTAAGTCGTGTTGCCGCCGAGCAGGGCCAGATCGATGCTGGCGGTGACTTTCTTGCCCTGGTTCGGGAAGATGGGGTTGTCCACCGTGTTGTGGACGAAGCTCGGTGTCACGCTGCTGACCGTCCGGCTGCCGCCCTGTCCGAGGAGCAGCGACTCCAGTACGAACGGGTTGCGAGACAGAATCTGGCGCTGCTGAGGCGTCAGCGTCGACAGATCGCCGGATGAAATAGTGGAGCAGCCCGTGGCGCGCACGAGACACGACTGATCGATCAGCGCCTCGTTCAGGTTCGTGATTTTGATCGCCTGATACGAGTACTGAAGGAACATGCGGCTGAAGCTCGCGACCGGGACCCCGAACATCAGGTTGCCCCCCTCGGACTTCTGCGTGTAATAGCCGATGTAATCGAGCGATCGCTTGAAGACGTCGAAGCCGCCAGTGATATTGCGATCAAACAGGTACGGCTCGGTGAATGCGAGCTGATAATTCTGCGAGCGATCGCCGGCCGTCATCTGCACCGTCAGGCTCTCGCCCCGGCCCAGGAAGTTCGACGTCTGGAACGAGAGCTGGCCGAATATCCCCTCGTACTGCGACACGCCCGCTCCGAACGTGAGCTGATTCCGGTTCTGTTCCGACAGCTTGATCGTCACATCGACGGTATTGGCCTGGTCGACGTTCTTGTCGATCTTCGTGTCGCGCTCATCGCCGTGGATCTCGGTGAAATATCCCAGCTGGTTCAGACGACGGACGCTGAACTTGAGCGCCTCCGTGTCGAACTGGCCACCCTCGAACAGCCGCATCTCGCGCCGGATCACGTTGTCCCGGGTCGTGCTGTTGCCGGTGAACGTAATGCGGCGCACGAAGTATTGCGGCCCTTCCTGAAAGAGCACGTTCACATCGACGACGGGATCGACTTTCCTGGCGCCGGCAGGCGTCGGCTCGTCAGCAGCGAGCAGCATCGGCGGCACCAGACTCGTCAGCGCCTGATCAATCGAATCCGGCTCGTCGCTGTATTTGAACATCGGGGCCGGCGTCCACTCCATGAACCCGCCCTGGCCATACACCTGTTGTGTGATGCGGAACCCGTCGTACAGCTTCTTGCGGCTGTACCACTCGCCGGGCTTCAACTTGTAGAGCGGCTTCAGGGCGTCGGTCTTGACGACTTTGTTGCCTTCAAACGTCAACTCGCCCATGCGATAACGCGCGCCTTCCGTGACTGGAATACGCAGTTCGATCCATCGCGTCGAGCCATCCTTGCTTTCCTTGAGCACCTTGATCTCAGGCTGGCCGATACGCGCCCGCGCGTAACCCTTCCGCTGGTACAAATCGACGACGCGCTGGGCATCCTCCTCGAAGGCGGTCTCCTTCCAGGTGCCGCCGCCTTTCAGGAATCCGAGCGTGAAGAGGCTGCCCTTCGGCCTGTTTTCCTTGAGCCCCTTCATCAGCGCGCCGTCGCCGACGGCGCTGTTGCCGATGAAATCGACTTTGCTGATCTTGTCCTTCGGCCCCTCGCTGATGATGAAGGTGACGTTGATCAGCTTCGGCCCGCCGGCTACGGGCGTGAGCGTGTGTGTGACGCGTGAGTTGGCGAATCCCTTCTCCGTCATCATGGCGTCGAGCACCGTCTCGACGCGGCGAATCATCGCCTGGTCCACGAACGCATCGAGACGGACGTTGATGTTCTTCTCGCGGAGCTTGTCGTCGATGTCGCTGCGCTTGATGAGTTTGATCGGCTCGCCCTTGCCATCGCGGTAATCGACGATCTTCACGCGCTCGCGCTCTTCGCCGATGTAGCTGACGATCTTCCCGACGGCGCCGTTGGGGAAGGTGTAGTCGTTGACCTCGATCCGAAGGTCGTCGAGAAACGCAGTGTCCTGCATCAGCGACTTGAAGTCCGCCATCGCGACGTTTCGCGCCTGCTCGTTCCACGGGCTCCAGATGCCCTCTCGCGGCCGGCTGATCAGGTCGTCGAACTTCACGTAAAAGAGGTACGTCTCGGGCTCGATGTTCGTCTCGCCGTTCGGCGCGTCCGGGGTTGCTGCCGACGGGAAGCATAGTTCCCACGTCCAGATGAACGTCGTTCCTGCCGGCGGCTCGATCGGGACACGGGTTCCGTCCGGCTGCTCGATCGACGGCGCCGCTAAGGGGGAGCCGCAGGCGCTGCGCGTGACCGCGCCAGGCGGCAGCGGCTGTGCCGCCTGATTGGCGGCGGGGTTCTGGGCCGCCGGGGCTTGAGCCAAGGCAGACGCGGCCGGCGTCAGCAGTTGCGCAGACGCCCGCGCGGGAGCACCAACACCGGCCAAACCGGCCAGTATCAGCGCCGTCAGAAACTGATTACGCATTCGGGGAGGATTCCTTCGTCACTCAGCCTCGCCGAAGCGTTCGGCGAGGGCAGAGCAAACACCCAAGTTTACTGGATTTAGGACGAAGGAAGCGGCCCGCCGGTCTTCAGGAGAGCCGTCGGCCCCCGGTCAGCACGCCGGCGGGTCTATAGGCGAGCTGGCCACCCTCGACGAAGACCTCGATCTCGCCGTCGTGGAGGTTCCCGCGGATGAGCTCCTCGGACAACGGATCCTCGACATGGCGCTGAATGGCGCGGCGGAGTGGACGTGCTCCATATGAGCGGTCCTTCAGCGTGTTGTCGATGATCCAGTCGATCACGTCTGCCGACACGTGAATCTTCATCCGCCGATCGGCCAGATTGGCATTGAGCTGGTCAACCAGCAACGCCGTGATGCGGCGCAGGTCGTCGTCGGTCAGCGCCTCGAACACGATGATCTCGTCGATCCGGTTGATGAACTCGGGGTTGAACGTCCGCTTCACTTCGCCGAGCACCATCTCATTGACGCTCTTGTCGATCGTCCCCGTATCACCGGACTGGAAGCCCATCGACGCCTTCTTCTGGATGAAGCGGGCTCCGATGTTCGAGGTCATGATGATGATCGCGTTCTTGAAGTTGACGCGATTGCCCAGCCCGTCCGTCAAGTGCCCGTCCTCGAACACCTGCAGCAGGATGTTGAAGATGTCCGGATGCGCCTTCTCAATCTCGTCGAGCAGCACGACCGAGTAGGGGTTCCGCTTCACCTTCTCCGTCAGCTGGCCGCCCTCTTCGTGACCGACATATCCCGGCGGCGAGCCGATCAGCTTTGACACCGAGTGCTTCTCCATGTACTCCGACATGTCGAAGCGGATCAGCGCGTTGTCGCTGCCGAACAGGAAGTTGGCCAACGCTCGCGCGAGCTCGGTTTTACCCACGCCCGTCGGGCCGAGGAAGATAAAGCTGCCGACTGGCCGGTTCGGGTTCTTGAGGCCGGCACGTGACCGTCGAATCGCACGCGAGATCGCCGAGATCGCCTTCTCCTGGCTCACGACGCGGCGGTGCAGGTCGCTTTCCATGCGCAGCAGCTTGTCGCCTTCGTCCTGATTGATCGAGGCGATCGGCACACCGGTCCACTTCGAGACGACCTCGTCGATCTCGGACTTGCCGACGACCACCTTGCGCGTGTTCGACTTGACCTCGAACTTCTCGCGAATCTCGGCGAGGGTATCCCGGTGCTGCTGCTCCTGTTCCTTCAACCGCTGCACGCGCTCGAAGTCCTTCTCGGACTCCGCACGGCCCATCTGCTCGACCGCAACGCGGATGCTCTTGTTGATTTCGCCGAACTCCTCGCTGTAGCCCGCTTCCTTCAGCTTGGCGCGCGCGCCCGCCTCGTCGACCAGATCAATCGCCTTGTCCGGCAGGAACCGGTCGGTGATGTAGCGGCTCGACTGATAGACCGCCGCCTCAATCGCCTCGCGGGTGTACTCGACGTGATGGAACTGCTCGTAGCGGTCCTTCACGCCCATCAGGATCTCGATCGTTTCCTTCTCCGCTGGCGGATCGACCTTGATCGCCTGGAAGCGACGCTCGAGCGACCGATCCTTTTCGATGTACTTGCGATACTCCGCGGGCGTCGTCGCGCCGATGCAGCGGATCTCGCCTCGTGACAGCGCCGGCTTCAGGATGTTCGCGGCATCCAGAGAGCCTTCCGCGGAACCGGCGCCGACCAGCGTGTGCAGCTCGTCGATGAACACGATGATGTTCGGGTTCTCGGTGAGCTCCTTCATGATCGCCTTGAGGCGCTCTTCGAACTGGCCGCGGTACTTCGTGCCGGCGACGATCAACGAGATGTCGAGCGCCAGGATCCGCTTGTCGGCGAGGAAGTGCGGCACGTCACCGTAGACGATCTTCTGGGCGAGTCCCTCGACGATGGCCGTCTTGCCGACGCCGGGCTCGCCGATCAGCACGGCGTTGTTCTTCGTGCGGCGACAGAGGACCTGCTGAACGCGTTCGAGCTCGTAGTCGCGGCCCACCAGCGGATCGAGCTGGTTCTTGATAGCGGCTTCCGTCAGATCGCGGCTGAACTCCGCCAGCAGCGGAGTCTCTTTAACCCCGCGCGTCAGCGTCGTCTTCTCGTTGAGGAGCTGGACGATATCTTCGCGGACCGTGTGGAGCCGCATCCCCTTCTCCATCAGGATGGAAGCGGCGACGCTGCGTTCCTCGCGCAGGATGCCAAGCAGCAGGTGCTCGGTACCGATGTAGTTGTGCAGCAGCCGGTCGGCCTCTTCGGCCGCAAAGCCGAGCACGCGCTTGGTTTCGGCGCTGAATGGAATCTCCACGGAGGTCGAGACCTTCTCGCGGAAGACCGTCCGGCCTTCGATTTCCTTGCGGATGTTCTCGAGAGACAGGTGTGACCGCGCAAAAATTCGGCTGGTCAGTCCCTTGCCCTCGCGAATCAGGCCAAGCAGGAGGTGCTCGGTCTCAATGGAGATGCTGCCGAGCTGGCTGGCCTCATATCGCGCGAAGAAGAGGACTCGTCGCGCCCGTTCCGTGTATCGTTCGAACATCAGGCCTGCCTATGAGTTACGGGGAGTTGAAATGCGAAACCCCTTGGTCGTCATTATAAGGCAAAGCTCTGGCGGAACCAACGGAGCGTCGCGCTAAGTTCCACGGGCACTTAGGTTTCGACGAACGCCTTTGGGCACCTGCCTGCCGTCCTCTCATCCTTACGACGCCTCCTCGCGCCGCCAGGTCTCAGGTGGTGTGCTTCCCGGATGCTCGGATAACTGTCTTATCGAGCAGCGCCCTCGACGCGACAGCGTCGTAAGCGAGAAAGTGCGGCGACCGCCGATGTGCGGCGTGGGCGTCCGGCGAGTCGTAGACCTCGTACAGCACCCAGCGGGTTGAATCGTCCGTGGACTGGCTCACATCGAACCGGCGACAACCCGGATCGTGCGCCACGGATTCGCGCGCGTTGTGCAGCAGCGCCCGCTCGAATTCATCGAGCCATTCGGATCTGACAGTCACCAGGACCAAGACAATGTGCATTCGCTCACCGATATCCTGTGGGCCGGTTTCCGCGATGCACAGGATCCATCATCGCGGACCCGGCGAAATATACTCCTGCCATGAACGAAACGATTGGATTCATCGGCCTTGGCCTCATGGGCCGGCCCATGGCGAAGAACCTCCTGAAGGCCGGCTACCGCGTGGTGGTCAACAGCCGAAGCCGAGGGCCCGTTGACGATCTCGTGCAGGCGGGCGCGCGGGCGGCCGCCTCCCCTGCCGACGTCGCGCGTCAGGCCACGCGCATCATCACCATGGTTCCCGACTCGCCTGACGTTGAACGCGTGCTCGACGGTCCCGACGGTGTCTTCACGTCGATGCAACCGGGCACCATCGTCATCGACATGAGCAGCATCGCGCCGGCCACGGCGCGCCGACTGTCAACGAAAGCGCGTGCGCTCGGTGGCGCGATGCTTGACGCACCTGTCAGCGGCGGCGACATCGGCGCGATCAACGGCACGCTCTCGATCATGGTTGGCGGCGACGCGGCCGACTTCACGGCGGTCAAGCCGATCCTCGACGTCATGGGCAACCCGGACAAGGTCGTTCACGTTGGCGAGTCCGGGGCCGGTCAGCTCTGCAAGCTTTGCAACCAGATGGTGATCGGCGGAACGCTCGTTGTCGTCGCGGAGGCGCTCGCGCTGGCGCGAAAGGCGGGCGTCGACGCCGGCAAGGTACGTGAGGCGCTGCTCGGCGGATTTGCGCAGAGCCGTGTACTCGAAGTCCACGGTGAACGCGCCCTGAAAGGGACGTTCACACCGGGATTCAAGACTCATCTCTACGCCAAGGACATGCGCAACGTGATTGCCACGCTGGCGGAACAGAGCGTCGCCGCGCCAGTCACGGCAGTCGTGCAGCAATTACTGCACGCGACGATGGCAGCGGGCCACGGCGAGGACGACAACTCGGTGATGGCGAAGACGGTGTTCGAGTTAGCTGGACTGGAGTGAACATGCACAAGAACAAGACGCGCCGTTCACGCTTCCGGGTTCTCAGTTCCGGGTTCGTGTTCTGGTTCGGTGCCGCGTTCACGTTCGTGGTTCAGGGTTCGGCGTTCGCCGAGGTCACGAAGGTGACCATCACGACGCGCGCGACCGTGGCCGATGGACAGGCATTTGGGTCCACCGGGCCCTACGAGAAGCTGGTCGGCACCATCGAGTTCGCGCTGGATCCCGCCGATCGACACAACAAGCCGATCGTCGATCTCGAGCACGCGGTCAAAGGTCCCGACGGCAAGGTACATTTCACGTCGGATCTATTCGTCCTGCGACCGGTCGACTCGAGCAAAGGCAATGGCGTGCTGCTATTTGAGATCTCCAACCGCGGCACCAAGGGCATGCTGGGGCGATTCAACCGCGCCCGGAGCAACGACGACCCGACCACGGCCGAACAGATGGGCGACGGTTTTCTGATGCGTGAGGGCTACACGCTGGTCTGGGTGGGCTGGCAGTTCGACGCCCCGCGGCTGCGCGTCGAGGCCCCCGCCGCGCACGTCATGGGGCGCGTCAAGGTCAGCACCATTCAGAATGATGCCCGCAACGAAGCGACGTTGAATGACTTGCCTGCCTCGTACGTCCCCGTCGATCCGAACGACCCAACTGCGACGCTGACGGTCAGGAATCTGTTTCGAGATCAACCGACACTGTTGCCACGGAGCAGCTGGCGGTTCGGCCCGCCTTCTGACAACGGTCGTGCGCGCTTGATTCTGGACAGCAAGTTCGAGCCTGGGAGAGTCTACGAGGTCGACTTTGCTGCGACCGGCGCGCGCGTCGCTGGTGTCGGCCTGGCGGCGATTCGGGACGCGGCGTCCGCCTTTCGCTATCGCACCGACCTTCCCGTTCGTGGGCGCACCGCGTACGTCTTCGGCATCTCGCAGAGCGGCCGCTTCCTGCGCGTGTTCCTGCACGATGGCTTCAACACAGACGAGCACGATCGAAAGGCCTTTGATCTTGTCTGGGCGCATATAGCCGGCGCCGGGCAAGGTTCGTTCAACGAGCGCTTTGCCCTTCCCGGCTACTCGTCATTTCCCGCGACGCGTTTTCCGTACACAGACCTCGAGCAGGTCGATGCGTCCGGACACCGGGACGGCATTCTCGCCCGCTATCCGAAGGCACTACAGCCGAGGGTCATCTACACGAATACCCCAGTTGAATACTGGGGCCAGGGACGCGCAGCGGCGCTGACCCATACGTCGCTCGACGGAGCACGCGACCTGACGCTGCCCGATAACGTTCGCAGCTACTTCCTGGCGGGCACCCAACACGGTGAAGCGGCTTTTCCCCCAGCGCCCGGACAGGGTCAGGCGCTGCCGAATCCGATCCCGCAGGGCGAGGTCATGCGCGCCCTGCTCCGCGCCGGCCACCGGTGGGTGGCCACAGGGACACCTCCGCCGCAGAGCACCTATCCGACGTTACGGACAGGCTCGCTCACGACGCTCGACAAGCTGCGGTTCCCGACGCTTCCGGCTGTTACCGATCCGCGGCTGGTGGAGCCGCCGCTACCGCCGTTGCCATTCCTCGTGCCGCAAGTCGATGCCGATGGCAACGACGTCGGCGGTATCCGTGTGCCGGAGCAGACGGTGCCGCTCGCGACCACCACCGGGTGGACCTTTCGCGCCGAGCGCATTGGCAACCCGACCACGATCGTCGCGTTGACCGGCTCCTACATCCCGTTCGCGCGCACGCGTGCCGAGCGCGAGACGAAGGGCGATCCACGTCCGTCGATCGAGGAGCGGTACAAGGACAAGAGCGATTACCTGACACGAATCCGCGCCGCCGCCGCAGGACTGGTGAAGAGCGGGTTCATGCTCGCGGAGGACGTCGACTTCGCGGTGTCACGCGCGGCGCGGCATTGGGATTGGGCGGCCACACGATAGTCCTTGAAGGACGGACGAAGAACCAGGCACTAGGGACAACGAACCAGTCAGGCGGGCCGCAATTGCCCCCGTTCGAGCCTGAGCACTCGATCGCACGCGGCCGCGAGCCGTGGATTGTGCGTCGCAATGATCGATGTCAGTCCGTGCTCACTGTGCATCTCGCGCAGCAGGCCATGCAGGGCATCGCCGGTGATTTCGTCCAGATCGCCGGTCGGTTCATCTGCCAGCAACAGCGCTGGCTGCATGACGAGCGCTCGCGCCACGGCCACGCGCTGCTGCTCACCTCCTGACAGCATGTTCGGTCGGTGTGCGGCGCGGTCGGCGAGCGCGACGCGCGACAGCAGTTCTGTTGACCGGCGCCGCGCCGCATCCAGCGGCATCCGTGCAATCCGCATCGGCATCTCGACGTTCTCGGCGGCATCGAACTCAGGCAACAAATGGTGGAACTGAAAAACGAACCCGACGTGCCGATTGCGAAAGGCGACGAGTTCAGTGTCGGCCAGCGTCAGCAACTCCGTGTCGCCGACGCGTATCGACCCTGCATCCGCGCGATCGAGTCCGCCGAGCAGGTGCAGCAGCGTGCTCTTGCCGACGCCGGACGTGCCGACGATCGCCAGCATCTCGCCGCGCTGGACCTCGAGCTCGACATCTCTCAACACGTGCAGCCGTGCCGCGCCGGAATCGTAAAACTTGTTGAGGCCGCTGACGACGACGTAGCTCATCGCGTCACTCGAACCGCAAGGCCTGGACCGGATCGAGGTGAGCGGCCTGGCGCGACGGATAGATCGTCGCGAGAAAACAGATCACAATGGCCGACACAACCACCAGCAGGAAGTCCGCCGGCGTGACGATGAACGGGACATATG
>Ga0310813_10002175_pt1 | contig 11924 bp, 11 predicted proteins | sample YN3metagenome_FD_203086 | JGI IMG/M metagenome (GOLD analysis project Ga0310813, IMG submission 203086) | Soil microbial communities from experimental microcosm in Duke University, North Carolina, United States - YN3 | ecosystem: Engineered > Artificial ecosystem > Soil microcosm > Unclassified...
ATTTCTTCCGCGAGCCGCACCACTTCGACATCATCGTGCGGCACATCATCCCGTCCCTGGGCGAAGCCCTGCGCGCCCGGCCGCTGCGCGTGCTGTCCGCGGGATGCTCATCCGGCGAGGAACCCTATTCGCTGGCGATCGCGCTGCACGATTCCGGCCTCGAGCTGCGTGGCATCGAGTGGCGCATCGACGCCTGCGACCTGAATCGTGAACGCCTCGCCCGCGCCCGGGAAGGCGTGTACGAAGGCGGCTCGGTTCGCACCTGCGAGGCCGAGACTTTGCGCCGCTACTTCGAAACGCAGGAGGGCCGGCATCGCCTGCGAGATCGCTATCGGAAAGGCGTCCGCTTCTTCGAGGCCAACCTCGCCGCCACCGGGAGTATCGGCTCACCGCCCTACGACGTAGTCCTGTGCCGCAACCTGCTGATCTACTTCGATGACGCAGGGTTCGACCGAACCGTCCGACTGCTCGGCCGGGCCCTCGGGCCGGAGGGATGGTTGGTGCTGGGCCACTCCGAATCGCTCATCGATCGCACAGACGAGTTCGCGCCTACCTGGCTCGAAGGGGCCATGATCTACCGCAAGCGACGGATCGAGGCGGCGGCATGATCCGCGTGTTCGTGGTGGACGATTCCGCGTTCGCGCGACGGGCGATCACTCGGGTCCTCAGGGCCGAGCCCGCCATCACAGTCGTGGGCGAAGCGTCGAGCGGCACGGAGGCGTTGCTCCGTGTGCCGTCGGCTCAGCCGGATCTGGTCACCCTCGACCTCGACATGCCGGGCATGAACGGCCTGACGGTCTTGCGCACCATGCTTGGCCGTGACCCGGGGCTCCGGGTGCTCATGCTCTCGGCACATACCCGCGACGGAGCAGAGGCGACGGTTGAGGCTTTAGCCGCCGGCGCCGTGGACTTCCTCGACAAGTCCCGGTTCGGGCTGATGGAGTTCGAGGGACTGGGGCGCGAGCTGGTCGCCCGGGTAAAGGCGCTGGGGCAGGCAGGTGCCGGCGGGAACGGGCGGGAGCAACCAGCAGCCAACGGAAGCGGACGGGGAAGGCCCCCTTTTCCGTCTGCTGCCCTCTGCACCCGTCCTCTCCCGCGCGCTCCCGCCTCCCTGGCCGCGGATCTCTGTGTCCTGGGCGCGTCCACCGGCGGCCCTGCGGCCATCCAGCAAGTGCTCGAGGCGTTACCGGCTGACTTTCCCCTTCCGATCGCCGTGGTGCAGCACATGCCGCCGGGGTTTACCGGCCCCTTCGCCCGGCGGCTGGACCAGCGCTGTCGTCTTCGAGTGCGTGAAGCCGCGGATGGAGACCGCCTCGAGCAGGGACGCGTGCTCATTGCGCCTGCCGGGAGTCAAATGCGGTTGAACGGGAACCTCGGTGTGGTGCTCAGCCCGGAGACCGGGCACGCCCGCCACGCGCCGAGCGTGGACGTCCTGATGCTCTCAGCGGCGCAGGTCCGGCCCGGCCGGGTGCTGGGTGTGTTGCTGACGGGCATGGGTGACGACGGGGCGGATGGAATGGCCGCCATCCGATTGCAGGGCGGGATCACGCTGGCGGAAAGTGAGACAACCTGCGTCGTGTACGGGATGCCTCGGGCGGCCCACGAGCGCGGCGGCGTGTCGCATCTCCTGCCTCTCCCCGAGATCGTGGACTGGCTCGCCGGAGTTACAGCAGGGTCCCATGCAGAATCGTCAGCGCGACGGTGAAGTAGATCACCAGACCCGTTACGTCCACCAGCGTAGCGACGAAGGGCGCGGATGCGCTGGCGGGGTCGAAGCCGAGGCGCCGCAGTACAAAGGGAAGCATCGACCCGGCGAGCGATCCGAACAACACCACACCGACCAGCGCCGTGCCGACGGTCAGCGCCACTAGCGCGTAGTGGGAACCGTAGTCGTACCAGCCTATCGCCTGCCACAAGAGAATACGCGCCACGCCGATGATGCCGAGGATGCTTCCAAGGGCGAGACCCGAGGGAAGCTCCCGGACGGCGACCCGCCACCAGTCCCGCAACGTTACCTCGCGCAGCGCCATCGCCCGGATGATCAATGAAGTGGCTTGCGAGCCGGAGTTCCCACCAGAGCTGATGATCAGCGGAATAAAAAGGGCCAGCACCACCGCTTTGCTGATCTCGGCCTCGAAATGACCCATTGCGGTCGCGGTGAGCATCTCGCCCAGAAAGAGCGCACAGAGCCAGCCGGCCCGCTTCTTCACCATCGCCGCCAGGCTGATCTGCATGTAGGGCTCGTCCAGGGCCTCCATGCCGCCGAACTTCTGCACGTCCTCCGTGGTCTCGCTGACCAGGGCGTCGATGATGTCGTCCACCGTCACGATGCCGAGCACTCGTCCGCTGTCGTCGAGGACGGGGATGGCGAGGAGGTCGTACTTCGAGATCAGGCGGGCGACGTCTTCCTGATCCGTCAGCGGTCGGACCGTGACCGGTTTGCGAGTCTCGCCAACCTCGATCACCGCAGTACCGGGATCGGCCAGCATGACCTCCTTGAGCGACACCACCCGGCGCAGGCGCTGATCCTTCTGGTCGAGCACGTAGATGGCGTAGACCGTCTCCTTCGCCTGACCGACCTCACGGATGTAGGTCTTGACCTGATCGACGTTCCATCCGGCCGGGACGCTCATGAACTCCGTCGTCATGATGCCGCCGGCACTGGTGGGGGGATACCGGAGGAGCAGGTTCAACGAGTCGCGCGTGGGCGCGTCGAGCTCGTGGATCAGGCGAGCCCGCGCCTCGTCGGTCAGCTCGCGGAAGAGCTCGACCTGCTGGTCCGAGGACATCGCTTCAATGAGCGCGATCGCCCGCCCCGGCTCGAGGCCTGCCACTAGCTCGCCACGGCGGGTGAGCTGAGGCTCGTCGAAGACCTGAACCGCTCGATGGAACGGGAGTGCCGCGACCACTCGAGTGGCCGCTTCCACCGGCAGCCCGTTCAGCCCCTCGGCGATGTCGGCGGGAAGAAAGTCGGCGCAGGCGGTGGCGAAGTCGTCCTCGTCACCGGAGAGCAGATAGAGGAGCTCAGGGGTCGGCGGGGTCGCGCTTTTGTTCATGGAGCCACCGGCGAGCTAGGGCGTGGGGCGCACGGCGTCCTCGATCCACGCGAGGTAGGCCGGATGACCGGCGCTGATCGGGACGGCGATGATTTCAGGAACCTGATATGAGTGCAGCGAGCGAAGCCGGGCTTCGAGATCGGGCAGCCGGGCCGCGGTGGTCTTGAGGTGACAGTACCATTCGGTGGCCCGATCGACCTTGCCCTCCCAGCGGTACGTACTCGCGACCGGCCCCGAGACCTGAGCGCACGCAGCGAGCCGCTCCTCGACCAGGACGGTTGCCAGATGCTCCGCCGCCTCGCGGGAATCGATCGTGGTGGTCACCTGGCAACAGGCAGTCATGCGGTGCCACCAGAGAGGGAGTCTACTTCGCGGTGGATGTCCCGGCGCCGGCCGGAAGACCGGGCGTCTCGGAGCCGCGCTTGCCGTCCGCGATCGGCACGATGCCGGCGCGCCAGCCGCTCTTGAAACGGACCGTGAGCCGGTGCCCGGCGGGGTCGGGAGTCACATCGACGACGTCCGGAAGAGTCTTGGCGTATGCGGTAGCCTGCGCTGCGTCGCGCGACAGCGCGTCGGGCGACTCGCCGTGGTGGGCAACAGCGAGCTCTCTCCCGATCGCCACCGCCTCGGCTTGCTCCCGACCATAGGCGGCGAACTGATCGGCGGGCACGAGGCCTTTCTGGCTCGCCAGCTTGGGATACGCCTCGTAGGTGCGGCACGCAGTGGCGCCGAGCAGCAAAGCCGGCAACGTTACCAAGGCAACGCGCATTCTCTTCACCTGAGTGGGCGGGCCCGCCTAATATACACCAACCTCGCGCTCCTCTGTCCCCTGTCTGCGGCGCGTTCTGGAGGAAGGAAGCTTGATGTCCCGTATTGCGCCGCTCGCGCTCGCCCTCGTGTTGGGCAGCGGCCTCGCCGTACCAGGCTGCACTTGGGCCCAAGTCGCGTCCGACTCGACGCCCGTTCGGGCACTGCCAGACTCTCTCCCGCCGTACGTTCCCCACGGCGCTCCCCCCGAGCACGCGATCCGCTGGTACGAGCCGCTGGCAGTGGCCGGCGGACTCGGGCTCATCTCGGCGCTGGACCAGCCGATGGCCGACCATATCCGGCTTCATCAGTCGAGCGGTGGACAGAGCGCTGCCGACACGTGGAGCAAGTTCGGAACTCCGGTCGTGTATGGACCAGTGACGGTGGGGATCCTCGCCGGCGGGCTCATTGCCCACGACCGGGAGGTGACCCAGGCAGGAATGCGGCTCGCCTTCTCGCTGCTGCTCGCCGGAGTCTCGAACCAGGCTCTCAAGGCAGTGGTTGGGCGGGAGCGACCCAACGCCAACGACAACGCATTCGACTTCGACCCGGTTCACATTGACGCCTCGTTCCCATCGGGCCACACGACGATGGCGTTCGCCATGGCGACCTCGCTGGCGGACGATATCCACCCTCTCTGGGCAAAGGTGGGTCTCTACGGTATAGCCACTGGCGTCGGAGTGTCCCGAATGTACCAGCAACAGCATTGGCTCTCTGACGTCGTCGGAGGCGCGGTGCTTGGCATCGCCTCGGCCAAGTTCGCGAGTGGCCGCTGGACCATCTTCGGCCTTCGTGCGCCTTCTTTCCTGTTCAAGGGCGGGAGTCCGGCGATAGGCTGGCAGTTTTCCTTTCACGAATGACGACGGTCAGAACCGGACCTGGATCTGAGTGATGACCGTGCTGCTACGAACCCCCGGATCGCCGATCTTGCGAGAGACGTAGTTTGCGAGCAACCGGACTCGAGCGGCCGCGAACTCCAGGTTGACTCCTCCTGTCGTCGCCACGACGCGGCGTTGCAGACTGATGGCGTCCCGCTCGAACTGCTCCTGTCGAAAAACCAGCTGGACCCACGGCAGTACCCTATAGGCGGCAAGGCCGTACCAACCCGAGTCGTTCGGCCGCTCGACGTGATGGTCCTGCCAGATGTACTCGCCTCGCAGCGTAGCCCCGCGATAGTCGACTTGCGCGTCAACACCCCATCGGGTGCTGTCGCTGCCGTATGCGGCGACGTTGCTGCCGAGCGTGACGAATGGGATGGGGGCGAGACACGACGACCAACGAACGAGGGGCCTCATTCGAGCCTCCACGGGATTCTTGGCCGGGAACGATCGGGTGCTGGCTGGCGCCAGCGGGAGGCTATAATATCCGTTAACGGGCTAACCGCGCCACGCAATGGGAACATATGGATACATTAACGGTCGCTCAGGCTGCCAAAGTGCTCCACCTGAATCCCAAGCGAGTTCAATTCCTCGCCCGGAACGGGCGCATCCCCGCCGTGCGGGTGGGGCGCAAATGGCTCATCCCCCGGCGCGAGCTCGAGGGGCAGTTGGTGCGGCTCACTGCCGAGGCCGCGGACTCGCCCCAGGCAATCGACCTGAGCGCCCGCAACCAGCTTCGTGGTCGCATTGCCGGCCTGATGGTCGAGGGTCTGATGGCCGAGGTGCGGGTAGCGATCGGAGACCAGGAGCTGGTCTCCGTCATCACCCGAGGAGCGGCCGAGCGACTGCATTTGAAGGTGGGCGACGCGGTCTACGCCGTCATCAAATCCACCGAAGTGATGATTGGAAAGGGCTGAGACGTGATCAACTTTCGGCGTTGGTGGGGCACGGCCCTCCTGGTTGGTGCGTCAGTTGGCGCACCGGTCGTGATCGGCGCCCAGCAAAAGCCTGCCGACCTCACCGTCTTTGCCGCCGCATCACTCAAGGACGCATTTTCGGAAGCCGCCGACGTCCTGGGGAAGCGCAACCCGCCCATCGCGGTGCGCTACAGCGTCGCCGGCTCGCAGCAGCTCGTACTTCAGCTTGAGCAAGGCGCCGCGGCCGATGTCTTTGCATCGGCCGACCAGCGATGGATGCAGGTGGCCCAGGACAGCGGCCTCGTCGCCGGCTCTCCTGTCGTGTTTGCGCGAAACCGGCTGGTCGTGATTACCCCCGCGTCGAATCCGGGCCGAATCGACCGGCTCGAAGATCTCGGCAAGCGGGGTCTCAAGCTTGTGCTCGGCGCGGAAGCCGTGCCGGTGGGGAAATACAGCCGGGAGGCGTTGGGCCGCCTCGGCGATGCGCCAGGGTTCGAAGCCGATTACTCCAAGCGCGTGCTCCGAAACCTGGTCTCGGAAGAAGAGAACGTGAAGTCGGTGGTCTCCAAAGTTCAGCTCGGCGAGGCCGACGCCGGGATCGTGTATGTGTCCGACGTGACTCCATCGGTTCGAAAGGCCGTGCGCACCATCGAAATTCCCGACCCCTACAACGTCGTCGCGACCTACCCCATTGCGGTGCTCCGACAATCCCAGCAGCCCGCCGCGGCGCGCGCATTCGTGGAATACTTTACCTCGGCGGAGGGCCAGGCCGTGCTCGCCCGGCACGGCCTCCTGCCCGCGGAGGCTGCATCGAACCAGCCGGTAGCCGGCGCCCCACGGTGACCGATCGGAGTCCAATGTGGCGACGATATCTGGCCGCGTGCTGGCAGGTCGAGTCGTCACGGCGTTCGCCGCTGCCGGTCTGCTCTTCCTGCTCGTCCTTCCGGTGCTCGCGCTGTTGCTGCGGGCACCCGCCTCCGACATTGTAGCTCGGCTGTCGCAGCCGGCCGTCTTCGCGGCCGTCCGACTCAGTCTCCTGACCAGCGTGTGTGCGGCGCTGCTCGCCACCGTGCTGGGTCTCCCGGTCGCCTACCTGCTGGCCACTCGGGAGTTCCGCGGCAAGCAGGTGCTCGAGGCTATCATCGCGCTGCCCATGGTGCTGCCGCCGACGGTGGCGGGCGTAGGGCTGCTCCTCGCGTTCGGCCGCGCCGGGATCGCGGGCCGCGCCCTGAGTCTGGTCGGCATAAGCATTCCGTTCACCACGGCAGCAGTGGTAATCGCCGAAGCGTTCATCGCTGCGCCCTTTTTTGTCGGCGCCGCTGCCGCGGGATTTCGCGAAGTCGAGCCTCGCTACCTGGAAGCAGCGGCGACGCTCCGAGCAACACCGGCCACGGCGTTTTTCAGAGTCCTGCTGCCGCTGGCATTCCCCTCCGTGCTGGCCGGCGCCACGATGAGTTGGGCCCGCGCCATCGGTGAGTTCGGGGCCACGATCACTTTTGCCGGCAACCTTCCGGGTGTCACGCAGACGATGCCGTTGGCGGTCTACGTCGCGCTGCAGACCGACCTGGAAGCCGCGATCGCTCTTTCCGTGCTCCTCGTGCTGCTTTCCCTAATCATCCTCCTCGTCGTCCGGGCCGTTCCGTTCGGGCCTGCTGCGATCCGTGCTCAGCGCCGAGCTGGTTAAGCGGCTCGGCGGACTCTCGCTCTCCGCGAGGCTCGACATCGACGCCGGGAGCACGCTCGCGCTGGTGGGCGAGAGCGGCGCAGGGAAGACAACCGTACTCCGCCTCCTTGCCGGCCTCGCCGACCCGGATCAGGGGCGCATTGCCCTGGATGGCCACACGTGGTTCGACCGTGCCGGCGGCATCTCGCTGCCTGCCTGGCAGCGGGAAGTGGGGTATCTCTCGCAGGACTACGCGCTCTTCCCCCACCTTTCCGTCTTCGAGAATGTCGCGTTCGGGTTGCGGGCTCTGGGAACGGAGCGTTCGGTCCTCCGGCAACAGGTGGAAGCGATGCTCTTTCGCTTTCACCTCCAGGCGCTGACGACTCGCCAGCCGGACCAGCTTTCAGGAGGCCAGCAGCAGCGGGTCGCACTGGCGCGGGCTTTGGTGCTCGAACCTCGACTCCTGTTGCTGGACGAGCCGCTCTCTGCGCTGGACCTCAAAACCAGGCGCTCGGTCCGAAGCGAGCTACGGCGGACGCTCATGGCCCTTCCCAGCGCGACCGTGTACGTCACCCACAACCCGATGGAGGCCCTTTTCTTCGGCGACCGGATCGCGGTGCTCGAATCGGGGCGGGTCACCCAGAACGGTGTGCCCGACGACCTGCTGCGGCATCCTCGCACGCCTTACGTCGCCGAGTTCATGGGCGTCAACCTTCTCCAGGGCACCATCGCCGCGGCGGAAGCCGGCGGGTTGGTCCGCGTGCGCACACCCTTCGGATCGGTTGTCGCCGCGGACCCAGGCGACGTGGGCGAGGTGCTGGTCGCGCTCAATCCCCGCGAGATCACGCTGCACCTCACGCCGCCGACAGGGAGTGCACAGAACGTGTTCTTCGGACCCATCGTCGAGTTGGTGCCTGAGCCGCCTTTCGGTGAGCGGTTTCGCGTCGCGCTGGCGACCTCGCCGCCACTCGTGGCCGAAGTCACCCGTCATGCCGTCGAGACGCTGCGGCTGAGAGAAGGGCTGGAGGTGCACGCGGCCTTCAAGGCCACCGGACTGGTTCCGTACCGCTGAGCTGCGCCGCCCGTTTAGCGCCGCTTCGGGTTACCTTATTGTTCCTCTTCTGTCCCAGGTTCCGCCCGCATGAGCAGCACTTTCAAGTTTCCGATTCCGCGCAACGAGCCCATCCTCGCCTACGACCCGGGAAGCCCCGGCCGGGCCGCGCTCAAGGCGGCGCTCAAATCTGTCGCTGCAACGCGAGAAGACATACCGATTGTGATTGGCGGGCGAGAGATCCGTACCGGTCGCACCGAGCCGGTCACCGCACCGCACTGCCATGCTCGGGTTCTGGCGGACGTACACCAGGCCACGCCGGAGTTGGTCGGGCAGGCGGTTGATGCCGCGCTGGAGGCTCAGCAGGAGTGGGCGCACTGGCGCTTCGAAGATCGGGCCGCGGTGTTCCTCAAAGCGGCGGACTTGCTCGCGGGCCGGTATCGCGCGTCTGTCAACGCGGCGACCATGCTGGGCCAGAGCAAGACCGCGCATCAGGCGGAAATCGACAGCGCTTGCGAGCTGATCGACTTCCTCCGATTCAACGTCCACTTCGCCGAGCGGCTGTACGGCGAGCAGCCCGAGTCGGCGCCGGGCACCTGGAACCGGATGGATCATCGTCCGCTCGAGGGATTCGTCTACGCTATCACGCCGTTCAACTTCACGGCGATCGGCGGCAACCTCCCCACTGCTCCCGCGCTGCTCGGCAACGTGGTCGTCTGGAAGCCGGCGGCGACCGCGATGCTCAGCAACTGGCACTTCTTCCGCATCCTGCAAGAGGCCGGGCTGCCGCCGGGCGTGATCAATTTCGTTCCGGGAAATTCGACCCAGATCAGCGACATCTTGCTGGCGCATCCGATGCTCGCGGGGATCCATTTCACCGGGTCCACCGAAGTGTTTCGGTTGCTGCAGCAGCGGGTGGCGCATACGCTCGCGCGGTACGTCAGCTACCCGCGCATCGTGGGCGAGACTGGCGGTAAGGATTTCGTGCTGGCCCATGCCAGCGCCGACGTGGACGCCCTCGCCGTCGCGCTGGTGCGCGGAGCCTACGAGTATCAGGGTCAGAAATGCAGCGCCGCCTCCAGAGCCTATGTACCGGACAACCTCTGGCCGGCCCTGCGAGACCGCCTGGTGGGCATGATCGGCGACATCCGAATGGGCGACGTGGGTGATTTCCGGAACTTCATGGGTGCCGTCATCGATCGCCGGTCGTTCGACCGAATCAGCGAGCACCTGACACGGGCCAAGCAGGATTCCGGTGTCACCGTGCTCGCCGGGGGCGGCACCGACGGGTCCGTCGGCTGGTTTGTGCAGCCCACGCTGTTGCAGGCGAGCGATCCCGGCTACCGCCTCATGTGCGAGGAGATCTTCGGGCCCGTGCTCACGCTGCACGTCTACCCGGCTGCGCGCTGGCAGGAGACGCTGGCGCTGGTGGATCGGACCAGCCCGTATGCGCTCACCGGTGCGGTGTTCGCCCAGGATCGAGTCGCGCTGCTCGAGGCCGACCGCGCGCTCCGAAATGCGGCGGGCAACTACTATGTGAACGACAAGCCTACCGGCGCCGTGGTAGGGCAACAGCCCTTCGGCGGCGCGCGTGCCAGCGGCACCAACGACAAGGCAGGGTCGATCCTCAACCTGATGCGCTGGATCTCGCCTCGAACCATCAAGGAAACGTTCGATCCACCGAAGGAGTGGCGCTACCCGTTCATGCAGGAGGCGTGAGGCATGCGGTTCACCCTCGCCGTCTGTCTCGCGCTTGCCGCGCTCGCCGGCGGCGTGCCGGGCTCACTCGCAGCCCAGAACCAACTGCTGAAGGGCACCGTGGTGGATTCGAGCGGCGCGCCCGTGGGGCGGGCCGATGTCGGTCTGCCGGAGCTGGGGCGGCGCACACTCAGCGATGCAGACGGACAGTTTACCCTCGGTCAAGTGCCGCCGGGCCAATACACCCTCGTCGCGAGCAGTCCGGGATTTCGGCCGTTCGCCAAGCGAATCCGCGTTCCCCTGAGCGAGCCGGTCGTGCTTCGGCTCCTTCCTGAGGCAGCCACACTGCTCGCTCCAGTCACGGTCACGGCCACCCGGGATCCCATCGATCCCCGCGACTCGCCGCTGCCCGCGTCGGAGTTGTCAGGTGATGCGCTGCGTCGCTCGATCAGCGTGTCCCTCGCCCGGGCAGTGGAGGTGCTGCCCGGCCTCCGGACGTTGAGCACCGGCGAACAGATCGGGAAGCCGGTCATCCGCGGGCTCGCGGGCTCACGCGTCCTAGTGCTGGAGAACGGCCTTCGACTCGAGGACTACTCCTGGAGCGATGAAGACGGGCCCTCGGTGGACGCGCGCCTCGCGGAACGGGTCGAAGTCATTCGCGGGCCTGCGAGCGTGCTCTATGGGTCGGACGCGGTGGGGGGCGTCATCAACGTCCTTCCCGCCGACCTCCCCCGCGCCGACGCTGGCCATTCGGTCTCCCGCTTCCGGACCGAGCTGTTTGGGGCCACCAACAACAAGGAGGGTGGCGCCCTGCTTGGCTTCGAAGGTGCGCGAAGCGGCTGGGGGGCCCGCGCCACTGTGCTGGGTCGCGCCGCCGGCGACTTGCATACGCCGGAAGGCGAGCTCGCAAACACGGGATTCAATGCGCTGAACGGGGAGCTCGCAGTCGGGGTCTCGGGAACCTCCGGTGGCATCTCCCTGCGTTACACCCGCTACGGGGGAGAATTCAAGCTGTTGGAAGCAGGTGGGCCCGGGGCCACAGGTGAAGGGGGAGCAGGAGGAGACGAGGAAGGTGGCCCCGAACGCAAGCTCTCGGATGATCGGGTGCAGCTGGATGCGAACCGCGTCCTCGGCGGCGGCATGCGTCTCGAGGTGAAAGCCCAGGGCCAGCGGCACTGGATCGCGGAGAATTCCGACGAGGCACCGGCGCCTGGCGGAGGGACCGAAGAAGGCCGCGTCTTCGACCTCGTGCTCAAGACTGGTACGCTGGACGTGCTGCTCCACCACGCCCTGGGTCCACGGGTGAGCGGAACGGTGGGACTCTCCGGGCTGCTCCAGGACAACGACAGCCGGGGTCCCGAGGCCTTGGTCCCCGACGCGCGGACTCGTGACGGGGCGCTATTCGGGCTCGAGCGGATCGACCTGGGGCGCTGGAGCCTGCTGGCAGGCGTTCGGGTGGACCTGCGCGGGATTGACGCCGACCCGACGCCGGCTCTTGCCTTGCCGGCGACGTCGCGAGACTACACGGCGGTGACGGGCGACGTGGGCGCGGTGTTTCAGTTGACACCCACACTTTCATTGACTGGCAATGTGGGGCGCGCCTGGCGGGCGCCCAATCTGTTCGAGCTGTTCGCCAACGGCCCCCGGCTGGGAGAAGCCCAGTTCGTCATCGGCGACACGACTCTGACACCGGAGAAAAGCTTCAACCTGGATGTCGGTGTACGCTGGGAGGGCGGTCCGGTTCGGATCGAGCTGGCCGCGTTCAGAAACCGAATCGACGATTTCATCTTCAGTGCGCCCACCACCGACTTCGAAGACTCGCTCCGAATTTTCCGCTACGGGCAGACCGATGCC
>Ga0310813_10002176_pt1 | contig 11921 bp, 9 predicted proteins | sample YN3metagenome_FD_203086 | JGI IMG/M metagenome (GOLD analysis project Ga0310813, IMG submission 203086) | Soil microbial communities from experimental microcosm in Duke University, North Carolina, United States - YN3 | ecosystem: Engineered > Artificial ecosystem > Soil microcosm > Unclassified ...
GAGGGCACGCCCTCGGCTGCCGGCCGGGAGTCGGAGGCAGGGGAACCCCTCCCCGAGACGTCCGATGGCGGAGCGTCTAGGAGGACGGGGGAGGGGTCCCGCAGACTGGCTCCTATCGCGCTCGAAGGCGCGAAACACGCGACACACGTTCATCAGCGACACGCTCAAACTCAGTCGAAAGGCCGAGACTTCCGGCCCTGTTTGCACAGATCCGTCCAAGCTCCCGTTTGTCAAACAGCCTGCGACGCACCCGTCCATGGACGAGATGCATCGGACATTAGGCCCGATTACTTGGCGCGAGGGCGCCCGCGCTTTGACCTCACGGGCAGCTGCGGGAACTCCATCTCCTCGTAGAAGATGGAGGGAGGAGTGGCTCTACCGTAAGGGGCCAATCCCGTTGGGGGGACCAACTTCTTACTGAATCTCGGCCCCTTGGGGCGTCGGCCGTTTTGACACCCTTCAAACAGCCCCTCCGTTGTGCATTTTCTTGTGCAGTTTGATCGAGCTGCTCAGCCGGTTGCGGAAGCGACGAAGTGGAATAAATAACGTGGGTGTGACGAGCGTGCGCTCGGACAACTGCGACGGCGAATGCACCGCACAAGATTTCAGATGAACACACCCGACTCCTTCGATTCCTGTACCTGGATCAGGATTTAGAACTCTTTGTACGGGAGCCATTTCCCGTTCATCGTGATCTTCATCCGCGCCTCCCCCTCCTTGCCGGTAACCTTCTCCACGTCCATCGTGAAGTCGATCGCGCTCATGATGCCGTCCCCGAACATCTCGTTCGCCATCGAGCGGAGCGCGTCGCCGTAGACGCCGACAATCTCCAACAGGCGATACTTGAACGGGTCAGTCGTAAGCGGGAACTCCGATCGGACCGGGAAGGTGCTCAGCGCTTTCACGGCCTCGGGTCCCGCCCCGAGCGCGGCGGCCAGTTTCTCCGCTTCCAGGGGATTCAACCTCTGCTGTCCCTGAAGGGCGGCGGCCAGGTAGATCGGGCTCCTTCCCACGACGGCGGCCAAATCTCCGTACGTCACGCTTCGCTCCGCCATCGCCGCGCGCAGCCCTGCTAGAACCTCCATGGCGTTATTCTCCTTCAATAGATCGCCCTCTCCCCCTTTTCTCCGGTACGAATCCGCACCGTCGAGTCCAGGGAGTAGACGAAGATCTTTCCGTCTCCAATCTCACCCGTCCGGGCGGAGCGCACGATCGCCTGGAGGACCTCGGCCAGCGAATGGTCCGTGATCACCATCTCAAGCTTGAGTTTCGGGATCAGGTCTACCGCATACTCCGCGCCTCGGTACTGCTGACTGTGGCCCTTCTGTCTGCCGAAGCCCCGGACCTCGGTGACCGTCAGGCCCTGAACCCCGACCCGGCTGAGAGCGTCCTTCACGTCATCGAGCTTGAAGGGCTTGATGATCGCCTCGACCATTTTCATCCGGGATTCCCTGAAGCGGGCGCCACAGCGACAACGCCGGCATCCACGGCGAGTTATTGCTGCTGCTGCGCCGCCGCCTGCGCGTTCGAAGCCTTCGGGGCCGCGGGTCGGAGCGCCGTCTCCATGCCGATCACCTCCGCCTCCTGTCCCAACTTCGCAAAGACGCGCTCCATCCACTGGCGCGGCAGCTCGTTGACCGAGTGGCGTAGCCGGTCCTGCCACCAGTTCGAAATCTCCAGCAGGTCCGTCTTTTCGAATCGGTGCTCGATCAGCTTGAAGGAACCCTTCGAGCAGAGCACGACGTCGATCGGAAAGTCGACGTCCGCTGCGCTGATGCGCGTCGAATCGAAAGCCAGGAAGCCGACCTTGAGGGCAAACCTCATTGAATCGTGCGGCTTCAGCGTCCGGTCGAGCACGGGCTTGCCGTAGCCGGACGCCCCGATGATCGAATACGCCGTCCCTTCCCCCACCTCGACCCAGTTCCCCTGCGGATAGACCAGGTACAGCTTGTGCTCCGGGTCGTTCTCCATCTGTCCGCCAATGAGCGCGTGGAGATTGAACTGAAACCCGCTCCGCTCCAGGGCCAGGCGGTCTTCCTCCGAGACCTTGCGAACCTGCGCCGCGAACAGGTTTACCACTTTGAAAAGCCGGTCCAGAGCTGGATCGGGCCGGGACCACGCCTCGTCGAAATAAGTGATCGCCTTGTCCCGGACCGATCGCAACCCCGAGGTCATGATGAAGGCGGCCCGCTTCTCCTGGTGGAACGTCGACACTTTTCGCGCGACGATGACTTCATTACCGGACGTCACGCGAGTGTCGGCGAGGGCGACCACGCCGTCTTTCACCCGGATGCCGAGACAGAATGTCACGGGGGGGCCTCCTAGACCGCGCCAACGGACTCCTGAACGAAAAATGCTTCCGACACCGCATCGCTGGCCAGATTCAGCTTGAGCTGGAGGGCATCGACGTATTCATGGAGACCTTCCGCCAGGACCTCCTCCGCACGGGTGAACGCGAGCTCCGACCGGAGCTGGCCGAGGCGCTGCTCGGCGAGAATTCGGAAGGTCCCGATCGGGGTCCCGGTAATCGCATGAAGCGAGTCTTCCGCTCCCATGAGGCAAAACTGGACCGAGCGGGGAAAATCGCGCTCCAGGAGGAGGAAGGCGACGATCTTTTCGCGCAGGAGACGGCCGTGTCGCTTCCGGTAGAGTTCCAGCGCGCTCGCGGACTGGAGCACCACCGACCACTCGATCTCCTCCATCGGCGCGCCGCCGCCAAGGAAGTGCTTGAAATCCAGAATGCGCGAAATCTTGTCCGCCCGCTCGATCAGGCGACCCAGGCGGCAGAAATGCCAGGCTTCGCCGTGCGACATCGTGTCGTCCGTCAACCCTTCGAATAGCCGTCCCGCCAGCTTGAGCTCGCTGAAGAATTCGTACGGCGCCTGCCGCACCCGCTCGTAGGCGTCGTCGTCGGACACTTGCAGGAACGTCGCATTCAGGTGCTCCCACATGTCCGAGGAGATAACGTCGCGGATCGAGCGCGCATTCTCCCGCGCGGCTCGCAGGGACGACAGGAGCGAATTCGGATTCCCGTCGTCGAAGGTCAGGAACTTGATCGCGGTCTCCCGGGTGGTCGTCTCGTAACGCTCGAGGAAGCGGTAGAGATCCCCGGTGACGGCAACAAGGGGCTTCCACTGCTCCGGCGTCCCCGGAGGCAGGTCAAGCATGTGATGCAGGTTGACGTCGATGAAGCGCGCCACATTCTCGGCCCGCTCCAGGTAGCGTCCGATCCAGTAGATCGAATCCGCGGCTCGGCTCAACATGTCAGGCCTCCACCACTTCGGGCGCGACCGCGCCGACCTTTTCCCGAACTCCGGGAGCGGGAGCCGGCAAAACCCAGGTGTCCTTGCTGCCGCCGCCCTGCGAGGAATTCACGACCAGCGACCCTTTCTTCAAGGCCACCCGCGTCAGTCCGCCCGGCTGCACATAGATGTCGCGGCCGTAGAGAATGTAGGGACGCAAGTCCACATGCCGGCCCTCGAGGCGGCCGTCGACCAGCGTCGGCACTCGCGACAGCGCCAGCGTCGGCTGCGCGATGTAGTTCCGGGGATTGGCCCGGATCCTCGTCGCGAACTCCGCCTGTTGCTCTCGCGTGGAGTGCGGGCCGACGAGCATCCCGTAGCCGCCCGACTCGTTGGCTGCCTTCACGACGAGTTGGTCGAGGTGGTCCAGAACGTACGAAAGCGCCGCGGGCTCCCAGCACAGATAAGTCGGGACGTTCGGGAGGATTTCCTCTTCAGCCAGGTAGTAGCGGATCATCCGCGGCACGTAGGCGTAAACAACCTTGTCGTCGGCGACGCCGGTGCCCGGCGCATTGACAAGCGATACCCTCCCCTCTTGGTAGGCCTTCATCAGACCGGGGACGCCGAGACAGGAGTCCGGTCGGAAGGCTTCGGGATCGAGGAAATCGTCGTCAATGCGTCGATAGAGGACGTCGACGCGTTCCAACCCGCGGGTCGTCCTCATCAGGACGCGACCGCCGTCCACGTGCAGGTCGCGGCCTTCCACCAGCTCCACGCCCATCTGACGGGCGAGGAAGGAATGTTCGAAGTAAGCGGAGTTGTGGACGCCCGGGGTCAGGACGGCCACGCGCGGCGACGAAACCCCATCAGGGGCGACGAATTGCAGCGTTTCGAGGAGCCGGCTCGGATAGTCGTCGACGGGGAGCACCTGGGAGGCTTGGAAGACCTGCGGGAACGTCCTCTTCATCACCTGCCGATTCTCGAGGACGTAGGAGACCCCCGAGGGGCAGCGGAGGTTGTCCTCGAGGACATACATCCGGCCGTCGCGGTCGCGCACGAGGTCCGTGCCGGCGATGTGGCACCAGATTCCTCCCGGCGGGCGGAGTCCGACGCATTGCGGCCGGAACGACTTCGCCGTCCGGACGACTTCTTCCGGAACCACGCAGTCACGGATGATCCGCTGCTCATGATAGATGTCGTTGAGGAACATGTTGAGCGCCCGGATGCGCTGCTTGAGGCCGCGTTCGAGGCGTTCCCATTCCTCCTGGGCCACGAGGCGAGGCAGGAGATCGAAGGGCCAGACCTTCTCGGCACCGTCGTGATGACCGTAGACGGCGAACGTGATGCCCATAAGTTGGAAGGCGCGCTCGGCGGCCTGCTGCCGACGCCGCAGCTCGCCCGGAGGAAGCGAGTCCATCATGCGGACGAGAAGCCGCGCCTCGGGTCGGGGGATCCCGGGCGCGGCCATCCACTCGTCGTAGAACCCCTGGGTGTCGTAGAACTCAAATTCCATGGCGTCACCAGACGTGCGCGAGCTCGGATCCCAACGCCTCCTGCAGGAAGCGCCGAGCCTGAGCGCACTCGATCCTGATCGCTCCGGGAGTCATCCCATATCGCTCGGCCATGGCTTCGTCGTCTCCCGGGTCCTCGCCGGCGATGAGCGTGTCGGCAATCTCCCGTTGGACCGGACTCATTCGATTAAAGACATTCGCCATCGCGCGATGCAGACGTCTGCCACTCATGGAGGCCTCCCAAGGAGCTCTTCTGGAAGTTCAATGGCAATTCTTGTGCCAGAGTCATCCTCGTGGGGAGATCCGTGCCCAGAGTCCGCTTTGCGCTAACTTCGATGCCGCAAAACCTACGCCAGCGTCGAGGGGGAAGACCAAAGCTACCCATAGGAATGCCGCGGTTTCAAGGTAGCGCGGTCTCAATTCGCCAGACACATCCCGATGGAGTGAGCGGCCGGCCGCCGCCGATCAGGAGGGCAGTTCCCGCGTGGAAGAGGGCGGGGCGACGGGGAACTCGAGGTCACAACACAGGACCCTCGCCTGGTCCCCCCCACCGACCAGACGCGAAAGCGTGACGCACATTTGGGGGTCGGTCAGGGACAGATAGGGCCGGCTCACCTGCGTCTTGTTCGGGTTGGCGATCGCGCGGCGGAAGTAGTGGCGGTGCATCCAGTTGGCCCCGATGGCGCTCCCCAGCGGAAGGTGGCGGAACTCGCGGCGGCGCACGTAGCCGGGCGCGTCGACGTTGTCCTCCTGCTGGGTCCCCGAACTGTCCAGCAGGTAGCAGCGCATTACCTGTCGGAGGGGCAGCACACCCACTACCGAAGACCGATAGGCCTCACCCCGATCCAGGAGTTCCGCCGCGCGGGCGAAGGCCTCGAGGTAAGGCCGCAGGGCGGCGCCGAACTCGGCCTCCTCGTCTCGGGCGGCGTGGCGGAGCGCCTCGCGCAGATCGCTGAAGCGCGCCGTGTTGACGGACGGCATGGCGCCGACACAGGGCTTCGCGAGGAGGTAGCCCTGGAGGAGATCGACCTCGGCCTGCAGTGAGACGACCGCCTCCTCCTCCGTCTCGACCCCTTCAGCGAGGACAAGCGCGCCCGCCTCGTGAAGGAGGCCCGCGATCCCGACAAGGCCGCGGCGGGCTGCGTGGTCCCGCGCCGCGCGAGAGATCATCGAACGGTCGAGCTTGACGATGTCGGGGCGCAGGTGCCAGATCCGATCGAAGTTCGAGTGACCCGCGCCAAAGTCGTCGATCGCCACGAGGCAGCCGATGTCGCGGTAGTAGCGAGTGGCGGACTCCAGCGTGGCCTCGTCCTCGGTCGCCCCCTCGGTGACCTCGAGCACCACGCGCTTGGGCGAGATGCCGTAGGCCTGAAGTGCCTCTCGGAAGAAGGGGCCGAAGGAACGTCCGCGGATGACGACTTCCGGGGCGACGTTGAGAAAGAGCCACGTGTCCTGGAACGCAGGGCCGCTGAAGTTCGCAAGGTGCAGCGCCCGGAGCAACCGGTCGAGAAAGATGATGCCTTCGCTGGAGCGTTCGGCGGCGAGCAGGACGGGAGGCGGTACGACCTCGCCGCGCTCGTCCCAGGCCCGTGCGAGGCCCTCGTAGCCAACTGCGCGGCTGTGCGCGAAGCTGAAGATGGGCTGAAACGCGCTGCGGACGCGGAACCCGCGGTAGACGGTCTCCGTGAGACCCTCGGCACGGCGAAATGAGGAGCAGTAGCGCTCGATGCCCGAGCCCGCCGGCAGCGGGAGTTGCGCCACGGGGTCCGTACTCATGAAGCCGGCGTCCTTCTTGAGAAGTCGAGCGATTATAGCACGCTCCAACATGGTAAATGGGTCGCAAGCTGTTTCGCCTGCCGTGATTTTCCCTCCTGCGCTATATCCGTTCCAGCGCAGGAACTGGGGGGCGATTCCACCTGAATGTAGGATTCATGGGCCGAACATACGCCCCGGTTTCCTTCGGCTGACCTTCCCCTCTCCTGGAGGGATTGGCACGCCCGTTGCATTCGGAAGCCGGCAGTGGTCAAGCGATGTGGAGGGGGTGCCGTATGGTGGAAGTGGTATCCGTGTCAGACCGTCTGACCAAACAGAAGGACCTTGTCCGGAAGCAGTTCGCCATTCAGGCGCGTGCCTACCCCAGCACCGGGAAGTTCCGCCAGACCGAGAAGGCCCAACCGATCATCGACCTTGCCCGGCCGACCCTGCGCGACAACGCCCTTGACGTGGCTTCCGGCTGGGGCTTCGTCGCCCTCGCTCTGTCCCCGCTGCTCGGCTCGGTCATCGGAATTGACCTCACGCCCGAGATGGTGGAACTCGCAAAGATGCTCGCTGCGGGAAACGCCGTTTCCAACGCGTTCTTCCAGGTCGGCGACGTCGAGAACTTGCCCTTCGCGTCCGGAACGTTCGACTTGGTCACGTGCCGGGCGGCCTTCGACCACATCGACACTCCTGAGAAGGCGCTGCGGGAGATGAAGCGGGTCCTCGGCCCCTCGGGGCGAATTGTCCTATACGAGTTCGTCGCCCCTGCCGCCCCCGACAAGGCGGCGTTCTACAACAGGATCGAAGGCGCACGGGACCCCTCGCACCTCCACTCCATGACAATGGAGGAGTACCGGAGCCTGTTTCAGAAGTGCGGGCTAGAAGAGCGGGGCAGGGTCGTGAATCTGCTCAAGCGCGAGTTCGAAGCATGGATGTCCTACGCCGACGCGGGCGACGACACCCGGCAGCAGGTGCGCTCGCTGCTCCTCGATTCGATCAAGGGCGACCGGGCCGGCTTGGCGCCGAGGCTCCAGGGAGGGGTACTCTCGTTCACTCATACTTGCGTCGCCTGGCTGCTCGTTCCGACCGGCCCCGGCTGACGCCGGTGGCGGGGAGTCCGTGGTTTACAGCTCGTGGAGCGATGGGTCTTACTGCCTGGTACAAAGAGACCGCGTTCGCCTCCTTGGGTGCATCCTGAGCATCACGTCCGATCTTTTGGCGGGACACGGCTTCTAGAGTTTATATCCGTGTCCGTCCCGGCCGTCGTCGCCGGTTGGCGCACGTAGGGCCCCGCGAAGCGGCGAAGTCGTGCCCGTCAAACGCAGGGCGGGGCGACTTTCGGTGCCGTCCGATGTCGCCAGAATGGGGTCGCCTGAGGCGAAGCCGGCGAAGGCCGACTAGGCGTTCGGGATTCGCGCGGACAGGATTTCCTCGACGGCGGCGGCGATGCCGGAGACCACGGCGCAGGGGACCTTTACGTCATCCCGGTGCTTGCGGCCGTGGCCGGTCAGAACGTAGATGCCCCGCGCCCCCACGTTGACCGCGAATTCGACGTCGGCCGGGTGATCGCCCACGACGAACGAATTCTCGAGATCAACTCCGTGATCCTTCTGGGCGAGCCGCCCGAAGTGTGGGTTGGGCTTCCTGCAGGCGCAGGCGTCGGAACTCTGGTGAGGGCAGCAGTACATTTCCCGGATGGCGATGCCGGCCTCGGCGAGGGTCTGCCGGACGTGCTCGTTGACCCGGCACACGTCGTCGTAGCGGATGAGGCCTTTGCCGACGCCGCTCTGGTTCGTGACGACGAAGAGAAGGAACCGTTCGCCAAGTCGACGGAGCGCGGGAATCGTGTCCGGAAAGAGAAGCGCCCGGGCGGGATCGTCCAGGTACCCGAGATCCTCCATCAGCGTCCCGTCGCGGTCGAGAAAGACGGCGGGTCTGGCCATGGCGTGGATTATACCGGAGCGTCCCGGGAGTCAGTCCGATGAGTTGATCCGCACGCCAGCTACCGGATAGAGTCCTCTCGATGCCCGGAAAACGGATCGCCTTGGTTGGAGGCGTGATCATCTTAGGCGGAATCGCCGTCTTCCTTCTCGGAGCATTCGTCCTGACGAACGACGCGCGTCATCACGACGTCTCCCCAGCGGTCGCCGCGGGGCTCCTGCTCTTAGCCGCCGGCGCGGTTCTGCTCGCGGCCGCAGGCATGGGCGCTCTGTACCGACGACTTCGCAGAAAGCGGACGGACCTTTAACGGAACTCCCAGACGCCCCAGAGCCGCGGGGTCAGTTCCGCTTCGCTCGGAACGTCGGCCGTGATCCCGGTGGCCTTGTTGCACCAGTACACCCGCTGCAGCGTCTGGGCGCCGTCGCCCCGCAGAATCCCGACGTCGCCGCGGATCGCGTCGCCCGCTTTGGGCCGAAGCCCGAGCTTCTCCAGGGGAATCGAGAACTCGTAGTTGCCGTCCGTTCCGCCGGCCAGCTCCAGGTCCGCGCTCACGTCCTCGACCCGGTCGAGCGTGATCGTCCGCCACGGCGAACTGAACGCCACCGGCTCCCGGGTCCCGGGAACGACCGCCCGGTACAACACCGCAAAGGTCTTCCCCTTCGCGCGGGTAATCACGAGCCGCACGTCCCCCGCCGCGGCCCGCTCCCGCTTGGGATCCGACTTCGGATTCGTCCCGATCATGAGGTCGAGCGCGCTTCCGGTCTTGAACGGCGCCGTCGCCAGCTCCCCCGAATTCCGCAGGAGATCCTTCTCCGCCGTCCGGAAGAAGGCGTAGAGGCGGTCGCCCGCCACCGCCACCGCCGCCGTGACGTCGTGCGGCTTCGAATCGCTGTTGAAGTACGCGGGGACGCCGCTCTTGTCGACATCCACCCACTCGGCGTCCTTCCAGTCGTCCCACTTCCCGTCGACGACGGGGGCCGCGCTGCGGAGCGCGACTCTCAGGATCCCCCGCCCCGCCGCGGCCTGGCGCGCCGCCTCCTGCTCGACGACGTACGTTCGGGCGCGGGCCAGATCGTCCGCGCTCACGGTCCGCTCGACGGCCGGCAGGCGCCGGATCGTCTCCAGCCCGTCCACGCGGACGATGGCGGTGTTCGCGCCGTCGACGAGGTAGATCTTTCCGTCCTCCGTCTGGGTCCAGGAGGGCCAGAAGTTCTCGTCGTGCAGCGTGAGATCGCTCACGTCCATGTTCCGAACGGCCTGCGGCATCCCCCAGGGCCGCCCCTGGCGGACATCCCGGAAAAGTTGCGCGACGAAGAGTCCGTCCGCGGTGAACACGTACATGTTTCCCTGGTTGCCGTTGATCGCCCAGAGGGGCCCGGCATCGCCCGACCGCGGGGTGACGAAGCCGCCCAGGAGCCGCGTCGTCCCGATCAGCTCTCCCGGACGGTCCGGCGCCGGCGACTCATGCGACGCATGAAGGCCCGGCCACAGGCTGGGGTACGACCACTTGGGCTCGCCCCGGAAGGCGCCGGCCATCGACTGCGGGGCGAACGGCTTGGGGCCGACCGTGAGGATCGTCCAGCCGTTCTCATGCGTCAGGACCTGGTCGCCCCCGGAGCTGCTGGGCCCCTGGGCGCCGTCGAGCAGCACGTCGCCCGCGGCCAGATCGTAGACCGGAACGCCTTTCTCCGTGAACCGTTTGACCGGGAATCGGATCGCCTTGCCGTCGAAGCGGGACGCCACGGCCGCCAGGTCGGGCATCACGGTGATGCCGCCCGCCTGCTTCGCCACGATCGACACTTCCTCCGGCTGCGCCCGGCCGTCGCCGTTGAGATCCGACCACGCGAAGACCGCCTGATTCTTCGCGCCGCTCCCCGACGGCCAGCAGCCCTGGAACGGCTCGCTCCGGAGCAGGTCCCAGTCGTTCGCCCGGCCCAGCGCGGCGCAGGGCAGCGCGAGGCCGTCGACTTCCCTCCAGATCATCGCGATCGCCGCTCCGTTCGTGGGGTTGCTGTTGAAGCAATTCGTGAAGTAGCGCCGGCCCTGGACGCTCAAGGGTTCCTCCGGCTGGCCGCTCGAGTGATGGCCCGGCGGCTGGAGATCGCCGCTGCCCGGCCGGTAGATCACCCGGGCCAGCGTCGACGTCCCCTTCTCCCAGTCCAGACGGAACTCCATTCCGTGGTAGTAGAATTTCGTCTTGTCCTTCGGGTCGATCTTGCCGCCGCCGCCGTATTCCGCGGGCCCGTAGACGGCCCGGAGCAGCTTGCCGTCGAGCGACCAGACGCTGACGCGCTTCGGCTGGAAGTCGTTCTCCGTCACCCAGAGCTGGCGCCGGGAGTCGACGGCGAGCCCGCAGGGGTTGTTCATATGGTTCGGATCGTAGGGACCGGCCCGGGGAGGCCCGGCGATCCCGATCGTCCGCAGCGGCGCGCCTTCCGCCGAGAAGACCTTCACCTGGTGGCTCGTCCCCCGGTCGCTCACGTAGAGGTTGCCGTCCGGATCGAGCGCGACGTGCTGGGGATCCTCGAGGGCGTCGACCAGAGTCTTCGGCTCCGCCAGCGTCGTCCCGTTCAGCGCGAAGCGCTGCAACTTCTTCCCCGCGAGAACGAGAAGCCGCCCTTCCCCGTCGAAGGCGAGACCCCTCGGGTCGTCGATCGCCGAAGTGCCGGTGACTTTCCCCGACGTCGCGTCGACGAAGATCAGCTGCTTCTGGCGGGGCAGCGAGCCCACGAGCAGGCTATTCCGCGCGGCGAGCCCGCTCAGCGCGACCGAGTCCTTGCCGCCTTCGAATTTCCGCTTGAGCAGCGGCTTTTCCTGTCCGCCCGGAGCGACCGCCGTCAGCCGCAGTTCCCCTTCCCAGGCGGAACCCACGACGATCATGGCCGTCCCCGGGTCATACGCGAGATACGGCGCTCCGGTCCAGGTCCCGCCGACCCACCCTTTTCCGCCCTGCTTGCGGCCGTCGAGGTCGACCCACGCCAGCCCGTCGCCGCCTTCGGCGACGTAGCTCCCCAGGTACAGCAGCGGCTTCTCGCCGGGGACGAAGAGCGCGCTCTGCGGGGGCGTGTGATTGGTCGTCCAGCCGCCACTATGGTCCGGCGTTGGCCAGGGCGGCGTGCCGGCGTTGTAGCCCGAGAACTCATAGTGAAGCGAGTGGGGCTGGCGCACGAGGCCGCGGACCGTGTAGGTCCCCGGCGCGACGAATTGCGCGGGGATCCGGTAGATGCCGTGGCGCGCGGCCTCGTTGTCCCTCCGGAGATCGTCCATTCCGTCCCACCACGCGGTGTTCGCGCCCGCGGGGAACGGCGTCTCGGAGACGAGATTCCGGACGCGCTTTCCGGACGCGTCCTCGAGGACGAGGGTCACCAGTCCGGGCTCCTTCAACGTGAACGGAATGCCGATCGGCGCGTGGAGATCGGCCGCCGGCGGGGGGAGCGCGGCGGCGAGCGCCTGGTCGCCCAGCGGTCGG
>Ga0310813_10002177_pt1 | contig 11920 bp, 9 predicted proteins | sample YN3metagenome_FD_203086 | JGI IMG/M metagenome (GOLD analysis project Ga0310813, IMG submission 203086) | Soil microbial communities from experimental microcosm in Duke University, North Carolina, United States - YN3 | ecosystem: Engineered > Artificial ecosystem > Soil microcosm > Unclassified ...
ACGCCGATTCCGCACAACGGCTGCCGTCCTCCCAAGCGCCGGAGAGTCTGATTTTATGGGTCGTTATACAGGCGCGAGCTGCAAGCAGTGTCGGCGCGAGGGAACCAAGCTCTTTTTGAAGGGCACCAAGTGCTTCACGGAGAAGTGTCCGGTCGAGCGTCGTCCGTACGCTCCCGGACAGCACGGTCAGAACACGGCCCGGCGGCGCAAGTCGTCCGAGTACGCCAAGCAGCTCCGTGAGAAGCAGAAGATCAAGCGTATCTATGGCCTGAGCGAGCAGCAGTTCCGCAACACGTTCGAAAAGGTCACCACGCTTCCCGGAATCACGGGTCACAACCTTCTTGCAGCACTTGAGAGTCGGTTGGATAACATGATTTACCGCATGGGCTTCGCTCCGAGTCGTAAAGCGGCGCGTCAGCTCATTCGGCACCGTCATGTCGAGGTCAACGGCAAGTCGGTGGATATCCCGAGCTTCTCGGTGATGCCGGGTCAGGAGATCCGCATTCGCCAGAAGTCGCGCGAGGTTCAGCCGATCCTCGCCGCCATGGAGCAGTCGGCGCGCGGCGTCGCGCTCTCCTGGCTCGCGGTGGATCGCGACACGTTCAGCGGCCGCATGCTCGAGCGTCCGTCGCGGCCGAACATCCCGATTGCGGCGCAGGAGCAGTTGGTCGTCGAGTTGTACTCCAAGTAACCTGAGCGCGCGAGCGCTCAGGTCATCCTGAGGCCAACGGCCGAAGGATCTACTCTCCGGTCTGGCTACCGGCTTCGGACAGTAGGTCCTTCGCTACGCTCAGGATGACAGCAGGGGTCGGAGCCTTCACCTCCATTCGAGCCTACCGCGCGTGAAGGGCGGGGTAGGGCGATGCCGGAGCTAGTCCGGCAAGACCATAGGTCAAAAATCCAAATGCCAAACACGATCGATCTTCGCGGTCTCGTCCGTCCGCAGCTGGTTGAAGCAACCAAACGCGAGGACAATCCAAATGTCGCCGAGTTCCGACTCCAGCCACTGGAGCGGGGTTTTGGCCACACGCTCGGCAATTCGATGCGCCGGATGCTGCTGTCGTCGCTCCGCGGCGCGGCGGTCTGGGGGTTCCGCATCGACGGCGTCGTCCACGAGCACCAGACCATCCCCGGTGTCGTCGAAGACGTCCACCAGATCATCGCCAATCTCAAGACGCTCACGCTCACACTGCCCGATGATGTCGAGGACGTTGTCCTTCACATCTCGCGCTCGGAAGCTGGCGCGGTCACGGCGGCTGACATCAGTAGCTCGGGTGGCGTCCGCATCGTGGATCCAACCCACCATCTGTTTACGCTGCAGGACGATAGGGATCTCAACGTCGACCTTTACGTGAACAAGGGTCGCGGCTACGTCGAGTCCGATCAGCACCCGCTCGATCGTGGCCTTCCTGTCGATCTCGTTCGCGTCGATTCGATCTACAACCCGGTTCGTCGCGCCAACTTCACCGTCGCCGAAACGCGCGTCGGTCAGCGCACCGACTACGATCGCCTCACGCTCACCGTCGAGACGAACGGCACCATCTCGCCGGAAGAGGCGGTCAGCTACGCCGCGGCGCTCGCCCAGACGCACTTTCAGTACTTCGCGGACTTCGGTTCGCACTCGCTCGCTCCGATCGGTCCATCGACCGATGGCGCTTCGGGCGACGGCGCGCGATTGGGTGGGTTGCTCCGAACGCCGATCGACGACCTCGAGCTGTCCGTCCGCTCGGTCAATTCGCTCAAGAACTCGAACATCCGGACGCTCGGCGACCTCGTTCGTCAGACCGAGAGCCAGATTCTGCAGGTCAAGAACTTTGGCAAGAAGTCGCTTCAGGAGATCGCTGATCTTCTCGAGCGGGAGAACCTGAATTTCGGGATGCGGTTCGAGGAAGGCGGCGATGGTAACGTCCGCGTCCTCGACTTCGGCACACCGCCCAGCCGCGCCGCGGCTGCCGCGCCCGACGACATGGAGGAGTAAGGCAATGCGGCATCGCAAGGCGGGGCGTGCGCTCCGACGGACCAGTGAGCAGAAGCTCGCGCTGATGCGGAATCTCGCGTCGTCGCTCATCGAGCACGGCGCCATCGAGACCACGGAAGCGAAGGCCAAGGAGCTCCGGCCCTTCGTCGAGAAGTTGATTACCAAGGCGCGCTCGGGCACGCTCCACGATCGCCGGCACGCCGGACGGCACATTCACAAGCGCGAGACCGCGGACAAGCTTTTCCAGGATCTGGGAAAACGGTTCGCTACGCGCCGTGGCGGATATACGCGCATCCTCAAGACCGGTCACCGCAAGGGTGACGGCGCGGAGATGGCGCGCATCGAGTTGGTCAGCGGAGAGGGCTGAGACAATGCCAATCGCGAGACATCGCTGCTACAGCTGTGGCAAGGGCGTGGCGTTCGGGAACAACGTGTCCCACGCCAACAACAAGACCCGCCGCACCTGGAAGCCGAACCTCCAAGTGGTTCGCACGCTGGTCGACGGCAAGATCGAGAAGGTGAAGGTCTGCACGCGCTGTCTGAACGCCGGCAAGGTGAAACGGGCACCGCGCGGACAAGCCGTCGCGTGAGATCGAGCTCGCCGCCGCGCCGAGTTGTCAAAGGGGAGCTTTCGGGCTCCCCTTTTTTTCGCTGAGCGCCACTCTGATCTCGATCTTCTCCCCCCACGCCGCACATGCCAACTGCTCTCGTCACAGGGATCACGGGACAGGACGGATCCTACCTCGCCGAGTTGCTCCTGTCGAAGGGCTATCGCGTCGTCGGCATCGTTCGCCGGAGCTCGACGACGCCCTATGAGCGCATCGCCCACCTCGTCGACCAGATCGAGCTCGTCTCGGCGGACCTGCTCGATCAAACCTCGTTGACCGACGTGGTCGGCGACTGCGCGCCCGACGAGATCTACAACCTGGCGGCGCAGAGCTTCGTGCAGACATCCTGGTCGCAGCCTGTGCTCACCGGCGAGTTCACGGCGCTCGGAGTAACGCGCGTCCTCGAGGCGATGAAAAAGGCCGCTCCGAAAGCGCGGTTCTACCAGGCTAGCTCGAGCGAGATGTTCGGCAAGGTTCTCGAGTCGCCGCAGCGCGAGACGACGCCGTTTTATCCGCGAAGCCCGTACGGCGTGGCCAAAGTTTACGGCCATTGGATCACCGTGAATTACCGCGAGAGCTTTGGGTTGTACGCGGTCTCGGGGATCCTGTTCAACCACGAGAGCCCGCGCCGCGGACTGGAGTTCGTGACGCGCAAGGTCACGCACGCGGTGGCGCGCATCAAGCTTGGCATGGGCAAGGAAGTCCGCCTCGGCAATCTCGACTCGCGCCGCGACTGGGGATTCGCCGGCGACTACGTCGACGCGATGTGGCGCATGCTTCAGCAGGATGAGCCGGACGACTACGTGATCGGCACCGGGCACACTTGCTCCGTGCGAGACTTGTGTCAGGCGGCATTCGGGTCCGTCGGACTCGACTACCAGGACTACGTGGTGCAGGACCCGCGTTTCTTCCGTCCGGCAGAGGTTGACCTTCTGGTTGCCGACCCGTCCAAGGCGGCGCGAGAGCTTGGCTGGACGCCGAAGGTCTCGTTCGAGGAATTGGTTCGCATGATGGTGGAGGCCGACCTCGAGCGGCTGCGCGCACGCGCCTGATGCGGCGCGTTCTCGTCACTGGCGGTAGCGGCTTCGTCGGGCGGTGGCTCACCAGGGCTTTGCTCGCCGCCGGCGACGACGTAACGGTGACTGGGTTGGGTCACGCCCCCGAGCAGCCTGTGCGTTGGACTCCTGCCGATGTGCGCGACCAGGCGGCCGTCGACGCTGCGATCGAAACCAGCCGTCCTGAAGCAATCGTTCACCTGGCCGGAATCAGCTTTCCGCCGGAGGCCGATCGCTCGCCCCTGGCGGCGTACGACGTGAACGTGTTGGGGGCGGTCCGGCTGCTGGCCGCCGTGGCGGCGCGCCGGAAGGCCGGGACGCTGGATCCGGTCGTGCTGATCGTTGGCAGCGGCGCGCAGTATGGACGTCATCCGGAGTCGGCGATGCCGCTCGCCGAGAACGCGGCGCAAGCGCCGATCTCGATTTACGCCGCGTCCAAGGCGGCGCAGGAAGTCGTCGCGATGCAGATGCACCGGGATGCGGGCGTGAAAGTGATCTGCGTACGTAGCTTCAACCATTCGGGCGCCGGCCAAACGGGCGACTACGTGATTCCGTCGCTCGCTGCCCGCGCATTGCGGATTCGAGCTGGGAAGGAACGAACGCTCAAACTCGGCAACGACGTGGTTCGCGACTATCTGCACGTGGACGACGTGGTTCTGGCCTATCTCGCCCTGTTGGAGCGTGGCAGGCCGGGCGAAGCGTACAACGTCGCCAGCGGACGCGGCGTGAGTGTGAGACAACTCGCCGCCGATGTCTTGCTGCGAGTGGGCGCGAGTGCCGACATTTCCACGGATGTGGCGCTTCAGCGTGCGACCGACGTCCCGGCGCTCGTCGGCTCGCACGACAAGCTGACCAAGGACACCGGCTGGACGCCGCAGAAGACGCACCTCGACATCATCGACGACGTGATTCGCTTCGCATCTACCAATGCCGCGACGGACTGACCTGCATCGTATTCTCGTGATCGGCTCCGGTCCGATCATCATCGGTCAGGCGGCCGAATTCGATTATTCCGGGACTCAGGCGACCAAAGCGCTCAAGGAAGAGGGGTTCGAGGTCATCCTGATCAACTCGAATCCGGCGACGATCATGACCGATCCGGAGTTCGCGGATCGGACGTACATCGAGCCCGTGACGCCGGAGTTCGTGGAGCTGATCATCGATCGCGAACGTCCCGACGCGATCCTGCCGACGATGGGCGGCCAGACCGCGCTCAACGTCGCCATGGCGCTGTCGCAGAGCGGCGTGCTGGACAAGTACGGCGTCGAGCTGATCGGCGCGACGGCCGACGCGATCGCCATTGCCGAGGATCGAAAGCTGTTCGGGGAGGCGATGCATCGCATCGGGCTCGCCGTGGCGGCCGGCGGCATCGCCGAGAGCTACGATCAGGCCGAGGCGATTCTCGAGAAGATCTCGTTCCCGGCGATCATTCGGCCGTCCTTCACGCTCGGCGGCACCGGCGGCGGCATCGCGTACAATCGCGAGGAATTCGAGCAGATCGTGCGCCGCGGCCTCGATCTGTCCCCGACGCACCAGGTGCTCGTCGAGCGGAGCGTGATCGGCTGGAAGGAGTTCGAGCTCGAGGTGATGCGCGATCACGAGGACAACGTCGTCATCGTCTGCTCGATCGAGAATCTCGATCCGATGGGCGTGCACACCGGCGACTCGATCACCGTCGCGCCGGCGATGACGCTGACCGATCGCGAGTATCAGACGATGCGCGACGCGGCGGTCGCGATCATCCGTGAAGTGGGTGTCGACGCGGGGGGCTGCAACATCCAGTTCGCCGTGAATCCGCGCGACGGCGAGATGCTCGTCATCGAGATGAATCCGCGCGTGTCACGGTCGTCGGCGCTCGCCTCGAAGGCGACAGGGTTCCCGATCGCGCGCATCGGCGCCAAGCTCGCAGTCGGATACCGGCTCGACGAAATCCCGAACGACATCACGAAGACGACGCCGGCGTCGTTCGAGCCGGTGCTCGACTACGTCGTGGTGAAGATCCCGCGCTTCGCCTTCGAGAAATTCCCGTCGGCCAATCCGTATCTCACGACGCAGATGAAGTCCGTCGGCGAAGCGATGGCGATCGGTCGCACGTTCAAAGAGGCATTTCAGAAGGGACTGCGCGCGCTCGAGACGGGACGCGCCGGATGGGTCGCCGCCGCGCGGCCGATCGACGACCGCCTATCGGACGACACGGTCGAAACGTTGCGCGGGGCGCTCCGTCAGCCGACCCCCGAGCGAATCTTCCAGGTGAAACGAGCGCTGGAGCGCGGCTTCAGCGTCGCCGACCTGTACGAGCTGACGGCGATCGATCCGTGGTTTCTCAACCAGATGCGCGAGCTGGTCGAGGCCGAACGCGATTACGCGACGCGCGCAACGGTGGACGCGACGGTAATGCGTCGCGTGAAGCGGATGGGTTTCTCCGATCGACAGCTCGCGACACTGCGCGGCGAGAACGAGCGAGACGTTCGGCAGCGCCGTTGGGCGCTCGACGTGCGTCCTGCGTACAAGATGGTCGATACCTGCGCCGGCGAGTTTCCGTCGGCGACGCCATACCTCTACAGCAGCTATGACGAAGAGAGCGAGGCGCCGAAGTCGGGACGCCGTTCCGTCGTCATCCTCGGCAGTGGTCCGAACCGGATCGGCCAAGGCGTCGAGTTCGACTACTGCTGCGTCCGCGCCGTGATGGCGCTCCGCCAGCGCGGGTTCGAGACGATCATGATCAACTCGAATCCGGAGACCGTGTCGACCGACTTCGACACGTCGGACAAACTGTACTTCGAGCCGCTGACGCTCGAGGACGTTCTCGAGATCGTTGAGCGCGAGCAGCCGGAAGGGGTGGTCGTGCAGCTCGGCGGACAGACGCCGCTCAAGCTGACACGCGACCTCGAGGCGGCCGGCGTGCGCATTCTCGGCACGTCACCCGACGCGATCGATATCGCCGAAGATCGGCGGCGCTTCGAGCAGATCGCGCGCGATCTCGGTCTCGAGCAACCGCCGAACGGCACGGCGACCACCGTCGACGAAGCACTGGCCGTCGCCGACCGAATCGGGTATCCCGTGCTCGTGCGTCCGTCGTACGTGCTCGGCGGCCGCGCGATGCAGATCGTCTACGACGGCCCGTCGCTCCAGCAGTATTTCGCGACCGCGGCGCGTGTCTCGGAGGAGCGGCCGGTGCTCATCGACCGGTTCCTCGAGGACGCGTTCGAGTGCGACGTCGACGCCATCTCCGACGGCAACCAAGTGGTGATCGGCGGCATCATGCAGCACATCGAGGATGCCGGCATTCACTCGGGCGACTCGGCGTGCGTTCTGCCGCCGTATCTCGTCGGCGAACGCGACATGCAGACGATGCGCGAGCAGACGGTCGCGCTCGCGAAAGCGCTGCACGTCGTCGGATTGATCAATGTGCAATACGCGATCAAGAACGGCGTCGTCTACATCCTCGAGGTCAACCCGCGCGCCAGTCGGACGATTCCGTTCGTCTCGAAGGCGATCGGCGTGCCGCTCGCGTCGTTGGCCGCGCGCGTGATGCTCGGCGAAACGCTCGACGAGATCGGGTTCTCCGAGGAAGTCATGCCTCCGTACGTGTCGGTGAAGGAGGCCGTATTCCCATTCAACAAATTCCCGGGAACGGATCCGGTGCTTGGTCCGGAGATGCGTTCAACCGGGGAAGTCATGGGCATCTCCGACTCCTTCGGCTCGGCGTTCGCGAAGGCACAGCTCGCGGCGTCGAACGGTCTTCCGCTGCAGGGCGCGGTATTGATCACGGTCGTGGATTCGGACAAGCCGACGGTCACGCCGATCGCCCGCCGATTCCACGAGATGGGCTTCGAGGTGCTGGCCACCGCCGGCACCGCGGCGTATCTGCGCGCGCGCGGCATTCCGGCGCGACGCGTGTTCAAGGTGCACGAAGGCCGGCCGAACTGCCTCGACATGATCGTCAATCGCGACGTGCAGCTGCTCATCAACACGCCGATGGGCAAGCACGCGCAGCTCGACGATTACTTGCTTCGGCAAGCGGCGATCGTGCATCGCGTCTCGTACACGACGACGATGTCGGCCGCGAACGCGGCGTCCGACGCGATTCTCTCGTTGCGGTCGCGCCCCAGTTCGGTGAAGTCGCTTCAGGAGTGGCAGGCGATGCTCGCCGAGGCGGAGGCGCTGTCGGATGGCGGAGTGCACGCGTGAGCGACACGTCCAGTGCAGGGGTGTTCGTCCACGAGTCCGCGTACGTCGATGACGGCGCCCAGGTTGGCGCCGGGACGAAGATCTGGCACTTCTGTCACGTCATGCCCGGCGCGGTGATCGGCGAGCGGTGCAGCCTCGGGCAGAACGTCGTCATGATGCCCGGCACGCGGATGGGGCGGAATTGCAAGATTCAGAACAACGTCTCGATCTACGAGGGCGTCGAGCTCGAGGACGACGTGTTTTGTGGCCCGTCGATGGTGTTCACCAACGTGGTGAACCCGCGCAGCCATGTGTCGCGCCGTAACGAGTACAAGCGAACGCTCGTGCGGCGAGGCGCCTCGATCGGTGCCAACGCGACGATCGTCTGCGGGGTCACGCTGGGCGAATACGCCTTCATCGGCGCCGGGGCCGTCGTGACGAAGGACGTCATTCCATACGCCCTGATGGCCGGCGTCCCGGCCCGGCGGATTGGTTGGATGTGCCAGTGCGGGGAACGGCTCCCCGATTCAGGGGTCGGACGGTGTGCCGCCTGTGGCACCGAATACGTTCGTGACGGCGACGGTATCCGCCCTGTCTAATATTGCCATCGTTTTCTCACTTGGGTTTCTAACTGATGCCTGTACCACTGCTTGACTTGCGTGCCCAGCACGCCACGATCCGCGATGAGATCGTGCCGGCGATGATGGATATTGTGGAATCTCAGCTGTTCATCCTTGGCGCTCCGGTCGAACGGCTGGAGCAACAGGTCGCTGAGCTGTCGCATACGAAATACGCTGTCGGCTGCGCCAGCGGCACCGACGCCCTTTTGCTCGCGCTGCGGGCGCTGGACGTCGGCGCAGGCGATGAAGTCATCACCACCCCGTTCACCTTCTTCGCGACGGCGGGCACGATTCACAACGTCGGAGCCACCGCGGTATTCGTCGACATCGACCCCCGCACGTACAACATCCTTCCCGACGCTGCCGGCTCGGCGCGTACGTCGAAGACGAAGGCGGTGGTGCCGGTCGACCTTTTCGGTCAGATCGCGCCGATCGAGCAGGTCATGGCCGCGCTGCCCGGCGTCCCGATGATCGAGGATGCCGCGCAGACGATCGGCGCGCGGCGATCGATCGACGGTGTGTGGCGCATGGCGGGCGAAGCGGCGACCATCGGCACCTTCAGCTTCTTCCCGTCGAAGAACCTCGGCGGCTATGGCGACGGAGGCATGATGGTCACGCAGGACGAGCGGCTCGCCACTCGTCTTCGCCGTCTCCGCATGCACGGCGGCGCGAAGCAGTACTTCCACGACGAGGTGGGCTTCAACAGCCGGCTCGACTCGTTGCAGGCGGCGATTCTCAGCGCGAAGCTGCCGCACCTCGCCGCGTGGAGCGCCAAGCGACGCGAGAACGCCGCGTACTACAACACGGCGTTCGCCGAGCTGCACGACGTCGTGACGCCGTACGTCGAACCGGCGAACGAATCGATCTTCAACCAGTACACCATCCGGGTCGACCGCCGCGATGAGCTGCAGGCGTTCCTCAAGGAACGCGGCATCGGTTCGGCGATCTACTATCCGCTTCCGCTCCACTTGCAGCCGTGCTTCTCGTATCTCGGCTACAGGGAAGGGCAGTGTCCGGAGGCGGAGAAAGCGGCAAAGCAGGTCCTGTCTCTGCCCATCTACCCCGAGCTCACCCGCTCGCAACTGGACGAGGTGATCGATGCCGTCCGAGCGTTCTATGGCCGCTGAGTCGAGTGTGAAACAGCGGTTGCTCGAGCGGATCAACGACCGCTCAGCGGTCGTCGGCGTCATTGGGTTGGGATACGTCGGTCTGCCGCTCGCCGTGGAATTCGCGAAAGCAGGCTTTCATGTGATCGGCTACGACGTGAGCGAGCGTGTTGTGTCGCTGCTCACGGCGGGCGAGTCGCACATCCAGGACGTCCCGAGCGCGGAGGTGGCCGCGCTCGTTCGTTCGGGCAAGTTCGAGGCGACGACCGACGAAAACCGTCTCGCCGAGACGGATGCCATCTCGATCGCGGTCCCGACGCCGCTCAGCAAGACGCGCGATCCGGACATGAGCTACGTGCTGTCCGCCGCCGATACGGCGATGCGACAGGCGCACAAGGGGATGCTCGTCGTGCTCGAGAGCACCACGTATCCCGGCACGACGCGCGAGATTCTCGTGCCCGCCCTCGCCAGCCGCGGCTTCACGGTCGGCGAAGATGTGTTCGCCGCGTTCAGCCCCGAGCGCGTCGATCCGGGCAATCCGGTTTATCAGACGAAGAACACGCCGAAAGTCGTCGGCGGCCTGACGCCCAATTGTATCGAGCTGGCGACGGCGCTCTACGGGAGCTGCATCGATACAGTCGTGCCGGTGTCGTCGCCCGAAGCGGCGGAGCTGACCAAGTTGCTCGAGAACACGTTCCGCGCCGTGAACATCGGCCTCGTGAACGAGATGGCGATCATCTGCGACAAGCTTGGCGTGGACGTCTGGGAGGTCATCGACGCGGCGTCGACGAAGCCGTTCGGCTTCATGAAGTTCACGCCGGGCCCCGGAATCGGGGGACACTGCATTCCGCTCGACCCGCACTACCTCGCGTGGAAAATGCGCACGCTGAACTACAAGACGCGCTTCATCGATCTGGCGAGTGAGATCAACAGTCAGATGCCGGCGTTCGTCGTCGAGAAGGTGGCGCACGCGCTCAACGCCGACCGCAAGCCGGTGAACGGCAGTGAAGTGCTGGTGCTTGGCGTCGCCTACAAGCGCGACATCGACGATGTGCGCGAGAGTCCGGCGCTCGACGTGATTCGATTGCTCGAGGAGCAGGGGGCGACCGTGCACTTTCACGACCCGTACATCGACTGCGTGCGCGAAGAAGGTCACGTGCGCGAGGGCGTCGATCTCACGCCGGAGCGCCTCGCGGCCGCGGACGCCGTCGTGATCGTGACCGACCATCGTTCGGTGGATTATCAGATGGTCATGGACAACGCCTCGCTCATCGTCGACAGCCGCAACGTGATGGCCGGTCTCAAGAAGTCGAAGGCGCGCGTGCTGTCGATCTCGGCGCTCAAGTCGGCCGCCAGCTTCGCCAACTGAGGACGAATGAACATTGCCGTCGTCGGAACCGGATATGTAGGACTGGTGGTCGGCGCGTGCCTCGCCGAGACGGGCAATCAGGTCGCGGGGGCGGACGTCGACGCCTCGAAGATCGATCGCCTGAAGCAGAATATCCTTCCGATCTACGAGCCTGGCCTCGACCATCTCGTCGAGCGCAACCAGGCCGCCGGCCGTCTCACGTTCACGACGGACGTCGAGGACGCGATCGGCCGCAGTGAAGTCGCCTTCATCGCCGTCGGCACGCCCCCGGGCGAGGACGGTTCAGCCGACCTCCGCCACGTGCTCGCGGTCGCCGAGGAGATCGGGAAGGCGATGAAGCGCGAGATGGTCGTCGTCACCAAGTCGACGGTGCCGGTGGGCACGGCGGCGAAAGTCGGGGAATGCGTGGCCAAGCACGCCAAGTTTCCGTTCCACGTCGTGAGCAACCCGGAATTCCTGAAAGAAGGCGCCGCGGTCGACGATTTCATGAAGCCGGATCGCGTCGTGTTGGGCGCCGATACCGATCACGCTCGCAGCGTGATGACGGAACTCTACGCCCCGTTCGTGCGCACCGGTCGCCCGATCATCTTCATGGATATTCCGTCCGCCGAAATGACGAAGTACGCGGCGAACGCGATGTTGGCGACGCGCATCTCGTTCATGAACGACGTCGCGAATCTGTGCGAGCGCGTCGGCGCGAACGTCGATCTCGTGCGAAAGGGCATTGGCAGCGACGACCGAATCGGCTCGGCCTTCCTCTTCCCCGGGCCGGGGTATGGCGGCTCCTGCTTCCCGAAGGATGTCAAAGCGCTGGTTCGCACCGCGCGAGAGCAGGGCACTTGCCTGCGCATTCTCGAGGCGGTCGAGGCGGTGAATCAGGATCAGAAGCACCGGATGTTCGCGAAGCTGCAGCAAGCGTTGGGTGAGGATCTCACCGGCACACGGATCGCCGTGTGGGGACTCGCCTTCAAGCCGAACACGGACGACATGCGCGAGGCGCCCGCGCTTTCGTTG
>Ga0310813_10002178_pt1 | contig 11918 bp, 6 predicted proteins | sample YN3metagenome_FD_203086 | JGI IMG/M metagenome (GOLD analysis project Ga0310813, IMG submission 203086) | Soil microbial communities from experimental microcosm in Duke University, North Carolina, United States - YN3 | ecosystem: Engineered > Artificial ecosystem > Soil microcosm > Unclassified ...
GCGTACATCCTGCGCCGATGTCGCGACGCTTGCCGCTGCAATCAACGCGCAGAACATAACTGCTCGGCTCATCACCATGCATGCTCCTGTTCGTAACGCGATCAATACTACTGCGCGGAGGCTTCATATGGCGTCGCGAAGACACTTCGTGGGGATGGTGCTCGGTTCTGCCGCTCTGGCCGTTGCCGCAAGCCGTCTCGGCCGCGCGCAGCAGCGCGGAACCGGCGGCCGCCACATCCTCGTGCTCGACGTGATCGAGACGATGCTCGATATCAACGCGCTTCAGCCGCATTTCGCCGCGGCGTTCGGCGATAGTCAAGTGTTGAAGGAATGGTTCGCCAGCCTTTTGCTGTACGCGAATGTGGCAACGGTGGCGGGGCCGTACGCCGACTTCGGCACTCTCGCAGGGGCGGTGCTCGACATGACCGCCGCGGCACATGGAAAGACGCTCTCCGTCGACGATCGGACGCGCATTCTGCAAGGAACTCTATCGCTGCCCGCCCACCCTGACGTCAAAGACGGTCTCAGGCGCCTGAAGGATGCCGGATTCCGTCTGGTGACGCTCACCAATTCCGCTCCCGCGACCGTGGCGCAGCAGTTGAAGAATGCGGGCCTGGCCGATTTCTTCGAGCGATCGTTCTCCGTCGACGCGGTCAAGAAATACAAACCGGCTCCGGAGGTGTATCAGTACGTCGCGCGCGAAATGGGCGTCGCGACCAGCGGGCTGCGCATGATTGCCGCGCACGCGTGGGATGTGCAAGGGGCTCTGCGGGCAGGCTGCGCGGCGGCGTTCCTGACGCGGCCGGGCCATGCGCTCTTTCCGGCCGGTGCCAGGCCCGACATCGTTGCGGCTGATCTGCGCGCAGCGGCGGATCGCATTATTGCAGTCGAGCCGCGCTGAGTGCGCCGCATCTTCGCCGCCACGATGATGTGTCTGCTGGCGTCGGCTGCGGCCGCGCAGACGACATCCGCGCGGCCTGCAGCGACGATATGGATGCTGCGCGACTGGAGTCGCGTCGAAATGTGGCGGTTCTTCGAGCCGCCGGCGGGAGGTGGCAATAACGACTACGCGTTCTTCGCAAACCGGCTCTTCGCGGGCGTGCAGCGCGTCCGGCCGACCTACGACTTCACGGGCGCGCTGCAATACGTACACTTCGCCGGCCTGCCCGACGACGCCACAGGACCCGGTCCGCTTGGCACTGGCGCGGTCTACTACTCGCATGCGGGCCGTACTGACAGCCATCAGGTGTACCTGCGCTACGCGAATCTTCGCGTCAAGCGTTTGATTCCGCGCACCGTCATTCAGATCGGCCGCATGCCGTACGCCTCCGGCAACGAGTCCGCGTCGGGTAATCCGAAGATCGAAGCCGTCCGACTGCAACACATCGCCGCCCGTCTGATCGGCGAGTTCGGGTGGTCGATTTATCAGCGGGCCTACGACGGCGTACGTATCGATACGGCGCATGGCCGATGGGCAGGCTCCGCCTTCGCGTTCCATCCGACGCAGGGAGGCTTCGAAGACGCCGCAGGACTCATGATGCCGGATGTGACCGTGCTGGGCGCGGCCGCGACGGTCAACTCCGCCGTGGCGGCGCCGTCGGTGCAGTATCAAGTATTTTCCTACCGCTATCGCGACACGCGGGCAGTCACACAGCGGCCTGACAACACAGGTCGATCGGCTGCCGCGGCCGACGTCCGCATCAACACCTTTGGCGCGACGATTGTCGCCGCACAGGCGGGGAGGGACGGACGTCAATGGGACGCCCTGCTCTGGACCGCATTACAGACGGGCTCGTGGTACGAACAAACGCATCGGGCGGCGAGCGTCGCGGTCGAAGCCGGGCATCAGTGGACGATGGCGCATGGGCAGCCGTGGCTGCGCGGCGGATATCTGTTCGCGTCGGGCGATCGCAACGCGTCGGATAGCCGGCACGGCACGTTTTTCGAAATGCTGCCGACCGTTCGCCAATATGCCCAAAGCGCGCTCTACAGCCAGATGAACAACACGGACCTGTTCGCGCAGGTGATGGCGAGACCTCGGCCCAATGTCAACGTGCGGCTCGACTGGCGTCGCATCGGCCTCGCGTCCGCACGCGATAATTGGTACTACGGCAGCGGCGCCACGCAGCAGCACGGAAGCGTCTTCGGCTTTGCGACGCGCCCTTCCTTCGGATCGACGCATCTGGCGACGATCGGCGAAGGTTCGGTCGACTATGCGATCGGACCGCATTGGTCCGTGAACGGATTTCTGGCCGCCGGACGCGGCGGTGGTGCCGTGACGGGAGCGTTCGCCGGACGCCGACTCGTATTCGGCTACGTTGAGAACGTCGTTCAGTTCTGACGCGAACCGAAGTGGGAAGTGGGAAGTTAGAAGTGAGAGACATGCGCGACGCGAAAATGGCGCACGATGGCGGTCTGCTTCAAGAAGCCCAGGAACTTCCAACTTACTGATGTTGATACCAAATGATGCGCGCGCCGGTATTCCCGATACCCGCCAGCGACATGTACGTCACATCCGTATAACCGATTCCCGTCAGCGGCGTCGTCGGCAGCTCGAAGATCCGATCGTTGGTCAGGAGAAACCCGCCGGGCCGCAGCATCTTCGCGATGTTGATGCCGGCGAGCGACTGCTCGAAGACGTCGTAGTAGAGCAGGATGTTCGTCGCGAGCACCACATCGAATGACTCGCCTGTTTCAGGCCGCTGCAACACGATATTGAGGTCGCGCGGCGTAACCGACAGCGCCACGTCCGGCCGCACCAGGATGGTGCGCACCTGCGCGCGCCCGGCGTTCGGCGGCGGCGCTACAACGGGGCCCTTTGCTCCAATGCGATCGCCGAACCGCTGCCAGTAGCCGACGAGCGGCGGGCTCCATGACTGATCGAGGTTGCGTGGCAGCACCACCTGATACGCCTGACCTCCGCGCGCCCGCATGCGCACCGAATCGAGATGGGCAAGAACGCGCGGGCTGAGATCGAATGCAGTCACCTGCACGTCCGACGCGGCCAGGCCAAGCCGCTTCAGCGTATCGACGATTGCGAAGGGCTGAATCGTCTGCGGCGGATAGAAATCGTAGCCGTCAAGCTTGTCGCTGAAGTCGAGGCCAGGTCCGACGATGGCGACGCGGCGCACGGTGGCGGCGCCAAGCTGTCGACCGCCCTGCAGTGCATCGAGCGTCGCGTCAATGGCGTAGTCAATGAAGATCGAGGTGTCCGACGACAGCCCGCGATCGCGGAACACGGTGACCTTGTCGGTCGTTGTGGACGAGGCGTCGAGAAGCGCGCGGGTACGGAGTGCTCCGGTCGCGCTCATCTCGATGGCGCGCTGCTCGAGGTAGCGTTTCGCATCTCCTTCTTTGCCACGGAGCACCTCGCGCGCGAACTGAAGTCGCTCGTTGCCGCCCGGCGCCGCCATCCCCGCCACCAGATCGTCGATGCGCGGCCGAAGCCAGACCAGCGCCGCGGCGGGGCGTTCGACCAGATCAGCGATCTGGCGTTCGGTCGGACGCGGCCGCTTCGTGAAGCTCGTGCCGTACAACAACAGGTTGATGACCGAGTCCTCGTCTCCGTCGGCGACGCGGGCGCGGATATCCGCATCGCGGCGCGCGACCCACGCGTCCCACATGGCCTCGCGCTGCGCGGCCGTCTTGTCGCGGAAGTCGGCAGGAATGAGCTCCGCGCGAAGTGCGTCGAAGACTGGCCTGGCATCGGAGTAGGGGATGTAGCCGGCGCGAGATTGAGCGCGAGGGGCGGGAGCGGCGAGAAGGGCAAGAAGGGCGGGAAGGGTAAAAAGGGCCGAAAGGAATTTTCCTCTCCTGCCCATCCCGCCCTTCCAGCCCTTCCCGCCTTTAATCAGAAGCCGACTCTGAAGCCGAACTGCATCGTGCGGTACTGCGCCGTCACCGGCGTCTTGTACTGCAGCGAGCTTTCCTGTGTGCCGAGCGTGTAATTGGTCACGTTGAACAGATTGAACGCCTCGGCCATAACGTCCACCTGCACGCGGTTGGGCAGCGAGAACCGCTGCTGGAACCGCATGTTCGTCCGGTTCTGCACAGGCTGGATAAAGCTGTTGCGTGGAACGATCGTGCCGTCCGGACGCAAGCGGCCCTCGCCGCCGGGTCCGTAGCCACGCAGATCGCCGCCGTAATTCGTCGACGAACGGTTGCCTGCGCCGAAATAGTGATACCCGGAGACCTGGAACCCTTTCCACACCTCCCAGATGCCGTTCGCGACCAGCCGATGCCGCTGATCCTGCGCATCGAACGTCCACGGGCCAGCGAGATCGTCCGCGAGCTTGAACGGAACGATGATCGCTTCCTGTCCCGGCACCGCCGTCAGTGGATTACCGACGCCGGTCCACAGACCGGACAGCGAATAGTTGATGGCGCCCTGCCAGTTGTGGCTTAAGCGCTTGGTGAAGCTCATGTTGAGCGAATGCAGCGCACTCTTGCCCATGTAGTAGTTCTGCCCGATCGTGCCGTCGCCCGGGAACGGACGGTTGGTGCGCACGTTGAAAGGCAGATTCAGACCGGTCGCCGGATCGAACTTCAGGTTGATGTTCGCCTGATTGTTCTTCTCGTGGCGGCCGCGGTTGTAGAGATAGTCAACCGTGTAGGCCATGTCGCCGCCCAACTGATGCGCGACGCCAACGGAGTACTGATCGGTGTACTGCGTGTGCTGATACTGGCGCGGCGGGCCGAGCTCCTGCGTCGCACGCTGCAGGCATCCCGTCGCATTGTTGTTGTAGGCGCAGAAGCGCGCCAGCGCCTGCTCGTAGGTCGGCATCGCGCCGTTGAACGGGTTCACGCCGAAATCCGGCCGCCCGTCGTTCGGGATGTCTACCTGCACGATGGAGCGGTACTCGAGCGCGTAGAGATCCTGCGATGTGATGGTCTCCGCGTAATAGCGGCCTCCGCCCGCACGAATGGCGGTCTTGTCGCTGATCGCATAGGCAACGCCGACGCGCGGCGCATAGTTGTTCTTCTCGTTCGGCCGTCCGGGTACCATGAATGGAACAACCTCGCCCGCGTTGGCGAAGGCGTTGGTCTGGATGTCCCAGCGCACGCCGAGGTTGAGCGTCCACTTATTCGACATCCGCCAGTCGTCCTGCACCCACCATCCAGCGAGGTTCTGCCGATCCGGCGTGCGGCGGCCCTTGTGAATGCCGATGTTGAAGTTGGTAACCCACGGATCGATGGCGTTGAAGTTCCACGTGTCCGCATTGAACGGATCCGGGAACCAGTCCTGCAGCTGCGCCGGCGTCGGAATGGTCGGCAGCCCCGCTGGCCGTCCTGTCGCGGTGTAGGTGCTGCGGCAGCGCGTGCAGTTCGCGCTCATCTCGGTGTGGTAGATGAACTCGCCGCCGGCGCGCAGGTCGTGGCGGCCGCGCGCGTCGTAGGAATACGAGTAGTCGTCGCGCAGCCAGTAGCGATCCTGACCGCGATGACGCGGATAACCCTGGTTGCCGCCGAACGTGAAGCCGGTGAAGTTGATGACCGGGCCGCATTCCTGCACAGGACCGTACGGACCCTGATTCTTGTACCAGGCGTTGCTCCATTTGGTCCAGCAGGTGTTGCGGTACTGATAACCGCTGTAGCCGAGTTTGGCTTCATTCACCGATCGGTTGTTCAGCACTTTCGTCAGCTGGAAGTTCAACGTGTTCCCGGTCTCGCGTGTCGTCGCCGCGGATGACGGGTAATTGCTGCCGCCGGTCAAGCCGTCGTCCCAGTTGCGCCAGAGATCGCCCTTCGCCATGAATCGCGTCTGCGAGGAAATCTGATAGTCGAACCGGATTCCACCCTGCTTGGTCGTGAGCAAGCCGTCGCGCGATACGTTGAACTTCGGATAGGGGGTGGTCCACACGCCCGTGCTCGGGTTGTGGTCGTAATCCTGGTAGCCGAAGAAGTGCAGCTTGTCTTTGATGATCGGGCCGCCGAACGAGCTGGCGATCTGCTGATCCTCGAACGGCGTCACCTTGTTCGCCAGCGGATCCTTTGCGTAGCCGATGTCGCTGTCGCGGAAGTTGCCCCGGACCGTTCCGGCGAAGCGGTTCGTTCCCGATTTGGTAATGACGTTCACCTGAACGCCGAGCGAGCGTCCCTGCGTCGCATCGAAGCGGTTCGAGATGAACTGAAGCTCGGAGATCATCTCCTGGCTCATCAACGGCTGGCGTCCGCCGCCCAGCTCGTTGCTCACCTGCTGGCCGTCGACGTTGGTCTGAAAGAACTGCTGATCGCCGCCGCCGCCGCGCATGGGGATGGGCGCGTTCTGGTTCACCGACGTCGTGCGGCTTCCCGGCGCGACGAGCAACAGCGCCATCCAGTTGCGGCCTTCGGCCGGCAGCTCGGAGAACTGATTCGGGTCGATGTTGCCCGCCGGACTGGTCTGCGTCACGTTGACGAGCGGCGCTTCGGCGGTGACCGTGACGTTCTCCTGCAGCGTTGCCGGCTGCATCTGCACCGGGATGTTGGCGGTCTGGCCGGCGAGCAGGGTGACCTGCGCACGAACCGCCTGGAAGCCCTGAAGCTCAATGAGGATCTGGTATGCGCCGACACGCGCCTGCATGCGGAACACGCCGCGTTCGTCGGTGATGCTGGTGAACGTGTTGCCCGTCGCCTCGTGCATGGCGGTGACGGTGACGCCAGGCAGCACGCCGCCGGACGAATCGGTAACTACCCCGGTAATTACGGCTTCGGTCTGCGCGAACCCGAGTGCGGGCAGCGCCAGGATCATTGTCACGAACACGCACAGCGACAGGCAACGCCTGACGAGCGTCATGAATCCTCCAGACAAGGTTGTGGGTGCGTGGAAGCTTATTCCCGTTGATACCAAGCGATCCAGTCCGATCCATCTTCGGTATAGACCGCCCGGGTCTCGCCGATTTGATGGATGGGAATGGCCGGCAGCTCGAACAGTGGGTTGTTCGTGAGCAGTACTCCCCCCGAGTCAAGCATCCGCGCGATGTTCGCGAGCGCCAGCGACTGCTCGAACACGTCGTAGTAGATGAGGATATTGGTCGCAACAATCAGATCGAAGCGCTCGCTGTCGGCAAGCGGCTGCGGACGCTGCAGGATGATGTCCAGATCACGAGGCGTAATCTGCTGCACGACGTCAGGGCGGACGCGAATCGCACGGACGTCTACCCGGCCAGCCGATGGCGGCGGTGCGACCGGCGGCACGCTCTGGCCAATTTTTTCGCCGGCGCGCGTCCAATAACTGAGAAGGTCACGCTGCCATCGCTGCGTCGCGTCGCGCGGCAACTGGACGGTGTAGCTGACGCCGCGGGCGGCGCGTTGGCGCGCTGCATCGATATGGTCGTTGACGCGCGGGTTCACGTCATAGGTGACGACCTGAAAATCGCGCGGCGACGCAAGACCGTGCCCGCGCAGCGAGTCGATCACTGCAAACGGCTGGATCGTCTGCAGCGGATAGAAGTCGTAGCCTTCCTGTTTGTCCGTAAAGTCGAGTCCCGGCCCGACAACCGCGACACGCCGCACGTTTCCGCTCTTCATCACGCCCATCGCTGCCGCATCCTTCAGCGCAGCGTCGATGGCGAACGCAGCGTAGATAGAAGTGTCGGAGGAGAGCCCGCGATTGCGGAACAGCGTCGCGCCTGGTGCGCTGTCGCGGAAGTAGGCGTCGTAATCCGCCAGCATGCGTCGCAGTCCGTCGCGCAACACCTGCTCAGCTGCTTGTTTTCCTGCTGCGGTGTCAATGTCGAGGCCGTGGCGTTCAATCACGTGCCGCGCAAATTGCAGGCGTTCGTTCGCTCCGGGTGATGCGATGCCATTTACGAGGTCCTTGATGCGCGCCTGCACAACGGAATCGGCAACGACCGCATCCGCGGCCCGCCCGTTCGCCGCGCTGGCAAACGAGTACCGCGGCTGGTTTGTGAAGGTGACGCCAAAGAGAAGGAACGTAATGACCGAGTCTTCATCGCCCGCGGCCAGCCGCGCGCGGATGTCCGCATCGCGGCGCGAAACCCAATCCGGCCATGCGGCTTCTCGCTGCGTGGGTGTCAGGAATCGCAGCGCCTCGGGAATCAGTTCGGGACGAAGGCCATCGAGAATCGGCTTCGCGTCGGTGTACGGGATATTCGCGCGGCCTGCTGACTGCGCGCCGACGACCGCCGCAAAAAAGAAAACGACGCCGCAGAGGTGCAGGAACACAGAGCTTCGTTTTACCAAATCCATCTCTGCGTCTCTGAGTCTCTGCGGCTCGTGACCGCGAAACTAGAAAGTCGCTCGGAACCCGAGCTGCAGCTGCCTCGGCTTGTACGCCACGTTGTCCTGCGCCACGGGCGCGCCGAAGTTTGCCGCGCCGATAGTGGTGACGTAGTTGCCATAGTTCACGTGATTGAACAGGTTGAACACCTCGACGATGCCGTCGAACGAGGCATGATTGGCGAGCCTGAAGTTTCGAAGGACGCGCATGTCCACACGATGCAACGGCTGGCCCACGAAGTTGTTCCGCTGCTCGATCTGTCCCGTCGTCCGGTTGAACAGGTTGTCGCCAGACGTGCCGAGGTTGCGCACGTCGGCGCTGAACGCCGTGGCGAAGCGCATCCCCGATCCGTAGAAGTAGAGGCCGCTCAACTGAAATCGATGCGGCAGCTGCCAGACGCCGTTCAGCGTCGCGCGATGACGTTGATCGGCGACGCTGTAGGTATACCAGCCGCCCAGATCCTTGGCGGTGGCAAACGGCAGCGGATCGTAGCGAACGTAACCGGTTGCCGGATCGATGGTCGCACTCACCGGGTTCGGCTCGGCATCCTTCAACCACGCCAGCGTGTAGGTCCCCTGCATTTCCCAGTTGCGGCTGAATCGCTTTGTCACCGCGGTCTGCACGCCGCGATCGTTCTGATACCCGTCCTTGCTGAAGCGCACCACGTTGACGAGACCCCAATCCGGGAAGGCGCGACGCGTGAGATCGGTAAACGGATAATTCACACCAGTGGCCGGGTTGTACGTCAGGTTGATGTTGCGCTGGATCTCGGTGTTCTTCAGCCGGGTGTCGACGTAGTCTGCCGTTACCGCCGTCGTGCTGTTCAATTGCCGCTGGATGCCGATCGAGGACTGGTAGCTGTACGGGATGTCCATATACGGGCTGTCGATGCGCGTCAGATCCGGACGGATGCATCCCGGCGCGTTGCCGGTGACCGAGCAGAGGCGCGTCTTCAACTGGTCGTAAGTCGGCGCCGCGCCGTTGAACGGGTTCGTCACGAAGTCGGGTCGACCGTCATACGGAATTTCGGGGATGATGGTCTGCATCAGCGCGTGCGTGTAGAAGCTGTCGCGCGCGAACATCTGCGCGTAGAACTTTCCGAAGCCGCCGCGCACGACGGTGTTGCTGCCGACGGTGTAGGCGAAGCCGAGGCGCGGGGCGATGTTGTTCTTGTCCGCGTGCCGGTTCGGCGGCAGGAAGGGTTTGATCTCGAGGCCGAGGTTCTCGGCAAACGCGCCCACCTCGACGTCGTAGCGGACGCCCGCGTTGATCGTCAGCTTCGAGCCCACCGTCCAGTCATCCTGGAACCACGCAGCGGGCATGTGCTTCGTCTCGTGCATTTCGGGGCTGCCAATCGCTTTGCGGTAGCGCACGATCACACTGCCCGGGATCTGGTTGAGCAGCCACGTGGATGGGTCGTTCCACACCGGGAACAGCTGCTGAATGTTCGCGGGGACCGGGCCGCCGCGCGCATCGAGCCAGCCGCGACAGTAGTTGCACCACGACATGTCGGTAATCGTGTTGTACAGATACTCGCCGCCCGTCTTCACGTCGTGGCGGCCCTTCGCACCGAATGAGAAGCTGAAGTCGTCGCGCAGGCTGTAGGTGGTTGGATTCCAACGGAACGGCGTGCGTCCAACATCCGAGAGGCCCGGCCCGATCGAGAGGCCGTTATTGAACTGGATCTTTCCGACCTGCTCGTTGCCGATGTAGGACGTCTCGTTGTCGTACTGCCGGAAGAAGCCGGCCGCGACGATGTTCACGGTATGGCTCGTAGCCTGGGTCATCTGCGCACCGACGCGATACATCTTCGCCAGCTCGTGTGTAGCGGCCGAAGGGTGATCGGTGGAGCTGTTCAGATCGAAGCGGTTCGGCAGGAGTTGACGCCAGTAATTGGTGCTCACCATCAGGCGGCGCTGGCCGCCAAGATCCGCGTCGAACCGCGCACCCGACTTGTGCTCGGTGCGCGTGTTCACCAGATCCTGATTGAACGCCGCATAGGGCGTCGTGAACGCGATGTCGCGCGGCTCGCGCTCGAACTCCCAATGTCCGAAGATGTGCATCTTGTCCTTCTTGATCGGGCCGCCGTAGGTACCGACGATCTGCTGGTCCGAATACGGAAGGATCTGATGGCGGATGAAGTCCTCCGCGCCCCATTTCGAGTTCCGGAAGTAACCCGAGAAGGTCGCCGCGGGAATGTTGGTACCCGACTTCGTGATTGCATTCACCTGGATGCCCGCCGAGCGCCCCTGCGCCGCGTCGAAACGGTTGGTGATGACCTGGAACTCCGCGATCGACTCGCGGCTGAAGTTGGGATTGGTAAAGGTGCCGGCGACCGTCTGCGTCACCTGCTGTCCATCCATCGTCAGGTTGTAGGTGCCCTGAACACCGCCGCTGCGGCCGGTGCGTGCGACGGGACCGCCCGTACCATTGGTGCCCACCTCGTTGGCGCGCGAGCCAGGCGCGAGCATCACGAGGTCGACCCAGTTGCGGCCGGAGAGCGGAATCTCGGACAGCTGCTTGGCGTCGAGGTTCCCACCGACCGCCGAATTCTTCATGTCAACGAGCGGCGCTTCGCCGGTGACCGTCACCGACTCTTGCACCGTCGAAGGCTGCATCTGGAGATCGAGTGTTGCCGTCTGGCCGACGAGCAGTTCGACTCCCGTACGCGTGATGGTGGCAAAGCCCGGAAGCTCCGCGGTGATCCGGTAGTTGCCGATGCGGACGGGGATGCGGTACACGCCAAGCGTGTCGGTCACGCCGACAAACTGTGTTCCTGTCGCTTCGTGCAGTGCGGTGATGGTGACGCCCGGAAGGACGCCGCCGGTAGAGTCAGCGATCTTGCCCGTGATCGTGGCTTCCTGTGCAAGCGCCGCGGCAGGCATCATCAACAAGACGCACACCGCCGCCACCCCTACACAGAGCCTTGTCCCTGAGCCCATGAAGCCTCCTGAAACAGCCGGTCAATAATAGCGTCAATGTCACTAACGCGTCGCTCGTTCATCGGTGCCACTGCCGGTTCCCTGACGGTGTTTGCGCGCACGCTTGGCGCACAAGGTGCGGAATTTTCCTTCACGCAGTATCACAACCAGACGACCGCCAGCTCTCTGCACATGCGGCTGGCGCAGATGTGGGATGCGATTGCGAAGGAGAGCGGCGGCCGGGTCGGCGCGAAAGTGTTCGCCCAGAACAACAACATCCAGGGAAGCGATCCGGCGGCGCTGAAAGCGCTCGTCGCCGGCGATATTCATTTCTTCACCCTGATGGGCGGCATTCTCGGCACCATCATGCCGGCCGCCGAAGTGCAGCAGGTGCCGTTCGCGTTCAAGTCGGCGGCGCACGCGCATCGGGCGATGGACGGTCCGCTCGGCGCGTACCTGGTCGACGAGATGGCGGCGAAAGGCATTCATGGCTTCCACGTCGGCGCGTTCGACAACGGCATGCGCGAGATCACTTCACACACGCGCATTGCCTCGCCGGCCGACCTCGCCGGTTTGAAAATGCGCGTCCCTGCCGGACAGCTCGTGGCCGACACGTTCAAGGCATTCGGTTGCGAGCCGGTCACCATCAACAGCGACAGCATCTACGCCGCTCTGAAAGACGGCCGCGCCGATGCGCAGGAGAATCCCCTGACGCTGGCCGATCAGTTCAAGCTGTACGAGGTCGTGAAGTACGTCGCCATGACGGATCACATGTG
>Ga0310813_10002180_pt1 | contig 11915 bp, 11 predicted proteins | sample YN3metagenome_FD_203086 | JGI IMG/M metagenome (GOLD analysis project Ga0310813, IMG submission 203086) | Soil microbial communities from experimental microcosm in Duke University, North Carolina, United States - YN3 | ecosystem: Engineered > Artificial ecosystem > Soil microcosm > Unclassified...
GAGTTTGCCGAATCGCAGAAACTTTCCATCGAAGCAAAACTCAAGTTATTCCATAAAATCTGCGCGGCGGTTTCCTACGCGCACCGTAATCTGACGATTCACCGCGATCTCAAACCGTCAAATATTTTGGTCAACAAAGACGGCGAACCGAAATTGCTCGATTTCGGTCTCGCAAAAATTTTGGATGAAAACTTATCCGATCAGAATCAGACCACGACCGTTTTTCGCGCCTTTACGCCCGCGTACGCTTCGCCCGAACAGATTTTAGGCAGAAAGGTAACGACGGCAAGCGATGTTTATTCGCTCGGAGTTGTTTTTTACGAGCTTCTGGCGGGCGATAAACCGTTTCATTTTGAAGGCAAAAGCCTCGAAGAAATCATCAACACGATAACAAATTTCGAGCCGCTTGCGCCTTCGGCGGTTCCAAGTTCCAGGTTCCAAGTTCCAAGTTCGATAAAAACCAATCCGAAATCCCAAATCCGAAATCCTAAATTAAAGGGCGATCTGGACAATATCGCACTCAAAGCCATTCAAAAAGAACCCGAAAGACGGTATCAATCGGTCGCCGAACTTGCGAGTGATATTGAACGGCATTTGAAAGGTTTGCCGATTCTGGCGCGTCCCGCAACTATTTCGTATCGCGCGTCGAAATTTTTCAAACGCAACAAAATCGCGGTTTCAGCAGCGGCAATCGTCGTTTTATCCATTCTGACCGGACTGTTTTTTACGCTTTGGCAGGCAAACGAAACGCGCAGGGAGCGCGACCGTGCCGAAAAACGGTTTAACGAGGTGCGGAAACTTTCCAATTCGATCCTGTCGGACATCACACCGAAGATCGAACGCCTGCAGGGTTCCACCGAAGCCCGCCAGATTCTGGTCAAAAACGCGCTCGAATATCTCGACAGTTTGGCGGTCGAATCAAAAAACGACGCCGAGCTGCAATCCGAGCTTGCCTCGGCGTATGAAAAGATCGGCGATCTTCAGGGCAACCCGCAAAAACCGAATCTCAACGATTATTACGGCGCGATCGAAAGCTATCGAAAGGCGCAGACGATCAGGCAAAATCTGCCGCCGACACCCGAAAATCAGCGTCTTTCAGCGCAAAATTACCGGCAATTGAGCAACTCTGAATTTGCCGTCTATAACATCAAAGATGCTTTGGAAAGCTCCGCACAGGCTTTGAATATTTATCAGAATCTGCTCGCGGAAAATTCGCAATCCCTCGACTTAAACATTGAATATATCGACACGGAAATCGAAAATGCCGCGATCTATTCGAGCAATAATCAATTTAGGACGGCGATTCCGCTTTTTCAAAGCTCACTCGAAAATCTTGCCAAACTAGACCAAAATAACCGGGAAACAAACAGATTGACCGCGAAAACGCTTGGCTCGCTTGCGAACGCGCATTCGTGGAACGACCAGCAGACGGAAGCCGAGACAGAAGTCGAAAAGGCGCGCGTGCTGATTGACGAACTTGGCAAAAAATATCCTAACGACCCGATCGTGCAGACAACCGCTTTTCAAATTTACGGCTTTGCAGCGAGCATTAACGAGGGCATTAAAAACGATGTTTCGCTGAAATACGCGCTGAAATTCTTGCAGATTGCCGCCGACGCCGTCGAAAATGATTCGGCTGATTTGAAGGCGAAATACAATCTCGCCCGCGCCTATTCGCGCGTCGGCATCAGCTACGTCAACGTCAAACAGATTCCGAAAGCGATCGAAAATTTGCAAAAAGCCGAAGAGATAATCACCCAATTAGTCGAACGAGACCCGAAAAATCTCCTCTTCAAACGCGATCTGGCTAAATTATATGTCCGTTTCGGCGACGCTGAGACGCTCGAAAAGCTTTACCCGGAAGCCGCCGCGTCTTATCAAAAATCGGCTGACCTTTTTGAAAACATCGCACAAACCGATGATAAAAACACACTCGCCCAACGCGATCTGGCGCAATCTTTGAAAAGCGTCGGCGAAACTTTTCTGAAACTCGGCGAAAACGAAAAGGCAAAGCAAAGTTACGAAAAAGCGTCCGCCATACTTCAGGACCTGATCGACCGCAACGCGCTCGGCGATTATGACCGCAAAATGTTTGACGATGTGCAAAAAGCTTTCCAAAAGTTATAAAATCTGACCGATGATAAAAATTTTTCCGAACATCGAAGAATTGAACAATTTCGCGGCGGAAAAGTTTGTCGAAATTGCCAAAGATTCAATCGAAATGCGCGGTGTTTTTTCGGTCGCGCTCGCGGGCGGTTCAACACCAAAAGCGCTTTACCGGTTGCTCGCAAGCAATGAATTCCGCGATAAAATTGATTGGAGCAAAGTATTTTTCTTTTTCGGCGACGAACGAAATGTTTTGCCCGACGATGCCGACAGCAATTTTCGGATGGCGGACGAAAATCTTTTCAAGCCTTTGACGATCAAAGCCGAAAACATTTTTCGCTGGCAAACGGAGCTTGGCGAAGCGGAAATAATTGCCGAAAACTACGAACAAACCATCAGAGCTTTTTTTAATCTTGCCGAAAACGGCTTGCCGCGATTCGATTTAATTTTGCTCGGAATGGGCGCGGACGGGCATACGGCTTCGCTTTTTCCCTTCACCGAAGCCCTGCGCGAAACCGAAAAGATCGCCGCTGCCAATTTTGTCGAAAAACTCCAAACAACGCGGCTGACCTTAACTTTTCCGGTCGTCAACAACGCGAGAAATGTCATTTTTCTCGCCGCGGGCGAAGAAAAAGCCGAAACTTTGAAAGCGGTTTTGGAAGGCGAATTCGCGCCTGAAAAACTGCCTTCGCAAAATGTCCGACCGAAAGAAGGCGAACTCTATTGGTTGATTGACAAAAACGTGGCAAAATTATTGGGTAAAGATGGAAATTGAAATCGTCATCGCCGTATTGATTCTGGTCGCGCTCGTTTTTTTGGCAACGATCGACATGGCTTTTTCACAGCTTTCGGACGTTAGTCTGCGCCGTCTTTCAGCCGAATCCGAAGAAAATCAAAACCCGAAAGCGGCGGATTTTCTGCGCGAGATCCTGGAAAACCGTCCGCGTTTCCGCTTTGCGCTTTCGTCGGCAATTCAGGTTTTGCTGATCGGTTTTGCCGTTTTGGTCACGATCATCGTTCTTCAATTAACCGGCAACTACGTCTACCAGATTATCTTTTCACTCGTTGTCAGCCTCTTTTTCTCGGTAATTTTCCGGCAGATATTTCCGCGCCTGCTGATCTGGAAAAATCCCGAAAACAAACTGATGTTCCTGCTTCCGCTCGTGCGCCCGATCTACGGCGTCGTGGCGGTTTTGGTCAATCCGTTCGTGACAAGATTAAAGGCAAAAGAACTCCAAAAACTCGAAACGACCGTGACGCCCGATTCGGCGGAAGAAAAAAGCGACGACAACGACGATTTTCAAGCCTTGATGGAGGTCGGCGAAGCCGAAGGCATCATCGAGGAAAAAGAACGCGAGCTGATCGAAACAATGGTCGAGTTTTCGGAAACCAAAGCGGGCGAAATTATGACGCCGCGCACCGAAATCTGCGCTTTGCCGATCGATGCAAGCGTCAAACTAGCCCGCGATCTGATCATCGAAGAAAAATATTCGCGTCTGCCGGTTTTCCGGGAAAACATTGATAATATTGAGGGCATTCTCTATGTCCGCGACCTTTTGAACGCCTGGGCGGAAGGCAAAGAAAACGAAAGTATCGAACCGCTTCTGCGCGACGCATTTTTTATTCCCGAAACAAAATCCGCCGCCGAGCTTTTGAAAAATATGCAGTCGAATCACGTTCAGATCGCCATCGTGATCGACGAATACGGCGGCGTCGCGGGAATGGTCACGGTCGAAGACATCCTCGAAGAAATCGTCGGCGAGATCGAGGACGAAGACATCGAAGAGGAAGAGATCATCGAAATCATCGAAGGCGCCGACGGCTATTTCGACGTTCTCGGCTCGACCGAGATCGGCAAGATCGAACGGCTTTTCGATATGGAGATCGAGGACGATGATTTTACGACCATCGCCGGACTCGTCACGAGCGAAGTCGGTTATGTTCCGAAACCCGCCGAAAAATTAAACCTTCGCGGTCTGGACATCGAAATCGTCAAAGCGGACGAAAAACGAATTCATCTTCTGCGGCTCAGAAAAGCGACGGATGATGAGATTTTGACCGGCAAATCTACCGACCAGTCAAAATAATCTGTTTTTTTTATCACTTTACTACCTATACGGGTAGTGAATTTTACAAAAATATGGTCTATTATCGTTTGAATCGAAAAATAACCGAACTTTTTCGAGTTGAAATTTTAAATTAAAATTTTTGTGAGGAATAAAATGAATAACCTGAGTGTAAAAATTTTTATGATGACCGCCCTGCTCTGCGGTGTTTTCTTTTTAGCAAACTGCAGCAGTGCCCCGGCAACCAACAGCAAAACCGCCACGGTTTCGACCGATAGCGTCGGCGTTCCCGAATGCGACGAATACATTAAAAAATACGAAGCCTGTTTGACCAAGATCGCCGAAAAAGCGCCGCAAGCCCAACCGGGTATGAAAACCGCTTTTGAACAACAACGCAATGCATTCAAACAAGGCGCTTCGACCGAACAAGGAAAAGCGACTTTGGCGACAACCTGTAAACAAGCCATCGAATCAGCCAAACAATCGACTACCGCGTATGGCTGCGCCTGGTAAATTTTCAATTTAGCTAAACTTCTTCTAAGAATCCGTCAAAACCCGGCATCGTTTCAGCTGAAACGATGCCGGGTTTTTCTGTTTGCGGCGCGAAATTTTATCCGTTTTCAGTTAAAATAAATGAGATTTTCAAATTTAAGAATGACGGAAGAAACTCTTCAAAAATCCGCAACAAAAACCTGCGAATCGTGCGGCAAAGATTTTTCGTGCGGCGCAAACGCCGGGAAATGCTGGTGTTTTGAAATTGATTTAAGCAAAGAAACTTTGGCAAAATTGCAGGAAGATTTTAAGAGCTGTTTGTGTGAAGATTGTTTAGCCAGCGGCAAACTATTATCAGTCGAAACTGATAAATCAGCGTAAATTATGAAACCGATGTCCGAAAAGCAGATTGCTCAATGGGAAAAGCAGAGAGCAAAAGGAAAGTGGCTTTTTGTTGCGAAAAACACCTTGATTTTAAGTTTCATTTGGCTGGCTTGTGCGCTCGGCGGCGGCTATCTTTTCAACGGGAAAATCACGCAGGAACTGGTTGTCATGCAATTGGTCATCAGTTTAATTTTTGCGGCATTGTTTAATATGCGCATCTGGTCGAAAGCCGAAACCGGCTATCAAAGTTTCTTAATTGATAAAGAAAATAAAAATTTTAATCAGTAAATATGGCAAAAAAGAAAAGTAAATTTTTAAGCGGCAAACGCATTGACCCGACACCGATCGATAAAAATACGGCACTCGCGGATTTGATCGACGAATCGTTTATGGCGTATAACGCCGCCAGATTAAGAGAGGCGTGTCAGCTTTTTTCAAAGAAAATGCTCGAACCGGACGTGACGATCGGCGTCACGCTGACGGGAGCTTTAACGCCCGCAGGACTCGGAATTTCCGCGCTGATCCCGCTGATCAAAGCCGGATTTATTGACTGGATCATCTCCACGGGCGCGAATCTTTATCACGACACGCATTTCGGTATCGGGCTCGAGCTTCATCAGGGCGACGCGAAATTGGACGACCGAATCCTGCGCGAAGAAGAAGTCGTGCGGATCTTTGATATTTTCTTTGATTATTCCGTTCTGCTCGACACCGACGAATTTTTCCGCCGCCTGATCGAACACGACGAGTTTCAAAAAACGATGTCGTCGGCGGAATTTCACTACCTTTGCGGAAAATATATCCTGGAACGCAGCAAAACGCTCGGACTCGAAAACAAATCCCTGCTCGCTGTCGCTTACGAATACGGCGTTCCGGTTTACACTTCGAGCCCCGGCGATTCGTCGATCGGAATGAACATCGCCGCCAAGGAACTGCAGGGCGGAAAGCTCATTTTGAACCCGAATTTGGACGTCAACGAAACCGCCTCGATCGTTCTCGCGGCAAAACGCGGCACGATCTCAAATTCCGGCGAAGGCAAATCCGCAATTTTCATCCTCGGCGGCGGAAGCCCGAAAAACTTCGCGCTTCAAACCGAACCGCAAATTCAGGAAGTTCTCGGAATTGACGAAAAAGGACACGATTATTTTCTGCAAGTCACGGACGCGCGTCCCGACACGGGAGGATTATCCGGCGCAACGCCCGCCGAGGCGGTCAGTTGGGGCAAAGTTGACCCTGACAAATTACCCGACGCGGTTGTCGCATATGTTGATTCGACCGTCGCTTTGCCGCTGATCACGGCTTATGCGCTGGCGCGTCACGAACCGCGTGAACCGAAACGGCTTTACGACCGCCGCGATGAATTTATGAAATTACTTCAAAGCGAATACGAAAAATCTACAAGAAGGTAGCAATCATCAATCAGCGGTCAAATCTATTCTTGACTGACTGCTGATTGATGACCACTAAAAAATGAAACTTCAAGCCGAACTAAAGGGCGAAAAACACGAACTCGAAATAACACGCGACGGCGAAAAGGTTTTTGCGCGGGTTGACGGGCGCGAGTATGAACTCGACGCATCGGAAGTCGAGCCGAACGTCTATCTTTTCAAATATGACAATCAAATCTTTCAGATTTATGTTGCGCCGAACGGAATCGTGAATCTCGGGAATCATCAGTTCGAGATTTCGATCAACGATCCGAAACGGCTGCGCGGCTCAAGCGTCGCGGGCGCAAATGCGGAAGGAATTTCCGAGATAAAAACGGCAATGCCGGGAAAATTGGTGCGCATTCTGACCGCGGAAGGCGCGGAAATAAAACAGGGCGAAGGAGTTTTAATCGTCGAGGCAATGAAAATGCAAAACGAGATGAAATCGCCGAAGGACGGCGTCGTCAAGGAAATTCGTTTTGCCGAGGGCGCGACCGTCAACGCGGGTGATGTATTGGCGATAATCGAATAATTATGAACAAAATTCTGCTTACTTTTTGTGCGTGTTTGATTTTTTCGTTTGCGGCTGAAGCCAAAATTACCCGTTATCTGAGCGGCAACGCGGCGGACGTTCAGCCGGTTTTGGCAGGTCCGGTTTTAAATTTGGGCGGGGGCGGAACCGATGTTGATCCGGCGATTCAATGGATGATCGACAAGGCGCGCGGATGTACCAGCTGCGCGGCGAAGGTCGATGTCGTCGTGCTTCGCGCCACCGGCTCAAACGGCTATAACGCTTCGATCCTGGCGATGAACGGCGTTGATTCGGTCGAGTCGATCGTCATCACAAGCCGCAAGGATGCGACCAACGCAGCGCTTTCGACAACGATCAAAAATGCCGAAGTCGTCTTTTTTGCGGGCGGCGACCAGTGCGATTACGTGACGATTTTCAAAGGCACGCCGATCGAGACGTCGGTCGAATTCGTTTACGCGAAAGGCGGCGCGGTCGGCGGAACAAGCGCCGGGCTCGCGATTCAGGGAGAATTCGTTTACGACGGATGCCGCGCGAGCGCAGTTTCGAGCGATGCGCTCGCCAATCCGTTTCATTCGTCAATCACTTTTACCTACAACTTCTTTAACTGGAACGATATGCAGACAGTCGTCACCGATTCGCACTTCCAGCAGCGCGACCGGATGGGACGGCTGATGGCGTTTCTTGCGCGGCAAATTCGTGACGGAAAGTCTTCGACCGCGTGGGGTGTTGCGTTAAACGAAGTAACGAGCGTCGTCGTTGACCAAAACGGTTTGGGAACAGTGATGGGAAGCGGAAACGCTTATTTCGTCTTTGCCGACCACGTTCCCGAAGTCTGCGAACCGGGGCAGCCTTTGACGTTTTCCAATTATAAGATCTGGAAGGCGGCGCCCGGTCAAACCTTTAACCTCAGAAATCGTCCGACAACCGGATTTTATTCGGTCAGCGTCTTGAACGGTCAAATGAGCGGAAATCCTTATTAAAATTATGCATGATTCAAAACCTCACATTTCACTCTCCGAAGTTCGGATTTTGCTCTGGGACATTGACGGCACGCTGATGCGTTCGACCGTACAGGGCGGCTACCGAAAATATTTCACCGCAACGATGAAAAAAGTTTTCGGTCATCCGGGAAACCTCGATGAAATTATCCCGTCGGGAATGACCGACACGCAGATCATATTCGAGGCTTTGCGCGGTGAAGGCTTCAGAGCGGAACAAATCTTTGAACGCAAAGCCGAGCTTCTTCAGGTTTTTCAAAGCGAAATGAAAAAGGTTTTAGCCGAAAACGGCGAGCCTTACGAAACATTGCAAGGCGTTCATCAAATTTTGACGGAAACCGCCAAAAATCCGCGATTTATCAACGCGCTCTTGACCGGAAATCTTTCGGTCGCGGCGGAGATCAAATTGTCTGCCGTCGGACTCTGGCATTATTTTGAGAACGCGCCGAATGCTTTCGGCGAAATTTCGCACGACCGCAGCGATCTAGCCGTCGAAGCCGGAAACCTTTTCAAGGCGCGCTACGAATTCGATTTCTCGCCGGAGCAATTTATCGTCATCGGCGACACGCCGAACGATATTTTCTGCGCCCGCGCTTTCGGTGCAAAAGTCGTGGCGGTCGCGACGGGCAGAAATCAATCGAGCAAAAGTTTAGCGGAACACAAGCCTGATGTTTTATTGGACGATCTGAGCGACACGCAAAAGGTTTTGCGTCTGCTTGAAACCGTCTAAGCCAAAACGGCTTGTTCACGATTGACCAAAATGCTTCGCAGAGGAACGCGCAGATTTTCCATCAGCCCGGCAAAACCTTGAAAAGTAAGCTGCTGCGCACTGTCCGAAAGCGCGATTTCGGGATTCGGATGAACTTCGACGATCACGCCGTCCGCGCCGACGGCGATTGCCGCTTTGGCGGTTGCCGAAATCAAACTGCGCTTGCCGGTTGCGTGCGACGGATCGACGATTACGGGCAAATGCGTCATTTCTTTGACCAGTGCGACCGAAGCCAGATCAAGCGTATTCCGCAACGAATTATCAAAAGTTTTGATTCCGCGTTCGCATAAAACGACCGCTTCATTCCCGCCGTGCAGCAGATATTCAGCCGCCGAAAGCCATTCTTTGACCGTGGCGGAAGCGCCGCGTTTGAGCAGAACCGGCTTGCGGGTACGCGCGAGCTTCCGCAAAAGCGCGAAATTCTGCATATTCCGCGCTCCGATTTGCAGCATATCGGCGTAATCGCAAATGATCTCGACATCTTCTTCGCTCATCACTTCCGTAATTACCGGCAAATCCGCGATGTCGCCTGCTTCGCGCAGAAGTCGCAAGCCTTCGACGCCCAAACCCTGAAAGTCATACGGCGAAGTTCGCGGTTTATACGCGCCGCCCCGCAAGACCACCGCACCCGATTGTTTAATCGAAAGCGCGGTCGAAACGACCTGTTCACGCGATTCGACCGAACAGGGTCCCGCCATCACGACCGCTTCGCTGCCGCCGATCGCGACATTTTTTACCCAAACGATCGTGCTTTCCTGTTTCTTGCGCGAAACCAGCGGAAGCGCGTTTTTCGGCGCGGCGTTTTGTGAATTATTTTCCTTTAAATTTTTTCCTGTTGCTCCACCGTCTAACATAAAATTTGTTCTCCGTTTGTCATTTTTTCCTGAGTTTCGACTTGAATTTCTCTTGATTCACGGATTATTCCGCGAAAAATTCTGATGATCGCTTCGTTTTTCAACACGCCTTTGTTTCCCCCCGCGGCTTTTCGCAAAATCGCGTCTTCGCGAGTCTCATCAACGATCGGCAACCCAGCCGACGCTTTCAAAACACCGATTTTTTGCGCGATTTTGGCGCGTTGATTAATAAGTCTGACGATTTCCGCGTCAATCGAATCTATTTCGTTTCGCCAATCTTCCAATTTCATTTTCTTTCCTCCAAAACACAAAAAAGCCGTGAATTTGTGCATTCACGGCTTTTCGGTTTAATTTTTGCTTAAAAATTTATCTTATCGCAAACCAAACTCCAGCCGTTTCACCGTAATAGTAAAAGTAAAAATAGCTAAAGCTGTTAAAGTTTTCGGTTCGCATTTTATAACTCGGATTTATTAATCCACTGCTAAGATAAAATTTCTTTCGCTTGTTTGTCAAGAAACTTTACAAAATTTTACTTTTTGGCTTTCGGCAGGCTCAGAAGATTTGCAAAAATCCGGTACGCGCCCGGAACTCCGGCAGGAAGCTGACGGAAAAACGCGTAACTGCAATAAATGTATTTTCCCTTACCGATTTCGGCGACGACCAAACCGCCCTTGTTTTCCGCTTCGCCCGTGTCGTGCGCTTCGAGAAGCGGTTTATAATTTGCGTCCGTAGTCGTCAAAGCGTTGAGATTTCGCTCCTGCACCCAACCCGTAAAATCCCCGTCCGTGATCTTGTTCGGGAAATTAAAGACCGGATTTGCGGGGTCAAGAATCGTCACTTTCGCGTTTTCTTCCGCGACGCGTGCACCGATCTGCGCCGGGAACGGCAAAAGACTCTGATAAACAGGCAGTTGATACTGCACGATCAGCGTCCCGCCATTGCGGACATAATCGAGCAGTCTTTGATGATTGGCAACAAAATCGGGTCGCACCTGCGAAGCGCGGATACCGACGACGATCTCATCGAATTTCGCCAGATCGCCGCTCGTCAGATCGTTTTCACTCAATAGTTCGACGCTCAAACCCATTTGCCGGATCGCGTCCGCCACGCGGTCGCCGCTTCCGGCAATATAGCCGATCTTAACGGGCACGGTTTTCAAATCGAGGACGGCAACTTTGGTTTCCGAACGCGTGTAAAAACGGTGCGTTTGAATGTGCGGATACGCCAGAACATTCATTTCCTGCGTAGCAAGCGATTCGCCGACCGCGGCTTGCGCGTAAATCGTGTAATTCCCTGCTTTGGTTTTCGCAGGAATCGTCACATCAAAATTTATCGCCGTTTTTTCGCCCTTTGTCTTTAAATTAAAAGTTCTCGAATCCGCCGAATATTTCCAGTCGATCTTTTCCGGTCCGACAATATTCAGACTTGTCACGCCGCTGATCGGCTTTGATGAGTTATTTGTCAGGCTCATCACAACGCGGCGCGTCTGCGGTTTGTCGCCCTGCGCCGCGACGAGCAGTTTCTGGTCGAGACTGACCGAAAGCGCGGGAACGACGTTCAGGTCGCGCCGCACTTCGCCCCGAATGTCGTCGGCAAAACGGTACTCGACCGGCTGATCTAAGGTGATTTCCGTGCCATTGATTTCGATTTTCACTTCAGCCGAAACAAGCGGCGGCTGAAACGGCAAGGTTTGATCTTTGTCCGGGTTCCAAACGTACAAATACCCGTTTCGCTCACTTTCCATCCAATACGGCTGAGTCGGTCGCGCATCGGACGCAGTTTTCACATTGAAATAAACGTTTTCGTTCCCGACTTCACGGCGAAAAACATTTTGATTGGCATCTTTCGGCGCATCGGTTTTGGAAACCTGCCAGCCGAGCAGATTTTTCAGAGTAACTTCTTTGACTTTGATGTTGTCGGCATTTGGATAGAAAACTTTGACCGTTGCGAGAAAATCTTCGCCCGGCACAACCGTTTCTTTATCCGCTAAAGCATCGATCTGCAATCCGGCGACAAGCTTGATCGCAGTGGCAAATTCGTCCTGTTTTTTCTGGAGGAAAAACTTCGTCTGCGGGTTGCGCGTTGACCATTCTGCATCGTAAGCCGCTTTCCAGCCCTGCGCCAGAAGCGGCAGAAATTTTTCCTTTTCCAAGCCTTGTTCGTTCAATTTTTCGGTGATGTTCTGCAACTGAACCAATTTTCCGGCGACGGTTTCTTCGGAATTCGCGGTATTTTTTGCGATTCCGCGAATCGAAACGTCAATTCCGTCGAAAACACTCGATTCTTT
>Ga0310813_10002181_pt1 | contig 11913 bp, 6 predicted proteins | sample YN3metagenome_FD_203086 | JGI IMG/M metagenome (GOLD analysis project Ga0310813, IMG submission 203086) | Soil microbial communities from experimental microcosm in Duke University, North Carolina, United States - YN3 | ecosystem: Engineered > Artificial ecosystem > Soil microcosm > Unclassified ...
GAACGCCCTGGGCGCCGCCTTTGGGTCCGACGCCCGCTACATCTGGTACGCGCGCCATCGCGGCGGCTTCGGCTACAACCTCACGTTTCCAGAATGGGAGATCGCGATTCAAGACCGGCAGACCGGCAGGGTCTACAATCAGACGGATCTCTACGGCGGCGCGATGCGGCCGGTCCTCTCGCCCGACGGCAAGTGGCTGGTCTACGTCACGCGCTACGACGCCGAGACCGGCATTCGGCTGCGCAACCTGCAGACGGGCGATGAGCGCTGGCTCGTGTATCCGGTGCAGCGCGACGATCAGGAGTCGCGCTTCACGCGCGATCTCTATCCGGGATCGTCGTTCACGCCCGATTCCAAAGCGCTGATCGTCTCCTACGGCGGGAAGATCTGGCGTGTGGAGGTCCCGTCAGGCACGGCCACCGCCATTCCGTTCACCGCGCACGTGCAGCAAAGCCTCGGTCCCCTCGTGCGTACGTCGGTGCGCGTGGACACGGGCGATGTGCTCATCCACCAAATCCGTAATGCCACGCCGTCGCCGGATGGTCGCCGGCTGGCATTCAGCGCGTTCGACCGGCTGTACGTCATGGATCTGCCGAACGGCACGCCACGCCGTGTCACGACCGACTCGGTCCAGGAGCAGGTCCCGGCGTGGTCCCCCGACGGGCAATGGCTCGCGTACGTCACGTGGACCGAGCAGGGCGGGGCCCTCGACAAGGTGCGGTCCACCGGGGGCAAGCCGGTTCGTCTGAGCGTTGACACGTCCTACTACGACGCGCCGGTCTGGTCGCCCGATGGGCGCCGCATCGTCGTGGTCAAAGGTCCGCGCCGGCCGAAACTCGAGAATCACCAGGGGCCCGGCTACGAGATCGCCTGGCTGCCCGCGACCGGCGGCCCGACCACGCGGATCTCGCCGACGTCGTTCGCGGGGCGGCCGCACTTCACCCGCAACCCCGATCGCGTCTACGTCTACGAAGGCAACGAAGGGCTCGTCTCGATGCGCTGGGACGGGACGGACCGGCGCGTGCACGTACGGATCACGGGCTATACCGTGCCTCTCCCGCAGGCCGAGCCGTTCGCCGCCGCCGAAGTGCAGATCTCGCCCGACTCGAGTCAGGTCATCGCGCAGGCGAGCAACTACGTCTATTTGGTGGCGCTGCCGCTGGTGGGCGGGACGCCGGTCGCCATCAACGTATCGGATCCGTCGAGCGCCGCTTTCCCGGTGAAGAAGCTGGCGCGCGTCGGCGGCGACTTCATCGGCTGGTCAACGGACGCGAAGAGCGTCTACTGGTCGATCGGGCGCACGTTCTTCCGTCACGACATCGCCGCCGCCGATTCCGCCGAGAAACCCAAGGCGCGTGTCGACTCATTGCGCGCGGACTCGCTGAAGGGCGACGCGTTCAAGGCATTGCCCGACTCGGTACAGAAGCGGCTGCGCTCGCGCAACGATTCCCTGACGAAGCTGCCGGCGTATGAGCCGCTGCGGGTGGACGTGTCGATCCGCGGACCACGCGACGTGCCCCGCGGGACGGTGGTCCTGCGCGGCGCCCGCATCATTTCGATGAAGGGCGACGAGGTCATTGAAAACGGCGATCTCGTGGTGACGAACAACCGGATCGTCTCGGTCGGTCCACGCGGCGACGTCCCGGCCGGTGCGCGCGTGATCGACGTATCGGGGAAGACGATCATCCCCGGCTTCGTGGACATTCACGCACACCCCTGGCCCGAGTGGGGCATTCACGAGAACCAGGAGTGGCCGTTCCTCGCCAACCTCGCGTGGGGTGTGACGACCGTGCGCGACCCGCAGACCGCCACGACGGACATCCTGACCTACGACGATCTCATGGAAACGGGAGAGATCATCGGCCCGCGGCTGTACTACACGGGTCCCGGCGTGTTCGGCGCCTATCTCGAGGAAAACTTCACGAGCCTCGACGACGTGCGGCAGACGCTGCGGCGCTACAGCGAGTTCTATCGCGTCCACACCATCAAGCAGTACATGGTGGGCAATCGGAAGCAGCGGCAGTGGGTCATCATGGCGGCGAAAGAGCTGGGGCTGATGCCGACTATCGAGGGCGGGCTCGACTTCAAGATGAACCTGACCGTCGCGGCAGACGGGTATCCCGGCTCGGAGCACAGCTATCCGATCACGCCGCTCTACAACGACGATATCCAGTTCATTGCGCAGTCGGGCATTACCTATACGCCGACCCTACTCGTGAACTACGGCGGGCCGTGGGCCGAGAACTATTTCTACGAGCACAACGACATCCACGACATGCCGAAGGTGCAGCGCTTCTTCCCGCACGAGGAGATCGATCAGCGGGCGGAGCGCCGCCATTGGTTCCGCGACAACCAGTACGTGTTCCCGCGGATCGCCGCATCGGCCGCAGCGATCCTGCGCGCCGGGGGTTACGTCGGGCTCGGCGGTCATGGCCAGATGGACGGGCTCGGCGATCACTGGGAGCTGTGGGGCATGGCGGCGGGCGGGATGAAGCCGCTCGAGGTGCTGCGCGTCGCGACCTGGAATGGCGCGCACGCGATCGGCCTCGAGCAGGATCTCGGCTCACTCGAGCCGGGTAAGCTCGCCGACTTGATCGTGCTCGATGCGAATCCGCTCGAGGACATCCACAACACGAACACGATCAAGTACGTCATGAAGAACGGCCGGTTGTACGAGGGCGACACGCTGAACGAGATCTACCCGCGGCAGCGGGCGCTGCCCCGGTTGTGGTGGTGGGGCAACGAGCCGGCAAAGGCCGCCGAAACGCTGCGGTAGCAAGGGAAAACGTGGAGAGGCCGAGGGCCTTTGATCTCGGCCTCTCCCTAGCTATCTTCCTTGGCGCAAAGAACCGCGAGCTGGCATCCTCCCTTGGACAGTCCCGCTCAGGGACTCCGTCGCTGAACACACGCACGGTTTCATCCCCCAGGTTCAAAAACTGAAGCGTCGCTGATGATTGAGGTGGCATTGGGTCATCTCACAGCGAGTGTGTGTACCTAGGAGTAGTATGCCATTTGCAGCATTGGGCCTAGCGCCCGAACTGGTTCGCGCGGTAGCCGATGAAGGCTACGTGCAGCCCACCCCGATTCAGACGGAAGCGATTCCGCTCGCGCTCGCCGGCCGCGACCTCATCGGCTCCGCACAGACCGGCACCGGCAAGACCGCCGCGTTCGTGCTTCCCATTCTACAGCGCCTCGCGAGCGGACCGCGCGGCACGCTGCGCGCGCTGATTCTCGTGCCTACGCGTGAGCTGGCGGAGCAGGTCGCCTCGAGCATTCGTGCGTACGGACGGCACACGCATCTCAAGGGCGCCGCCATCTACGGTGGTGTCGGAATGGATCCGCAGACCCGCGCGCTGCGCCAGGGCGCCGACATGGTCGTTGCGACGCCGGGCCGTCTGCTCGATCACATGGAGCGCGGGCACGCCGATTTCTCGGCGCTCGAAGTGCTCGTGCTCGACGAAGCGGACCGGATGCTCGACATGGGATTTGCGCCCGACGTGAAGCGTATCCTCGCCGCCCTCCCGGAAGAGCGGCAGACGATGCTTTTCTCGGCGACGATCTCGCCGGAAGTCGATGCGCTCGCGCGCCGTGCGCTGAACGGTCACGCTTCGGTCGAGATCGGCCGGCGCGCGCAGGCGGCCGAGGGGATCGAGCACGTAATCGTGGCTTGCGACAAACTGCTGAAGCGCGGTGCGCTTGCATCGATCCTCAAGGCCAAGCCCGCCGGGCAGACGCTGATTTTCACCCGCACCAAGTACGGAGCGGACAAGCTGGTCACGTTCCTGAAGCGCGAGGGGATCGCGGCCAACGCGCTGCACGGCGACAAGGCGCAAAGCCATCGCACCCGCACGCTGAATCAATTCCGCGACGGCAGCGCCGAGATCCTGGTCGCGACCGACATCGCGGCGCGCGGCATCGACGTCGACGGGATCAGGATGGTGGTGAACTTCGACGTGCCGACCGATCCCGAGGTGTATGTGCACCGGGTCGGTCGCACCGCGCGAGCGGGGGCGCGTGGGCTCGCGCTGACGCTGATCTCGCCGGATGAGTGGCTGCTGATGGCCGACGTCGAGCGCCTGATCGGCCAGAACTTCCCCCGAGAGGTGATCCCGGGATTCGAGCCATCGGTGTCGCCGCTACAGCCCCGACTTGCCATCGCCGAAGCGCCAAAGCCGGAGCGATCGTTGCGGCCGAGGCGGGGCGGGAAGAGGCGGTAACGCCTAGTCTTTGGTTTTCAGCGTCCGGATGAAGTTCGCGACTGGGGTTGCCGCCAGCGTCATGAGGCGGATGCTGCCGCGTGACCCCAGCTCCACCGAGACCCGCGCAATCGTCTCGTTGTCCGGACAATCCACAATGCTGACGAAATCGTAGGGGCCGAGGACCGCGTATTGCGCGGTGACCTTGGCTCCGTACTTCTCGATTTCCTTGTTCACTTCCTGGAGCCGCTTGGGATTCTGCTTGAGCGACTTGGCGCCTTCATCGGTCAGGTTGGAGAGCAGAACGTAGGTTGGCATGGCGCACCTCAGCTCCGTTTCTCGATGGGCACGTACTCCCGCTTGGCGGGTCCGGTGTACACTTGGCGCGGCCGCGCGATCTTCTGCTCCTTGTCCAGGAGCATCTCTTGCCACTGCGCCAACCATCCCGGCGTGCGGCCGATCGCGAACAACACGGGGAAAATGTCGACCGGAAACTTCATCGCCTCGTAGATGATCCCCGAGTAGAAGTCGACGTTCGGATAAAGCTTGCGGGTGACGAAGTACTCCTCCTGCAGCGCGATGCGCTCGAGTTCTAGGGCGATGTCGATGAGCGGATTCTTCCCCGTGACGTCGAAGACCTGCTCGGCGATCTGTTTGATGATCTTGGCGCGCGGATCGAAGTTCTTATACACGCGGTGCCCGAACCCCATGAGCCGCACCTCGCCCTTCTTCACCCGCTGGATGTACGCCGGAATCGCGTCGATCGAGCCGATCTCCCGCAGCATCCGCAGCACTTCCTCGTTCGCGCCGCCGTGGAGTGGCCCGTAGAGCGCTGCGGCAGCCCCGGCCATGGTCGAGTACGGGTCGGGGTGCGACGATCCGATGCCGCGCATCGCGCTGGTGGAGCAGTTCTGCTCGTGGTCGGCGTGGAGGATGAACAACACGTCCAACGCGCGCTCGAGCACGGGGTGCGGCGTGTATTTCACCTCGGTCGTCTTGAACATCATGTTCAGGAAGTTGCCGGTGTAGCTGAGATCGTTGTCCGGGTACGCGAACGGCATTCCCACGGAATGCCGGTGGGCAAAAGCGGCGATCGTCGGCGTCTTGGCGATCAGCCGGACGATCTGGGTATTGCGTAGCTTCTCGTCGGCAATGCGCTTGGCCTCGGGATAGAACGTCGACAGTGCGGCGACGGCACTGACGAACATCCCCATGGGATGGGCATCGTGATGGAAGCCGTCGATGAATTTCTTGATGTTCTCGTGGATGATCGTATGGTGCGTGACTTGGAACACCCAGGCATCGAGGTCGCCCGCCCGCGGCAGCTCCCCGGTCAGAAGCAGGTATGCCGTCTCGAGGAACGTGCTCTTCTCCGCCAGCTGCTCGATGGGGTAGCCGCGATAGCGCAGGATGCCTTTGTCGCCGTCGATATACGTGATCGCGCTGCGGCACGCGGCGGTGTTCATGAACGCCGGGTCGTAGCACATCAACCCGAAATCGTCGTCCGATGCTTTCATCTGCCGGAAATCGGCGGCGCGGACGGTCCCATCCTGAATGGGGACCTCGTAGCTCTTGCCGGTCCGGTTATCGACGACGGAGAGTGTATCCTTCGGCACTGCGGCGTCCGTGGTGTTGGTGAGCCGAAAAGATAACCGGCTGACGGCTATGGGCTATCGGCTACCCCAGTCATTTCTTATCTTGCCACCCGTGGCTCAACCCCGCCCGAGTCTCTATCCCACCCGCTCCAGCGCGGGGGCGCTCTTAGGCCAACAGCTCGCATCGCGTGGCTATCAATCGTGCATTCTGCTGGGAATCACGCCCGAAGGCGTCGAAATCGCGGCCCACGCCGCCAAGGCGATGGGGGCGCAATTCGACGTGATCGTCGCGTCCTTCATCAAATTGGGCGCGAACCTCGCCCCGATCGGGGCAATGGCCGAATCATCGCCTGCGGAGATGGACCCCGACTTCCAGCCGGGGATGAACCTGCTGGAAAAGCTGCAGGCCGCGATCGACGAGTCGCGCGCCAGGGTGAAACAGGATCTCGTGCTGTATCGGACGCAACGGCCCGTGAAGAAGCTGGAAGGGCGCACGGCCGTCATCGTCGACGGGCAAATCGTCTATCCGTGGAAGGCGTTGGCGGCGGCGAAGGCGGTCGAGGAGTTGGGCGCACGCCAGGTCGTCATCGCGACGCCGGTCGCGGCGCAACCCGCCGCCGATCGCATCCGCGCCCGCCAATATCCCTTAGTGTGCCCCAGCGTCGTGATGGAGCAAGAAGGGCATCCGTCGCCGTACGGTGATGCCGGCGCGGATGCCCCCGAACGATTGAAGAGCATCATGATTGCCCATCAAGCCGCTTAGACGTCCAGCTTCACCAGTCCCTGTTCCAACCAGCGGTGCTCGCCCGCGAGAATTTCCTGCGCGAGCTTGTACGTCGGCACATCTTCGTTGCGGCGCAGGCCGTTGAACTGAGCGCGCACGCGGCGCCGCGCCTGGCGACAGAACACGTCCGCGAGGTGCACGGCCCGCGCTCCCGTGTCGCGATCACGCTGATACAGCGCCTGCGCGCGCGCACACGTCGCGGCCATCGCGAACAGCTCTCCCGCCACGTCGACGAGCCGGAACAGCACCGACTGCCGCAGCTCGAGCTTCGGACCGAAGCGAACCATCGAGTGAAAGACGCCGCGCGCCAGGCGGCGGCTGTTGCGCTCCACGAACCGCACGTGCTTCGCGAGCCGGCCGAACTCGGAGTACCGCGGCCACAGGCTCCAGCCGAGCCAGCGAGTGGGATACCACCAGCCGTAGAACGCGGCGGAGCGGGCGAGACCACGGAGTCGCTCCTGGGTCGTCTTGCCCGGCATGACGACGTCGCCCGCGACCTGGAGATGCTTGTCGACCGCCTCGCGGGCGATGAACAGATGCATGATCTCCGATGAGCCCTCGAAAATCAGATTGATGCGGAAGTCCCGCATGATCCGCTCGACGGGCACCGGCGCCTCGCCGCGCGCGCGCAGCGAATCGGCGGTCTCGTAGCCGCGGCCGCCGCGGATCTGGACCGTTTCGTCGATGATCCGCCACGCCGCCTCGGAGTTGTACAGCTTGGCGATCGCCGCTTCGAGCCGGATGTCGTAACCGCCACGTTCGGCCATCGCGCCGCACAGCTCGGCGACGGCTTCCATGGCCAGCGTATTCGCGGCCATCGCGCCGATCTTTTGCGCGATCGCGTCGTGCTGGCCGATCGGCCGGCCCCATTGCACGCGCTCGGCGGACCAGCGGCGCGAGATCTCGAGGCAGCGCTTGCCGGCTGCGACCGACGAGATGGGCAGCGTCAGCCGGCCGGTGTTGAGCGTGACCAATGCGAGCTTCAGTCCCTTGCCCTCGCCCCAGAGGACGTTTTCCTTCGGCACGCGGACGTTCGTGAACCGAATCACACCGTTGTACAGCGCCTTCAGGCCCATGAAGTGACAGCGATGGATGACTTCTACGCCCGGCCAGTCGGCCTCGACGATGAATGCGGTGATCTGCTTCTTCTCTTTGCCCTTCACCATTTTCGACGGCGTACGCGCCATCACGACGAGCAGCTCGGCGCGCGTGCCGTTGGTGCACCACAGTTTCTCACCGTTCAGGATCCACTCGCCGTCGTCGCCCGGCACCGCGCTGGTCTCCATCGCGGCCGGATCGGACCCGACGCCGTGCTCGGTCAGCGCGAACGCGGAGATCGCGCCTTTGGCGAGGCGCGGGAAGTATTTTTTCTTCTGCGCCTCGGTCCCGAACATCTTGAGCGGCTGCGGCACGCCGATGGATTGATGGGCGGAGAGCAGTGCGGTAAGCGAGCCGTCGATCGACGAGACCAGCTCGATCGCTTTCATATACGAGAGCTGTGAGAGGCCGAGCCCGCCGTACTCGCGCGGAATCTTGATCCCGAATGCGCCGAGTTCGCGGAGTCCCTGGATCACGGCGTCAGGGATTTCGCCTTCGCGATCGATGCGATCGGAATCGACCTGCTCGCGCAGGAACCGCTCGAGCTTGTCGAGGAACGGTTTGGCGCGGGCGACTTCGTCAGGATCCTGCTCGGGGTAGGGATGGATGAGATCCATCCGCAGTTTGCCGAGGAAGAGGTCGCGGACGAAACTGGGCGACGCCCACTGTTCTTCGCGCGCCGCCTCGGCGACCTCACGCGCCTCTTCGGCGCTGACCTTTCTTTTGGGCTCGGCGAGAGTAGCCATGCTGCCTAAATGTAATATCTTCACGTCATTCAGCCCGCCGTCAGCCTTTCATGAGGAGATTTCCATGTCCCGCATAGCTTTTGCCGCGCTCGCGCTCGGCCTGGCCGCCGCCTGGCCGGTGGCCGGCCAGCAACCCACCCGGCGACCGGCAGCCGCCCGGCGGCCGGCGCGTGCCGCCGCCGCGAGCCGCAGCCAGGCGCCCGCGACGGTCAGCATCCCCTATCAGCGGTTCACGCTCAAAAACGGCCTGACGCTGCTCGTGCATGAAGACCACAAGGCGCCGATCGTGGCGGTGAACATCTGGTACCACGTCGGCTCGAAGAACGAAAAGCCGGGGCGCACCGGGTTCGCGCACTTGTTCGAGCACCTGATGTTCAACGGCAGCGAGCACTTCAACGACGACTACTTCCAGCCGTTCGAGCGCATCGGCGCGACCGACCAGAACGGCACGACCAACGAGGACCGCACGAACTATTTCGAAAACGTGCCGACCAACGCGCTCGACGTGGCCCTCTGGATGGAGTCGGACCGCATGGGCCATCTGCTCGGCGTCATCGACACTGCGCGCGTGAACGAGCAGCGCGGCGTCGTGCAGAACGAAAAGCGGCAGGGCGAGAACCAGCCGTATGGGAAGGTCGACGGGCTGATGACGGCGGGGACGTATCCGGCCGGTCATCCGTATTCGTGGGAAGTCGTCGGCTCGATGGAGGATCTGAACGCGGCATCGGTCGAAGACGTGAAGGACTGGTTCCGCACGTACTACGGGCCCAACAACGCGGTCATGGTCCTCGCCGGCGACATCACGCCCGACGTCGCGCGGCAAAAGGTCGAACAGTATTTCGGCGACATCCCGGCCACGCCGCCGATCGCCAAGCAATCGACTTGGATCGCCAGACGGACCGGCACGCATCGCGAGATCATGCAAGATCGCGTGCCCCAGCCGCGCATCTACAAAGAGTGGAACGTCCCCGAGTTCGGCTCGGCGGACGGCGACTACCTCGATCTCGTGACCGACGTTCTCTCGGCCGGCAAGACCTCGCGTCTCTACAAGCGCCTCGTCTACGACGAGCAGATCGCGACCGACGTGGCAGCCTACGTGGATCTGCGCGAGATCGGCGGCCAGCTGGTGATCCGCGCGACCGCGAAGCCCGGCGGCGATCTTGCGCGCGTGGAGCGGTCGATCGACGACGAGCTCGCACGGTTCATCCGCACCGGTCCGACGCCGAGCGAGCTGCGCCGCGTGAAGACGCAGAACCGCGCCAATTTCGTCCGCGGCGTGGAGCGGATCGGCGGATTCGGCGGCAAGTCGGACGTGCTGGCCCATTACGAGACGTTCACCGGGAACGCCGACAACTATCTGGTCACGCGACGCCGGATCGACGCGGCAACGACGGCGGATCTCAAGTCCGCGGCGGCACGCTGGCTGAGCGACGGCGCGTGGGTGCTGGAAGTGCACCCGTATCCGGAGTTCGGCACGGTGGCAGGCGGCGCGGATCGCAGCAAGCTGCCCGCGGTCGGCGCGCCCCCCGATGCCCGGTTCCCCGCGATTGCACGCGCGACCTTACCGAATGGTCTCAAGATCGTTCTCGCCGAGCGGCACTCGATTCCGCAGGTGAACATGACGCTGCTCCTCGACGCGGGGTACGCCGCCGACCAGTCCGCGTCGCCGGGGACGGCGCGGCTGGCGATGGACATGCTGGACGAAGGCACGACCCGCCGCACGGCGCTGCAAATCAGCGACACGCTGTCGCAGCTCGGTGCGCAGCTCTTTACGAGCTCGCTGCTCGACGTCTCGCGTGTCGGGTTGTCGGCAATGAAAGACAAGCTCGATCCGTCGCTCGACATCTTCGCCGATGTCGTGCTCAACCCGTCGTTCCCGCAGGCGGACTTCCAGCGGCTGCAGCGCCAGACGCTGGCGCGCATTCAGCGTGAGAAAGCGCAGCCGGTGCAGATGGCGCTGCGCGTCTTCCCGCAGCTCCTGTACGGGTCGAATCACGCCTACGGGAATCCCCTGACGGGATCGGGCACCGAAGCATCGGTGCAGCACATGACGCGCGACGATCTCGTCCGTTTCCATCGCACCTGGTTCAAGCCGAATCACGCGACGTTGGTGATCGTCGGCGACGTCTCGCTCGCCGAGATCCAGCCGAAGCTCACGCGCCTGTTCAGTCGCTGGCAGGCCGGTGACGTGCCGCAGAAGAACGTCGGCACGGTCGCGGACCAGCCGAAGCCCCTCGTCTACATTCTCGACCGGCCGGGCGCGGAGCAGTCGATCATCCTCGCCGCCGATCTCGCGCCGCCCAAGGCCAACCCGCACGAGTACGCCGTCGAAGCGATGACGTCGCTCCTCGGCGGTCAGTTCACGTCGCGCGTGAACATGAACCTGCGCGAGGACAAGCATTGGTCGTACGGCGCATTCACGTTCGTGTGGGACGCGCGCGGCCAGCGGCCGTTCATCGCGTACGCGCCGGTGCAGACCGATAAGACCAAGGAGTCGATGATCGAGGTCGACAAAGAGCTGCGCGGCATCATCGGCCCGCGGCCGATCACCGCCGACGAGCTGTCCAAAGCGCAGGCGAATCTGACGCTCTCGCTCCCCGGCACCTGGGAGACGATGGATGCCGTGCTGGGCTCGCTCGAGCAGATGGTGACCTACGGTTTGGACGATCACTACTTCGAGACGTATGCGGACCGCGTCCGCGCGCAGACGATTCCGGATGCGACCACGGCCGCGCAGGAGGCGATCCGGCCGGACCATTTGGTGTGGGTGGTGGTCGGCGATCGTGCGAAGATCGAAGCGGGCATTCGCGAGCTGAACTTCGGCGAAGTCCGGTTCCTCGATGCCGACGGCAAACCCCTGGCGTCGCGCTAGCTGGCACGTCCGGGACGGGTAAGTTCCCCCGTCCCGGACGGTTGCTTTTGGAGACTGGATGTCACGGAACTGCAAAGGGCCAAGTTCGTTATGAAGGACATCGTCTACCTTTCCCAATAAGTGCGACTGATCGCCGCCGCTGGAGCGCTCTTCCTCTGTACGAGCGCCGCCGCTGCCGGGATGGCCCAACTGGCGCCCGCCGGCACCGGCGGCGTTGCCGCATTGGCGACCACCCTGCGCCAGCTCGGCGCCAACAAGCGCGTCCTGATGATCGGCGCGCACCCCGACGACGAAGACACGCAGCTCCTGGTGCTGCTGTCGCGCGGCCTCGGCGCGCAGGCCGCCTATCTCTCGCTCACGCGCGGCGAAGGCGGGCAAAACCTCATCGGTCCCGAGCTCGGCCCCGAGCTCGGGATCATTCGTACCGAGGAGCTGCTCGCCGCGCGCGAGCTCGACGGCGCCGGCCAGTACTTCACGCGCGCGTACGATTTCGGCTACTCCAAGACCGCTGACGAGACGTTTCGTTTCTGGCCGCGCGATTCCATCCTGAAGGACGTCGTTGCGATCATGCGGCGCTTCCGGCCGCAGATCGTGATCGCCGTGTTCTCCGGGACGCCCGCCG
>Ga0310813_10002183_pt1 | contig 11906 bp, 12 predicted proteins | sample YN3metagenome_FD_203086 | JGI IMG/M metagenome (GOLD analysis project Ga0310813, IMG submission 203086) | Soil microbial communities from experimental microcosm in Duke University, North Carolina, United States - YN3 | ecosystem: Engineered > Artificial ecosystem > Soil microcosm > Unclassified...
GGCACACCTGCACGACGGATCGCTGTTCCACTTCGCGAGCAAGCGCGTGCAGACCGTCGACGACATGAAAGGCCTCAAGGTGCGCGGGCCGACGCGGATCGGCACGAAGTTCCTGGCCGCGCTGGGCGTCACGCCCGTGCAGATGCCGCTGCCGCAGGTGCCCGAGTCGATCGCCAAGGGCGTGATCGACGGCGCGATGGTGCCCTGGGAAGGCACGCCGCCGATAAAGCTGCACGAGATCGCGAAGTACTGCCTCGACAACGCGCCCGGTCAGCCGAAGATGTCGAACTCGATCTTCGTCATCGCGATGAATCCGGCGAAGTACGATTCGCTGCCGGCCGACCTCAGGAAGGTGATCGACGCCAACTCCGGCCTCGCGTGGTCGGCGCAGATCGGCAAGGTGTTCGACGGCACGACGGAGCCCGCGAAGAAGCTCGCGGTCGCCGCTCAGAACGTGTTCGACACGCTGTCACCGGCCGAATACACGAAGATGCAGGCGGCTGCCGAAGTCGTCACCAAGGAATGGATCGGCGACGTCGGTGCCAAGGGCGCGAACGGGCAACAGCTGCTCGACGACGCGAAGGCGCTGATACGCAAGCACGGCGGGTGACGCGATCACGTGCGGGGCGCCGCCACGCGAGCGCCTCGCGCATGGCCTATCGCCCGCCGCCCGGTCCCGTGAAACGCGCGCATTCTGCATGCGAGCGGAATTCCGGCTTGGCGCATTCCTGCCACAGGCACGCTTCGCGGCTGAACGGATTCGAGTTGTCGGCGCATGCGACCCTTTCGACCTTGACGGGCTCCGGCGACGGTGCCGTGACGGGCGCAGGAATTGGCGCAACGACGACCGGCTGAGGTGGCGGAGTTTCGACGGGTGCGGGCTCGGCGACCGGGGCTGAGGGGCGTGCTTTCTTGCGCGGCGCTGCGTCCTTCGAAGGCGCCACGCGTTGCGCGTTAACCGGCGGCGTTGTTGGCGAAGCAGTGGGCACCTCGGCGATGGGAGCTTCCTTGTCGGCCGTCGCCGCCGTGTCGACCGCGCGGATGCTCGGCGCTTCGGCCTTCGCCGCCGCGGCGTCGGTTTCGTCGCTGCGGTTCGCAGTCGGCATCGGCGCAGCGACCGGCGTGGTTACCGTCACCACCGGGCCTTCGTCGTTCTTTGCCGGCGTGGCGACCCGGGTCGCGTAGAACGCAACGGCCCCGAATACCGCAACGATCACGATGGCCGCCGCGCCACCGATCTTCAGCGCGCTGGCGCGGGCTGGGTGCGTTGTCGGCGTTTCGCCAGCGTGCGTGGGCGCGGCTGATGCGTACGGGAGCGCGCCCTCGCGTTGCGCTGCGGATGCCAACATCGCATTCGCGCGGCGCCGTGGGAGGATGACGGTAACGTCGGACGCCTCGAACATTCTCTCCGGCGTCGGCGAGGCGGCCGATGTCTCGTCCGCAGCAGGGTGCGACGTCGGCGGCTGCTGCACCCCGCAATAGGCACAGAACCTCGCCGTGTCGGCGATCGAATTGCCGCAGTTTCGACAATCAGGCACGCCAACCTCGAGGATGGTGGTCGGGGCGAAGTGATTCGAACACTCGACCCCCTGCACCCCATGCAGGTGCGCTACCAGGCTGCGCTACGCCCCGACCGAACTGGCAATTATACGCGCGACACACTCAGCGCTCGGGCGCGAGCAGCCGCCTGATCTCCTCGAGCTCCTCGCGCAGCGACGCCATGTCGAGGCGACGCAACGGGCCCGCAGGTGCGACGGTGGACGACGGCGAAGCGGCGCGCGCAGCGGCGCGCGGCTCGGCGACGGCCTCGGAATCGAGGCGGTGGCGCGCGCCGTTGATCGTGAAGCCCTGCTCGTAGAGGAGGTCGCGAATGCGCCGGATCAGCAGCACCTCGTGGTGCTGGTAATAGCGCCGGTTGCCCCGGCGCTTGACCGGCTTGAGCTGCGCGAACTCCTGCTCCCAATAGCGCAGCACGTGCGGCTTGACCGCGCAGAGGTCGCTTACCTCGCCAATCGTGAAGTAGCGCTTGGCGGGGATCGGCGGCAGCGGCGCCTTAGCTCGGCTGGGCTCGGGCATGGTTCGCCGCTTCGACCATGGCCTTCAACTTCTGGCTGGCGTGGAACGTCACGACGCGGCGCGCGGTGATCGGGATCTCCTCTCCGGTCTTCGGATTGCGACCCGGCCGCTGCGGCTTCTCGCGCAACTGGAAATTGCCGAAGCCCGACAGCTTGACGCTGCGGCCTTCCTCGAGCGCCGTGCGGATCTCCTCGAAGAAGCGCTCGACCATGTCCTTCGCTTCGCGCTTGTTGAGGCCGAGTTGCTCGAACAGGAGGTCGGCCAGCTCGGCCTTGGTCAGGGTCATCGCGATGCTCTCAGCGTGGCGCCAAAGCGGTTGCCGAGCGCAGTGAGGAGATCGGCCACGATGCGCTCGCCGTCGGCGTCGGTCAAAGTACGTTCAGTATCGCGCATAAGCACCAGAATCGCAACGCTTTTTCGGCCGTTCGGCAGCTCGTGGCCGCGGTAGACGTCGAATACGTCCAGCGTCTCGATTTCGGGCCGTTTCATTTCGCGCAACGCATCAATAATCGTTGCCACCTCGATGTTTTCATTGACAACTATCGCCAGGTCGCGGCGGATAGACGGCAGCCGCGACACCGGCTGCGCCACTGGCACGGGCACGCGGGCGAGCGCGCCGAGATCGACCTCGAATACGATCGGCGCGGACGGCAGCTCGAAGTGCCGCGCGAGCCTCGGATGCAGTTCTCCGATCCAGCCTGCGGGTGTGTCGCCGATGCGCACTTCGGCGCTGCGACCGGGATGCAGCCACGGCTTGGTGTGCGCGCTCGTCGCGAGCGCAAGCGGCGATGCGAGCGCGGCGAGATCGCCTTTCACGTCGAAGAAATCGACGGCGCGAGAAGGGGCACCCCACTGCTCGGGCGCATTCGCGCCGAACGCGAGCCCGCCGATGCGGATCGGTTGCGCGAAGTCGTGCGCGAACGTGCGGCCGATCTCGAAGATGCGCAGGCGCGCCACCTTGCGCTTGACGTTGGTGCGCAGCGTCTCGATCAGCCCCGGCAGCAGCGTCGAGCGCATCACGTTGCGCTGCGCGGCGATCGGATTGAGCACGGCGATCGGGCGCGCCGAGGCATCGATCGCGCGCTCGTCGTCGGACGCGACGAAGCTGAACGTGATCACCTCCTGCCAGTCGCGCGCCACCAGCCGCGCGCGCAGCGTCGCAGCGTCGCGCCTTGCCTCGGGCGCCGGCAGCATCGTCTGCTCGTGCGCGCGCATCCGCGATGGAATCGCGTCGTAGCCGTGAATGCGCGCGACTTCCTCGATCAAGTCCTCCTCGATCGCGAGGTCGAAGCGATACGACGGCGGCGTCACGACGAAGTCGTCGCCTTCGCGCGTGAACGGCAGGCGCAGGCGCGTGAACACGTCGGCGATCGCCTCGGGGCGAAGCGCCACGCCGAGCACGCGTGCGGCGCGCGCGCTCCGCAGGCGCACGGGAGCGCGCTCCGGCAGCGTGCGCTTGTGGTCGGCGAGCGGGCCGGCGCGCCCGCCGCAGATGTCGAGGATGAGCTGCGACGCGCGCTCGACGCCTTGCGGGCCTAGCTCGAAGTCGACACCGCGCTCGAATCGATACCCGGCGTCGCTGACGAACCCGAGGCGGCGCATCTTGCCCTGGATCACGGCGGGGTTCCAGAACGCGCCTTCGAGATAGATGGTCGTCGTGTCGTCGGCGATGCCCGAATGCTCGCCGCCCATGATGCCGGCAAGCCCGAGCGGCTTCGCGCTGTCGCAAACGAGCAGCATGTCGGGCTCGAGCGCGAGCGTGTCGCCGTTCAGCAGCGTCAGCGTCTCGTGCGCGCGCGCGAAGCGCACGACGATGTCGCCGTCGAGCAGCCGATCGTCGTACGCATGCAGCGGTTGCCCGAGCTCGAGCATCACGTAGTTGGTGATGTCGACGACGGCGGAAATCGAGCGCAGGCCCGAGCGCTCGATGCGTGCCTTCATCCAGCCCGGCGTCGGCGCGCGCGGATCGATGCCCTCGATCGTGCGCGCGGCAAAGCGCGGACACGCGGCATAATCGTCGACGCGCACGCCGCGTTCTACACGCGTCGTGACGTCGACACGCGGGATGGCGGGCAACGTGAGCTGCGCGCCGGTGATGGCGGCGACTTCGCGCGCGATGCCGGCGAGCGACAGGCAGTCGGGCCGATTGGGCGTGAGCTTGATCGTGATCAGCGCATCGTCGAGCGCGAGGGCTGCGCGCACGTCGCTGCCAGGCGTCGCTTCCGCCGGAAGCGCGAGGAGACCGGATGCGTCCTCGCTCACTCCAAGCTCGCGCGCCGAGCAGAGCATGCCCTGCGATTCGACGCCGCGCATCGCGGTGCGCGCGATCGCCTGCCCGCCCGGAAGCACGGCACCTTCGATCGCGCAGGCGACGCGCATGCCGGCCGCCGCATTGGGTGCGCCGCAGACGATTTGCAGCGGGTGCTGCGCGCCAACGTCGACCGTGCACACGCGCAGCCGGTCGGCTCCTGGGTGCGCGGCAACGGCGGTGATGGTGCCGACGACGACGTTCGCAAACGGCGGTGCCGCACGCGACACGTCCTCCACCTCGAGACCCGCCATCGTGAGCGCGTCGCAGAGCGCCGCCGTGTCGAGCGGCGGATCGACCAGCGTGCGCAGCCAGTGTTCGGAGAATTTCATGTCGTTATCACGCGAACTGGCGGAGGAACCGCAGGTCGTTCTCGTAGAAAAGACGCAGGTCGTCGACACCGTAGCGCAGCATCGCGAGCCGGTCGGGCCCCATGCCGAACGCGAATCCCTGCCAGCGCTCGGGGTCGATGTTCACGGCGCGCAGCACGTTCGGATGCACCTGGCCCGCGCCGGCGATCTCGAGCCAGCCGCCGTCGCCGAAGCGCATGTCGATCTCCGCCGACGGTTCGGTGAACGGGAAGAACGACGGCCGGAAGCGCAGCGTCACGTCGTCGCGCTCGAAGAAGTTGCGCAGGAACTCGCTGAAGACGCCCTTGAGATCCGCGAACGACACGTCGTCGGCGATCCACAGGCCCTCGACCTGGTGGAACATCGGCGAATGCGTCGCGTCGCTGTCGACGCGATAGACGCGGCCGGGCGCGATGATACGGATCGGCGGCGCGTGCCCCTCCATGTAGCGGATCTGGATCGGCGACGTATGCGTGCGCAGCACCATGCCGCCATCGACGTAGAACGTGTCGTGCATCGAGCGCGCCGGATGATTTTCCGGCGTGTTGAGCGCGGTGAAGTTGTGGAAGTCGTCCTCGATCTCGGGGCCGTCGGCGACGTCGAAGCCGAGCGAGCGGAACAGCGCCTCGATGCGCTCGAGCGTGCGCGTCAGCGGATGCACGCCACCCGCGCCACGGCCGCGGCCCGGCAGCGACACGTCGAGCGCGTCGGCGGCGAGCTGCGCGGCGAGCTTCGCATCGGCGATCGCGGCGCGGCGTGCATTGAGGGCCTCCTCGAGCTGCGCCTTGGCCGCGTTGATGCGCGCGCCCGCGGCCGCGCGCTCGACGGGCGCGAGAGTGCCGAGCGTCTTCAACTGCGTCGTCAGCGCTCCCGCCTTGCCGAGGTACTTCGCCTTCGCGTTCTCGAGCGCGGCCGGGTCGCGCGCCGCTTCGAAGTCGGTCAGCGCTGCATCGACGACCTTTGCCAAGTCATCCATCGGAGACCCACTCAAACAAAAAAGGGAGGCGGTTTCGCGCCTCCCTTTCGTTTCGATCGCCGGTTCAGGCCAGGGAGTTCTTGGCCTGTTCCGCGATCTTCGTAAACGCTGCCTTGTCGTGCACGGCGAGATCGGCGAGAACCTTGCGGTCGATGTCGATCGACGCTTTCTTCAGCCCGTTCATGAACGCGCTGTAGGACAGGCCGAGCTCGCGCACCGCGGCGTTGATCCGCGCGATCCACAGCGCGCGGAACTCGCGCTTCTTCGCGCGGCGATCGCGGTACTGGTACTGACCGGCCTTCATCACCGCTTCCTTCGCGATGCGGTAGACGTTGTTGCGGCGGCCGCGGTAGCCCTTCGCCTGCTCGATGACCTTCTTGTGCCGCGCACGGGCGGTCACACCACGTTTGACCCTTGGCATGGCGGCTCCTTACGCGTAGGGCAGCATCGCGGCGACCGCGTCGGCGTTCGTCTTGTGGACGCCGAGCGAGCCGCGAAGGTGCCGCTTGTTCTTCGTGGATTTCTTGGTGAGGATGTGGCGCTTGAATGCCTGCGAGCGCTTCACCGAGCCGCTCCCGCGCACGCGGAAGCGCTTCTTCGCGCCCGACTTGGTCTTCATCTTCGGCATGATGCCGTTCCTTATTTGCCGCCCACGGCGGTGCGCTCCGTCCCCGGGGACGTCGCGGCTTTGGCGCCTTGCGGCTTACCGGCCTCGGGCTTGTCAGGGTGATGCGCCTTCGCTGCTACGCTCTTCTTCGGGGCCAGCAGCATCACCATTTGCCGGCCTTCGAGCTTGGGAAACTGTTCCACGGTCGCCACCGGCTCGAGGTCGCTGCGAATCCGCTCGAGCAGGCGCACGCCGAATTCCTGATGCGCCATCTCGCGACCGCGAAAGCGCAACGTGACCTTCGCCTTGTCCCCTTCGCCGAGGAAGCGCGTCAGGTTGCGCAGCTTGATCTTGTAGTCGCCTTCGTCCGTTCCAGGCCGGAACTTCACTTCCTTGACCTGGATCTGCTTGAGCTTGAGCTTCGCCTCGTGTTGCTTCTTCGCCTCCCGGTACTTGAACTTGCCGTAATCCATGATCCGGCACACCGGGGGTTTGGCCATCGGGGCGATCTCGACGAGGTCGAGTTCCGCGGCTTCCGCCTTCGCCATCGCCTCGCTCAGCGCGACGATGCCGAGTTGCTCGCCTTCGATGCCGACCAGCCGTACTTCAGGGGCGTTGATTTCGCCGTTCAGTCGCTGTTGCTGCTTGTCCAGAGCTATGCGCGTTCTCCAATAGAGACAAAAAACGGCCGGCTTTCCGGGGACCCCCGGACGACGCGCTCGGCGTCATCCGTGGGCGGCTGCCTCCTCCAGGAGGCGCGCCAGCAAGGCATCGACGGGCATGGCGCCGAGATCCTTGCCGCCGCGGGTACGCACGGCCACCGTTTCGGCCTCCTGCTCCTTATCGCCGACGATCAGCTGATAAGGCAGCTTTTGGAGGCTATGTTCGCGAATTTTATAGCTTATTTTCTCGTTGCGCAAATCGGTCGCCACCCGCAGGCCGGCCCCGCGGAGCCTGCTCGCGACTCCTTCGGCGTACCCGTGCTGGCGGTCGGTAATGGTCAGGACGACGGCCTGCACCGGAGCAAGCCAGAGCGGCATCGCGCCGGCATGATGCTCGATCAGGATGCCGATGAAGCGCTCGAGCGATCCTACGATCGCCCGGTGCAGCATCACGGGGGTCTTCCGGGTATCGTCCGCCGCGACGTACTCGGCGCCGAGCCGCCCGGGCATCTGGAAGTCGACCTGCATCGTCCCGCACTGCCACGAGCGGCCGAGCGAGTCCTTGAGGTGGTATTCGATCTTCGGGCCGTAGAACGCGCCTTCACCCGGGAGCTCGGCCCATTCGACGTTGCAGCCGCGAAGCGCGTCGCGCAACGCGTGCTCGGCACGATCCCACGTCGCGTCGTCGCCCAGGCGTTGCGCGGGGCGTAACGCCAGCTTGATCGTGATCGCGTCAAAGCCGAATACGCGATAGACGTCGAGCGCGAGCTGGTTGAACGCCGTGCACTCGGGCTGGATCTGCTGCTCCGTGCAGAAGATGTGGCCGTCGTCCTGCGTGAAGCCGCGCACGCGCATGATGCCGTGCAATGCGCCCGATGGCTCGTTGCGGTGGCACGCGCCGAACTCGCCGTAGCGCAGCGGCAGGTCGCGGTAGCTGCGCAGGTCCGAGTTGAAGATGAGGATGTGCCCCGGGCAGTTCATCGGCTTCACGGCGAAGTCGCGCTTCTCCGACTCGGTCGTGAACATGTTCTCCTTGAAGTTCTGCCAGTGGCCCGACTTCTCCCACAGGCTGCGGTCGAGGATCTGCGGCGCGCGCACCTCCTGGTAGCCGTTGTCCTGGTAGACGCGGCGCATGTACTGCTCGACCTGCTGCCAGATCGACCAGCCCTTCGGGTGCCAGAACACCATGCCGGGCGCCTCGTCCTGCACGTGGAAGAGATCCAGCTGGCGTCCGAGCCTGCGGTGGTCGCGCTTCTCCGCTTCCTCGATGCGGTGCAGGTACGCGTCGAGATCGTCCTTCGACGTCCACGCCGTGCCGTAGATCCGTTGCAGCATCTCGTTGCGCGAATCGCCGCGCCAGTACGCGCCGGCGACCTTCATCAGCTTGAAGACCCTCAGCCGCCCCGTCGAGGGCACGTGCGGGCCGCGGCACAGGTCGACGAACTTGCCCTCGGCGTAGAGCGAGATGGGCTCGTCCGCGGGAATCGACGCGATGATCTCGGCCTTGTAGTGCTCGCCGATCGATTCGAAATACCTGACGGCGTCGTCGCGCGGCATCAGCGTGCGCGTGACGCGCTCGTCCTTCTTTGCGAGCTCGGCCATCTTGCGCTCGATCGCCTCGAGATCCTCGGGCGTGAAGGGGCGCTTGAACGAGAAGTCGTAGTAGAAGCCGTCCTCGATCACTGGTCCGATCGTCACCTGCGCGTCGGGGAAGAGCTCCTTGACCGCGTAGGCGAGCAGGTGCGCCGTGGAGTGCCGGATGACGTCGAGACCGTCGGCATCGCGCTCGGTGACGATCGCGACCTTCGCGTTCTTGTCGAGCACGTACGACGTATCGACGAGCTTGCCATCGACGCGGCCGGCCAGCGCCGCCTTCGCGAGGCCGGGACCGATCGACGCGGCGAGCTCGGCGACGGTGATCGGTTGATCGAAGCGCTTGATGGCGCCGTCGGGGAGAGTGATTTCCATAAGGGTCGGATACCAGCGTTCGGGGTCGGATACCCAATTCGCATCAGGGTCGCACCATGAGTCGCGGTGCCGCCGCGAATCGGGTGTCCGACCCCAACGCAAATGCCGTTCGGTTTTCGACCTCGCGGGTCGAAAAAAAAAGTGCGGCCGCGCCGCACTTTCCTCATTCGGGCCGGCGACATCCGCCGACCGAGCGCGCGACACCGCGTCGGTGCTACATCGAGCCTCCACGCGTTCGCGGTGTCATAACCGTGCCTTTCTCGCCCGTGATCGAAACTGCTGCAATCCTGGTAGGCGCGAGTGGACTCGAACCACCGACCCCCACCATGTCAAGGTGGTGCTCTAACCAGCTGAGCTACGCGCCTGCGAACCGCGCATTATACGGGAATCATCGCGTCGCGAACCACAGCAGGCCCATCAGCAGCGGTTGATGCACGAGATAGACGACGAGGCTGTGGCGGCCCAGCCACTGCAACGCAGGCGGCAAGCGGCCAGGCCGTGCCAGCGGTGCGAAGTTCGCGCGCACGAGCGCATGTCCTGCCGCGATGCCGAGCAGCAGGACGCCGGTCCACGGGAACAGCGGCACGTAGTCCTCGGTGACGGGTTTGCGCGTCATGAACCCGAGCCAGCCAAGATAGCGATTGTCGAATGCCGCATCGGAGAGCATGAGTCCCGCCGCGATCACGACGACGCCGACGATCGCTGCCGCGAGCGGCCGCGCGACCAGCGGGCGCGCCACCACGAGCGACATCGCGATCGCGTGCAGCACGCCGAACCAGATGAACGATTGCGGGAACACGGCGTAACTTGCCAGGCTCACGAGAACCGCCGCGCCGGCGATGATCGCGACGTGGCGCAGCCACCGCGCCGCCGGCAGCGGTTGCCGCTGCGCGAGCATCGCGCTGATGCCGGCGATCAGCAAGAACGACGACAGGATCAGCGTGCGCGCGGCAAGCCAGCGCGGATCGTGCTCGAAATCGGAGCGCGTGACCCCGAAGAAGCGCAAGTCGAAGCAGAAGTGATACGCGACCATCGCGACGATCGCGAGCCCGCGCAGTGCATCGAGCCCGGCGATCCGCGCCGGCGGCGCGCTCAGCGATCGCTTCGCCATCGGAACTGAGCGCGGCCATCCGCGTCGCGCGCACCGATCAGCGGCAATAGCTGCCCGATGGCAGCCGGTGCCGCTGCCGTCGGCGCGAGGGACAGCGCAACGTCGACGGCGCCGTCGCGGTCGGTGATCGTGCCGTCGATCGCGACATCGCCGCCCGTATTGCGTACGACCGCCGTCAGCGCGGGCGCCGGATCAGCCGCATTCGGCGCCGACGACAGCGTCACCGTCCCGAGGTCGAGCGCGAGCATGCCGGCGACCACCCTCGCGCCATTCCACCTTGCATCCAGCGTGCCTGATACCGTGCGTTCGTGCCACGCGAACTCCGGTGACTGCAGCGCGATTTCGCCGCCCCACGCGAGCGTCTTCGCGGTTGGCACGAACGCGAACACGACGCCGGCCGGCGCGCGTACGTGGAGGTCGTGCACGTCGACTGCGTCACGCCGCACGCGCACGCGCCCCGACGGCGCGCCGTTGCCGCGCGGTACGAGATCGACGACGAGTTCGCCGCGAACGAGCGGCGCGAGCGTGACGTGCCACGCGAGCGGTACGCGCGCATCACCGTCGGCCGTGGCGACCTCGCCGCTGCCGTTCCACCAGACACCGTGCGCATCGGCGAGGCGCAGCCGCTGCTGCGTGCGCGCGGCGAGCACGCTGTCGAGCCACGCCGCCGGCGCCATGAGCACCGCGACGATCACGAACAGCACCACGAATGCGACGAGACGAAGCGCCGTACGCACGCGCTCGGACTAGCGGCCCAGCGCGATTTCGGCGCGCACCAGCCCGGGCTCGACGCGCGCGATGATCGACGCCTCGACCACGTGCACGCCTTCCTCGGCCGCGAGCGCGGCAAGCGAGCGAACGAGCGTGTCGAACGCCACCTGCGGCAGCACGACCTTGACGGCACCGCCGCCCGCATCGCCGGGCGCGGACGTGTGCTGCACGCGTTCGCGGTCGAGCACGCGGTCGATCGCCGCGCGTGCATCGCCGGTATGCACGGGTGCCTGCGCGCGGACGAGCGTGGCCGCCTCGACGCTGCGGCTGCGCGCGATGTCGAGGACGACGCGATTGCGTGCGACGTCGTCGCGCGCGCGCGCAATCGAGTCGCCGAGCGGCGCGGCGAGGCGCACGGCCGCCGCGACAGCGATCGCGGCGATGGCGAACACGATCCAAGCGGTGCGCTGAGTGCTGCTTCGCGCGTCGAGCGCGCGTGCGATGCGATCGGCGAGGGGCAGGCGCATCAGCGGGCACTCGCGCCGAGCGCGACGCGCACGCGCGAGCCGGCGGACGTGGACGCGGCGAGCGCATCGACGCCCGCGGCGGCGAGCGAGCGGGTGAAGCGCCCGAGCGTGTCTTCGTCGAGCTTGCCGAGCTCGAGCGTCCACGCGCTGCCGACGTAGTGTGCCGAGCGCAGCGTTCCGGGAGGCAGCGTGGAAAGCGACGGCGCCGCGCGCGCGAGTAGCGGCAGCGCGTCCGCCGGCGCGCTCTGCCCGGCGCGATGCCGAACGTCGGTGTTCCGCCGCAGGATCGCGGCGGCGGCCGAGGCGGGTGTCACGGCGTCCGCGCCCCCCTCTCGCCTGGCCTCATCGACGAGCGCGCGACCGAGCCGGCCGTTCTCGAATTGCAGCCATGACCATTGGGTCGCGAGCGCGACGACGTGCAAGACGAGCGCGGCGCCGGCGAGCATCAGCGCGAGCCGGTACGCGCCGCGATCGACGATGGGCATCGCCGGGTGTGCGTCGCGCTCGCCCGCCTCGAGGAAATCGGGTGCGGCTGCGAATGCCTGCGGAGCCGCGTCCTGCCACCGCCACGCGGGCGCCGCGACGAACGCAACGCCGCTCGCCTGCGTCC
>Ga0310813_10002184_pt1 | contig 11904 bp, 11 predicted proteins | sample YN3metagenome_FD_203086 | JGI IMG/M metagenome (GOLD analysis project Ga0310813, IMG submission 203086) | Soil microbial communities from experimental microcosm in Duke University, North Carolina, United States - YN3 | ecosystem: Engineered > Artificial ecosystem > Soil microcosm > Unclassified...
CGTGAAGCCTCCGCGACCGATTTCGAGCGCGCCGTCCGCGGACAGCAGTCCGGCGTCGCGCCCGCCGTCGACCCCGACCAGCGTCCACGCGATCGGCTCGCCGCGCACGGCGCGTGGGTACCACCCGCGTGGCGCATCGCGCGCGAGTGCGGCGAAGAAGGCATTCGGCGACGCTCCGAACGCGAGATCCTCGACGACGACCTCGGCGACGGCGTACGTGCGTTTCGGGCCGTCGCGCAACAGCAGGCGCACGTGGCGCGTGTCCGACTCGGTCAGCATGAGCGCAGCCGGCGCGCTCCCGCCCTCGATGACGCGCCGCACCGTGTGCCACTTGCGACCGTCGTCGGAGAACTGCACGTCGTAGCGCGACGCGTACTGCCCCTCGGCCCAGCGCAACACCAAGCCGCCGAACTCGCGCGGCCGGCCGAAGTCGATCGACAGCCACTGCTCGCGGCGCGCGCCGGGGCGGCTGCGCCACACGGTGGCGCGGCGGCCGTCGAGGACGTGTGCGGGCTCCGCGCCCTTCGCCGACGACGACGCGCGCACGATCGGCATGGGCCACTGCGCCGAGGGAGGCGGCAGTTCCTGCAACGCAAGATCGCTCACGTACATCGATCCGCGGCCGCCGCCGCGTCCCGCGGCGACGACGAACTCGATCGAGGCCGCGCGGCGCAACACGCGATCCTTCGTCGGACCCCACGCGAAATCGATCTGCCGCTTCTTGATCGTGACGAGCCGCCATTCGCGCGAGAACTCGAAATCCTGTCGGCGAAACCACCACACGTTGTCGCCACTCGCATCGACGAGCTTGACCTGCAGATCGTTGACCGGTGCGTCGGCGCGCAGCCAGAACGTGATCGCGTAGTTGTCGGGCAGCTCCAGCGGAAGATCGCGCCGCGCGAGCGCGTAGCCGGCCGTGCCGCCGAGATCGAAATCGAGCCGCAGCGCCGGCCGTTTCGCGTCGACGACGCCGCGCAGCGACGCCGTCACTCCGTCGGACGCCACCGCTTTCCACGCGGAAACGTCGTCGAAGCGATCGAGCATGCGCATCTCCGCGGGCGGTTGGGCGAGTGCGACCGACACCGCGAACACGGCGAGAAACGCGGCGAAAGTCCGGGCCAGATCGCGCAGCGCGTTGACGCAGCTCATCCCTTCACGCTCCCGAGCGTCAGGCCCTCGACGTAATAGCGCTGCAGCGCCAGGAACACCAGCAGCACCGGCAATGTCGTCACGACTGCCCCCGCCATCATCAGCTCGTTGTCCTGAACGTGCTCGCGCGCGAGGCTCGCGAGCGCCACCGGGAGCGTGTAGAGCTCCTGGTCGCTCAGTACGATCAGCGGCCACATGAAATCGTTCCACGTGCCGAGCAGCGTGAAGACGGCGAGCGTGACGATGATCGGCCGCAATAGCGGCACGACGATCGCGCCGAAGATCTTCCATTCGCTCGCCCCGTCGATGCGTGCGGCCTCGAGCAGATCGTCGGGAATCGACAGCGCGTACTGGCGCACGAGGAAGATGCCGAAGATGCTGGCAAGCGCCGGCACGATGACACCGCCGTAGCTGTTGACGAGGCCGAGGTTCTTCAGCAGCAGGAACAGCGGCACCATCGCGACCTGGCCCGGAATCACCAGCGCGGCCGCCATCAGCTTGAAGATGCGGTCCCGACCGGCGAAGCGCAGTTTCGCGAACGCGTAGCCGGCCATTACGTTGAAGACCAGCGACAGCGCCGTCGCCGCGACGGCGAGCAGCACGCTGTTCGCGAGATAGCGACCCATGCCCGCGGCGGCGAACAGTTCGCGGTAATTCGCGAGCGTGGCGTGCGCCGGAAGGAGCGGCGGCGGATATGCGCTCGCCTCGCCGGGTGCCATCAGCGAAACGGCGAGCATCCACAGCAGCGGGAATGCGGCGAACGTGGCCGCCGCAACGAGCAGCCCGTTGACGGCGAATGCCGCCGCAACCCGCCTGCGCCGCACGCCTCTCCGCTTCCCGCCCCGCCGATCGCCACTCATTATCGCCACGCCTCGCCGCGCCGCGCGAAGCGCATCTGCACCAGCGTGACCGCGAAGATCAGCAGGAACAGCAGGAACGCCACCGCCGACGCATTCCCCAGGTTCCACCACTTGAAGCCTTCCTCGTACATGAAATAGAGCACGCTGACCGTGCTCTGCAGCGGTCCGCCCTGCGTCATCACGTAAGGCTCGGCGAAAAGCTGGAAGTAGCCGGCGACCGTCAGGATGCCGACGATCGCGAGGATCGGGCCGAGCTGCGGCAGCGTGACGAAGCGAAATCGCGCGAGCGCCGACGCGCCGTCCATGCGCGCCGCCTCGTAGAGCTCGCGCGGGATGTTCTGCAGCCCCGCGAGCAGGATGATCATGTTGTAGCCGAAGTTCTTCCAAACGGCGAACAGGATGATCGCCGGCATCGCGAAGCGCGGATCGCCGAGCCAGTCGATCGGCTCGATGCCGAGCGCGCCGAGCGCGTAATTGACGAAGCCGTAGCGCGTGCCGAGCAGGTAACGCCAGATCACCGCCACGGCGACGATGGTCGTCACCACCGGTGCGAACAGCGCCGTGCGAAAGACCGCCTGCAACCGCGCCAGCGGCGAGCCGAGCAGCAGCGCCGCGCCGAGCGAGGCCGCAAGCGACAGCGGCACGCCGACGGCGACGAAATACAGCGTGTTGCCGAGTGCCTTCCAGAACAGCGGCCGCTGCAGGAGCTCGACGTAATTGCGCAGCCCCACGACGCGCAGGTTGCGCCAGTCGGCGAGCGCGTAGATGTCGAAGTCGGTGACGCTCATGGCGAGCGCGGCCGCCACCGGCAGCACGAAGAACACGCTGATCACGCACAGCGCAGGGGCCACGAACCACCAGGCGACCGCGCGCCGTCTCAATCGCGTGCTCCGCGCGCGAGCAGCCAGCGCCGCTTCTCGAGGATGCGCTCGGCCCGAGCATCGAGCTCGCGTGCCGCGGCATCGACGCTCATGTCGCCGCGCGCGGTGCGCTCGGCGATCACGCGCAGCTCGTCGGCGATGCGCTCCCACTCCGGCACCTTGGGCGCCGGCTTGACGCGTTCGAGCTGATCACGAAAGGCGCGTGCACGCGCATCCGCGGCGAGCGCGGCGTCGCGCCAGGCGCTGCGGCGCGGCGGCAGATCGCCGGTCATCCGATGGAAGCGCAGCTCGATCTCGGGCCGCGACAACCATTCGACGAGCTTCCATGCGGCATCCTTTCCGCGCGAGGCGCGGAACAGCACGAGGCTCGAGCCGCCCGCGATCGATGCGCCGGGTCCTCGAGGACCGGGCAGCGGCGCGGTCGACCACGTCGATTGCAGCGCGGCCGGCAGCCGCCGATCGAGCTCGCCGATGTTCCACGGGCCCGACACGAACGATGCGAACGTGCCGCGGCCGAACTCGCTCCACACGTTCGCGATCTCGGCGGCGGTGGCGATCGGTGCGTAGCCGTCGCGAAACAACGCCACGTAGAACGCGAGCGCGCGGCGAAAGCCCGCGCTCGCGAAGTTGCCATGGCGCGCAGCGTCGCGAAGCAGCGGCTCGTCCTGCTGCAGTGCAAGTGCGAGCAGCGGCTCGAACTCGTTGCTCGGCAGCAGCATCGCGTAACGGCCGGCGCCCGCATGCGCCTTCACCGCGGCCAGCGCGCGCGTCCATTCCGCCCACGACGCCGGTGCGCGCGTAACGCCGGCCTGCGCAAAGAGGTCGGTCCGATAGAACAGCAGCCGCGTGTCGACGTACCACGGCACGCCGTAGACGCGCCCGCCGATGACGTTCGTATCCCAGATGCCGGCGAAGAAGTCTCCCGCGTCGAGCGCTGCGCGCGCGATCGGCGCGTCGAGCGGCTCGAGCGCGCCGAGCGCGACGAACTCGGGAACCCACGTGTTGCCAAGTTGACAGACGTCCGGCGTCGAGTCGCCCGCGAAGGCCGTCAGCAGCTTTTGATGCGCGGCAGTCCAAGGCAGCTGCTGCACGTCGACGCGAATGCCGGGATGCTCGCGCTCGAAATCGGGGATGAGCGCGCTGACGACCTCGCCTTCGCGGCCCATCGCCCAGAAGCGCACGACGGTGACGTCGGATGCGCGTTGCATGCAGCCGGCCGCTGCCAACGCTGCGAATGCAAGGAGCGACCGCGCGACGAGGCGCCGCCAGCCGAACGGCCGGCCGCCTGCATCATCCACCCACGCTTGCGGCTTCGCCGCTGCACTGCCCGCCCGGGGGGCGGGGTTCGCCTTTTGGAGCGGCCCTGCAGGGCTCACTGCACGGATGCGGCGAGCCACCCCCCGGAGAAGCCGGCGCGTGTCAGGCCGTCGCGCACGTACCGGTTCTCGCGCATCACGCTCCAGATGAGCCCGCTGCGATAGTTCTCGACCATCGCGACGAGCGCGCCCTGGTCGATGCCGAGATAGTCCTCGGCGACCCAGCCGAAGCCGGGGATGTAGCGCCCGGTGTCGAGGCGCACGTCGGTGAACGCGAACGTCGGATTGAAGGCGTCGAGGAAGCCGTACGTGCCGTAGATGTACTGCCCGAACTGGCGGTACATGCTGAGCACCGCCGGGATCGCGATCTCGGGGGCGAACGGGATCGACGCGACCGCGGCCGTGGGCGCGAGCGTGCAGTCGTCGTGTGCCGCAACGCCGCCGATGCCGCGCGCCGAGTACGCGCGGAATACGCGCTCGCCGAACGTGTCCTCGACTTCGAAGTTGCCGGGGCCGTCGCTCGCCGTGATGCCCCACATCGTCGCGCCGTAGTCCTTGCACTGCAGCGGGTTGGCGATCGCGTACGCGCGCTGCGCGTAGGTAGCGCGCCGGCTGTTCTCGAAGTAGTCGATGCCGCGCCTGCGCATGTACGCGTCCTGCAGGTTGCGGAAGTCGAGCCACACGTGCGAATACTGGTGGCCGAACAGTGGCGCGAACCCGAGATATTCCTGACCGAAGCGCGTGTGCCAGCTGCCGTCGTACGTGCTCGTCCACTCGGCCCACGCGTCCGCGCCGACTGGAAACGTCGGCGAGCCGAGAGCGAGGACGTACACGAGCATCGCCTCGTTGTAGCCGCGCCAGTCGTATTCGAGGAAGCCATCCTCGGGCGACCAGCCGAGGTTGATCGCGGGCGCATGCGGCTGCGCCCAGTGCCAGTCGACGCGCCGATAGAGCGCATCGGCGAGGCGGCGGATTTCGACTTCCTCGGGATGCGCGCCGTCGAAATACGACTGGCAGAAGAGCGCCCCGGCAATGAGCAGTGCCGTATCGACGGTCGAGAGCTCGCTGTCGTCGTAGCGCTCGCCGGTCTTCATGTCGAGGAAGTGGTAGAAGAAGCCCTTGTAGCCGGCCATGCCGTGCTGGTGCGGGCCCTGCGGCGCGTTCCACAGGAAGCGCAGCGTCGCGAGCACGCGCTTGCGCGCTTCCTTGCGCGTGACGTAGCCGCGCTCGACGCCGATCGGGTACGACGTGAGGCCGAAGCCGACGGCGGCGATGCTCGAGAATCCCGGCGTCGGGTAGCGATCGGGAACGAGGCCGTTCTTGGGGTTCGCGGTGTCCCAGAAGAAGCGGAACGTGCGCTCCTCGAGGTCGATCAGCAGCGGCTCGACGAGCGGGCTCGCGCGCCGCGCGGGCGTTTCTTGCACGGCGGCGTAACCGAGCGGCATGTTGCGGCCGTACGCCATGCCGCGCTCGCCCACGGCCGAAAGCGCGACGGTCGCACACGCCGCCACGAATGCCGTTACCGCAAGCCAACGCTTTCGAGACATCACCACGCTCAGCAGAGCTTTGCGCATTGGCAGCAGCCGCGACGACCGGCCGCGCTCGACAGGATACGCAAAGGCCGCGAATCGTAGCATTGCCCGCGCTACCCCCTCAAGCCATCGGATCAATCGGGAAGGGACGCCCCGACCGACTGACCAGCCCCGTGGGGGACAGCGAGCGCCGCGAGCATGGGGGGACGTTCATCGTCAGAATGGACGAATCAGCGTCACGCCGATCTCGCGATAGGCGTAATCGGGCGCATCGACATACCCCGTCGAGCGGCTGTAGATCGCATACAGCGCGAGCCGAACGCGCTCGCTGAGCGCACCCTCGCCGCGGATCTCGGCGAGGCGCACCGGATGCGTGTCGGTGCCGTTGACCGTCTCGCGTCCCCCCCCCACGCCGCCGATCCATATCCAGCTTCCGACACGCCGGCGGATGCCGACGAAGCCCTGCCACTGCCGATAGCGATCGGGGTTGAAGTACGCGCCTTCGACGTCGTCCTTGCGGCTGTCGTATTGGCGCCAGCGAAACTGGACGTTGACGCCGTACTCGGGCAGCGCCTGCCAGATGAGGCGTGCGCGCAGGTGCAAGCGGTCGTTGCCATCGGTGAACGGCTGGTAGGCCGCGAGCGCGATCGCGGTGAAGCGCTCGGCGAACGTCTGCTCGACGCTCGCCGCGAGAAAGCCGTACGCGATCGCCCGGTCGATCGCCTTCCGCGTGGCCACGAGATCGCCGGCCGCGATCAGCTCGATGCCGGTGTCGCGCGCGGGGCGAAAGCCCCACGTGACGTCGCCGACGCCGCGCGTGTGCCCCGCGACCTGCACGACGCCCGCCTCGCCGTTGAGACCCAACAGCGTGTTCGGATCCTGGTTGCGCCAGATGCCGACGATGCCGCCCGCGTCGCGGCTCCAGCCGGACTGCGAGTAGTGCGTGTTCTGCACGGCGATCCCGAAGTGGTCGACGTACGTGCGGTACGGATACAGCCCGCCTACGCGCACGCGCGATGCGTGGAACCCGTCGGTGTCGCTCGCGAAGTCGACGTTGCCGAGCGCCGCGGGCGACTGCGCATGCGCCGCGGCCGCCAGCAGCAGCGCCAGCGCGGCCGCGACCAGGCGCGTCACTTCGTGCCCCAGCTTTTGCGCAGGCCGATGATTTCGGAGAAGTAGCCGGCGACGCACGCCGGCTGCAGGATCAGGCTGTAGACGAACGCGTACGTGAGGAAGCCCGACAGGTTGCGCCGCACGCGCAGCCCGTTCGCCGCGAACATCTGCGAGCCGACGCGATACATCAGGTAGTTGATGCCGAGCGCCATCGGCAGCAGCGCCAGCGTGAGCGGCCCGGCGATCCAGTAAATGCCGAAGAGCGCGAGCACGATCCCCGGGATGAAGAAGACGGTGTAGGCGAGATCGAGCCAGGGGAACAGCAGGTTCCACCAGATGAACAGCGTCGACAGCCGCGCTTTGAGCAGGATGTCGGGGAACTGGCGGAACGCCTCCATCATGCCGCGCGACCAGCGCTGGCGCTGGCGCACGAACTGTCGCAGCGTGTCCGGCGCGTTGGTGAAGCAGCACGCATCCTCGGCATGGCCCACGCGATAGCCGCGTCGCAGCATCGCCCACGTGAGCACGATGTCCTCGCCTACGCAATCGACCCAGCCGCCGACTTCGATGAGCGTCGCGCGGTCGTAGATGGAGAACGCGCCCTGCGCCACCAGCGTGCCCTGGTAGAGCGACTGCACGCGCTTGATCGCAGCGATGCCATGGAAGTAATCCCACTCCTGCGCTTTCGTGACCCAGTTGCGGCGCGAGTTGCGCACGAGCATCGTGCCGGCGGCCGCGCGCGTGTTCGGCGGGTCGCTCATGTACCGCTCGACGAGGTTGCGCAGCGCGTCGCGATACAGGAACGAGTCCGCATCCAGTGTAACGACAAGATCGTGATTCGCCTCCGCGAGGCCTCGATTGAGCGCCGCCGATTTCCCTGCGTTGTGGGGCTGGCGCAACAGCCGCAGCCAATCGTGATCGCATGCGTCGACGATCGCGGCGGTGCGATCGCGCGAGCCATCGTCGATGACGAACACCTCGAACGTGCCCGGGTAGTCCTGGTTCGCGATGGAACGCAGTGTGTCGGCGATCGACGCTTCCTCGTTGTACGCTGCGATCAGGATCGACACCGCCGGATAGCGGCTCGGCTGCATGCGCGGCGGGCGCCGGTCCAGCAGCAGGCTCGCGATGAGGAACGCGTTCATGAACCCTGGAACGAGCGCGATGCCGCCCACGGTGGCGAAGGCGAGGAAGAAGCCGATAAGGCCCGACAGTTCGGTAATCCACGGATAGGCGATCAGCCCGGTGATCGCGAGCCAGGAGATGCTCGCGGCGAGCGCGACACCGAATTTTCCGTGCACGCCGACGTAGAACGGCGCGTTCGACGTCGCACGCTCGGCGGACAGGGTTCCCGCGGCGCGGTCGTTCGCCGCCTCGGCGATCGGGCGAATGCCGGCGCGAGCGAAGGCGATCTCGGCGGCGGTGGCAGGAGCCGGCTGGCCCACGAGGGGTACTGCATCGGCGGTCGCCGGATCGCCGGCAGCGTGGGAGGTGGCGTCGTTGCGCATGGTGGGAGCACAACGGCAAGTCGCGTGCCACCCGGAAATAGTCGTTGGATGAACGACATACGCCAGGGGTTGTGCACGTGCGGCGCGAAGAGCACAAGTTGCGCGCTACAACAAGTGTCCGCGTTTTGCCCTAAGATGCGCGCGAGGCAACCCGTGGCCATGGACGCCGATCACTTCGCACGCGAGCTCGACACGCATCGGCGTTACCTGCTGCGCGTCGCACAGCTCCAGCTTCGCGACGCCGATCTCGCCGAGGACGTGGTGCAGGAGACGCTCGTCGCCGCGCTCGGGTCGCGTGACGGGTTCTCGGGCCGCTCGAGCGTCAAGACGTGGCTCACCGGCATCCTCAAGCACAAGATCGTCGACGCGATCCGCCAGCGGCAGCGCGAGCCGATCGTGCTCGCCACGTTCGAGGAGGAGATCGATCTCGAGGAATTCGACCCCATGTTCAAGGATAACGGCGCGTGGGATGCCCCGCCGGCCGACTGGGGAGATCCCGAGAACGCGCTGTCGCGGCAGGAGTTCATGGGCGTCCTCGAGCTCTGCCTCGAGAAGCTGCCGCCCAACACCGCCCGCGTCTTCATGATGCGCGAGGTGATGGAGCTCGAAAGTGACGAAATCTGTAAGGAATTGATGATCACGGCGAATAACCTGTGGGTCATCCTGTACCGAGCCAGGATGGCTCTTCGCCAATGCCTGGAGCAGAACTGGTTTGCGTCGGCTTCGCGGCGCTGAGGACCCGAGCCCATCCGATGCTGCACCGCCTGACACACATGCTGTCCTGCAAAGAAGTGAGCCGGCTCCTGTCGCAGGGCGAGGATCGCCGGTTCACGTGGCGCGAGCGGGTGAAGCTCACGCTGCATCTTCGCGTCTGCACCGCCTGTACGCGCTTCGCGCGGCAGCTCGCGGTCATGCGCGAGGCGATGAACCGCTACCGGGCATGAACCCCACCAGCGTAACGTTGAACGGCGTCGCAACCGACGTGCCGCCCGGCGCGGCGACTCTCGCCGACCTCGTGGCCGCGCTCGGCCTCGCGGGCAAGCGCATCGCCGTCGAGATGAACGGCGAGATCGTGCCGCGCAGCCGTTACGGGACCACGGCCGTGACCCGCGGCGATCGGCTGGAGATCGTGGGCGCGGTCGGCGGAGGCTGACCCGTCCGCATCGGCGCACGCTTTGCGTCGGTGCGATCCCTCTTCGGGTCGATCATGCAGCGTCGACGACTCCTGCTCGGCTCGACGGCGGCCATCGTGCTGTCCTCGCGTGCAATCGCGCGCGCGGCCGGCGCCCTGCGTCACATTGGCGTGCTCTCGCCCGGCCCCGAGTTGCCGGCCGAGAACCTGCGCGCGATCTGGGCGCCGCTGCGCGATCTCGGCTGGATCGAGGGTGGCAACCTCGTCGTCGACCGGCGCTGGGCGAACGGGAACCTGGCGCTGCTCGCGCCGCTTGCGCGCGAGCTCGTCCGCATGAACGTCGAGATCATCGCCACCATCGGCAACGACGCGACGCGCGCGGCACGCGATGCGACGTCGCGCATTCCGATCGTGATGCTGTCCGCGAACGATCCCGTCGAAAACGGCCTCGTGGCGAGCCTCGCGCATCCGGGCGGCAACGTCACCGGCTATGCGACCGTTGCGGCGGACGTCGCCGCCAAGCGCGTCGCGCTGCTCCACGAGCTCGCGCCGTCCGCGCGGCGGATCGGCGTGCTCGTCAATCCGATGGTGTCGCCGTTCGGCTTCCCGCGCGATGCGATCGCGCGTGCGTGCGCCGCGTTCGGCGCAGAGGCGACGTTCGTGGAGGCGACCTCTCGCGCATCGCTGGCCTCGGCGCTCGAAGAGCTCGCGCGACGCCGCATCGACGCGCTCGTCGTCGTCGCCGATGGTCTCTTCATCGACAACCGCGAGACGGTCTTCGTTGCGGCGGCACGGAATCGCTGGCCCGTAGCGGCCGAGGGCCGCGACATGCTGGAAGCCGGCGCGCTCATCGCCTACGAGGCGCTCATGGTGGACCAGTTGGAGCGCATGGCGACGTTCATCGACCGGATTCTCCGCGGAGCGCGGCCGGCCGATCTTCCCGTGGAGCAACCGACGCGGTTTCGCCTGATCGTCAACCTGCGCGCTGCCGACGCACTCGGCGTGAGCGTGCCCCAGGCGCTGCAACTGCGGGCGGACGAGGTGATGCGATGAACTGCGCGACACCATTGGTGGCGGATAAGACGGGCGTAAAATCGCGCCATGAACGCCCCGCAGGACACCGCCGCGCTGGCCGATCCGCTGGAAATCGCCGGCCGCACGTATCGTTCGCGGCTTCTGGTCGGCACGGGCAAGTATCGCGATTTCGCGCAGACACGCGATGCGATCGTCGCGTCGGGCGCGCAGATCGTCACCGTGGCCATTCGTCGCACGAATATCGGCCAGAATCCCGGTGAGGCATCGCTCGTCGACGCATTGCCTCCCACCGAGTTCACGTACCTGCCGAACAGCGCGGGCTGCTACACGGCCGACGACGCCGTGCGCACGCTGCGCCTTGGCCGCGAGCTGCTCGACGGCCATGCGCTGTGCAAGCTCGAAGTGCTCGGCGACGCGACGACGCTGTACCCGAACATGCGCGAGACGCTCGTCGCCGCCGAGCGCCTTGTGGCCGACGGGTTCCAGGTGATGGTCTACACGTCGGACGATCCGATCGTCGCGCGCGAGCTGGAGGCGATCGGCTGCGTCGCGATCATGCCGCTCGCGTCGCTGATCGGCTCCGGCATGGGAATCGTCAACCCATGGAACCTGCGGCTGATCCTCGAGCAGGCCAAAGTGCCCGTGCTCGTCGACGCAGGCGTGGGAACGGCATCCGACGCGGCGATCGCGATGGAGCTCGGCTGTGCCGGCGTGCTGATGAACACGGCGATCGCGAAGGCCGACGACCCCGTGCGCATGGCGCGCGCGATGCGGCTCGCCGTCGAGGCGGGACGCGAGGCGTTTCTGGCCGGGCGCATGCCGCGCAAGCTCTACGCGGCCAGCCCGAGCTCGCCGACCACCGGCCTCATCGGCTGATCGGCTTCCCCGGTGTCTTTGTCCAGGAGCAGCCGCAAGCTGCGGAGCGCGAGCGCGTGGGTGCTTGCGCCGCTCGCCTTCTGCGGTTGCGCGCACGCGGCGCCGCTCACGTCCACCGAGCTCACCGCGCTTTGCGCCACCGCGGAAGACCAGGCGCATTGCGGCCGCCTGATCGAGGCGCGGCAGCTTCCGCGCGTGTCACGCTTCGTCGAACGCAACGGGGAAGAGCTGCGCGTGTCGCTCGTGCCGTTGGGGCTGACGATCTTCCGCGACAGCGTGGAGGTCAACGGCGCGAAGTCGTACGCCGTCTGGGACTACCTAGAGGGCGCCGACACGTTGGTGCTGTTCGCGACCGACGCCGATCGCACGAGCTTCCTGCTCGTTCAGCGGCGCGGCGGCGCCGAATACCGCGTGCCGAGCGAGCCGGTGCTCGCGCCCGACGGCCGCCACTTCGCGACGGCGGATTTCTGCGCGGAAAGCTGCGAGAACCAGATCGACGTCT
>Ga0310813_10002187_pt1 | contig 11897 bp, 31 predicted proteins | sample YN3metagenome_FD_203086 | JGI IMG/M metagenome (GOLD analysis project Ga0310813, IMG submission 203086) | Soil microbial communities from experimental microcosm in Duke University, North Carolina, United States - YN3 | ecosystem: Engineered > Artificial ecosystem > Soil microcosm > Unclassified...
CCCGAGACTTTCGAGTCTCGGGTTTTTATTTTTTATAATAACCTAAAACCTAATTGAAGTGGATGACCATAAAGAGGGATAGTTAAATCAGTTCTATATAAAAGACCTCACCTAGCTGTTTGTCTATGTTTAACCTTGTTGAAGTTCTCTTATGTATTTATTGTACAACTGGTTAATATGAAAAACACGCCATCACTTGGTATATACTTTACTGAACCAAAAGGCTCATATTTAATCTTTTGTAATAAAAGCGTGAAAATGGATTATATTTATATGATAATAAAAACATAAGAGAAGCAGATACAGGTTTTCATTTCTAGATAACGAACCCACCTGTATTGATAAACAGACTAGGTGATGAAGCTCTGCAATGGCATCTCAGGTCCTAGTTGTATCTGTTCTATATAAAGGGACTAACTCTGTGGATGATGGATTCCTTTGTAGATTTATTACATGCCTAAACTGTACTCTAACCTTTATGGCTTTAGCTGAAGAGCTACAAGGCAGATGTCCTTCTTGCAAAGAGAAGTATTCCTTGATAGTTCTTGAGCCGGACAATCCTTAGTTTAAGGAATTGCCTCCTTGGGTAGTGTGCTTTCCACCTACCCCTTTTCCTTAAACAAACTTTAACAAATAACACCTTGACTTTTAAAACAAAAAATGTTATAATAAAAGAGCATATAACCTAAATTGATATTGTTGTTTTGAAGGTGACAAGAGGATCCTAAATATGTAAGCCGTTCTAGAAATAGAACACTCAAGAAGAGAGCCGAAAGGCTCTTTTCTGTTTTAGACCAGTTCTATATAAACTGACCTAGTCATTAGGCTAATTTTGGGTTTTCAAAAACAGGGTGCCCCAGTGTTTGACCCACGCAATTATCTTGGTCGTGTGCCTCACTTATCTATCATACTTTTATTATCATACAATTTAAAAGAAAAGTCACGCTTTTTATTTTGTAATATAAGCTTGATTTTATATTATAATTAGATTATAATATAAATATAAGTTTAGGAGGCAATCATGGATCGAAATACCGCTTACAGTGTATTCCTGAATATATTAGAGAATGAAATATTTTTCGAACAAAGTGAAAAGATCAAAGAATGGTTTATGAATGATTCTATTGTTGAGGCCTCAGATTGCGACTATGAGACAGCTACTCATTACTATAATATGTTTAAAAGAGATGTAGTTGATTCTTTGAATCAGCATTGCGGAAGAATCCCGGACCACTTGAAGCTTGTCTCTGAATTAAATAAAAAAGTATAATCATTTATCTTTCGTAATAAAGCGTGTATTTTGATTATAATCATATTATAATAATATTATAAGAGATAAGGAGTTGGTTATGGAGATCGAGGCGATCAAGTATAATATGAAACTTCTTTCAGGCTCTAGCTATCTCGACGCCATAACTGTTTCTTATGATACACTCGTTAGATTATTTGGAGAGCCTCATCTCAGTCAAGACTCTAAAACTTGCTTTGAATGGCATGTCCAGGTAGGTGGTTGTGTTCATGCCATCTACGATTATAAGGGAAGCAAGCAATGGCATATCGGAGGTTTCTCTAGAGCTAACTTTGTAAAAGAACTTAAAGAATATATCTTACAGAATAGTTAGAAGATAAGGATGACTGATATGTTTAATGCTTCTTTGACTAAACATGAATTTCAATTCTTTCGTTACCTTATGGAAGACGAAGGCGAGATGATTGGTGATATCATTGAAAGTATTATGGAAGATAATCCTGAAGACCCAGAAGATGGATACTTCAATAGTTTCTTTGATGATGGTACTCCTAATGAGGAACTCTACCAAGTTCGCAATTCTCTGTATGAGAAGTTGATGAATACTGGAGCTCAATTGGGTTATATTACCCAAGAGGAAGCCACTAAATCTATTGAAGAAAGAAATAGGCTTGTATACCTTTCTTAAAGAAAGGGGGTAAAGATGGAAATCCAAGATATTATCGATGCTTTGAACAACTATCTTGGTCTTAATTTGGATCAAGAACAATTCCTCAATCATCAGTTTACTGGTTCTGAGATTGCTGAAGCATTAGAAAATGAATTTATGATTATGTAAAACTTGTAATAAAGCGTGACTTTATATTATATTGAGATGATAATTATAATATAAGGTTTAGGAGATAAGTTCATGAAGACTGCGTTTGGGAATATGGCTACTGATTATATTGGTGAGAAAGCATTCAAGATTAAGACGATAGCGAATCGTATTATGCAAACCATGAAAGACATCAATGATTATGGTGAGTTCTTTCCTGGTACTTCTGATCAGAATAAATGCGATTCTCGTGTTCATGACATGCTATTAGATGCTCAAATGGCGCAGATTCAGCTCAATAGCCTTATTCGTGAATTGAAGAAAGGATTGGGTGAGCAATGATTAAAGATAATTGTACCCATATTTGTAAAGGTCCTTCTTGTTTGGGTTGTCTTGCAGATGAGATGTGTAATATTGAATTTCTCCAATTTATTAGTGATGTGAAAGGAGGCCACAAGTATGAGATTGGCAATCGGCAGAACTAATCTTATTTGTCCTCACTTTGAGGACTTCAGAAAAGATAATGGATCTGTTATGCTCTCGATCTTTACCTACTATTTTGCTCTACATTTTACTCCAGCTTGGTCTAATAAACATGTTGTTTTTGGACCAGGTTATTTAATCATTGAGTTCTCTCCTAAAAAAGAGGTAGTCGTGAATGGATGAAATAATCGAATTTTTAAACAGAGCTTATAATAAACCTTGTGCTTCAAGTCCATATGAAACTTTGATTCTAGATAATAAACCTATTTCAGATAGAGATTATATGCACTTTGATGATCAATGTTAGGAAAACAATATGAATCCAATTTGTATTGATTGTGAAAAGCTCCTTACTCCAGAAGATGAAACTTATACTAGGCTAATGGGATTTGATTCATATTATTGTATTGATTGTGGTAATATAAAACACTCCTTCAATGTGATAATCGGAATGGAGCATGAAGATGCAAATACTTATGTGTGATGATTTTGATCTTCTAACTTTGAGTGATGATGAACTACTCAGTTATTTTTTCTTTGCCAGAGATGATTGGACTTATGCAAGTTCTTTAACCTAAGTCTATCCATTAGGTCTCTATAGAAAAGCTCGTCTGCTCCATAAAGAGATTATCAAGCGTGGATTACTTTCTTATTTAGAATATGAAGGTCAACTTTCTTCATAAACGCTTGACATTTGATTATCTTTATATGATAATTAGATTATAAAGAGATAAGGATGGCTGGTATGGAATTTACGAAGGATGAATTAACTATTCTGACGTTTTTAGTAAACGAAATTGATTTAGATGATTTAGCCGATGATTATGCTTGTAATGCTGATGATCTTATTGGTCTTCCTGATTACAAGACGTATGGGAAAGCCATGAAAAGTTTGGCTAAAAAGTTTCCGAAAGGGGTGCTAGGTCATGTATTACGTTAATGTCTATCAGAGAAAAGGATGCTATGGTGGTCCTGAGGAAGGTAGTTGGCATTATGATGCTTGGGAACCAATCGAACAATTAGATGATGATGGAAACTATTATGCTACTCCTAAATATATCTCACGAATCGCTAGTAGTGAGTCCGAAGCCAAGCAGATAAAAAATTATCTGGAGAATGAGTACTCTTATCCTTCTCATTGTCGTACAGATTCTAAATATGAAGTGAGGATTGAGCCTCATCCTCCTGAGCCTTCGAGTAATTACAAGCGTTACGAGTAGGAGTAAATCATGTTCGATGATAGCGTAAAACGTTGTCCTAATTGTGAAACTCCAAATCAATTTGGTGAGACTTGCGCTCGTTGTATAAAAGAAGAGCAAAACGAAATTGATTACCATAGAAAGCTGGATCAAGAGATGCTTGAGAAGTCTTTTAATGAAGACTATTATAAAGATCAACCAGAATACTTTGGTGATGGTTATGATCCATCAGAATATATCTATGATGATGGAGACGATCCTCTCCTTGAAAACTATTATTAACTTTTTATAACAAGGAGTGAAAATATATTATAAATAGATTATAATAAAAATATAAGAAAAGCAACGTTTATTAATTGACTGGAGGCAAAAGATGGCTGTTGAAAAAACAATTCGCTATGCAGGAAGTGGTCCTAATGGTTTGTTCCATTCTTATAATATGCTCATGAATTTGAAGCGCGCTTTCGAAGTAAAAGATAAAAGCTTCATGAAAATGTTTGATGCTTACTTTGAAACTCTACAAGATGAACAATTAAAAGCTGAGTTGAAAGAAGCTTTCAAAAAAGGTACTGTTACCATCGAACAAGAGGATTATGATGGTGCTGTTATTAAGTTTCCTAGTAAGTAGAGGAAAGACTGATGCCTATTATTTTTATTTTTACTAATGCAGATGCAGATGATCGTTATCAAGATAAACTCTACTCTAAAGGCTGTAAACATATGTCTAAGGACGAACGCCATAAACTTGTATTGGAACAAGGCATACAATTTCGCTTAACTGATGACGATGGAGAATTACATTTTGAGGGTAAGTATCTAGATCTAAACAATCCTCGTAACATTAATTTTGAGCCTTTAGATATGCAACAAGAAAATACAGGTTGTGTAAATCTGGAATATCTCCAGGATGATGTTTGGTGTTTACTCTAAAAAATTGTAGGAGGAAAATTCTAGTAGTTCTATATATGAATTAGCCTAATGAGGAACTTATATGATGGAGCTATTAGGAATGATATTGGCACTACTTGGAATAGATCCTTAAAATAATATTCTCAGCCAGTCAATTAATTGAGCCTTGCGAGTCAAGGCTCTTTTTCTTTTGTAATAAAAGGGTGAAAATATATTATAATTATATTATAATTAGATTATAAAGATAAGGAGATATATGAGGTGGACAGAAAATTAAAAGCGAAAATAACTGAAACCAACAATATCCTTTCTAAACTTTATTCTGTTTTAACTCCTTATCAACTTCTTTTTATCAAAGAGTTAGAAGTATTTTTACAATCAAATCCTTACTATCTCTCTAAATATGAATATTTTAATAATGGTGAAATAAGTTTCACTATTAAGGATAAAGATAATGATTGGTTTATCCATATGTTCTTTTATATAGAGAGTGTAAATGGTTACAAAGATTATGATCTCCAAAAAGGAATCATCTGTAGATTTTGGAATCCTCGACATCACTCTCTTGAAAATAATGTTGAAAAATCTTTAGTTGAGTTAGGTCAAAAAATATATAGGGATAATTTTGAACCAGATAATAATTCATTAGTAAGATCATATAATATTACTACTTTATAATAAGGGATAAAGAAATGAATATTAATGCGAGAATTCGTTTTAACGATTTTCATATCCAAGTATTAAAAGAGAATGAGACAAATAACAAAGACTTGCGTAAATATTTTAGTGAACATCAAAATATACCTCAGATATTTGATGATATGAATGATAATGAAGTTGATGAAATATTTATTGCATTAGAAGATATTTATTTGGGAAAAGGATGCTTTAGGTCTGTCTGTAAACAGTATCTAGGAAATGATAAACTTTTAGTTTAAATATTACATACTACGAGGATGTAAAGATTGCTTGTCTGACGCATCTTACTAGGAGACTGAGTATGGGAGCTACAGAATTAAATTATGATCAACTAGAATATTGGTTGCTCCATAAGAGTTCCCAACTCTCTAGAGCTAGTAAACTACTTCAAGGGAAAGAGATTTCAGCAGTTATGTTGGATCCTGTTGGATGTGAATTTCCCAGAGATTGGTACGCTCATTTATTAAAGTATGAACCTAGTGTTGGTTTAGTAAAGGGTTCTGTTAATAAAGCTTACGTGTTTCCCAGAGATTGTGATTGTGATGAACACAAAGCAGCTTACCCAGGTTACTATTAATCTCTTGTAATAAAAGCGGGATATTGTTTAAAAAAGAAAAGATAATAATATAAGAAACACTTTAACTGGTTAGGAGATAAGAGATGGCAAGAAAACCTATTTATCAAGAACCTATTTTTGAAGTCATAACTGCTTTGCTTCAAAGCAAAAACTATTCAAATCCTCGCCTTTTAGATGAAGATGAGATTTTAAGAAAAGTTAAAATTTTACGCCCGGATTTGAATATTAAAATAGGGCACGTTCGTACTGCCTTACCAAGGTATGGTTACAATAACCGTTCAGATATTCTTTCGTCTACTGGAAAAACGCCATCCCAATTAATAGACGAAGCTAGACAATATTATTTAGAAAAGAATTACCATGAAAATGAATCTGGTCTTCAAAAACATATTAAAGAAATTTATGGAGTTGAAGTCCATTTAGAAACGATTAGGAATCATATTAAAAGGAATACTAAATCTAGTCAAGTTAAAAAAGCTCCTACCATTATTCCTTCAGAAAAACTATTAGCTCCTTTAAAAGATATGAGACAGCCAATTGTAACTATTCCCTCAGGTACTGCTCCTTCCATTAATCAATTAGATGAATTGATTGAGCAGCAAAGAAAGAATCTCGAAAGACTGGAAAAAGCAAAAAATGCCGGGCTAACACCTGAGGATATTAAAGCATTGGCTTCCAATTTTTAAGATTGTAATATATCATAATAAAGCTTGATTTTATATTATAATTAGATTATAATAAAAATATAAGAAAAGCAACGTTTTGTTTGGAGGCAATGTTAATGCAAACTATAAAGCTTCCTTTGAATGATCATCAGATTCACAATCTTCGATTTTATGCAGCAACAATCGATGCTGAAAATGCTGAAATGATGGGTTGTTCTTGTTGTGAGACTAATTATGCTCATCTTTATTATGAAGGATTGGTTGGGACCAAAGATCAGCCTATAGATATGATATTAGCAACTGTAATGCAATACCATGAAGAGTCTATCGAAAATATGACATTTGAGGATAGTGTTCTTACCGTGACCCTTATGGATGAATTCGATCAGCAAAACTATAGCGATTTCCTAGAGGAATTAAATAAGCCTCTTGAGGAACACGTAGACTAAAACCTAGCTGTTATATATAAATCGAGCTTACGAAAGTAGGCTCTTTTTATTTTCCAGTTCTATATATCTGAACTCACAGCAGTTCTATATAAATGCCCCAGGCAGCAGTTAACACCAGTTCTATATATTTGTGCCCTAGTCGCGGGCCAATGCATGCGGTATGAATTAAATCACCCCCCACTTTTGCCTACCCTCCAAATAATTCCCCTATACATGCAGCCCCAGTGTTTGACCCACCGCTCAGGTGTGCCTCCTTATCTCTTTTTGCTTATATTCTTATTATCATTGCAAACAAATAAAATTTCACCCCCGTTATGAAGAAACATTACAAACTTAATTTTACGTAATAAAGGCGTGAAATTTTAAAGAAGATAATATATTTTTTATTCTTATATATAAGACAAAAATAGCTAATGTAAACTTTTGTCATAAGGCGTGAAAAGCTGTTTTAGCTAGATGATAATAATATTATAAGAGATAAGGAATTAAGCGAAAGGAAATTAAATAAGCGGAGTGCAAATCAAAACAAAAGCAATTATAATAAAAATATAATCAAACAAAATAAAGAGATAAGTTAAGTAAATAAGGAGGCAATCACATGACTAACCAACCTAAAGCTATCTTCACTGCCAATCACGCTGAAGCTGTTGAAGTTGCACTGGCTAATCTGACTGCGGAAGAAAAAGATTCCCTACTGCGTTTGTATGCCGCACAAGAGTCGATTAAGAAAGAAAGTGAAATTAATAAAAATTACGCAGATGTTCGTTCTTATAACGCTTCTCGTTTCGCAATGCAACTGGAAGATCGTCTTCGTAAAAAAATCTGGACTAGCAACAAGGTAACTGCTGTACTGGGTGGTGAGACTGTTGCCGCTAGTCAACAAATCGAAGCTCCTGTGGTGGAAATCGAGTCAGGTAGCGAATCATTGCCTGAACTGAAAGCTGCCAAGTCTGGTAGTAAGAAAGCTAAAGCGTAAGATAATTTGGGAGGGAGTTAATAGCTCCCTCCCTCTTATTACAAATTATTCAAGTTAATAGTTTGTCATAAGAGGCGTGCAATCTCATTTCAAATAGATGATAATTAGATTATAAAGCAATTAGGGAATAGGACACGATGTTAATCCACGAGTACATTTTTAACGAACACGAACCAGTAAGGCTGGAAGCACCTTTTTATTCTGACTCGGAAATCTTTATTGTTATTAACGAGTAGGAGATAAGCTTATGTTACAATTTTTTGATACGATCCGTAATCAACCTTTAGTTATTGGGAACAATAGTGCATTCGATTACCTGCTGGATGTAAAGAATGTTAATAGTGGGGTAGTTCTTTCGATTAGTCAAAGAGATTTGGAAGATCGCATTCGCACTGGACACTACGTCCAATTAGGTTAATCTTTCGTAATCAAGCGTGCCGTTGGCCTGCTTATCGATGATAATAATATTATAAGAGATAAGGAGATAGCCAATGGCACGTACGACCGAAGGAATTAAAGCAAGCGAAGTACTCAACCGTCTGCACCGCTTGTACATCTCAACTGATACTAGTGTAAACTTATTAGAGGCTCATGCTGAGACGGATGGGGCAAGAGCCCTGTGCGAGAAGAATAAGATCGTAGCAAGAGCTTATCTGTGGGCCAGCTACACTATTGAGAAAGAGTTAGGCTTGTATAAGGGAACTTGGGAAGACTTCCGAGTACATGATTACAATGTATGAAGAACGCGTGAAAATTAATTATAATAGTATTATAATAAAAATATAAAGAAAGAGGTTCGTTATGGATAGCGTAGTTCATTGGTCAGACATGCAGATCAATCGCCTGGTACATGACATCCTGAACGTCGATAAGCTGTTCCCTGAGGAAGAATTGGAATTGGCTGAACGAGGGATCGAATAAGAAAGTTTAAAAGGTGGCGTGACACTTGGGTGGACTTGAGTGATAATAAAAATATCGGGACAGGTGAATTTCAACGCGAACCGGGGGGCGGGATGCCCCTCGGCGCTTCGCGCCTCTCACATGGGGTCAATTTTTGACGGGCCCTCAAATTTAAGGCCTTTTTAAAAAAACTTTTCTTAAAACCACAACCTCAAAAAAATTTTTTAAAAATTTAAACTTTTTCCTCAAAATGAAGGCCTGAGTGTATCTCCGCATGACAATTCATACATACTAATATGCATTTATCTATCTCTTCGTATAGCTTAGTTATATCAGGATATCCTTTCCTCGTATATTCGCCTATAGTAAAATCTTTCTCTTTAGGATCCATATGATGAAAAGAAAGAGCATTAATACATCTATCATATCCACAAATAGAACAACAAGAGCCTTTATATTCTATAAGGGAGGACTTAAGCTCTTCTCTGCGTCTTTTTCTTCTTTTAGTATGATAGTTCATACCTAATTTTAAAGCAAAACCACAACCCCTAAAAAAATTTTTTAAAAATTTAAACTTTTTCCTCAAATTGAAGGCCTCCTCTTAAAACAACTCAACAAACCATAATGATTATTAAACCCTTTAAAATAAATCTCAATAACTTCTGACTCTCCCATATAAATAATCCCTTTTAAGAAAGAGTAGTATCTAGTTTTTATACCTTTTTTCATAAAAACTCCTAAAAACGCGTACCGGCCCAAAAAATTTTTTCAAATTTTAAGCAGGCCTCAAGTTGAAGGCTCTATCTTTCCCAATAAGGACTCACTCTTCCTATGTGATATACCTTATAACAATTAGGACTATACATTCTAAACACCTGGATAGTTCCTCTATATGAGATATTATAATAACAGTATTTAGTCTTAACTCTTCTCATCGTCTACCTTTAATCTGGATAATATCTTTCTTATCCCATACCTTATAGTTCCAAAGGTAAGAGGGTTCATATTCTAACCTCTTATAGAATAACCTATAAGACAAATGAGCCTTATCCCAATAGAATCTAGTTTGAACATCCTTCCTCATCCCTATCCCCTAATGATGTCAAAGAATTCTAAAACACTATCTATCGTCTCTATGGTTACTTCTCCATTCTTATTGATATATATGAGTCTATAGTTCATATATGTGGAGGAATATTTAGTTGTAATGTCTTTTCTCATGATAGGCAGGATAGGTTTTAAATTGACGTGGGAAGTTAGGTAGATATCTATAGGCAAACCACACAAACATGCGTCCGTTATAATAATCTATAAAGTAATACTTAAACTTGGTGCGAAGTGATTTCTTCATAATATACCACTAAATCTGGGCTTGTGGGTTTAAATTCAGGAAAGCCTATACTTTGTAGATCTCTATTTATATCTCTGTAATAAAATATCTGTATTCCAAAAGTAGTAAATGGGTGAAAATATTTAGTTGTAATACTCTTCTTCATAGGCTGGAACTGCTATTGTAACTGATATTTTATCTTCTTTATAGGCGCACGCATAACCTTTTAGGAATTTTGGTTTATTATCTTTTGTATTGTGATACAGGTGACCCATGAATATACCATTAGGTGTTTGTCGAAAGTAATCCCAATAGTATTTAATTTTGATACCACGTTTCATATAACAATTTTAGGCAATTAATTAGTAGAATACAAGGGGTTTATTTAATATGCCAAGAGCAATGTTCGTGACTAAATAATCGAATGCTATACCAATAATCACCACCATTTATATATTTAACATAATTTACAAAGTTTTGTTGATTTAATTTTTTGTGGACTATAGCCAGTATAGGGTGATAGTTTTCATAAGGAATTTCAGAGATTTCTTCTTTTTCAAAACCTTCACTGCAATAGTATTTGCTTTTGATATTATTTTTCATACAATGCTTTACAAATTTGTTTGCCTTCCTCAGTGAGAATAAAATACCCGCTTGGTGAGCTATATTCACAGTCCTCGATATACTCAACCCAGCCAATAAGGTTTTCTAGAATAATCATTGTGTTTTCTCGACTACTCCAAGCCAAATCAAGTGGAGATAAAGCTCCATCTTGATGAAGAGATTTGAGGATGATGTGAGCATCCTTTGATAATTCTCCACCAATGAGGCGAAACCAGCTAGTTTTTATATCTTTTTTCATATAATTCTTTGCCTGTTTCGGTAAATATGAAGTAACCAGTAAAACAATCATATTGTTGATCATAATATTCATGATATTCAACCCAGCCAGAACTTTCCAAAAATATCATCGCATGAAATCTTTCGGGATCTAAATCGACATGTGACATTTCTTTGTTGTTGGCAATAGTTTGAAGAATCGACACCATGTCCCGATCCAAGAGGCGATTAAAGTTGGTTTTAATGTTGGCTTTCATTTTATCAATATCAATTTATAAACAGCAACAATATAATCTTTTTCTCTTTTTTTGATAGAACATTGTATGTACTTTCCTGAATGTTCGTCTTCAACTAAATGCCATTGAAAGTATATGTGATAATCAGTAGGATTTACAAACGAATTTAAAAATCCTTTTTTGCACAAGGTTTGAAGGAGTTGAGTTTCAACGGTTTCAAACTCAAATTTAGTTACAAATTTAGGAGTAAACAACCAAGCCCCTGGAAAGTGTTTCACTTGATACCGATTGATATAAATGCGCTTGGCTTGATACTGAACGATTTGATGATGAGTTTTGATTGACTTTTTCATATAAAGCAGTCTTCAGTTGGGTGAGGCATCTCACCTCGGCCATAATACAAATAAACGCTTCGCCAATACGCAAAGCAAGACGATTTATAAAAGACAAACCAAGAATTATACTTAAACTCACGATGTGAATATCGAGTTTTGATGTTTCTTTTCATTTGCGGTACGCACCTAGATAAATCGTTTTGGGATAAGTATATTTTGCTTTGTTGTGATAC
>Ga0310813_10002188_pt1 | contig 11890 bp, 11 predicted proteins | sample YN3metagenome_FD_203086 | JGI IMG/M metagenome (GOLD analysis project Ga0310813, IMG submission 203086) | Soil microbial communities from experimental microcosm in Duke University, North Carolina, United States - YN3 | ecosystem: Engineered > Artificial ecosystem > Soil microcosm > Unclassified...
CTCACGTCCGGATCTCGAACGTGCATTTCGCGTACCCGCGGTGCCGATTGTTTCCACGCTCGGCATCATCGTTTGCGGCGCTATGATTTATGGTCTCGGCTGGACGAATTGGATGCGTTTGCTTGTTTGGCTTGTGATTGGGCTAATCTTCTATTTTAGCTACGGTAAACAGCACAGCCGTATCAGCGCACCACCGCCGGAAATGCCCGAAGGCATCCAACTGACGCGCTAAGCCATGGCAGAAGTTTAAGTCGAGGTAACTTCGCTGTGAATCGAGGCGCTTGATTGGTTACAGGCAATCAAAAGCATTGCGTGGGCACGCCGCGCGAGCTTTTCGGTATCAATGTCTCTAAAATTTCGCTGTGCGCCTGCTATTTCAGGCTGCGAAAGGTTCAAGCTGTCGAGAATTTGTGTGTCCGATGATAGGGCCTCGTTAGGCTGTTCGCGGGTCAGTCGTTTTTGAAATTGTGAGACTAGCTTCGCTACCGGAGCGTCGTTACCAGCCCTAAACAAATTAGCGAGCTGCTGAAAACCGAGGTGAAACGGAATGGTCGCCAAGTCCACATCACCAAGGTCAACGATTCGGTGCGGCGGCATTTTCACCTCACTCGATGTGGCGAGAGAATGCCAGGTGTCGATTGGCTGAAAAAAACCTATGTCGACGCGATAGGAATCGTGCAGACCTGATGTAGTTACGTAGTGCATCGCGCTCATCGGTTCGACAGCGACTGTTGTTTCTATGACATCTACCCCGCCAATCAGTCGAAGATGGACTTTTCGATCCGCGGGCATCGTGTTTTCAAAGACTGATCGCCAACTAATGTTCCAACTGGCGAAGATAGTGCGTGCATCACGTGCGATGGCGAACAGAAATGGCTGTGCATTTATACCTATTGCGCCGATGGGATCGGGGACTTCGGGCAGTGGCGTGTTTTCTCCGAGAGCCACGGACGGATGCTGGCGGATTTTGAAGCCGCGACGCGCGAACGAGGTTCCTCCGTTGCGTTTTGTTTCTCTTTTAGCCATTCTTGGAGGAGCGTTCCGCAAATCAGTAAGGCGAACTGCGGTTGCCGCGCAATCTCAAAATCAGTCAGAAAGAATGAGCCGAAAAATCGTCGAGTTTCAGGAGCTTTCCGATCGTTGCGAGAAGCTGCGGTCGGCTGGAAACAAGATTGTAGCCACTAACGGGTGTTTTGATCTGCTGCACGTTGGGCATGTCCGGTATTTGCAGGCGGCGCGAGCGCTCGGCGATCTTCTGGTGGTAGGATTAAACGGTGATGGTTCGGTCCGTAGACTAAAAGGACCGGGCCGCCCGATCACCGGGGAGAGTGATCGCGCGGAAATACTTGCCGCCTTGCAATCGGTCGACCTCGTCACGGTTTTTCCAGAAGTACGCGCCACCAAGTTCCTCGCTGCGGCCCGACCCGCCGTTTATGTCAAAGGCGGCGATTACACTCCGCAGACGCTAGATGAACAAGAGCTCGCAATACTGAAGCAAATTGGAGCGTCGGTTCGACTAATCCCATTTGAGACAGGCTATTCAACTTCAGAATTGATCGATCAAATTTGCAAGGCAGGAGTTAAACAACAACCGATTTAGTATGAAAAACCTGCCAATTGGAATTCTCGGGTCCGGTAAGGGAACTAACTGCCGTGCGATCCTCGACCGCATCCGGTCCGGCGATCTCGCTGCGGAAACCCGCCTCGTGGTTTCGGATGTTCTGGATGCGCCGATCCTGGACATTGCGCGGGAGTTTGGTGTGATCAATGCATATTTGCCGCCGGGCAGATTTCGTACTCGTTTCGAGCCAGCAATAGAAGAGCAGCTCGTGAAAATGTTGCGGGATGTTGGTGTCGAACTCGTCGTTCTCGCGGGTTTCATGCGCGTCTTGCACGAACCAATGCTGAATGCATTTCAGCGTCGCATTATCAACATTCACCCATCCCTTCTGCCTAAATTTCCGGGACTGGAGGCTTGGAAACAAGCTCTCGTCGCTGGCGAAACAGTGACCGGCTGCACAGTCCACTACGTCGACGCAGCCATCGATCACGGGCAAATTCTCGCGCAGAGAGAAGTGACAATTTTGCCTAACGAGACTGCGGAAAGCCTGCATGGTCGGATTCAGATGCTTGAGCGCGAGCTATACCCCGCAGTTATCGCTGAATTCTGCAAAACATATGCTGAAGCGAGCCAAAAACCGGAGGTCGGCTTGGACGAGTAGATCCTTTCGCGGTTACGTCTGTTCAGGCCTGGGCTCGCGTTTCAACAATTCTTCCAAAGCAACGGCCGGTTTTTTCTCCTTGTGCAAGATTGCATACACTTCGTCCGTTATGGGGGTGGCAATATTCAAGCGGCGCGCACATTCCCATGCACTTCGAGCAGTTGGAATGCCTTCCGCGACCGTTTTTGTGGAGGCAATGATGTCCGGCAGCGATTCACCTCGCCCGAGCCGGTGCCCGAGGGAATGATTCCGGCTGCGCTCACTGTAACACGTCAGGATGAGATCACCTGCGCCGCTTAGGCCATAAAAGGCGTCCGCAGTTCCACCCATCGCTACTCCAAAACGAACCAGCTCAGCCAATGAACGAGTGACCAGTGCGGCTTTGGCATTATCGCCAAGTCCAAGACCGTCACTGATCCCAGCGGCAACGGCGAACACGTTTTTCAACGCACCACCGAGTTCGACCGACACCACGTCCAAGCTCGTATAAACGCGAAATCGCTGACTTCCCAACGTGGTTTGCAGCCTCGCCGCGATAGCGCCGTCGTCACACGCAATTACCGTTGCGGTGGGAAGATCTCTGGCAACTTCATTCGCGAGGTTTGGACCCGACAACACTGCAATGTTATTGCCGGGGAAAGTCTCGCGCAGGATCTCTGTCATGCGCATCCCGCTGCCATGTTCTATGCCTTTTGTGCAACTCAGCAAGACCGCATCGGTTACGCCAATTTGTTTTGCCAAGAGCGTTGCGACATTGCGCAATGCGGTAGATGGCGTCGCAAGTACAATCAGATCGACATCGACACACTCATTCAGCTCCGCGGTGACGTGCACTGAATCCGGAAGCTGGATCCCGGGAAGATAGTCGCCATTTTCGCGGGTCTTTTGCATGCGAATGATTCGATCCGGGTTGTGGCCCCAAAGGACAATCTTCCGACCGTCTTTTGCCCACAAACAAGCCAAAGCCGTTCCCCAACCACCAGCACCTATGATTGCCGTGCTCACAATTCTCGCTTTCGACGAAAGCGCGGCTCGGTGCCGCGCATCAGTCGTGAAAGGTTTGAACGATGCCGCCATATGACAAGCACCGCGACGCAGATGGAAGAATAAGTTAAGAGCTTCCTGCTGTTGTCATCATGGGATTCCACGAGGGGAATCACGACCGGTAGAATGACAGCAGCTGCGATGGAAGCCAATGAAACATATCGAGTCGCCCAAAACACAATTACCCAAACACCAACGCCTATCACCGTTGCGATCGGCGTCAGGGCAAACAGTGCTCCGGCGGAAGTAGCAACCCCTTTTCCTCCTTGGAACTTTAGCCAGGGGGAATACACGTGCCCCAGCACGCTACACATCGCTGCCATAATCCCAAATATCTCGGGCGAATTCCATTCCGGCGGCCCACCGGGTGCGGTCAGCATCGAGATTTTGACCGCCGCGAACCCTTTTAAAGAATCGAGGGCAAATACCGGGTAACCATATCGTTTTCCCAGGACACGTACCACGTTAGTCGCGCCAACATTGCCACTGCCGGTCTTGAGAATATCGATTCCCCGCAGCCGTCCAGCCAGATAGCCGAAAGGGATCGCCCCCAGAAGATAGCTGCCGATTGCGACCGCGACCAAGATGGCCATCGTAGTTCAACTACCTTAGCTTGCAAAATGCGAATCAACAGGACCTAAACGCGTCTTGTTAAGCCAGATGTGTAAAATTGATATATCGGCAGGAGTAATCCCGCTAATGCGTGCTGCCTGACCGAGCGACGTCGGGTTCAGATCTGATAATTTCTGCCTCGTTTCTGATTTAAGCCCTGCGACCGCATCGTAGTCGAAGCCATGCGGTATTTTCTGATTTTGTTTGCCGTCGAGGCGTCGATTCTGCTCGGCTTGGCGCGCGGCGTATCCTTCGTACTTTAAGTCTGTTTGGAGGAGATCCCAGATAGCGGTCGGCACGGCCGACAGGATCTCGCCAGGCAAGTTGCTTACGCCGAAGTCGGGTTGCTTGAAGAGGCGAGAAAGTGGAGTTCCGTTTATCTTCGTGTCCATAGCGATGATGCGAGCCTCCTCCAGAAGATGCATCTTCTCTTTGAACCTCTGTAATCGGCTCCCACTGACTAGCCCAGCCTCAAAACCCAGGGCGGTTAAACGCTGATCGGCATTGTCGTGTCGCAGAGACAACCGGTCTTCAGCGCGACTCGTGAACATCCGATACGGTTCTTCTGTCCCTTTACTGACTAGATCGTCAACGAGAACGCCGATGTAAGCTTGCTTCCTGCTTAACACCAAAGGCTCCCGGTTTTGAGTCTTTAAAGCTGCATTCGCTCCGGCAATCAGTCCTTGTGCTGCTGCCTCTTCGTATCCAGACGTTCCATTCACCTGGCCGGCGAAGTAAAGTCCGCTCACCCTCTTGGTTTCGAGCGTCGGCAGAAGTTGTGTCGGCGGGAAAAAATCATATTCAACGGCATAGCCGGGCCTCATGATTTCGGCTTGCTCCAGGCCAGGGATTGAACGCAAAAATGCGAGCTGAACCTCGTAGGGAAGACTCGTCGACACTCCGTTCACATAGTATTCGCTGGTGTGGCGTCCTTCTGGTTCGAGGAAAAGCTGGTGTGAAACCTTGTCTGAAAATTTCACCACCTTGTCTTCGATGGAGGGACAGTACCGGGGACCAGCGCCTTTAATTCGTCCGGCGTACAACGCCGATCTGTGCAAGTTTGCTCGAACGATTTCATGCGTCTTCTGTGTGGTGTGCGTAATCCAACAGGGCAATTGTTCCACGTGGAACTTGCCGTCACGAATTCGATTCAGCGTGAACATTTCGTGCTCCCCAGCGCGAATCTCCTCGGGATTGAACGAGAACCCGCAGGGGGGGTTGTCGCCGAGTTGAATGGAGCAGCGTGTAAAATCAATCGATCGGCTATTCAGGCGACAAGGGGTCCCGGTCTTGAATCGACCCACTTGGAAACCCATTTCTTGCAGACTGGCGCTCAAGGTGGAACTTGCGTCTGCCATTCGGCCGCCTGGTTTTCGGTTCTCCCCGACATGTAAGAGTCCTCGCAAGAAGGTACCGGACGTGATCACAACGCCTCGCGCGCGAATTGTCAGGCCTATGTCGGTCTCTAAGCCGGTCACTGCTCCAGCCTGAACAACAACACGCGATACAGTTGCTTGTTTTACGTCGAGGTTTCGCACCTGTTCCAGAATGGCTTTTGTGCGAAATTGGTAGGCTTTTTTGTCGCATTGAACCCTAGGAGCTTGCACGGCCGCGCCTTTTCTTTGGTTCAGCATTCGAAACTGGATTCCAGTGGCATCAGCGTTGAGGCCCATGGCGCCTCCCATTGCGTCGATTTCACGTACCATATGTCCTTTAGCCAGCCCGCCGACCGCAGGGTTGCAGGACATCTGTCCGATAGTGTCCAAGTTTTGTGTCAACATTAATGTGCGGCAGCCGACTCGCGCGGCCGCCATTCCGGCTTCGACCCCGGCGTGTCCGCTTCCAACCACAACCACGTCATAACTGAGATCTAATTTCGACATAAATGACGATACTACAAGGAGTTATGTGACATAATCTCTGGCTCTACCGAATGTTCTGACGTTCGATCGCCCGTTGATCGCCTCGGCGTCTGAATTGCTCGGCGGGCGACACGACCCAGCACCACCAGGAGCAACACCGTTATGATCAACGTTCCGCCCCAGATCCAATATTCCAGTAATCGCGGGTAACTCTGGCCCCGCATAATGCGAACAGCAAGCTGGCCGAGCGTCCCCACGTAAGCGTAAAAGAAAAGCCCCGGGATCCGACCAATTGAAGCCCAAAGCATGTAGGTTCTAAACCGTATGCGTGTTAATCCATAAAAATAATTCAGCAGGCTGATGGGAAACAGCGGATGCAACTGGCTCAAAACAATGATCTTCCAGCTCGCGCGTTCCACCGCAGGACCGAGCGCGCCTAACATAGAGTTCGCTGCCAGCTTCCGCTGAAACCACCGGTTCGCTACGGAGCGACTTAGCGAAAATGAAATCGCTGTCGATAGAATGTTTCCTGCAAACACGATGAAGAATCCCCACCATAGTCCGAAGAAGAAACCGCTTCCGACAGCAAGAATGCCTCCGGGTAGCAGAAGGATGTTACAAGCCGCAAAGAGCAACGGATAGCAAATCGCGCCCCAAGCGCCCCAGCTCGCGACACGTTCTTGCAAGGCTTCAACGAAAGTGATGACGGGAAAGAACCGTGAAAGGGTTATGGTGAGCCCAATTGCGATAACGGCTGCTGCACCTTGCCAGAAAATAATGCGGCGGACGCTCAGCACCCTTAGAGTGTGCGCATGCTGTGCAGTGTGCGCAAATGTTCGCGGGTGGGTGTAAACGGCTCGAGTGATGCAGGAAAGGCAAACACGCAGTGAAGATACAGCCCAATCGTTTGGTTAATTAGATTCTGGAGGTTTCCAAGTTTCCGTGCTGCGGAATGCCGAGGCTGTCGAAGATCGTCCGGGTGGCGTCGGACCTATTGAGTGTGTAGAAATGAATACCGGCGACGTTATTCGCCATGAGATTGTGGCATTGGTCCAACGCGTATTGAATCCCAACCTGTCTGACCATCTCGGGATCATTTTGGCAAGGCAGGAGGGCACGCAAAAGCTTCGCGGGAAAACGGGCGCCGCCCGCCAGATCAGCCATGCGTTTCAACCCGCTGATGGAGGTAATGGGCATAATCCCGGCGATAATTGGGATGTGAACGCCCGCCAGTGCGCAGCGTTCCCGGAAATCGAAAAAATCGCGATTATCGAAAAACAGTTGAGTGACAATGTAATCAGCGCCGGCGTCGACCTTGGCTTTGAAATAATCCATCTCAGCCAGTCTATTTGGCGTAGCCGGATGTCCTTCTGGAAAACCAGCAACTCCGATCCCGAAGCCACCGCGGTTAGGATGTGCCGCCGATTCATTAAAACGGCGAACAAATTTTACCAAATCAATCGCATGTTGGAATGAGTCGCGCGATTTGTCGTAAGCCATCCCGGCCGGTCGATCTCCGCCGAGCGCGAGAATGTTTCCGATATCTGATTTTGCGTATCGGTGGAGAATCTTTTCGATTTCCTCTTCGTTGTGGCAGACACAGGTAAGATGCGGGATTGGATCCAGTTTTGTCGTCTGTTGAATCCGCTCGACAAGGTCGTGGGTCAGCTCACGTGTCGAGCCGCCGGCTCCATACGTGACGCTGACAAAGTCGGGCATATACAACTCCAGATCGCGAATCGTTTGGTAGAGCGTCTCGGCGGCCTCGAGGGTCTTTGGCGGAAAGAACTCGAAGGAAAACGTGGGAGAACGTCCCCGCATAATTTCGGTTATATGCATGAGCCGCGTTACCTTCGTGCTAGCCGCGACTTTCGGTCAAATCGTACCGAAATACGACACCTCGCTACATCCGTGGCAAGTGCCAAACAGAATTTGAGGCCTTGGGAGATTGGATAGCGCTGTACATTCACTTTCAGATGCTCTACAGGCGTATGATTTCCCTTCGTACAAATTTTCTGCTGAAAATCGCATTCGTCGGCCAGCCGGCCGTCAACTGTGCCGACTCGTAACGGCTCTTGCCGCAACCGGGATTATTTCGGCGAACGCATGTTCGCGTGGGTTTTTATCTCGCGCCTTTGCTTTTCCACAACGCGACGCAGCTCACCCTCCATGGTTTTAAACGCGTCGTGAATAACTTTTTTCAGGGGTTCGTGAGTACTGTTATCCATCTGCTTTTCATCGGCCACAAGCTCGTGGCGGGGCGCTACCGTTACGTCAATACGGCATCGGTAAGGATTACCTTTGTGATGGTTGTGATTCGTTTGCTCGATTGCGACATCGCAGCGGTTAATGTGATCACAAAATCTCTCCAGTCTTGTTGCATAATCCAAAATTAGATTGTCGATCTGGTCAGACTTTTCCAGACCCCGATACGATATCTTAACAGGCAATTGCATAACTAATTAGATAGTAGGGCGCTGCTCGCCGTTGAGGGAACAAAAATCGCCGATCCAGGATTCCATTAAATTTGCTGCAACGACCGGAAATGGCTGATCAATCTGGCCGGTTCGACCTTCACTAGATCCGATTTGACGTGTTCGACAATTCGCTGTCGCACGTCGACAGGCAACAACTCTACAATCGGTCCGTGGATTTCAGCAGGCGCTGCAAACGACCAGCCGTTCGTGCCATTTTGAGAAACAATTTGTACGATTTGGTCGGCCAACTCTTTTTGAATTCGCCGGTCTGTTTCCATAGCCAACTGTGTGCGCTCGGCAATTGAGGCCGGCCCGCGATGCGCACCGGCGCCTTCGCTTACTGGGAAGCGCCCCGCCGAGTCGCTGACCTTGTCGATGAGTCTTCCGTGCGCGTCAGTGATGTCAAACGCTTGCACGAGCTGCAGACTTGGTCCGCGTGTCGGTGTTTCGTTTACCTTAAAAGCTTTCAAGCTGCCGCGATCAGTGACGATCACTAGAGAACTGGGTGTCATGGCAAATCGCTGGCGGCGCGCGTGACCGCGCCCAGTGTCGGCTATTCTATAAATAAATCGTGGGCCATTGCAACATCGCGCTTGCTCGAAAGGTGCGTCTCCAGACACAAGCAATCGATTATTTACTGTGTTTTTCCCGTTGTTCCCCAGCACCGATCGGCGGAAATTCGACGTGCCGTTTTTTCCAGGATTCTTCGCGCGCACGAGCTTGCGTGCCGCCGACGAGTTGCAGTAAATAACAAGCTCTCGCTGGTACATCCACATCATCACCGGACGCGAATCTCCTCTGCTCCGCGACAAAACCCGCAGCGTCGCTCGTGTCGAGAATTAGCTGCCAGTCGAGATTTTCCTGGCCCGGTAAGACAAAGGCGATGCGCTCGTGATGCCCGTTGATTAACAGCAGAAATGTGTCATCGCGCACTGGTTCCCCCTGGAAATTGACAACATCGGTTGCATCGCCACTCAACAGCATGCCGAGACATCGGACGAACGGCGACGTCCATTCTTCCTCCGTCATCTGGTTCCCACCAGGATTGAACCACATCACGTCTCGAATTTCCGACCCGCGGATGCGGCGACCTTTTAGGAACTTCGGCCGCCGAAAAACCGGATGTTCTTTTCGGAGCTGTATCAATCTTCGCGTGAACTCAAAAAACAGATTCTGTTTTTCGTTACGTTCCCAGTTAAACCAACTGAGTTCGTTGTCCTGACAGTAAGCATTGTTATTGCCCTCTTGGGTCCTACCGCATTCATCTCCGCCGCAGAGTATCGGAACTCCCTGGGAAAGAAACAGTGTCGTGAGAAAATTGCGGCGCTGCCGGTCGCGTAAATCATTAATCTTCGGATCATCGGTCGCACCTTCAACGCCGCAATTCCAGGACTGATTATTGTTATCGCCGTCGCGATTTTCGTCGTTATTCAGTTCGTTGTGCTTTTCGTTGTAGCTGACCAAATCGGTCAGTGTAAATCCATCATGGACTGTAACGAAGTTGACGCTCGCGTAAGGCCCTCGGCCATCGTGTTGGTAGAGATCGGGGCTTCCGGTAAGCCGATACGCGATATCAGCAATGCGCCCTTCATCGCCTTTCCAAAAACTCCGGACGGAGTCCCGATATTTCCCGTTCCATTCCGACCAAGGCGAGGGAAAGTTGCCCACCTGATAGCCGCCTTCCCCAACGTCCCACGGTTCCGCGATCAACTTCACCTGCGAAAGGACCGGGTCCTGCTGAATTACTTGGAAAAACGGGTGCAGTGTATTGAAGCCCGAATGACCGCGCGCCAGCTCGGTCGCCAGATCGAATCGAAACCCGTCCACGTGCATCTCCTCTACCCAGTATCGCAAACTGTCAGTCACCAATTGTAGTGTCCGTGGATGAAAAAGATTCAAACTGTTACCGGTCCCGGCGAAATCGAGGTAGAACCGTGGATTGTCAGGGTGCAGCCAGTAGTAGGACCGATTATCGATGCCGCGAAAGCAGAGCGTTGGGCCAAAATGATTTCCTTCTGCGGTATGATTATAAACCACGTCGAGAATTACTTCGATGCCGGCAGCGTGCAGGCTGCGCACCATCGTTTTGAACTCGCCGACTTGTTGGCCGCTTTGTCGGTTGCTGGAATATTCTGCATGCGGAGCGAAAAAGCCGATGGTGTTGTAGCCCCAGTAATTCGTTAGGCCATTCTCGACCAAAACCTTTTCATCGATGTGAGCGTGGATGGGGAGCAGTTCCAGTGCAGTTACACCAAGATTCTTGAAATAATCGATAGCAGGCGGACTCGCGAGGCCCGCATAAGTGCCGCGCAAATGCTCCGGCAAATCCCGCCAAAGCTTGCTGAAGCCTTTCACGTGCACTTCATAGATCACAGATTCGTGGAGTGGAATCGCCGGTCGTTTGTCATTTTGCCAGTCGAACCCGGAATCGATCACGACTGATTTCGGGACGGCCCACGCGTCGTCGCGCAGATCCTGCGTCAAATCTTCCTTCTCAGCGCCGATGACATACCCGAACATTTCATCTGCCCAGTTCACCGCCCCCACGATGGCTTTGGCGTACGGGTCGAGGAGTAACTTCGAGCTGTTGAAACGCATGCCTCTTGCTGGCTCGTAAGGGCCGGAGACACGGAAGCCGTACAACAGTCCCGGCCGTGCATCGGGCAAAAACACATGCCACACCTGGTTAGTACGTTCCTTGATTGGAATCCGGACGTATTCTTTGGCGTCTTCCATGCTGTCGACCAGGCAAAGCTCGACTCCAGTCGCGTGCTCGGAAAAAATCGCGAAATTCACGCCGTTACCCATCCATGTTGCCCCCAGTGGATACGGCTGACCGAGAAATGTTCGTATCTGAGTCATAAAGGCGCCGCGCATTTATCCGGCATTGGCCTCGTGTCGGCAACATGAAGCGCACGATAAATCGCATCGTTCCCGAAAGTGCGCGAGGCGATTGTCGCTGATCTAATGCTAAACAGCTAAACACATACCGAAGACATGTGGGACGGCATCCTCTGGCGAAGCACAACAACGGACACCCACTCGAATGGACAGCCGTCGCATTCGATCTTCGGCGTTGAACCTTGGATGTTTGGAGTTCTGGAGTAAGAAACCTGAACAGAATTCCCGCCCGATGACCACTCTTGCCCAGTCTGCTGCTATCGAGGCTGCACCGCCCGGGCGAACTATCGGGTTTGTAACTGCGTGCTCGATCGTGATCGCCAATATCATTGGCACAGGGATCTTCACGAGCCTCGGCTTTCAGCTAAAAGACATTCAGTCTGGATTCTCGCTGCTGATGCTTTGGATGATCGGTGGAATCGCCGCGCTCTGCGGCGCGCTTTGTTATGGCGAACTTGCTGCTGCAATGCCGCGTTCGGGCGGCGAATACCATTTTCTCTCGCAAATTTATCATCCAGCAATTGGGTTCATGGCGGGATTCGTATCTGCTACGGTTGGATTTGCAGCTCCCGTTGCACTGGCAGCAATGGCGTTTGGACAATATTTCCACGGAGTTTTCGGCACGGGTTCACCGGTTATTCTGTCGTTCGTGATTGTTTGGATAGTCACCATCTTTCACATGCGAAACCTGCGAACAGGCAGCGCATTTCAGAATATCTCGACGCTCGTGAAAGTGCTTCTTATCGGCGCGCTGATCGTGGCGGGCTTCTTT
>Ga0310813_10002189_pt1 | contig 11887 bp, 12 predicted proteins | sample YN3metagenome_FD_203086 | JGI IMG/M metagenome (GOLD analysis project Ga0310813, IMG submission 203086) | Soil microbial communities from experimental microcosm in Duke University, North Carolina, United States - YN3 | ecosystem: Engineered > Artificial ecosystem > Soil microcosm > Unclassified...
CATGCCGTATGGCGGTGTGAAGGATTCGGGCCTCGGCCGCGAAGGCATCCGCTACGCGATCGAGGACATGACCGAATTGCGCCTGATGGTGATGCGCGAGACCTGGCAGGCACGCTAACTGCAGCGCCGAACGCTCGGATACGCAGCGTAACCGGCGGCTGACAGCGGCCGGTTTCGGCCGGCCCGCGACCCGCGCGCCGGCTGTCTCGCGTGCCGTTGCGTGCCGCGTGGCATGGCGTTGCGCCGGTGGCTCAGGTCGTAGGTCAGACCGCCGCTCAGGCCGTATATGACCGGCGCACACCGGTGTGTCACGCGAGGCTGGTAAAATCGTGCGTCACTTTTGCAGGACACAGAATGGGTTTCGAACAACTGGCGGAGTTGAAGAAGCAACTCGCAAAGCAGGCGCGCGACGCAAAACAGGCACAACGTGAGGCCGATGCGGAGCGCGCGAAGCCGGCAACGGGGCGTCGCGGCACGGATGGACGCCCCGCGGAGGGCCGCCCTACGGACGGTGGGCGGGCCGCTGACGGCCGCCGCCGCGACGACCGTCCGGCGAGGTCCCAGGCGGATGCGCAGTCCGCGGGCGCACCGGGTAACCGGCCGCGCGCCGCACACGACGGCCAGCGTCAGGCCGCGCACGGCAACGCCGGCAAGGGCGGCGACAGACGGCAGGGCGGACACGGCGGCGCGCAGCAGCAGGGCCGGCCGCAGCAGCAGGGACAGCAACAGGACCAGGCGCGGGACCATCAGCGCGATCAGGCGCGGGGCCGGCCGCACGATCAACCGCAAGGTCAACAGCGGGGCCAGCAGCGGGGCCAGCAGCCGGCGCGCGAGCCGGTCGATCCGGTGGTGCACGCCATCGGCAAGCTGCAAAAGCGCTTCCCGGTCGCGTTTCCCAAGAAGCCGGAGCCGAAGCTGCCGCTTAAAGTAGGCATTCTGGCCGACCTGCTGCCGCATGCGGAGCAGCTAGGCCTTTCCGAAGCGGAAATCCGCGAGGCGATCGCGACCTGGTGCCGCGGCAGCCGCTATTGGAGTTGCCTGACCGAGGGCGCGGCGCGGGTCGATCTGAACGGCGAGCCGGCCGGTCAGGTCAATGCGCGCGACGTCGCATTCGCGCGCAGCTCGCAGCGCGGCGGGCCGCGCCGGCCGCGCGGCGCGGGTGCAGCGGGTGCGCCGGCGGGTGAGGCTGTCGCTGCGTCGGCTGGCGAGGGTGTGGCCGCATCGGCGGGTGATGCGGCAACCGCATCGGCAGGCGAAGCTGCGGCCGCACCGGCAGGCGAAGCTGCTGCAGCAACGGCGAGCGAAGCTGTAGCCGCGCCGGCAGGCGAGGCAGCACCTGCGGCCGAGGCCGCTTCCGCAGCGAAAGCTTCCGCAGGTTCCGGCAACCCCGCCGCCGCGCAACCGCAAGGCGACACTCAAGCCGCGTCGTCGTCGCCCGCCGCGTCGCCGGAAAAGGCCGACGCCAACTCCTGACCGCCCGCCCGCATGCGCGCCGCAGCGCGCGCCGGCGGGCCACGTAGGGCTCTTTCGCAAAGCCTGCGGCGCGATGCTAACCTACGCGAACTTTCGACGTTTCCCGTCCACGCCTGCCGCTGGAAAACACGCGCCACTGCAAGGCGCGTGCCGCCGGCGGGCGACGCACTCGTGAAGGATTCGCCTCTATGAAACAGCTCTTCCTCGCCGCGCTTTTCTCACTGACGTTCATGTACGGCGCCAGCGCGTTCGCGCAGATCGACGACCAGTCCGATCCGCAGGCGCTGATCCGAACCGCAACGCAGCAGGTGCTCGACGAGGTGCGCACGCGCGCGATCGACCCGAACGATATCCCGCGCATCATGGATATCGTGAACCGCGACATCCTGCCGTACGTTGATTTTCACTACACCACGCAGCTCGCGGTAGGCCGTTACTGGCGCAGCGCGACGCCGGAACAGCGCGAGCGCCTCGCGCGCGAGTTCCAGACGCTGCTGATCCATCTGTATTCGGGCGCGCTCGCGCAGTTGCGGCCCGACCAGAAGATCGAATATCCGCCGATGCGCGTGTCGCCCGGCGACACCGACGTCGTGGTGCGCACGATCGCGGTAACCGACACGCAGCCGGTCGAGATCGACTACCGTCTGCGCAAGACCGCGCAGGGCTGGCGGCTGTACGACCTGAACGTGGTCGGCGCGTGGCTGGTGCAGACGTACCGTCAGCAGTTCGGCGAGAAGATCGCGCAAAGCGGCATAGACGGGCTGATCCAGTTCCTGACCGAGCGCAACCAGCAGCTCGCGTCGGGCAGGCCACCGCAGTCGTAAGCGACGCGCGCCGGGTCGGGCGCGTCGCCTGCGCGCAAGCGGTTCCATCCTTGCGCTGCATGCGCTCCGCGAGGTTCGAAGGCAGCAGAAGCGCGGCATGGCGCCGCCGGTTCGCTGCCTTTTTGCATAGGAAGCTTGCATCCGCTGGAATAGAAACGGCCCGTCGAATGTTTCCGAAGCGCACCTTTTGCCCCGGAGACCTGTTCCATGTACCGCTTTGCTTTCCCACGCTTTGTTTTCCACGTTGCCAGGCTGCGCGCCGTACTCGCGGCCGGCGTAGCGGCCGGCTTTGCCAGTTTTGCGCTGGCTGCCACGCCGCCTGCGCCGCTCGCTCCACCCGCGGCGCTGGTGCCGCCCGATGCCCAGCCGGTCGTTTCGTACACCGCGACCGGTGTGCAGGTGTACAGCTGCGAATACGACAGCGCGCATCGGCTCGGCTGGGTATTCAAGAGCCCGAAGGCCACGTTGTTCGACGATCACGGCCGGGTAGCCATCTATCACGATGCTGGCCCATCGTGGCAGGCTGAGGACGGCAGCAAGATTGTCGGCCATGTGCTTGCGCAGGCTGCCAGTGCGACGCCCGGCGGCATCCCGCAACTGCTGCTTGCGGCGAATAGCGCCGGTGGCCAGGGTCAGCTGTCGAACATCCGTTACGTGCAGCGTCTGGATACCGTGGGCGGCGCCGCGCCGGCCGCGGCATGCACGGCCGAGCATCAGCCTGGATACTCGCCTTACTACGCGCACTATGTGTTCCTGAAGTAAAAGCTGCGCCGGTTGCCGGCGCGACGATGCCGCGCGCTCACGGCGCGGCCGCAGCGCAGCGGCGCGCTGCGGTGTGCGCCGCTGCGGCTGCCGCTGCCGCCGCGGCTGGCGGTGCTACCACCACCGCAACCGCAAGCACCGTCGCCATCGTCGCCATCGTTTCCACCACCGCCGCACCACGATCACTAGCGCCGCTCACGATTGCGCGCGCTTCGGCGCGAACCCGCGCACTGCGGCAGGCAGCGACTCACGTTCCCGCAGCAGCCGCTTCGCGGAATCGGCCATCACCGAGACGGCGCCCGCCAGTATCACGGTGTCTTTGATGATCAGCCTGCCGTGCTCGGACAGAAACGGGAAGCCGTGCTGTGCATCGCCGAGCGCGGGCACCCAGGTCTCTGGCGTCGTGATCAGAAACGACAGCGTGACGAATGGCGTAAAGAACGACAGCAGGCCGCCGAGCAGGCCGAGATTGCGGGAAAAGAAATTCGACAGCACCAGCAGGCCGATGATGATCTCGAGCGTGCCGAGGCCGCGCGAGAAACCATACGTGTTGTTGTCCTGCTGCCATTTGCGTTGCTCGGGGACCAGTTGGCCTTCCCGGGTCATATGCTGCGCGTACTGTTTCGGGTGCTTGTAGAAGAACTCCATCACCGGACTTTGCGCGACCAGCGGCGTAATGCTGTCCGCCTCGTACGGCACAAATTTGAGCGCGCCGATCCACAGAAACACGATCGCCAGCGCCACACGGATCAGGTTGACGCCGAGGCTGCCGCCACGGCTCGTCACTTTAAGAAAGTCGGTGTACAGATTCATGATGAACTCCAGATAATGCATTGACAGGTACGCGGCGCGGTCCGTGCGGCTCGTCTTGCGCGGCGCTCGCGGCTAAGCTGAAGGCGAGCACGGCTGCACCGATCAGCGTGGTGGCAAAGCGGTTCTTCGTGATCTTCTCCAATGTGCAATAATCTTGCATATGCAAGTAAAACGGTTTGCATATGCAACAGTCAGGATCGCAACCGTTAAGCGGCGCGTGGCACTGCAGGGTCGCTGCAAGCCGCGGTGTTGCGGTTGCCGGATCGCTGCGCCGTCGGTGGCGTAAGTCCACTGTAGAAGTCGGGCGGCGTATCCCTGAAGCTCGCGCGACTCAACAACATGCTTATTCGGCTCACGCGTGCGGTACGGGGGCGTAAGGGCGCTACACACGGTCTGCAACGTGCGGCGCGAGGCCCGGCAGGTGAGCGATCATCGGTGTTCAGGCGGTGTTCAGGCTGCGCTTCGGCACATCAGCCATGAATCTTTTGCAGATGCAAGCTGCTCGACAACACGTCGCATTCGCCATGGAAGGCTTCGCTTGTTGCAAGCTGCTCCGAAAGCTGGCTGTAGCGGTCTGCCAGGATGGCTTGCGCAAACCGATACAGCATATCGCGCCGCCATTTCCGCCCATTTCCGCCCATTTCTGCGCGTATCCGTTCCGGCCGTTTTTGCGCGATCCCGCACGCCGATCAAAAGCCTTGTTTATACTGGCGCGGTTCTGTCGAACCGCAATCACACCGTGGGCAGGTTTCGAATTGCCCTACATGCATGACACAAACGCGCGCGCCACTGTGGCAGGCAATGCAGCTTGAGGCGGGGCACGCAATGTTCGGCGCGTGCCTTAGGCCGTCGTTCAGCAACCAGGGAAGCATTGATGCAGTCAGTCATGTCGCCACAGAGCGCAGCCGCCACGCAAAAACCGCTGGTGTACATCGTCGATGACGAAGCCTCGGTGCGCCGCGCGCTCGGCGCGCTGCTACGCGCCGAAGGGTGGCTGGTCGAGGCATTCGCCACGACGCAGGAATTTCTCGATTTCGCCAAGCCGCAAGCGCCGAGTTGTCTGATTCTGGACGTGCACTTGCCGGGCGTAAGCGGTCTTACGTTTCATGCGCAGATGCACGAAGCCGGCCTGTACATGCCGGTACTGATCGTGACCGGCTATGGCGACATGGAAATGTGCGCGAAGGCGATGCGCGCCGGCGCGCTGAATTTCTTTCCAAAACCATTTCGCAATCAGGACATCGTCGCCGGCGTGGCAGAGGCGCTGGCGAGCGACGCGAAGCGGCTCTCCGCCGAACGCGAGGTAGCGCCGTTACGCGCCGATTACGCGTCGCTGACGCAGCGCGAGCAGCAGGTGATGGCCTATGTGGTGGCAGGTTTGCTGAACAAGCAGATCGCCTTCGAATTGAACCTGAGCGAAATCACCGTAAAAATTTACCGCGGCCAGGTGATGCGGAAAATGAAGGCCCGTTCGGTGCCGGACCTGGTGCGCAAGGCCCAGGCGCTCGATCTTCAGTTGCCGGAGCACGCGTCGCGCTGACGCGGACGTCGATGCCGATGTTGACGCGTGCAACGTGCTCAGCCGGGCGCGACGGGCGCTACGCCGCGCACAGGTTCCGCAGCCTTCGACGGCAAGCCTGCCCGGCGTGCGGATCAGCTTGTCGGCGGCCTAGCAACCGCTGCGATATTCAGCGGGCGTCGCGGTGACGTCGGGATGCCCGGCCAGCGACACGAACTGGCGCGTGGTGCCGTCGAGCGCCTCGATCGAGCCGGTGCCGATGTCGTACACCCAGCCATGCAGCTTCAGGTGCCCTTGCGCGAGGCCTAGCGCAACGGACGGGTGAGTGCGGATATTGTTCAGCTGCGCGATTACATTCTCGCGCACCAGCGAATTGACGCGCTCGCGGTCCGACGCATGTTCGCGCGATTCGTTGACGAGCCGCGCCGCATCCGAATAGCGCAACCAGTTGGCGACCGCCGGCATATGATCGAGACACCGACAGGTGGCGATCGCCGTCATCGCGCCGCAATCCGAATGGCCGCAGATCACGATATCGGACACGCCGAGCGCCGCCACCGCATATTCGACGGTGGCCGACACGCCGCCCGGCTCCGGCCCGAAAGAAGGCACGATATTGCCGGCGTTGCGGATCACGAACAGGTCGCCCGGCTCGCGCTGCGTGACGAGTTCCGGCACCATCCGGCTGTCCGAGCACGAAATGAACAGCGTGCTCGGCGCCTGGCTGGTGGCCAGCTTCTCGAACAGCGCCTTGCGCTTCGGAAACTCTTCCCGTTGAAACTTCAGGAAACCGTCGATGACGTCCTTCATGACTTGCTCCGCGCTGGTTTTTGACTGGATGGCGCAAGGATGGACGTTAACCGCGATCGCGTCAAAGGCTGTTCAGGCGGTTTTGAGCGGGCTCGCAGGCGGTCGCGGACCAGGCGGGCGGGTGCAGGGCGCGAGCCGCTGTGCGATCGACCTAGCGATCCGCCAGCGCGACGCCGATCCAATGCGCAATCGCCGACGGCGCGCAGGGTTTTTCCAGCAGCACCAGCGCACCCTGGCGCGTGAGCTTCGCCTGCAACGCGTCGGTCGGGAATGCGCTGACGAAAATCGTCGGGCACGCGTTGCCTTGCGCAACCAGACGTTCGTGCATCTGGTCGCCGGACATGCCCGGCATCAGCACATCGGAGATCATGCACGAGGTCTGTGCGAAATGGCCGGATGCGAGATAGGCTTCCGCCGACTCGAACATCATCACGCGATAACCCATCGAGCGAACCAGATTACCCAGGGCGGTGCGCACGGCTGCATCGTCTTCGACGATCGATACGACAGGTGAGGTACGCACGTTGGAGAGAAGCCTTTCAAGTTGAGCGAGAGTCGACACTCAGCGTTCGCGCACGGCCAACGGGGCTTCGTGCATATGAAAAACACAGCAGCCGATCGCGCCTGAAGCGCGCGTTGCGCGCCATACGCGACCAGGCACGCCGGCTGTGCGCTGAACGACCGCGACAAGCTTGCGGCAACAGCCAGGGGTTGCGCCGTGCGCGATGCGACGACAGAGCGTGCGATCCGAACCGGCCGGCGGCAACTCAAACCAAAGTATGTTGTCTGCGCATTGCGCGCTTACTACCATCGGATTCGAAAAAAGCCACGCGCAAGCACGCGTTACGCCGGCTTGTGCGCTGCCCGCCGATCGAAGGCCCGGAACACGACGATGCTAAGCCCGCACGAATACTCGACTTTGATGCTGATCAAACACGCCGCTTTCCCTGGCGATTTCACGCGCGACGAAATTCGTCCGTTGATGCAACGGCAACTGATCGCCTACGACAAACGAGACCGGTCGATGCACGTCACCGCGTTGGGCGAGCACATCCTGCATTCGCTCGCGTCGATGATGTGCGAGCCGCGCCGATATTGATGCGATGGCGCGGCGAGCGCGCCCAGGGAGCTGGTGGTGTGGTAGCGCTCAAGCCGCCGCAAACGCGCTGTCGTCGTTGCTCGGCACAGGTACGGGATTCGGCCAGCCGGCCAGATTTTCCAGGGCGATTTCGCCCAGCATGTCGATAAACGCAGGTGCTTCGTTCACGCATTCGATACGGTGAAATTCCTTGCCGCCGTATTGCAGAAAAATGTCGCGCACCTCAATGCCGATTTCCTCGATTGTTTCGATGCAGTCGGCGGTGAAGCCCGGGCAAAACACGTCGACGCGCGCCGTGCCCATCGCGCCGAACTCCGCCACCGTGTCCGCCGTGTACGGCTCGAGCCATTTCTGGTAACCGAATTGCGACTGAAACGTCACGCGATAGTGACTGGCGGCGAGGCCGAGCGCCTCCGCGAGCAGCGCGCCGGTCTGCATGCAGTGCTTGTAATACGGGTCGCCGAGTTCGGCCGAGCGCGACGGCAGGCCGTGGAAACTGAACAGCACCTTGTCGCCGGCACCGAAGTCGGGCCGCTGGTTCAGGTCCCAATACTGCTGCACCTGGCGCCGCAGCGCTTCGATATAGCGCGCATCGGCGTGATAGTGGCTGACGAAGCGCAGCGCCGGCTGATTGCGCATCTGCCGCAGTGCCAACGCGGTCTGGTCGAATGCGGTCGCGGTGGTCGACGCGGCGTATTGCGGATACATCGGCAGGATCAGGATGCGTCGCGCGCCGTTCGCACGCAGCCGCGTGATCGCATCGGCGATCGAAGGGTTGCCGTAACGCATGCCGTATTCGACCGCGACGTGCTTGCCGCGCGCATCGAACCATGCTTGCAGATCGCGCGACTGCTTGTCCGTATGGACCCTGAGCGGCGAGCCCTCCGGCAGCCACACCTGTTCGTATTTCCGTGCCGATGCGCGGCTGCGCAGCGGCAGCACCAGGCCGTGCAGCACCGGTTGCCACAGCCATGCAGGCAATTCGACTACGCGCGGGTCAGACAGAAACTCGGCAAGATAGCGGCGCACGTCGCGCGGCGCCGGCGTGTCGGGCGTGCCGAGATTGATCAGCAGCACGGCCGTATCGGGCCTCGAAGTGCCGCTACCCAGAGCGGATCGATGAGCGGAACGCATAGCTTGACTCCTGCGGGAAAGGCCAATGGCAAACGGTCGAATCGGGCTAGTCGCGTGGTCGAGCAAGGATGAATGGACCCGAACGGCAAGTCCAACACCGATTTCCAAATAGCGCGATTTAACAAAGCTATGGAGAAAGCAGCAGGGGCCATTCGCCATGGGTGTCCCTCAGGCGGAGCGCCCGGTTATCTGGCAGTGCGCCGCGGGATCTGGCTGTTGCTGCCGGTTGCGCGCCTGCATGCATCGTCCACGTTTCGAGTGTGGCATCGCGCATCCGCGGCTTCAACGGCGGCGCGCCGTTGCGACGTGACAAACATACTTCGTTTTCTGCCAGTGCCAGTGCCAGTGCCAGTGCCAGTGCCAGTGCCAGTGCCAGGCCGGCTGTCGCGACGTGCTTTGAGCGTGATCGCGGCAGGCCGGCCGCACAGCGAGGAAGTGCGGCAAAGCCTCGCCGTGCAGGGCGGCAGGCTTTAGCCGTTGCGGAAGATAAAGCTATAGGCGCTTAACGCCGCCACGCCGCCCAGATGCGCATAGAGCACCTTTGCGCCACGCGGAAATTCGCCGCGCCGCACCTTGTCGATCATGCCGTGCATCGACTTGCCTTCATAGACAGGGTCGGTCAGCATGCCTTCAAGACGCGCACACAGCCGGATCGCCTCGAGCGTGCCGTCGTTCGGCAAGCCGTACTCGGGGCCGCCGTAGCGCGTATCGAGCACCACGTCGGTTGCCGCGATGGACCGCCCGAGGTCCACCTGTTCGGCGGTACTGCGTGCGATACGCAGAATCTGCTCGCGCGTCTGCTCAGGTTTGGCCGACGCATCGATGCCGATCACCCGTTCGGCTCGGCCGTCCGCGGCAAAGCCGACCACCATGCCCGCCTGGGTGCTGCCGGTCACCGAACACACCACGATGTAGTCGAAGCGGAACCCGAGTTCCTGCTCCTGCTGCCTGACTTCCTCCGCGAAGCCGACGAAACCGAGTCCACCCAAAGGATGATCGGAGCAGCCGGCTGGAATCGCATAAGGCTTGCCGCCTTGCTGACGCACGCTTTCGATCGCCTCTTCCCAGCTCTTGCGAAAGCCGATGTCGAAGCCGTCCGGTACCAGCCGCACGTCGGCTCCCATGATGCGCGACATTTCGATGTTGCCGACGCGGTCGTACACGGCGTCGTAGTAGTTGACCCAGTTTTCCTGCACCAGCACGCACTTCATGCCCAGATGCGCGGCGACGGCCGCTACCTGACGCGTCTGGTTCGACTGGATGCCGCCGATCGATACGAGCGTGTCGCAGCCTTGCGCAAGGGCCTCCGGAATCAGGTACTCGAGCTTGCGGGTCTTGTTGCCGCCGAACGCAAGGCCGCTGTTGCAGTCCTCGCGTTTTGCGTAGAGCTCGACGTGTCCGCCGAGATGTTCGGACAGGCGCCGCAGCGGCTGGATCGGCGTCGGACCAAAAGTCAGCGGATAACGGGGAAATCGTTGCAGGTTCATGGTTCGCTCCGGAAGGGATCGGGGGGCGGCGCAGACGCGCGGCCATGTCGGGCAGCGCGCCGCTGCGCGTCCCGACATCGAAACCATGATAGGGAAGAGTAAGCGAAACAGGATTGCGAAATAAAATTCGCTAACACAAGATAGCGACGATAATCGACGCACCACGTTAATATTACTGTTTAAAAGCCCGCCTGAAGGTAACGAAATTGCGTAGACCAACTTCGACCGTCCCATCGCAACGCGCGTCGGCCCCGGCATCGCTGGACCGTATCGACCGCGCAATCCTGAAGCAACTACAACGCGACGCTTCGATTTCCAACGTGAGCCTCGCCGCGAAGATCAAGCTGAGCGCGCCCGCATGTCTGCGCCGCGTTGAGCGCCTGAAGGAGATGGGTTGGATCCGCGGCGTGGTCGCACTGCTCGATCCCGCCGCGGCGGGCGCCGGCATGCTGGTGCTGATCGGCATCGTGCTCGATCGCTCCACTCCCGAAGTGTTCGCCGAGTTCGAAAAGGCCGCGCAAAAGGTGTCCGGCTGCATGGAGTGCCATCTGGTGACCGGCGAGTTCGACTATTTCATGCTGGTGCGCACACGCGACAGCGAAAGCTTCAACCGCCTGCACGCGGAGCAACTGTTGTACTTGCCGGGCGTGCGGCAGATCCGCTCGTTCATGGCGCTCAAGCAGATCGTTTCGACCACGCAGTTTCCGCTGTAGCGCGCGGCGCGTGGCCGGCTTGCCGGCCGCGCCGCTTTTCTGCTACCGTGCGGCGCTGTGACGAATTGCGCCGTTCCACCCGCCCAAGCCTGATCCCGGCCGTCGATGCCCGAGCTCGCATGTCCACGCCCAACCCGTCTTCGCGTCTTTCCGGTCTGCTGTTTCTGCTCATCACCGCGGTCGGCTGGGCCGTCAACTGGCCGGCGATGAAAGTGCTGCTGCGCGAGTGGCCGCCGCTGTTCTCGCGCGGTGTGGCGGGCATCGCCGCTGCGCTGCTGCTGTTCGCGCTGGCGTTTGGCCGCGGCGAGGCGATCGTGGTGCCGCGCGCCGCGGTGCCGCGGCTGTTGCTTGCGTCCGCAACCAATGTGCTGGCGTGGATGGGCCTGTCGACGATGGCGATGCAATGGCTGCCGGTCAACCAGGCCGCGCTGCTGGTCTATACGATGCCGCTGTGGGCGATGCTGTTCGCGTGGCCGATGCTGTCGCGGCGGCCATCCGCAGGCGGCTTTTGCGCGTTGCTGCTGGGACTCGCCGGCGTTGCCGTGCTGCTCGGCGGCCATGGCTTTTCGCTCGATGCGGGGCGGCGTGCGGGCATTGTGTGCGCGCTCGGCGCGGCCGTGCTGTTCGCATTCGGCACCGTGGCCAACCGCAAGCCGATGCCGGTCGCACCGCTCACGCTGGTCGCATGGCAGGTCACGCTGGGTTGCATACCGATGGTGCTGATCGGGCTCGCCGCCGAGGCGCCGCGCATCGGCGCGCTGCATGCGGACGGCTGGGCCGTGCTGGTCTATATGGCGCTGGTGCCGATGGGCGTGTGCTATCTCGCCTGGTTCGAGACGCTACGGCGCCTGCCTGCCGAAGTTGCGTCGATCGGCATGTTGCTGGTGCCAATTCTTGGCATCGCCGCTGCGGCGTTATCGCTCGGCGAACCGCTCGGCGCGCGCACCGGCATTGCGATGGCGCTGACCTTGAGCGGCGTCGCGCTGGCACTGCGGCAAAAGCGTGCCGATAGTTGACGGCCGAACCAAATAATCACGAACCTTTCCGGGCATGTGCCGGCAAGCCGGACGCGGCGTGCGCCGCATCCGCTGCGAAGCGCGCGAGCCAGCAGCGAAGCCGCTGCCCGCCCGGGCTTCATGTCGCGCGCGGATCGACGCTACTATCTGAACCCTGACAGTCGACAGCAGGCCGCCGCCTGTACGCACGAATCAGGAATCAGGCTGCGTTGAGCTTGCGTGCCGCGCGCGCGAGGG
>Ga0310813_10002191_pt1 | contig 11886 bp, 21 predicted proteins | sample YN3metagenome_FD_203086 | JGI IMG/M metagenome (GOLD analysis project Ga0310813, IMG submission 203086) | Soil microbial communities from experimental microcosm in Duke University, North Carolina, United States - YN3 | ecosystem: Engineered > Artificial ecosystem > Soil microcosm > Unclassified...
ATGGCGCGCCGGGCTCGTCGCCGGTCCGTCGAGCACATGAAGTTCCTGACGATCGCCGCTGAGTTCGAGCGTGGTCGGCAGAGACTCTCCTAGCCATGGAGAGCATGAAGAAGCGCGGTTGGCGCGAGGTCGACTCCGCCCTGAGGAGGGTGCGGAGCCTCCACGCTCTCGGCCGCATAGGAGTCGACGACAAGCTGTTCATCGAGGGACGGCTCCAGGACGTCTTGGGGCGGATCAACTCGATGAACGAGGAGGACAAGAATGGCGATCCGATCGGAGGTGGAGAATGACCAGAGCTGCGCTGGAGACGGATCTCGATGACTTCCAGGAGTCGCAGAACTGGATGATCCACGCGATTCCGGGGCAGGGCAAGACGATCTGGGCCACGGGTGCCCCCAACTTCTCGCTGTGGAGCGCGGAGCCGGGAGCGGTCTCGGCCCGGAACTACGGCCGCAAGGGCGGCTTGGTCCGGATCAAGAACTGGGCGGACGCGGTGGAGTGTCGGCGGGCTCTCCTGAATGGGGAGTTCGATCACCGCTCCTGGGTCATCATCGACACCGTCAGTTCGTTGCAGAACAAGAACATGAACTCGGTCGTGGACCTCGCGGCGGCCAACAACCCCAAGCAGGACCCGGACATCCCGGCGATCCCGCACTACCAGAAGCAGCAGAACTCGCTGAAGCGCTGGGTTGAGGCGGTAGTCGACTACCCGAACGTCAACAAGATCTGGCTCGCTCACAGCCTCCGGATCGAGGATCAGGACGGCGGGGTCCAGCTCATCCCCACCATTCTGGGCGGGGCGGACAAGGGCTACCCGATCGCCCACTACGTCATGGGCCTCATGAACACCGTGGGGTACATGGAGATGCGGGCCAAGAAGGACGCCGAAGGCAAGTCCCGTATGGTGCGCCGCATCCTGTGGCAGCCGTACGAGAACCCCGACACCGGCGTGCGGTACCTCGCCAAGGACCACTTCGGCGCCCTCGGCACGTTCACCGACAACCTGGACTTCCCGGGGCACCTCAAGATGGTCGAGGCCAAGCGGGAAGCGAACGAAGCAGCACCGGCAAAGAAGGCCGCGCCCCGTAGGGGTCGGCAGACCGAGGAGGAGTAGCAATGGGCAAGGTCAACTGGGGCACGTCGGCTGCGGCCATCGACGAGGCCGAGGAGTTCGAGAGCGACTTCAGGCCGTACGAGGGTCCCGTGCCGCCGCGCGGCGTGTACCGGGTCGCGCTCAAGCAGGCCGAAAAGAAGGCCTTCAACAGCGGGAACAACGGCGTGGAGCTGCTGTTCGAGATCGCCGAGCCGGGCTCGTCCGCGAAGGCGAAGTACAACGGCTGCCCGCTGTGGTTCTACCTCGTCGACACGGAGACGGGTGCCGGCAACATCAAGAACTTCATGCGGGCCATCGGGGGCTCCGGGCGGAACTGGGCCAACACCCAGACGAGCAAGGACGACCGGGACCGCGACATGGTGACGAAGTTCGGCGCCATCGTCGTCAAGGGCCTGACGGCTCGGGCGGAGACCCGGCTGGAGACCTACGAGGGCGAGAAGCGCGCCAAGATCCAGCGTTTCCTGCCGAAGGCCGACGAGCCCGAGCCGGGCGACGACAGCGACGACAGCGGCACCTCGACGGACGACGGTGCGCCGTTCTAACCAGCTCTAGCGCCAGCCACTAGGCAGGGGCTACCGTCGATCTAACGCGGGCCCACTCGACTCGGCCGCCCCGAAGCGAGTGGGCCCGCAGTCTCTTCCGGATGGTCAGGGGAGCCCCTATGCGGGTGCGTAAGACCGAGGTCATGGACCCCGAGCTATTCTCCAAGCACATCAACCACCGCCACGCCTCAGACGGAGAGCTAGCAGACCTCGCCGAGGTCGCGGAGCGCTCCGTCCGGAGCCCGAAGGATCGAGCCGTTTGGGAGGCCTACCACGCGCGCCTCCACCAGACAAGGGAGTATGACCATGAGCACTGAAGTTCCGTACCGGGCGGAGATCCGCCCCGGCGAGACCAAAACGTTGACCTGCAAGGGTTGCCGCAACCAGATCCAGATCTCCATGCCGGACCAGGCCGCCACGAAGACCGGCCGGGTGTTCGGCTTCCTCGTCACCTTCCTGATCGGCCTGCCCGTCATCGTCCTCGCCTTCCTCCTCGTCATCTACCTCGTCATCCGGGTCATCAACGCGATCGCCGAGACTGCCTGATGAGCCTCCTCCGGCAGAACAAGCGCGTGGTGGTCCTCGGCTGCGGTCCGGCCGGGCTGTTCGCGGCGCACGCGGCGAAGTCGATGGGCGCCGACGTCCACATCATCAGCAAGAAGCGCCGCTCCGAGATGTACGGCGCGCAGTACCTCCACTCGGGCATCCCCGGCCTCACCGACGATCAGCGCCCCGGCTCGGTCGAGTACCGGCTGATGGGCGACCTCGATGACTACCTGGCAAAGGTGTACGGCGAGGTCATCCCCGAGCGCTCCGCCATCTCCAAGGACAAGCTGGTTGGGGTCTACCCGGCCTGGGATATCCGTCGGGCCTACCACCAGGCCTTCGAGCTGTACCACCCCGACATCATCGGCGAGCCGCTCGACAGCACGTCCATGCCGCACATCGCTACGGAGTTCCGCCCGGCCCTCATCATCAGCACCATCCCGGCGCCTACCCTCTGCGCGTCGCCGGACCTGCACGCGTTCGATGTGCGGCGGATCTGGGCTATCGGAGACGCTCCCGAGCGCGGGATCTTCACCGACCGGTGGAGCGACGAACCGAACGTCATCTGGTACAACGGCGAGGACTCCCCGGCGTGGTACCGCTACAGCCTCATCAACGGGTACGCGGCAGCCGAGTGGCCGGAGGCGACCAAGCCCCCCAACCCGGACGTCGCTCCGATTGACAAGCCGGTCGCCACGAGCTGCGACTGCTGGATGCTGAGCCCGAAGTACCCGGTGATCCGGCTCGGCCGGTACGGCGCGTGGAACCGGCACGGCCACTCGCACCAGGCCTACTGGCGGACGCTGACGGCCTTGAGGGACAGGGGGATCGGACGATGACGGCGCCACAGGGATCGTTCGCGGCCTCGGTCGCCGCAGCGGCCGACCAGAAGCTGGTCGCTGAGGGCTGGCGGGGCATTCTGGGCGATGTCCACAAGGAACTACTGAAGGGCATCCCGGAGGGCACCGGGTATGACGTCGTCGGGGCGGGGTCGGAAACCGCCCGGCTCGCCGAGAAGGTCATCAGCCAGTTGCGCCGGGCGAGGACGGAGAAGTCCAGCGCCGAGCACGCGCGTGACAAGGCGGAGGCCGAGGTCCGGGACCTCCGGGCGCGGCTCGCGATCGCCGAGCAGCGCCGGGCGGAGGCGCAGGAAGCCCGATTGGTGCAGAGGGCCTCAGCCACTGCTGACCTCCCGGACCTACCGGAGAGCTTCATTCGGGCCGCTACGGCAGCGCTAGGGGCCTTTGCGGAGGGCTACGCCGAGTATGGACCCGGCGCGGCCGACTCGCTCGGGATCGCCGGGCAGTGGGGCGACCTCCACCGCAAGGTCGCGAAGCTCAAGCCGGTGATGTGGGGGAGCGACCCCGCCCGGCTGACCCGCGAGACCCCGCAGGAGATCCTCCGCGACATCATCGGGCACTGCCTCCTCGCCCTGGAGATGTACGAGCGCGGGATGGAGGGCGGCCGTGACTGACGCGGGTCGGACTCGCCTCCTCCTCGTCGGCTGTGCGTGCTGCGCCCACTCGGCCGGGTACTTCATCACGGGCCTCCTCGGCGGGCGGATCTCGACTGCGGCGGTGATCCTCGGGTTCGCCTTCCTCCTCCTCGGGATCTCGGCCATGGGCCTCTCGCTCTGGCTGAACGTCCGGGACGAGCGGGCGTGGGCGCCGAGCGACTACGCCGAGCCGGACGACGAGCGCGACAGCGACGGGTGGAGCAGGTGGGGATGATGGAGCCGCAGGGCGAGCAGGCCCAGATGGAACTCCGGCACTGGGACGGGACCGAGGAGGACGGAGATGAGCCGGATAGCAAGTGGAGCAAGCTCCTGGACGTCTATGCCGGGATTGAGGACTCTGACGTCTGGAAGCACCTTCGTCACCCGGGCATCCGTCTGGTACCTGGGGACGGACCGGAGACGGCTGAGGGCGCTCGCGTTCTGGTGGTTGGCGAGGCTCCAGGCGCCGTGGAGAATGGCGCAGGACGACCGTTCGCCGGTCCTAGTGGCCGCATGCTGGACGAACTGCTGGGTCTTGCGGGCCTGGCCCGCGAGCAGTGCTTCATCACGAACGTCGTCAAGTACCGGCCGGACGGTAACCGCACGCCATCGTTGGGTGAAGCGATCGGTGGACGGCCGTTCCTCCGGGCGGAGTTCCGGATCATCAATCCCGTTCTGACCATCTGTGTCGGCGCCACGTCCTACAAGATCATCCACCCGTTCGGGGTCGCCGGTACCGAGGCCCTGTCCCGGATGAAGCAGGGCTCGCTGACGCCGATGCGTAACGGGAGCTATGCGACGGCCTTCTTTCACCCGGCCTTCGCGATGCGGTATCGGCGGGCACAGGAGCCGCTGGAGGAGGCCTGGAGCCTCCTGGGAGAGGAGATCACCAACACCCCATCGTTGGCGGAAGCGCTTATCTGACAAGGGGAGGGACCATGTGGAACCCGTTGCGGCGCCGCAAGATGGAGCGCCTGGAGCGGACGATGCTCGCGGCCGACGTCATCAGCGAGGATGACAAGGGCCTGCAGCTCGAACGGTGCGCCAACGACACGGAGCGCCGGAGCCTCTGCCTCCAGTGGGCGAGCGACGCTCGTACGGAGTGGTACGCGGGGCGTAGGCGGGCTATCGCTCGCGTCGTCCTGTCGGACCACCCCCGCTACAAGCACTACAACGCCCAGGTTCGGGCCTCGATCGGCGAGCAGCAGTGGGGCCGGTCGGTGGAGTGCAAGGACCTGGCCAGCCTAGAACAGATGTACTCCCGCTGGGCGCAGTCCTACGCGGGCGGACCGGGGAGCGACCGTTGATCATCGTTGGGAAGTACGCCGGGGAGACCAAGTGCCCCGGCTGCCGGTTCGCCATCATCCCCGGTGACGAGGTGGAGGACACCGGCAACGGCATCTACGCCCACAGGCGCTGCGCGGAGGACGCCAAGGACGGGCACACCGTCGAGTGGCGGTACGCCGACAGCGTCCTCCGGGCGGACGCCGAGCAGCGCGAGATGGAGCGCGTGGCGCCCCTCGGGAAGCAGGGGAAGTGCCCCGTCTGCCAGCTGGAGCTGCCGATGACCGGGGTGTGCGACGACCACGGGAGGCCGTCATGACAGAGCTCATCATCATCGTCTCGGTCGCGCTCGCGCTCGTGGTCGTCGGGGCGGCCGGGCTCGGGTACTTCGGCGTGGTCCTCCTCGCCAGCCTGATCCGGCGCTGCGAGGAGGGGCGATGAGCTTCAGCGAAAACCCATACGCGTCAATGGAATTGATCACCGAGCCGCCACCGGAGGTCTGGGACCTCGTGCCGGAGCGCATCCGGGAGTACTGGCAGGAGCGGGGTCGCGGAGCCGTGGACGTCCACTGCGGCGGCTGCGGGGCGCAGGACGTCGCCAAGGGCGCCGTCACGATCTCATCGCCGATCGCCTTGGCCCGGTTGTACTTCAGTCGGCACATCCGGGACAGCCACGGCCGGACGCCGAAGGACATGCGCGACTGGAACTGGATGGTCTGAGATGAGGATCGGACGGCGTACGCTCGTCGCCGCTAGCTGCCGTAAGTGCGGCAAGTTCATGCAGGGCAACAGTTTCGGGCGGCACGCGCGGAAGCTGTCCGATCCTCGCCCGTACCTCGACCTCCGCTGCGTCAACTGCAAGTGGGGCGCCAAGCTGAAGGGGAAGCGATGAAAACCGATAGCGTTCACCATCAAGGCCACGAGTGCTGCTGCCACATCGCGGCCATTCGAGCGGTGCTCGCCGAGCGCGAGCGCGAGCTGCTTGAGCTGAAGGGTCAGTGCAGCAACCTAAACTGCTCGCTCCACTACGCACACTCTGGGCCTTGCAAGTGAAATTCGTCTCGCTACACCACCACACGACGTTCAGCTACATGGACGGCTTCGGCTCGCCCGCAGCGCACATCGAGCGGGCGGCCGAACTGGGGTACTCCGCCCTCGCCGTCACCGAGCACGGAAACGTCTCCTCGCACGTCCAGTTCGAGAAGGCCGCGCTGAAGGCCGGAGTCAAGCCCCTCTTCGGCCTCGAAGCCTACACAGCGCTCGGCGACCGGGAGCGCCGGAAGTTCCACCTGACCATCCTCGCGATGAACGAGGTGGGATACCAGAACCTCATGAAGATCACGAGCCGGAGCTACGCCGAAGGCTTCTATCAGTGGCCCACAGTCCTGGGCGGGATGCTCGCGGACCACAGCGAGGGGCTCATCGTCCTCTCCGGCTGCTCCGACTCGCTGCTGTCCTGCTCGCTCCTCGGCGGGAAGTCGATCCCTCCCGAGGAGGCGTCGTGGGACCGGGCTCGCCGGGTCGCGCAGCGATTCCAAGCCCTGCTTGGGGATCGGTACTATCTAGAGTGCCAGATGTTCCCTGAACTTGACCGCACCCGACAGCTCAACGAGGCCTGGGAAAGACTCTCCAATGAACTGGGTATCCCGCTGGTGGCAACGGCGGACGTCCACTACCCCCAACCCGACGACAATGAGATGCAAGTCATCCTCCACGCGGCCGGTCGCGGAGCCGGGTCGGTCGCCGCACAGGAGGCCTCCTGGGAGTACGGCATCCGACTTACGCACCCTGTGTCTGACATCGTTGCGTACGAACGGATGTGCGCCAGCGGGCTATCCCCTCGGGGCGCGGTGCAGGCGCTGCGGGCCACTGCCGAGATCGCTGAGCGTTGCTCCGTGGTCCTTCCGAAGGCAGAGCGCCTCCAGTTCCCCCTACCAACCGGGACACTCGACGCTCATCAATTCATTTGGTCCGAACTTCGGCGAGGCTGGTCGTATCGCGTCGCACAGGGCAACCGAGTCATGGCCGCGAACAAGGATGCGTATGTGGCACGACTCAACCACGAGATGGAGCAGATCACGGCGAAAGGCTTCGTCGACTACTTCCTGATGATGAGCGACCTCATCATCTACGCCAAGGAGAACGGGGTGGCGGTGGGCCCCGGCCGTGGGTCCTCCGCCTCCTCGCTCGTGTGCTACCTCCTCCGCATCACCGAGGTCGATCCCATGCAGCATCCGCTGATGCTGTTCGAGCGGTTCATCGCACCGGACCGGGCTGACCTCCCCGACATCGACACGGACTTTGACGACGAGCGTCGCCCGCTCGTCCGGGCCTACGCGATCGCGAAGTACGGCCCGGACTACGTCGCCAACATCAGCAACTACACCAAGTACAAGGGGCGCTCGGCGCTGGACGACGTCGGCCGGGTCTTCCCGAAGATCCCCAAGCGCGACATCGACACCGCCAAGGGGCTCGTGATCGAACGCTCGGGCGGTGACTCGCGGGCGGACGCCGGACTCCTCGACACGGTCCAGATGTTCCCGGTCGTGGGCGAGATCTTCGACAAGTACCCGGACCTCTGGAAGGCGACCCGGCTGGAGGGCAACTACCGGGGGATGGGGATCCACGCAGCGGGCCTCGTCATCACCAACCGGCCGATCGCTGAGGTGTGCGCGCAGTACACCCGGACCAAGGTCGTGAACGGCGAGCAGGTCTCGACAACCGTTGTCTCCGTTGACAAGAAGGATGGGGAGTACCTCGGCCTGATGAAGGCGGACCTCCTCGGCCTCTCGACGATGGGTCTGATCCGGATCGCGATCGACCTCGCCGGGGTCTCCCTGGAGGAGATGTACGCGCTGCCGCTGGATGACCCTAAGGTGATCGAAGCCTTTACCCGCAACGATGTCGTGGGCATCTTCCAGTTCGAGGGGCGGGCTACCCGGCTCGTCGGCCGCGAGGTCGAGCCCACCACCTTCGGCGAGATCGTCGACATCAACGGGCTCTCCCGCCCCGGGCCGCTGTTCTCCGGCACCACGGCCGACTACATCGACATCAAGCGAGGTGTGAAGAAGGCCGAGCGCCTCCACCCCATCTGGAACCGGATCACCGAGCCGACCAAGGGCCAGATCATCTATCAGGAGCAGGTTCTGGCCGCCCTCAAGGAGATTGGGCAGATCCCTGTCACGCGGGTAGGCGAGATCCGCCGCATCATCTCGCAGAAGCTCGGCGAGGCGCAGTTCAACGAGTCGGCCGGAGACTTCGTCACGGGGGCCGCAGCGCTCGGGATCGACCGCGATACGGCGATGCATATGTGGGGTCGCCTCGTGACCTCCGCCACCTACAGCTTCGTCTACGCACACTCGGCCTCCTACGCCATCATCGGGTACTGGTCGATGTGGCTGAAGACCTACCACCCGGTGGAGTTCTACACAGCCGCCCTCCGCAAGTCTTCCGAGGACAACTGGGTCACGCTCATCAAGGACGCCAACCGGCACGGGGTTCGGGTCCTCGGCGCGCACCCGGGCCTCTCCGAGGACGACTGGTCAATCGTTGACGGCGAGATCCGGGCGGGACTCCTGCAGATCCCGGGTATCGGGCCGTCAAAGGCTGCCGCGATCCGGGACTACCGGGCCGCTGTAGCCGCTGCGGGCGGAGACCTCGCGGAGCTATCCCCCGGCGACCTCATCAACGTCAAGGGCATCGGTCCGGCGATGATGCAGAAGATCCTCGCGGTAGACCCGGCCGACCCGTTCGGGCTCCACCGGATCGAGCGGATCATGACCCGCGTCCGCGACGCGCTCAGGACGGGAGAGCTGCCCCTGCCGCTGCCGACACACGTCTCTGACCAGCTACTAGACGCACCGGGAGGCGGGAGGGTAGTATGGACTGGCATCGCTCGACTGAAGGAGTTCAAGGACTACATCGAGGACGAGCGAGCGCGAACGGGTGATGATCTCGATGAGATCAAGGCCCGGATGAAAGACCCGCACCTGCCCACCGGATGTGTGCTCCACTGCTTTGACGACGGAGACGAGGACGTCTATGTCCGAGTCCACCGGTCGGTTTACCCACGATTCAAGCGAGACCTGGAGGACATCCAACCCGGGCACCACGTCATCCTTGCCGTAGGACGCAAGTCCCGCAACAGTTTCGGCGCATCGATCTACGTTGACCGGCTCTACTACTTCGATCCCCAGGAGTAACCGTGGACCAGATCCGTTCCGCCCCGCCGTGGCTCATCATCCTCCTCGCCGTCCTCGTCGCCATCATCCTCATCGGCTCGCTCCCGTTTGCCGGTTGGATGATCGAGCGCAAGCGCCGGGTCGAGGCCTCGCAGGTGGCTCGCGCTGCCTCGGGCGGGATGTCGTTCTTCTCGGGTCTCCCGGACCGGCCGCAGCGCTTCGGCGCGCTGGACGTCACGTTCGCCGGGCAGACGGACACCTCCCCGACAACGATCGTCAGCTACGTGGTCGATCCGCCCGCGATGCCGGAGGCTCCGGCCGACCCCGACGAGGACTGGCTGCCGGACGTCCCGGACATCGAGGACCCGGTGAACGACGATCAGCCGGAGCCCGCCCCCGAGGACGGCCGGGTGACCTTCATGGACCGGACGCAGGAGTGGAACATCGTCGAGGTCTTCGAGGGCGAGGTGGAGCCTCCCAAGAGCCCGGAGCTGATGAGCTTCGAGGCCGACCCCCTCGGCGCGTGGCAGGTCCCGCCCGAGACCGGCGTGGACGACGAGGAGACGGTGCGTTTCGAGCGCACGTTCCGGGCGATGGTCGCCCTCAACAGGCTCACCGGGATCGGCGCCGACGTCGAGACCGAGTGGCAGGCATGGTACGCCGAAGAGATGGAGACGGCTCGATGAAGCTGGAGATCAAGTTCTACGATGACAAGGGCGAGCAGACCCGCGCGCTCAACGTCGAGGGCAACCGGTCGGACCTCGCGCACGCGATCCTCGCGCTGAGCATCGAGTGGGAGCAGTACGCGACCGGGAGGCCGAAGGCCGAGGAGGGCTCGCTGACGGGCCTCGTCGGGAAGCACTTCGGGCAGGAGCGGGCACAGCGTCTGCACGACCGGATCGCGGCCGACGAGGACCAGGCGGCCGAGGAGTTCTTTGCCCTGGTGGTGACCGGCCAGGCGCGGTTCGACCAGGCGCCGGACTTCATCGGACAGCGCATCCGGGGGCACATCCTCTCGGAGCTGCCGGAGATGCCGGAGGCCCTGCTGGACATGGTCGTCTCGACCGCTACGGAGGAACTCCGCGCGGCCTTCCAGGAGATGACCAAGTGAGGGCGCGCATCCTGCCGCTGGACGACCTCGCGGAGTTCGGCAAGACCGATCGCGTCGCGCTACTCCTGACGCTGTCGCCGGGCGAGGCCCGCGAGATCATGGACGGCATGGGTGGTGGTACGTACTCCGCGATGCCCCACAACGCCCGAAAGCTCTACGAGGCCCTGGAGATCATCTCGCACCCGGACGGCGCCGTGCGGCAGGCTGGGCGGGACGCCCTCAACACCGAAGGCCGGTCCGGCGTGAAGGGGGTGATGAGGCGTGCCCGCCCGTCCAACGACTGAGGGCTACCAGGTCCCGCCCGGACCGTCAATCCTCGACAAGCTCTGGGACGAGATGGTCTTCCAGATCAGCAAGATGTACGCCGCCAACGCGGAGACGGAGCGGGCTCCCGGCGACGTCCGCAAGGAGGCCGACGCGAGAGCGCAGCAGGGCCACTGCCTCGGGCTCGCGAAGGCCATCGCCATCATCCTCAACCCCTACGACCCAGACATCAACGAGGTGCGCCGCGAAGCGATGCGCCGATACCGAGAAGGGCGGGGCTGATGGAAGGCCCTAAGCGGATCGAATTGAACGAGCTAGGCAAGCCAGACCCCAAGCAGCCGATCGTGGAATTCCGGTTCGTCAACACCAACGGGGACACCGAGGTGTGGCTACTCCGGCGAGACACGCTCGACTTCGAGGGGCTCAGCGACCCTACTCGCGTGCGGATGGCGTACCTGGACCCCGGGGTGGACTCCCGGCTCGGTACGCAGGCCCAGTCGATCGAGCGGCTGCAGGCGAAGCTGGACGCGCACCACACGGAGCACGACATGCTCGCCGGTTGCGAGACCTGCGGATACCCTGGTGCCTCGGCCTAGGGGAACCTCCGCCCACGGCACGATCACGGGGTACACCTGGCACAAGAACAACGGCGAGGAGCCCTGCGAGCCGTGCCTCCTCGCTAAGCGGGACTACTCCCGGGAGGCAGCGCGGTCCAAGAAGCAGCAGGAGCGGGCGGAGGCGCCCCGGAGGGAAGCCTGGCAACGGGCTTGCGCCAGGTTGGCGGAGCGGTACCCGGCTGAGTTCCGGGAGATCCTGATGGAAGAGATGCGCGGCGTAATCCAACTGCCGCCTGACGATGACGAGGGGGAAGCAGCATGATGAGCGGAGAGGGCGAGCGCCGGACCGAGGACTCCGGCCGACGATTCGGCAAGACGGCCAGTCAGGGCAAGGAGGTCTCGCGGTGGGCCGACGCCGCGATGTTCCGGAGCGAGACGATGCCGACCGGCGAGGACGGCCGGGTACGGCCGAAGGCCTACCTGCTGAACGCCACCCCGGACCCGCTGGGCTCGCTCGCGGCGCTGAACGCCATCTACACGGGCGGCGTGAAGCGCTCGCTGAGCGAGGTGACGGACGAGGAGCGGATGGAGGCGCTCGTCGAGGTCCGCAAGAACAAGCTGCAGGGACCGATGGAGTCGATCCAGTTCCACTTCCTCCTGGAGGGCGTGAGCCGGGCGTTCACGCACCAGATCGTGCGCGGACGGCGTGCGTTCTACGGCCAGGAGTCCCTCCGGTTCGCGGTCGTGGAGGGCGAGGAGTGGAACGATCGGGTGGCGGTTCCCCCCGGATTCG
>Ga0310813_10002193_pt1 | contig 11885 bp, 12 predicted proteins | sample YN3metagenome_FD_203086 | JGI IMG/M metagenome (GOLD analysis project Ga0310813, IMG submission 203086) | Soil microbial communities from experimental microcosm in Duke University, North Carolina, United States - YN3 | ecosystem: Engineered > Artificial ecosystem > Soil microcosm > Unclassified...
GTTTCGGCAACCCGGAGACGCCTGACGATCTGGCGCAATTACCGTGCATCGTGCTGCGCGAAAACGACGAAGACGTGTCGTTGTGGCATTTCAGCAAAGGCAAAACCAGCCGCAGCGTGCGGGTCGCATCGAAGCTGAGCTGCAACGATGGCGATGTGATTCACCGCTGGGCGTGCGAAGGGCGCGGCATCATGCTGCGCTCCGAATGGGACGTCGCCGACGATCTTCGGCGCGGCACCCTGGTGAGGCTGCTGCCCGCATGGAAAGCGCCGGACGCCAATGTGATCGCGCTAACGCACAACCGCACCGGTTTGCCGCGAAGAACGCGTGATTTCATGCAGTATCTGCAGCAGCGCTTCAGACCGCACCCGCCATGGCGCAGCTAACGCGCGCGAGGTTCAGTCAGGCTGAATGATTGAGTTAATCCGGCTTAACTCGCGAGGCGCCGTCGAAACCTATAATCGGATTTCACTCCCGATACCGATTGTCGAGGCCGACACCCGTGACCGACTCCTCGCAGCTTCCCCACTACCCGAAAGCCATACTGTTCGACCTTCTCACCGCATTGCTCGACTCGTGGACACTGTGGAATCGCTGCGCAGGGTCCGCACAGGCAGGCCGAGCCTGGCGTGCCGAGTACCTGCGCCTCACCTACGGCTGCGGCCGATACGTCGAATATGAAACGCTGGTACGCGACGCGGCGCAGCGCGTCGGCCTTGCGGAATCGGCGCCGCAAGCGCTCGAGCAACACTGGCTCGAGCTTGCGCCGTGGGATGGCGCACTGACCGCGTTGCAGAAGCTGCAGCCGCACTGCAAGCTTGCCGTCGTCACGAACTGCTCGCAACGCCTCGGCCAGCACGCCGCAGCGATTTTTCCGCTGCAATGGGACGCGGTGGTTACCGCGGAAGAAGCCGGCCGCTACAAGCCCGATCCGCGTCCTTATCAGCTGGCGCTCGACAAGCTCAACGTTTCTGCTCGCGAAGCGGCCTTCGTCGCCGGCTCCAGTTACGACATGTTCGGCACCGCTGCGATCGGCTTGCGGACGTACTGGCACAACCGGATCGGTTTGCCGCTCGTCGCCGGCGCGCGCGCGCCGGACATCGAATCCCCGACACTCGATGCACTTGTCCCGTGGGCAAGCGGCTTCGGGTCAGCCACCCAACCATGAGCCCCGATCACATGACGCTCGATTCACTGGATACCCCCGCCGCCATCGTCGACGTGCGCCGCATGCAAAACAACATCGCGTCGATGCAGCAACGCATGAATGCGTTGGGCGTGAAATTCCGGCCGCACGTGAAGACCACCAAATGCGTCGATGTGGTCAACGCGCAGATCGCTGCTGGCGCGCAAGGCATTACGGTGTCCACGCTGAAGGAAGCGGAAGCCTTCTTCGCGGCCGGCATCACGGATATTCTCTACGCCGTCAGCATCGTGCCTGCGAAGCTCGCCCGGGTCATGGCGCTAAGAAAGCAGGGTTGCGATCTGAAGATCATCGTCGACAATGCCGACGCCGCCGCGGCGATCGTCGAATGCTGCGCGACGGCCGCGCAAGTGCTCGAAGTGTGGATCGAAGTGGATACCGACGGCCACCGCTCCGGCATCAAGCCCGAAGAAGATGCGCTGCTGGAGATCGGCCGCATTCTGCAGGACGGCGGCGTCGAGGTCGGCGGCGTCCTCACGCATGCCGGCTCGAGCTACGAATTGAATACGCCACAGGCGTTGGCGGCACTCGCCGAGCAGGAACGCGCCGGCTGCGTGCGCGCCGCGCAACGCCTGCGCGATGCGGGCATGCAGTGCAAGCAGGTCAGCGTCGGCTCGACGCCAACCGCCCTCGCCGCACGCCAGCTCGACGGCGTCACCGAGGTCCGTGCCGGTGTCTACGCATTCTTCGATCTGGTGATGCACAACGTCGGCGTATGCGCGATCGACGATATCGCGCTTAGCGTGCTGACCACCGTGATCGGCCATCAGCAGGACAAAGGCTGGGTAATCGTCGACGCCGGCTGGATGGCGATGAGTCGCGACCGGGGCACGTCGAAACAGCCGCGCGATTTCGGTTATGGACTGCCCGGTACGATTGACGGTGTTCCGCTCGACGGCTACCTGCTGATCGGCGCAAACCAGGAACATGGAATCATCGCGCGCGCCGACGCCGGTCTCGCCGCCACCGACGTCGACCTTAAAGAACGCTTTCCGGTCGGCACGCGGCTGCGCATCCTGCCGAATCACGCCTGCGCGACCGGCGCGCAGTTCCCTGAATATCACGCGCTGCAAGCGGGCGGCGAGCTTGCTGTGTGGAATCGGCTTCATGGATGGTAAAAGCCGTTCATACTTGCGGTTTCGTCGCGTCACCGCGAGTTCGCCTTCATTGTCCTTACCATCCTGGAATCGAAAGTGATCAACACGCATACCGCTCGAGCTTTATCGCAATACAAGACCTGGGCAGACACCGTGCTGTTCGACAGCATCGCACAACTGCCTGCCGAGGAAGCGGTCAAACCGCGCCGCACGCTGTTCAAATCGATGGTCGGCACGCTGAACCATAATCTTGTGGTCGATCTGATCTGGAAGGCACATCTGCTTCAGGTGCCGCACGACTTTACGCGGCGCGACGTCCTGCTGCACGCGGAGCTCGCCGACCTGCGCACCGCGCAGGAACAGGAAAACGCGTGGTTCGAGGCATGGGCAAACGAGCAGACCGACAGCTCGCTGCTCGAGGTGCTGCCGTTCCGGTTCGTGTCCGGGCAGGAAGCTTCGATGTCGCGCGGCGCGATGTTCATGCACGTCGTAAATCACGCGAGCTATCACCGCGGATGGGTCTGCGAAATGTTCTTCGACGTTCCGGCCAGACCGCCTGCAACCGATCTGCCGGTTTTTCTGGGGGCGCGGCCGGATGTCGATCGCGTAGCGTAGCGGTCGTCGCGGCTGCGACTGCTTGCTGCACGGAGCCACTCAGGCAAGCAGATAAAACAACCCGCCCGCCAACACGATGGTAACCGGCAGCGTAACCAGCCACGTCATCGCAATGCGAGTCAGCATCGAGCCGTGAACGCCCTGCCCGCCGCTTGCCATCGTGCCTGCACCTGGGATGGGCAATGACGGGGGCCCGATACGCCGCGCCAGTGGCGTGGCCGATTTCGTGAATTTTGTGTGAACCCGCCGTCCAGCGCACTGGTAAACCACTATCGCGCACAGATTGGTCTGCCAGTAACAATCCCTTCTGTCAGTTGGGGCGGTGGTCGCGCATGCCCTCCGTGTCGCTTCGAGGGTTGCCTTTCAAGAAGCCATTCCGCTGATTCGGCCTGTCCGATCCAGTTCCGCTGCAGCCTGTCCGCAAGATTCCCTGCATTACGCACACCGTGTCGGCCATCCACGACGAACCGTGTGCGCCCGCAGCCGGTAAGTTCAATCCAACAAAACGGAGACAACATGCTTTCAGGAATCCAGGTGCTTCGAGCGGCGGCGGCCGCGGCATTGGCGCTGTGCGCAAGCGCGGCTTACTCCCAGGCATCGATCGTCCCGGGTCCGTCCAGCGACCCGACCTGCATGGTGCCGTGGAAAAGCGACACCAAGTTCGTCAAGTATCCGAAGAAGAACGGGCCCTACCGGATCGCGCTGGTGAACGGCTATATCGCCAACACGTGGCGCATCCAGATGATCAAGACCGCCAAGGCCTATACGGCGCAACCGGCGGTCGCCGCCAAACTGAAGGAATTCAAGGTCGTGTCGACCGGCGAGGACGTGCCGGCGCAGATCTCGGCGGTCAACAACTTCATCGATGCCGGCTACGACGCGATCGTCGTCGACGCGCAGAATCCCGCGTCGTTCGGACCGGCGATCCGCCGCGCGAAGAAAGCCGGCGTGGTGCTGATCGCGTTTGACAATACGCTCGACAGCGAAGACGCGATCAACGTCGACGTCGATCAGTACGGCCTTGGAGTGCTGTGGGCCAAGTGGCTCGCCGGCCATCTGTCGAACGGCGGCAAGGTGCTCGAAGTGCGCGGTGTGGCGGGCACCTCGGTCGACACCGACCGGCACAACGGTTTCCAGACTACGCTGAACGAATCCGGCAAGAAGTGGAACGTCGTGCAGGTGTACGGCAAGTGGGACGACGGCGTCGCGCAGAAAGCCGCCGCCGACGCGATCGCCGTGCAGGGCCATTTCGACGGCATTTCGGCGCAAGGCGGCGACACCGGCGTGGTGCGCGCGATGCTCGATGCGAAACACCCGTTCGTGCCGTTCGGCGGCGAAACCGAGAACGGCTTTCGCAAGTTCTGCGCGCAGTACGGCAGCCAGGGCCTGAAGTGCACGTCGGCGGGCAGCGGTCCCGCGCAGGTGGCGGTGGCGATCAAAACCGCACTCGCCGCGCTGGACGGCCAGACGATCCCGGTCGCGATCAAGCTGCCGCTCGACGTCACCGACGATTCGCAGCTGAAAGCCGGCGTCAACTACTTCCCCGGCGAGTCCGACAACTTCTTCGTCGGCAATTCGTTTCCGACCTGCGGCATCAATTTCTCCGCGCAGGAAATCATGAAGCAGAGCCAGGGCAACCAGTAAGCGCGCGATTGCGTGGTAGCGCGGTTGCCTGTGACGTGACGGGAGACGCAGCATGCAGCAGCACGGCGAGCAGCCGTTCTTTCAGATGTCCGGCGTGTCGAAAAGCTACGGCGGTGCCGTCGCGCTGGATCGCGCGGAACTCGCGGTGCGCAGCGGACGCATCCACGCGATCCTCGGCGAGAACGGCGCGGGCAAGTCGACGCTGCTGAAGGTGATGTCCGGCGTGGTGCAGCCGGACGAAGGCACGATGCAGCTCGATGGCCGCCAGGTGTCGTTCGCGTCGCCCGCCGAGGCGAACGCAGCCGGCATTGTCTGCGTGTATCAGGAGCTGTCGCTGATCCCCGACCTCAGCGTGGCGGACAACATTTTCGCGTCGAATCCGCCGCGGCGCTTTGGCATGATCGACCGGCGCGCGCAGCGTCGCCAGGCCGAGGCGGTGCTGGCCCGCGCGGGCGCGGCCGACATCAATCCGCTCGCGAAGGTGCGCGACCTGCCGCTGTCGCGCCAGCAGATGGTCGAGCTTGCCAAGGGGCTCGCGCACGAGCCGCGCATCCTGATTCTCGACGAGGCGACCTCGGCGCTGACCGCCGCCGACGTGGCGCGCGTGATCGACGTGCTCAAGCGTCTGCGCGCCGAGGGCCTCGCGCTGCTGTTCATTTCGCACCGGATGCACGAAGTGAAGGCGCTCGCGGACGAATGCACGGTGTATCGCAACGGCCGTCATGTGATGAGCTTCGAGGCCGGCACGCGCTCCGACACCGAGGTGATCGAGATGATGATCGGCCGGAAATACCAGCATGCATTCCCGGCTAAACAATCCGCAGCCAGGTCCGCGGACAACCTCGCAGACAACCCCGCCGCCGCCCTCGCGGACCCGTCCGCCAGCCGCCCCGCCACCCCGGTACTCGCCTGCCGCGATCTCGCGTGGAACGACACGCTGCAAGGCATCGGCTTTTCGTTGCAGCGCGGCGAAATCCTCGGGTTGGGCGGCCTCGACGGACAAGGCCAGCGCGAACTGCTGCTGGCGCTGTTCGGCGTATTGCGCGGTTGCGCGGGCACGATCGAGATCGACGGCAAGGCCGTATCGATCTCGAGCCCGGTGGCCGCGCGCGCCAACCGGATCGGCATGGCGCTGATTCCGGAGGATCGCAAGACCGAAGGCCTGATGCTGCCGATGTCGGTGCGTGAGAACCTGTCGTTTGCCGCGCTCGATCGGATGTCGAGCGCCGGCATCATCGATCGCGACCGCCAGCAGAGGCTGGTCGAGCGGATGATGGAACTGCTCGCGATCAAGTCGTTCAGCGTCGACGCGCCGGTCGGCTCGCTGTCGGGCGGCAACCAGCAGAAGGTAGTGATCGCGAAGTGGCTGATCCGGCAGCCGCGCATCCTGCTGCTCAGCGACCCGACGCGCGGCATCGACGTCGGCACCAAGCAGGAGATCTATCAGCTGCTGCGACGCCTCGCCGACGAAGGCGCCGCAATCCTGTTCTATTCGACCGACTACGACGAACTGATCGGCTGCTGCGACCGCGTGCTGGTGCTTTACGAAGGCAAGATCAAGAAAGAGCTGGCCGGGCCGGAGATCACCGAGCAGAACCTGATTGCCAGCGCCCTCGACCTGCCGGTCGGGCAGGTTTCGCCTTCCACGGGAGTCGCGTTATGAGCGGGCTGCGTTACTGGTATGCGGAAAATCGCGGCACGACCTTCGCGTTCTGCCTGTTCGTGCTGATGTTTGCGATCTACCTGTTCAACTATCCGTCGAGTCTGTCGGCCAACGTATTTCAGACCGCGGCGAACAAGGCGGTGCTGCTCGCGCTGGTATCGATGGCCCAGGCGCTCGTCGTGCTGACCGCGGGCATCGACCTGTCGATCGGCATGACGCTGGTGCTGACGAATTGCCTCGGCTCGTGGATCGTCACCGGCGACGGGCTGCACAGCGCGCTCGGCATCGTCGGCGTGCTCGTCGCAGGTGCGCTGTGCGGCGCGCTGAACGGCATCATCATCATTTACGGCCGGCTGCAGCCGATCGTGACGACGATCGCAACCGGCGCCGTATTCTATGGACTCGCGCTGCTGCTGCGCCCGGTGCCTGGCGGCTCGATCAACGAGGATCTCGCCGACGCACTGACCGGCAAGGTCGCGGGCGTCGTGCCGGCGAGCCTGCTGATCCTGCTGGCGGCCGTGCTGATCGTGTGGGTGCCGTTCAAACGCTCGACGATCGGCCGCGCGGCATATGCGACCGGCTCGTCCGAAGCGGCGGCGTTTCTGTCCGGCATGCCGATCCGCCGCGCGAAGTTCGCCAGCTACATGCTGGCCGGCCTGCTCGCGGCACTCGGCGGCCTGTTTCTGACGTTCTTCACCGATACCGGCGAAGCGAGCCTCGGCAGCGCCAACTCCTATACGCTGTTTTCGATCGCCGCGGTGGTGATCGGCGGGGTGTCGCTGCTCGGCGGCAAGGGCAGCGCGATCGGCGCGATCTTCGGCGCCTTCGCGTTCCGCTCGATCGGCGATCTGCTGTTCGTATTCAACGTCGATGCGCTGTGGCAGCCGCTGTTCCAGGGCGTGATCCTGCTGCTGGCCGTCGCGATCGGCGCATGCGGGCTGTTCAGGGTGCGCAACCGTCTGGAGTGGTTCCAATGAGCGGCGTATCGGCAAGCGGCCGGACCACGCTCGTGTCGAAGCTCACGCGCAACGTCGACCGGCCGATCCTGATTGCGTTTGCGTGCATCGTCGCGCTGCTGCTGGTGGGCGGCATGTATTCGCGCAACTTCACGTCGCCCGAATACATTCTGCTGCAGCTGAAGGTCGGCGCTTTTCTCGGCATCATCGCGACCGGCCTGATGATGGTGATCCTGCTCGGCCATATCGACCTGTCGCTGCCGTGGACCATCACGGTCGGCGCGATGATGGCGTGCGCGGTCGCCGGGCACGGCGGCCTCGGCGTCGCGCTGGCGATTCCGGCCGGCATCGGTTGCGGCGTGCTGATCGGGATCGTCAACGGCATCCTCGTCGCGCTACTGCGCATTCCGTCGATGATCGCGACGCTCGCGACCAATGCGGTCGCGCAGGGCATCATGATCGTCTATACCGGCGGCTCGTCGCCGCAGGATTCCGCGCCTGACGTGATGCGCTGGCTCGCGGCGGGCTGGCTGGTGCCGGGCGTGCCGAACGCGGTCGCGCTGTGGGTGGTGATCGGCGGCGCGACGATGTTCCTGCTGTCGCGCACCACCTTCGGCCGCACGCTGTATGCGATCGGCAATACCGAGCGTGCCGCGTATCTTTCGGGCATCGATACGCGGCTCGTCACCATCGCCGCATTCGCCGTGTGCAGCGCCTTTGCCGCGTTCGGCGGCGTGCTGCTCGCCGGTTATGCGTCGAAGGCGGCGCAGTCGATGGGCGATGCCTACCTGTTGCCGGCGATCGCGGCGGTAGTGCTCGGCGGCACATCGATTCTGGGCGGCCGGGGTTCGTACCTCGGCACCGTCGCGGGTGCGATCCTGATCACACTGCTGCAGTCGATCCTGTCGGTCGCGCAGATGCCAGAAGCCGGGCGGCAGATTATCTACGGCGTGGTGATCGCCGCGATGCTGTTGCTGTATGGGCGCAGCAAGCGCGAGGGATAGCTTGCGGTCGCTACGCTCAGATGTTCAGCCGCGACACCTTGGTTCCCGACAGCGACACATCCCCCATTAGCCCGGCATTGGTCATGACGATCGCGTTCACCGGCGCGGTTGCTGTGTTGGTATCGAGTTTTCCGTTCGCGCCGACCTTCAGCAAGGCAACCGAGCCCTCTCCGCCGGCCGACCAGCCTTTCGAATCGCGAAAGCTGGCGAGCGCATCCTCGGTCATGAACAGAAAGATGATGGCCTTCGATTGAGCACCTGCCTGCAGGCCGAACGACCCGGATACCGTGCTGTAGTAACCGACGGATTTTCCGGCGACCCGCAACGCGCCTTCGCCATACTCGCCACCGGCGACGAAGCCGACCTTGATCACCGACGGGAACACGAGCACCCCGTTCGCCTTCGAAACCAGTTCCTTCGAGCCCGTCACGCTTGAGTACAGCTTCGACAACGTGCCGTTCACTTTTGCGTCGATCGCCTTGCGCTTGGACGCATTGGACTCGTCGGCCGCGGCGACGTTGATCGCAGCGGGTGAAACCATCAGCACGAGACCGGCCGCACCGGTCTGCAGAAAGCCTCTTCTGTGCATCATGACCTCCGTCATGGTTGAGGATCTCAGTTGCGCTGGATCCTTCTGACGACGCATTCGAGGTCAGCCTACTCGCTGCATTGCGCAAACGATATTGGACCTTGGTCCAATCCGCCGTGTGCTGCGCCGCCCAATCCGCTGGCTAAAACGCAACGGCGCTCGCGTTGCGGCTTCCTGGCGACCGGCTACAGCATCAGCGAGCCGTCTACCGAGGTGACGCAGGCGCCGCCGACGCGCACCTGGCCATCCGCCTCCACGTTCACCTTGATCCGCCCATCGCGCCCGACGCGACGGCCCTGCGCCGCGACGTAGTCGGTTCCGCCGGCCGGCAACAGGCCGCGTTGCCACTGGAAGGCCGCCACGCTGCCGTTGCCGCTTCCGCAGACAGGATCTTCTTCGATACCGCTCGACGGTGCGAAGCTGCGCACTTCTATAGCCGCTTCATCGGCAGGCCCGTGCGAGCCGAATACGGTCAGGCCGGTAACGCCGAGGCGTCGCTCGAGCTCGGCCAGTCTCGCGAAATCGGGCCGCAGATCGAGCACCGTCGCGGCATCGTTCAGTTGCGCGACGATCCAGATCGGGCCGACGTTGACGATACCCGGCGCAGTCTTGAGGTCCACCTTGCAGCCGAGCAGCTGCTCCAGCTCGGCGCTATCGGCCGCGTGCAGCGGCTGCAGCGTGGCGGGCGGCAGCACGAAGGTCAGCTGACGGTCGCCGCCCTGCTCGTCGAGCGCCAGTTCGACGAGACCGACGCCGCACTGTTGAATCAGGCGGCCGCTTGCGCGCGGCGCGACACGCCCGGCTTCCAGGATCGCGTGCGCGCTGCCGAGGGTTGGGTGTCCCGCGAACGGCAGCTCGCTGTGTGGCGTGAAAATCCTCAACCGGTAATCGGCGTCGGCTACCGTGGGCGGCAGCACAAAGGTCGTTTCCGACAGGTTGGTCCAGTTCGCGATGGCCTGCATCGCTTCCGTGCTCAGGCCGTCCGCGTCCATCACGACAGCCACCGGATTGCCCAGCAGCGGCTGGGACGTGAACACATCGACTACCTTGTACGATCGCTTCATTGGGTTCGGTCCTCGCTCACGCTGTCGGGTTCGGTCCGCACGGCATCAGGGCGCACCCACTCGGCAGATTGACAGGCATCGTAGCGTCCGCCGCATGACGCTGACAGTCACAATTTTCTGCGAGTTCGACCGATACACTTTTGCCTCGCGTACTGCGCTGACGCGCCGATGCTTCACTGCTGCCCATGACGGATTACGACACCGGCCGCATGGTCCGCGGAGGTCTAATCGCGCAGGTCCCGGCGCAGATACGCAGCGACCGCCTCGGTCACCGCCATGCCGCGCAATTCCTCCGGCGATGCCAGATGCGCGGCGACGATTTCCCGATTGTCCAGCCGCAGTTCCGGCATGCGATCGAGGCGCAGTTCGAAGAAATGCACCTGGTCTTTTCGTCCGTCCCAGATGCCGCTGGCGCGGCCCACCGGCTGCAACGTGTACGACGACAGACCGATTTCCTCATCCATTTCGCGCCGCGCCGCTGCGGCGGGCGTCTCGCCGGCATGAACACTGCCGCCGGGAAAATTCCACTCGGTCCGGTACGACGACTTCAACAGCAACAGCGACTGCCCGACGTAGATCGCGACTAGCGCGCCTTCATGCTCAGGCTGTCGAAAGCGCCACCAGACGCGCGCGACGCGAAAGCCGAGCCAAAGCACCATGCGCCAGACAAAGTCGCCAAGCGCGGCTGGTCGCACTCGATCGAGGCTCGGCATCGAGTTTTCTCCTTTCTTTTCGTGGGCAGAGGATCTTCAGGGGCGCGGCGGCGGTGCGGCTTCGGCCATTCGGCGCCGCTTGCACCGTCGCGCGAAAACCGTAGTGTAACGGGCGGCTGCGCTAGCCCACGAGCTTGACGTCCGGACGGCCGCCTCGCGATACACGAAGCCGTTCACGCGCCGTCGATGGCACGCGCGATCATCCGCGCTCGCCGATGCTCAGTGACCAAGCCCGCTGCTCGCAATCTGCCGCTCGACGAACTGCGCGAACAGCGCGTGCAGGCGCGTGGTCGGATGCAGGTCGTCGGCGAACATGTAGGTCTGGTCCGCAGTGGGCGTCGTGTAGGTGGCCGGCGAGCACAATAATGCGGTGTCGTGCGGCGTCTTCGCGGGGTCGCATGCCTGGCCCGTGTTCGACACCGTGAAGCCGTTGGCCTGGAAGTTCGCGAAGATCTGATTGATCCAGCTGTACGCGTCGACCTGGATCACCTTTCCCTGCAAGCCATTGCTTTGCAGCGCCGCGTTCAGCGTGTCGTTGAACAGTTGCGACGACTGCGTGAGGTTCGCTCCGCCGTCGGACGACGCGAGCCCGGTCGGCGATAGCCCGATGTTCGGCAGGTTGACCACCACCACATGGGTGGAGCCGTTCTGCACGATCTGCCCGACGATCTGCGCCAGGGTGGTTGCCGCAGCCTCGACGGTCGGCGCGGCGCCCGGCAGCGCGCCGGCGCGCAGCACGTCGTTCGCGCCCGCCCATACGAGCACGAGTTGCCCCGCATTGAAACTGCCGTGCGCCGACAGATAGCTCGACACCTGCTGATTGACGGGCATTTCGATATCGCCGATCACATCGACAAGGAAGTTGTTCAGGTTGGCCGGTGTCGCGACGGTCGATCCGCCCTCGGCATAACCGAAGCCGCCTTGCGGACTCAATTGATGATCGAAGCCGATCGTATAGGCGGCGCGCAGCGTGTCGCCGTAATACTGCGCGACCAGTTGCGTCCACACCTGTCCGGGATTGGTCGTGAAACGTCCGCCGCCTACCGCGCTGGCGAGCGGCGCAAAGGTTCCGACGTCCGACAGGCTGTCGCCGAACGACACGATCTGCAGACGGACACCGCCAGCCGGATTGTCCGGCGGCGCACTGCCACCGCCGCTATTTCCGCTGCACGCCGCCAGCGTTGCAATCACGATGGCGAAAATTGCAACGCATACCTTACTGGCGATGGCTGGCATCACGTTCTCCCTGCTCGACGGGCATCACGGCCGGTTGGCCCGTGCGTCACGAGGCGAGCACGGGCCACAGTGATCAGCGAGCAAAAAGCATGCAACGCCG
>Ga0310813_10002194_pt1 | contig 11884 bp, 11 predicted proteins | sample YN3metagenome_FD_203086 | JGI IMG/M metagenome (GOLD analysis project Ga0310813, IMG submission 203086) | Soil microbial communities from experimental microcosm in Duke University, North Carolina, United States - YN3 | ecosystem: Engineered > Artificial ecosystem > Soil microcosm > Unclassified...
TCGTCGAGCCGATGGAGCTAACCGCAGGGCGGATAAAATTGAGTTGCCGCTCACAGTTATCAGCAACATTAGATGTTTAGGTGACCGAAAACTTAAGGTCCATTGCCGTTACGAACAAAGGCAGGTTACAATCACGGGCCTATGCCACGACTGCGTGTGTATGTTCGATGAGTCTAGCTGTCGCCTGACGATATTGTGCTTTTGTCCAAACTGTAGCAACAGTGAGCAAAAAAGCTCGTTTTGAATATTTATGAGTTTTTTGTATACTCAACAATGATTTTTACCCATCCAACCCACATCGTAGAGGAGATCTGTATATGAAGCTTCATGTTCCGTTATCCCTAAAGATTTTGGTCGTCGGGCTTGTAACGCTCCTCGGCGTTCTGGCGTTATCGTCGATTGGTTGTAATTCCGGTGGTGGTTCGAGCGACGAGATCCTCATCGGGGAGTATTCATCTCTCACCGGCACTACAGCCACATTCGGCACATCGACTCACAATGGGCTGCTCCTCGCGGTCGAAGAGGTGAACAACGGCGGCGGAATCAACGGGAAAAAAATCAAACTGCTGACGGAAGACGACCAGTCAAAACCCGAAGAGGCAGCAACCGCGGTCACGAAGCTCATTAACCGCGATCGTGTCAAGGCAGTCATCGGCGAGGTTTCCTCATCGCGCAGCCTTGCAGCCGGTCCGATCTGCCAATCCAACGGCGTCCCAATGATCAGCCCCTCTTCGACAAATCCGAAAGTCACTCAGATCGGCGACTACATTTTCCGTGTTTGCTTCCTCGATCCATTCCAGGGAGAAGTGATCGCAAAGTTTGCCTATAATACCCTGAAAGTCAAGAAAGTTGCGATCCTCAAAGACGTAAAGAACGAGTACAGCATAGGCCTGGCGGAGTTTTTCTCCACGAATTTCAAGGCCATGGGCGGGGAAGTAATCGGAGAGCAGGCATACAGCGAAGGCGACAATGATTTCAAGGCCCAGCTGACCGCGCTCAAAGGGATGAATCCGGAAGCCGTCATTGTGCCCGGGTACTACACGGAAGCCGCACTCGTCGTAAAGCAGGCACGCGAATTGAAGCTTGATGTTCCGTTTATCGGCGGTGACGGATGGGATTCCGCAAAGCTCCTCGAAATCGGCGGCGCGGCGATGGAAAATACATACTACGCCAATCATTACACGACGTCGGATCCGAACCCTGTCGTGCAGAATTTCGTTTCAAAATATCGCGCGGCGCACAACCAGACACCTGACGCTCTCGCGGCGCTCGCATACGACGCCGGACGCATCATGTTCGACGCCATCAAGCGGGCCGGCAGCACGGACGGCCCAAAGGTGCGCGATGCGATTTCTCAAACGACGGATTTCAGCGGCGTCACCGGCACGATCAGCATTGACAAAGAGCGCAACGCTCATAAATCTGCGGTCATCATTGCCATCCAGAACGGACAGCTGGCGCTCAAGGAACGCATCGCACCCTCCTCGCCGGCTCAATAGTAGTACATGAGCCAGCTGCTTCAGCAAATCATTAACGGCGTTTCGCTCGGGAGTATCTACGCGTTGATAGCGTTGGGGTACACCATGGTCTATGGTGTCCTGCGCTTCATTAATTTCGCGCATGGCGATGTCTTCATGGTCGGCGCGTTTGTCGGCTACTATGCGGCGCCGCGTATAGCTCCGCTCGTCGGCGGCAACCTCTTTCTTGTCGGCCCGATCGTCCTCCTCCTTTCGATGATCGTCTGCTCGACGCTCGGGGTCACCCTCGAGAAACTCGCATACAAGCCGCTGAGATTCAGGCCGAAAATCACCATCCTCATCACCGCAATCGGCATTTCGTTGTTTCTTGAATTCGGCGGCCAATTGGTGTTCGGCCCGGATCCCAAGTCATTTCCGACACTCATCCCGTCGACGACGCTCATCGATACTCCGAATCTTATTCTCACGAGTACACCGGTCATCGTGATAGCAACCGCCGTCGTCCTCATGCTTCTTCTTCGCTTCATTGTCATGCGGACAAAAATCGGCACGGCGATGCGGGCGCTCTCGTTCAATCAGCAGGCGGCGAGTTTGATGGGAATAAACATTAATACCGTTATCTCCTTTACGTTCATCGTCGGATCGAGCCTTGCGGCTGCCGGAGGGATACTCTATGGTTCTCTCTACCCGAGCATCAACCCCCTCATGGGAGTGTTCCCGGGGTTGAAGGCGTTCATCTCGGCGGTCCTCGGGGGAATCGGGAACATCCCGGGTGCCGCATTAGGAGGGCTCATCATCGGGCTCCTTGAAACGTTTGTCACCGGCTATCTCTCCCCCACATTCCGTGATGCGATTTCGTTCGGCATTCTTATCCTTATCCTTCTCTTCAGGCCTTCCGGCCTGCTCGGGCGATATGAGGCGGAGAAAGTATGATGAACGCATCGGGGAAAAAGTGGGCGTTCATCGCAGCGATCGTTCTTAGCTTCGTCCTCGCGCAATTTCAGGGGGAGATCAACCCCTACTTCCTTCAGATTATTATCTATGTAGGGATCAACACAATACTCGCATCGAGCCTCAATCTCATCAACGGCTTTACGGGGCAGTTTTCTCTCGGACACGCGGGATTCATGTCCCTCGGCGCGTACACGGCTTCGATGATCACGATTACCTTTCAGGCGACCCCGGGTGCCACATCCAGTTATGTCATGTTTCCCGTCGCACTGCTTGTCGGCGGCATCGTTGCGGCTGTTGCCGGTGTCCTCGTCGGGATCCCCAGCCTGCGGTTAAAAGGAGACTACCTCGCCATCACGACGCTCGGCCTCGGAGAGATCATCCGCGTGATCATCCAGAATCTGGATTTTGTCGGAGGTGCGCGCGGACTTGTGGGCATTCCGAAACTGTCCGATTTTTTCTGGGTCTTCAGCGTCGTCGCGATCGTCATCTTCATGATCTCCAATATGATACACTCGACGTACGGAAAGGGATTCCTTGCCGTGCGCGACGATGAGGTGGCGGCGCAAGCCATGGGCATCAACACGACGAAATACAAGGTCATCGCGTTCGTCATCGGGGCGTTCTTTGCCGGAGTCGCGGGCGGGCTGTACGCGCACTTCGTTTCGTATATTACGCCGTCGCAATTCGGCTTCATCAAGTCGATCGAGATCGTCGTTATGGTGATCGTGGGCGGCATGGGAAATACCGTCGGCGTCATTCTTGCGGCGATCGTCCTGACAATCCTGCCGGAAGCGCTTCGCGGAGTCGCTGAATATCGCATGGTCCTCTATTCGCTCATGCTCGTGGTAATCATGATTTCCCGCCCGCAGGGGTTGTTCGGCACGGGGTTCAAACGGTTTTTCAAGAAGCAGGCTGCGTAGGATGAGCCTCCTCGAGTTACAAGATTGCACAATGAAGTTCGGCGGGCTCACCGCAGTTTCCGGATTGAGCGTGAGCATTGGGAAGTCCGACCTGATCGGCATGATCGGCCCCAACGGTGCCGGGAAGACCACAGCGTTCAATATGATCACGGGGGTCTACTGCCCCACAAGCGGCCAGGTGACGTTCAACGGAAGCAACCTGACCGGGAAGAAACCCTATGACATCGTGGCGACCGGGATTGCGCGGACGTTTCAGAACATCCGCCTCTTCACAAGTCTTACGGTATTCGAAAACGTCCAGGTTTCCTTCAACAAGAGTCTCAACCACGGCCTTTCACATTCGGTGCTTCAACTGAAGAAATTTCGGGAGGAAGAGGACTCCGTCCGCCGGACGATCGTCGATCTTCTCAAAATCTTCAAGCTCGACGGCGTCAAGGACGAACTGGCGACCTCGCTTCCGTACGGGGATCAGCGGCGTGTCGAAATCGTGCGCGCCCTCGCGACGAAACCCAAGCTCCTGTTGTTGGACGAGCCGGCGGCGGGCATGAATCCCACGGAAAAAGTCGAGCTCATGAAGCTTATCAAAGAGGTGAAAGAACGGTTCGATATCGCGATCCTTCTCATCGAACACGATATGAAAGTCGTCATGGGGATTTGCGAGCGGATCTTTGTCCTCGATTACGGAATCAAGATCGCCGAAGGGACCCCATCGGAAATTCAATGCAACCCGAAAGTTATTGAGGCATATCTTGGCGAGCAGGTGGAAACCTGATCACGCGAACCGCGTAACTCTGTCCCGTACTCTAATGAAACCATGCTGCGCATAGAAAATCTTCACGTCAAATACGGCGCCATTGCAGCGCTCAAGGGCGTTTCCCTCACGATCGATCAGGGAAAAATTGTCACGCTCCTCGGGACAAACGGCGCCGGAAAATCGACGACGCTTCGCGCGATCTCGGGACTTGTAAAATCGGCAAGCGGAACAATCGAGCTCGAAGGCAAGAATATTACCAACACGCCGTCGCATGAAATCGTCGCGCGCGGCATCGCGCAGGCTCCGGAAGGAAGAATGATTTTCGGCAACCTCACGGTGAAGGAAAATCTTGAGATGGGAGCCTATCTTCGCAAAGATAAGGCAGCGATCCAGCAGGATCTTGAGTTCGTGTTCTCAGTTTTTCCGCGCCTCAAAGAGCGGATCAAGCAGGCCGGAGCGACGCTCTCCGGCGGCGAGCAGCAAATGCTGGCCATCAGCAGGGCGCTTATGGCAAAGCCGCGCCTTCTCATGATGGACGAGCCCTCCCTCGGCATCGCCCCGATCCTCGTGAAAACGATCTTCGAAAAAATTGTTGAGATCAACAAAGAACTCGGCATGACGATCCTCCTTGTCGAGCAGAATGCGCATCTCGCCCTGAAGATTGCTCACTACGCGTATGTCATCGAAACCGGACAGCTTGTCATCCAGGGAAAAGCGTCCGAAGTTGCCGAAAACGCGGAAGTCCGCAAAGCATACCTCGGCGAAAGCTGACATGAAGTTCAAACTCTCCCTTACGCAATGGATATTTGTGGGAATGGGATGCGGTTTGATTCTTGGCTGGCTCGTCCCCGATGCCGCGACATCGCTGAAACCTCTCAGCACAATTTTCCTCCGGCTCATTAAATCGATCATTGCTCCCCTCATCTTTGCCACGCTGGTCGTCGGCATCGCCGGCCACGGCAACCTGAAGCAAGTCGGCAGGATGGGGTTCAAATCGATCATCTATTTCGAAATTGTCACAACGCTTGCCCTCGTCATCGGGCTTGTTGCCGTGAATATCATCAAGCCGGGCGTCGGCGTCCACCTCGCGGCCGATCCTCATGCCGCGGATTTTGCGGCCAAGAAACAGACAATCGCCGACGTCATCACCCATATTTTCCCGCAAAGTTTTTTCCAGGCTGCTGCCGACGGCGAGGTTCTTCAGGTCGTCGTGTTCACCCTGATCTTTAGTTTTGCGGTGGCGCTGATTCCTGCCGAGAAGCGGACAACGATGCTCCGGTTTTGCGATTCGCTTGCCGAGACCATGTTCAAGTTCACCGGGATCGTCATGCGGTACGCGCCGATCGGCGTCGGAGCTGCGATCGCCGTGACGGTCGGAAGCAAAGGGCTTTCTGTCCTCATCAATCTCGGGCTGCTCATTGTAACAATGTATGTGGCTCTTGCTTTCTTTGTCGTCATCGTTTTCGGAGCGGTGGTGCTGATATTCCGGCTCCCTGTGAAAGCATTTGTCAGCGCGATCAAGGAACCGGCTCTCATCGCCTTCTCAACAACCAGCTCTGAGGCGGCATTACCCAAAGCAATGGAGGTCATGGAGAGGCTCGGCGTTCCCCGGCGCATCGTGGCATTCGTCATTCCGACCGGGTACAGTTTCAATCTCGACGGTTCGACGATGTACCTCTCCCTCGCGGCGATCTTTGTTGCGCAGGCCGCGGGTGTGGAGCTTTCCGTCTCACAGCAGGTTCTCATGATGCTGACGCTCATGCTTACGAGCAAAGGCGTCGCCGGAGTCCCGCGGTCGTCGCTTGTCATCCTCGCAGGCACGCTCGCATCGTTCGGGCTTCCCATTGAGGGGGTCGCCGTCATTCTGGGCGTCGATGAGATTTTGGACATGGGTCGCACCACGGTCAATGTTGTCGGCAACTGCCTCGCGAGCGCTGTGATCGCGAAATGGGAAGGTGAATTTGTTTCTGCGGGTGAAGCTCAGCCGGTCTGATACTTTTTCTTGAGGCTTACGCTACCATGAATGTCGTTTATGCCATACTGCTCGGGATTGTCCAGGGGCTTACGGAGTTTCTTCCGGTAAGCAGCACCGCACATTTGACGCTGGCGGGGAAGATTCTTGGCGTCATCGACCCGGCACGGCCGGCAGATTGGACAGCTTTTATAGCGATTATGCAATTGGGGACCGTCGCTGCGGTGTGCATCTATTTTCTTCGCGACCTCACATCAATGCTCGTCTCCGTTCTGGGTGATTTCAGAAAAAGCGCGCCTGCGGAAACGAGCCGCTGGAGCGTCGAATCACGGCTCGCGGGGAAGATCGTCCTCGGGACCATTCCTGTCGTCCTTATCGGCCTGGCATTAAAATCAGTGATCGAGGGGACGTTCACCAAAGAGATCAGCACATTCGCGACAAGCCTTATCGTTTTTGCTCTTATGTTGCTTTGGGCGGAAAAAGCCGGCAAGCGCGTACGGACCGAGGAACAGACCACCTGGAAGGACGCGATCGCGATAGGCATAGCACAGGCGTGCGCTCTCGTCCCCGGAGCGTCCCGTTCGGGCACAACGATCACCGCAGGGCTCTTTCTTGGATTGACGCGGGAGACTGCTGCGCGGTTTTCCTTTCTTCTCAGTATTCCAGCTGTTGTCGCGAGCGGACTATTTGAAATGTGGCGTGCACGCCACGACCTTGGAAGTATCGGCCTCGTACCCCTGGCGATATCGACGATCGTCGCAGGCATTGTCGGATATGGGACGATCGCATTTCTCCTGCGTTACCTGAAGACGCACTCGACGTTTCTCTTCATTTGGTACAGGATACTTCTTGGAGGGATTTTGTGGGGACTGCTGCTGGCGAAACTCATATAGGTTCATGCCTCCGGGCTACCCCTTCCTTACACCTTCGTAAAATACTCCTTCGCCTTCTTCATCACCGATTGAATATATTCCGTCTTTCCTTTTGTGTAGGCGGCTCGGTCATGTTGAAAATCCTTCGATAGAGTACGTTTGAGCTGAGCGTAGTTCCCGGCTTCCGCGGGAAATGCACGCAGATAATCCCTGAAGAGCAGTCGTTCCCAGAGCTCCGAATCTCCCTCGACCATATGAATATGATGGGTGCGTTCGCCCCGGGGATTCCGTTTAATGAACCAGGCATACCAGGGGGGTTGATCATCAATCGTTGGCCGCCAAAAATACTCATACCCGGCGCTTCGCAATATTGGAACGACAACGTTCTTTGTTTCCTCAAGGCTGGAGACTTCGACGAGCATATCGACAACCGGCTTTGCGGAAAGCCCTGGTACTGAGGTACTCCCAAAATGCTCAATCCTGCGGATAAGCTTTTGGGGCAGAAGACCGCGGAGGTGTTCGGCCTCCTCCTGAAAAGCGTTCGGCCATTCAGGATCATAGGGAAGAAGGGAGATTTCTTCCCGGATTAACTCCTGCACTCTTTCTTCTTCGGACGTTGACACGATAATCTCTCTTCCCTTCCTGAATTCAGTGAGGTTAAATATAAAAGCGTTCGTGGGCCCAAAGCGCCTGAAACGTCGTATTCATTCCCTTGCACATAAATATCATCCGTCCGTTCTCGAAGGGCATACAGTATGTACAATCAGTCGTCCCGACAAGTTCCGCTTCCTTGTACCTGCTACGCAAGTCAGCGAGATTCTCCTGCAGGTCCCTGCTGCCCCCGACGATAATCGCAATATCTCCCGAGCGGGTTCCGGGCCCCCAGAGCCAGTAGTTGTTATGAGCGCAAAGAGCCGGCGGCAGGCCATATCGTTTTCCGAAAAAATCAATGGCGCCCGCCTCACCGTAGTTCCGTACGTACACGACACAGCGCGATTGTTCCTCCGGACTCAGCTCCCCGTACGCTCTCGCGACGATCGCAGTAAGATCCTCCCACCCGAACATATCGGCGTAGTGTTGAGGCAGTATGCCAAGAGCATTCCGTTCCTCGGCCTTCGGGGTCAGCCCAAGCGATTTTTGATATGCAATGAAACTCTCAACGGGAAGAACGGGAATTGTCAATGGCGCCGCAAGCACCGCCCCTGCGAGAACGAGACCCGCCGCGGCAGCCCTCACCCAATTCCATGCAACAGCACGTTCGATGAAGACTGCCCCTCCGGCAAAGAGGAGCGGATAGACCGGCGAGAGATAGTAGAGCTTGGCGCTCCCGATCGTCATCATGATGAGGATCACGAGGTAGGTCCAGCCAAGTACCCTAACGCTCTTGCCGTTTCGATCCAAGAAGAAAAAATAGATCCCGAGCAGCCAGACCGGAGCCGTGAAGTAATTATTGTACTTCACCTGTCCGATAAGAAATTCAGATACCGGGAGGTGCACATTCTTTTCCTGGCTGGCATTCCGCATGAACTCCAGCGACGGCAGCCCGTTCTGGATTTCCCAGACCACATGAGGCGAAAATATCAAGGCCGCCAGTGCCGCGCCGATCCAGAACCACCGTGATCGAAGATGTTTCCGATACGGACTTAGAAGCAGGCCGGCACCCAATCCAATGCACAAAAATCCAATCGAATACTTGTTCAGCAAGCCAAGGCCTGCGACGAGGCCAAAGAGGATCCACAGCCTCTCCCGGCCTGTGACTATAATTGTCACAGCAAGGGTGAAAGCCAGGGCCCAAAAAAGAACGTCGAACGCGTTCATCGAAAAATATCTTCCGTGCCCAAGGAGCACAGGTGAGGCAACAACGGCGAGAGCAGTCAGTGTTTGTGCGAACGTCCCCCCACCAAGGCGGCGGGCCGTGAGAGAGGATAGAACGACGACACACGCTCCCGCAGCGGCGGCCAGGAAACGGATGGCATGCAGCGAATCGCCCGCAATCCACCGGACGACGGTAAGCAGACCTATTGAAAACGGCGGCTGGTCAACATATCCCCACGCGAGATGATCGCTGCAAGCAATATAGTAGAGCTCATCTCGAAAGTAGCCGTAATTGTTGTGGAAGGCGGCGACAAAAATGAATTGCGCAACGGCGATCCCTGTAGGAAAGGCCAGGCCGGCAAATGATGACCGTTTCGGAGCGTCCTGTTCCACGTTGTGACTTTTTGAAGTGGGAAAATAATGGAGGGAATATAAACGATGCCCGGATGAGAGTCAACCACTCTTCGTGCCGCAAAACGATCGGGCCCGGGGCCCGCCGCAACGAACGCGAGGTGCTACCTGGAAGGCTAGCCCTTCAGCTCCTCGGCAACGAGGAGGACGGTCATCTTCCGGGTCAGGCGCAACACAGTAAGCTCAATGCGTTTTCCGACGACATCACTGGAGAGGAGCTTATGAAGATCATCGATGCTCTCGATGCGCTGTCCGTCGAAGCCGACAATGACGTCTCCGGTCAGGAGCCCTGATTTTTCCGCAGGCCCGCCGGGTTCCACTGCGCTCACCATCACTCCCCGTCGACCTTCAAGCTGGTGGACACGGCGGGCATTTGTCGCAATTTCCAAAACCTGGCCTGCGATGCCGATGTACGCTCGTGTGACCCGCCCGTCTTTCATGAGCTTGCCGGCGATGATCTTAGCGGTGTTGACGGGGATGGAAAAACAAATCCCCTGCGCCCAAGGGATCATTGCGGTATTAATGCCGATGACGTTGGCCTGGCTGTCAACCAGCGGGCCACCTGAGTTCCCGGGATTCAGCGCGGCATCGGTCTGGATAACATTATCAATCAGTCTTCCCCCCTCTGCCCGGAGCGATCTGCCCAGCGCGCTGATAACGCCCGCGTTGACCGTGGCCTGAAACCCGTATGGATTACCGATCGCAACGACAAGCTGGCCGATGCGGATCGATTTTGAATCACCCAGCGATGCCACCGGCAAATCCTGTGCATTGACGCGAATGACGGCGAGGTCGGTGTACCGATCATCGCCGATCAATTCGGCGGCAAATTCCCGGCCGTCCTGAAGCATGACTTTTGTGGAAAGAGCGCCGTGGACGACATGACTGTTGGTCAGGACAAATCCATCGGGCGTGAAGATTACGCCGGAACCGCTGCCGCGAACTTCCTCTGGCAATTGGCGCTGGCGCTGCCCCATGCGCTTCTGGCGAGCGTGCGACACATCGATCATCACGACAGAAGGGGCTACGCGATCGACGACGTTAATGACGGTCTGCGAATAAGAATCGAGCAGTGCAAGCTCGGCCGCTTCCTGTTGATCCTGTGCGGATTGTCCGTTCGCTTTGCGTACTACAGTTACCGGCATGGTTGTTCTATGCGTTATTCGTAAGAGTAATGACTGTTATTTCTGATCGCGCGCCGAGGCGGACCGGCGGTCCCCAGTATCCGGTGCCTTTGCTCACGTAGACCCATGTTCCGTTATGATCGTGGAGGCCTTTAATATACGGCTGTCCGAGGGTGGCGACGAGATTCCAGGGGAAAAACTGGCCCCCGTGCGTATGGCCGGAGATCATGAGATCATACCCCAACGACTCTGCCTGGTACAGCGATCTCGGCTGGTGTGCAAGAAGTATTCTCGGACGGTCTTGCGGCGCGTTGTGAATCGCGGCGCGGGGATCGGACTTATGGCTCGGCAGGAATTGTCCGCCGCTGTAATCGGTCACTCCGGCAAGAACGATGGAGGCTCCGTTGCGTTGAATCAGCCGGTGCTCGTTCAGGAGGACGTCATACCCGAGCCGGCGGGCTTCCTCCACCCACTGCTCGACGCCGGAATAATATTCGTGATTCCCTGTAATGAAAAATTTTCCATGCGGGGCCTCAAGCTCCGCGAACGGTTCAACGTCGCTCCGGAGATGCGGTACCGAACCGTCGGCAAGATCCCCGGTGAACGCAATGAGATCGGGTTTCAGCTGTTTCACCTCATTGACGACAACTTCAATCCAGTCTCTTCTCACCGTGAGGCCTGCATGAATGTCGGTGATTTGAACGATCCTGAAATCCGAAAACTCTTTGGGCAGCCTGGTGATCGGAACGGTGATCTCAACGATGCCCGGTTTCCTGCGCGCCTGGTAGATTCCGTAGCCGGTGAGGCTGGCTGCAACGCCCAGGACGCCCACATTCGTCACCTGGAGAAGAAAATTTCTTCTGGAAGGATCAAGCTGTACCGGAGGGTGCGATGTGAGTTTTTGGCCAAGCGCATAGAGATTCACCGCGCCGAGGGCGATAAGCCATACAACATCCCGGATCACCAGAAATGTGAACACAAACGATAAGAATCCAAGACTCGTGTAGGCGATCCAGGAAAGCGGATCCGTCAAATTCTCAAACCGGCGCATGAGAAAACTCGATGCTACCGGCAGTGCGAACAGGAGTATAAGGCCTGTCCAGGCAATCACTTTCCACATCATGCCGATTTTCGCCGGCACAATGAGCCGCAATCCAACGTACACACACCCGATGCACAGGATTGTGAAGACGATGGTAATCCACGATACGTTCATAGCTCTTTTGGTGCGGGTGCTGTGGGTGTTGTTATTGTTGTTCGTTACGGCCAATTGATCCTGCTCATCTCGTTCCTGGTGTCGGTTCGCTGCTTCCGGGACCGCATCGGTGCCGCCACTCCGATTTGAATTTTTCCCGCTCCTCCGGCGTCATTGCCGCCAGCTTCTCCTCGAACCGCTTTCTCCAGCGGTCGCGGCGCCAGCCGCTGCCATATCCCCCTCTTCCCCATCCGCGCAGCAGTATGTGGGAAAGAACCAGCAATCCCACTGCCTGCCAGAATGAAAGCTGCGGTCCCTTGAAGAGCTCGGGAATCAGAGCGTTCCACAATTGCAAAACGATGAATCCTATCAAGAGCGTTCCAATTGCA
>Ga0310813_10002195_pt1 | contig 11874 bp, 11 predicted proteins | sample YN3metagenome_FD_203086 | JGI IMG/M metagenome (GOLD analysis project Ga0310813, IMG submission 203086) | Soil microbial communities from experimental microcosm in Duke University, North Carolina, United States - YN3 | ecosystem: Engineered > Artificial ecosystem > Soil microcosm > Unclassified...
GTTGAGCGGGGTCGATCCGCTGCCCGAAATCGAACGCCGCGTCGCCGGACATTGGCAGCGCCTTGGCGACCTGCCGGTGGCGGATCTCGCCGGCTTTCTCGCGTTCGAGTGGCACTACGAACTGCACATCCTCGCGAAGCTTTGGATCCAGCGCAAGACCGGCACAATCGCTGACCCGGCGATGCGCGAGCATGGCGAAACCCGCATCCGGCCAGACGAGGAGTGGCATCGCGTGCAGATCGTTCAATGGTGGCGCACGCGGCTGGCCAGCACGACTGGCGCCGCGCGCGAAGCGCTGATCGACAGCGTGCTCGCGGCCGACGACGCGCTGCAACGTCGTCTCGATGGTTACCTGCACGACGAATATGCGCATACGGCGCACGTATTCGGCGCCGACATCGGCGCGTATCACGCGATTTACGACGACTGGCGGCGCGAGATGCTGGCTCGCCTGACCGGCCGCGATCCCGCTAAACTGTCGGCACTCGTGTCGCTTTCGACGCGAATGTCGACGGAGAACGCATGAACGATGCTTACAGGCCGGCGCGGTCGCAAGTGGAGGCGCGCGCGCAGGTCCCCGATCTGACCGCGCTGGTCGACGCGCTGCGTGCAAGCGCCGCGGCGCGCGATGCGGCAGGCGGCCACGCGGCGCAGGAAAAGCAGTGGATCGCCGAGACGGGCGTGCTGACGCTGACCGTGCCGCGCGAATTCGGTGGCACCGGCGCGAGCTGGTTCGACGCTTACCGTGCGGTGCGCACGGTGGCGGCGGTCGATGCCGCGCTCGGGCATCTGCTGGGCTTTCAGTTTCTGCAGGTCGCGAGTGTCGATCTGTGGGGTAGCGACGAGCAGCGCGCGCGCTATCTGCGCGCCACCGTCGACGAGCGCTGGTGGTGGGGCAACGCGATCAATCCGCTCGATCCGCGGCTGGTTGCCAGCGCAACCGGCGACGGCGGCTACCGTCTCGACGGCGTCAAAGGTTTCTGCTCGGGCACCCGCGGCTCGCAGATGATGACGCTGTCCGCGCAAGATCCGGCAAGCGGCAAGCCGGTGTTCGGCGTGGTGCCGACCGGGCGCGCCGGCATCACCGTCAACGACGACTGGGATCCGATCGGCCAGCGCCAGACCGATAGCGGCAGCGTGTCGTTCGAGGCGGTCGCGCTGGCGGCGCACGAAGTCATCCACCGGCCCGACGCGCCACGCGCGACGCTGCGCACGCTGGTCGCGCAGATGGTGCTGACCAACCTGTTCGTCGGTATCGCGCTCGGTGCGCTGGAGGAGGCGCGCCGGTTCTTTACGCAGAACGCGCGGCCGTGGGTCAACTCGGGTGTCGACCGGGCGGTCGACGATCCTTATATGATCCATCGCTTCGGCGAGATGCGGCTGAAGGCGATCGGCGCCGAAGCGATGGCCGACCGCGCCGCGCACGCACTCGACGAGGCCTGGCAGCGGGGCGGCGCGCTTGCCGCCGAACAGCGCGCACAGGTTGCGCTCGCAACTTCCGAGGCGAAGGTGTTCGCGCATCGCGCTTCGCTCGACGTCAGCGAGGCGCTGTTCGACGCGTGCGGCGCGCGCGCCACCGGCGCGCGGCTCGCGCTCGACCGCTTCTGGCGCAACGCGCGCGTGCATACGCTGCACGATCCGCTCGACTACCGGGTACGCGATATCGGGCGCTACGCCCTTTTAGGGACACTGCCGGAAGTTTCTTTGTACACTTGAGGGAGTCGGGGGCGTACGGGTTGGCTGTGCGGCTGCGGCATCAACTAGCTCGAGGGTCACCGGCCTTGCAGTTCAAACTTCCTACCACCGCCACCGCTCCGTTTTGCCCAGCCGAAGTGCAGGGGTCCGTCGCCGTCACGCCAGGCGCACCGTTCTGGAAAAAAATCCTGCAGTTCGCCGGCCCCGGCCTGCTCGTGTCGATCGGCTATATGGACCCGGGCAACTGGGCGACCGACATCGAGGCCGGTTCCCGCTACGGCTACAGCCTGTTGTTCGTGGTCGTGCTGTCGAGTATCGCGGCCATGGTATTGCAGTGCCTGAGCATGCGGCTCGGCATCGCGACCGGCAAGGACCTCGCGCAGCTGTCGCGCGACCGCTATTCGCCGGGTGTGGTGCGCGTGCAATGGCTGCTCGCCGAGCTGTCGATCATCGCGTGCGATCTGGCCGAAGTGCTCGGCGGCGCGCTTGCGTTCCACCTGCTGTTCAAGATGTCGCTGACCGCCGGCGTGCTGCTGACCGCGCTCGACACGCTGATCGTGCTCGGCCTGCAAGGCAAGAACTTTCGCGATCTCGAAGCGATCATGCTGGCGCTGATCGCCACTATTGGCATCGGCTACATCATCGAACTGGCGCTCGTCAAACCCGACTGGTCGGCGGTCGCGCACGGCCTCGTGCCGTCGCTTTCCGCGCTGAGCGACCGCGAGCCGCTGTATCTGGCGATCGGCATTCTCGGCGCGACCGTGATGCCGCACAACCTGTATCTGCATTCGTCGGTGGTACAGACGCGCGCGGTCAAGCGCAACGCGCAGGGCATCGGCTCGGCGATCGCGCTGTCGCGTATCGATACGATCGCGTCGCTGTTTCTCGCGCTGCTGATCAATGCGGCGATCCTGATTCTGGCCGGCGCCGCGTTCCATTCGACCGGCCACAACCAGGTGACCGAAATCGAAGACGCGTACCGGCTGCTCGCGCCGGTGGTCGGCACCGGGCTCGCGGCGGTGCTGTTCGCGATCACGCTGCTGGCGTCGGGGCAAAGCTCGACGTTCACCGGCACGGTGGCCGGGCAGGTGATCATGGAAGGCTTCCTGAACCTGAATATTCCGTGCTGGCAGCGCCGCCTGATCACGCGCGCGCTGGCGCTGATTCCGGCGTTGATCGGCATCCAGCTGCTTGGCAACGGGGCCGTCGGCAAGCTGCTGGTGGCAAGCCAGGTGGTGCTGAGCCTGCAGTTGCCGTTTGCGCTGTATCCGCTGATCCGCATGACCGGCGACCGCAAGCTGATGGGCGAATTCGCCAACAGGCTGTTCACGCGCATCGTGGCGTGGGCGCTGTTCGTCGTGATCAGCGCGGCGAATATCTGGCTGGTGGTGCAGACCGTGGCCGAGTTCGGCAGCCAATAAAAACGAAGCCCGGTTCGCGGCAATGCCGTGAACCGGGCTGCAAAATATGGACCGCTGGCGTGGCGCCGGAAGCCCGGCGCGCGGCAATCAGGCGGCGAGCGGCGCGGGTTCGGCTTCGAGTGCTTCTTCGAGTACCTCGGCAGCTTCGCCGATTTGCGGTTCGAGCTGCACCACGGCGACTTCCTGCTTCGCGGCGGCAGCCTTCTTGGTCTTGCCGGCGCGCGACGGCGGCTGGCACGCGCCGCATACGACGTTGTGCTGCAGGTCGTGCTTGTGCGCGACGAATTTGCCGCTGCAGCGGCAGCAGCGCGTCAGTTGCAGAATGTCCGCGTCGAAAAAGCGCACCAGTGTCCAGGCACGCGTCAGATCGAGCACTGCTTCGCTCTGCGTGTGACGGCAGTGTTCCAGATACAGCCGGTAGCCCTTGGTCAGTGCGTCGAGGTGCGAGCAGCGCGCCTCGTTCTTCAGAAACAGGTACGTGTTGTAGAACAGCGAAGCATGAATGTTCGCGAGCCACGTCATGTACCAGTCCGCCGAAAACGGCAGCATGCCCTTCGGCGGCGATACGCCCTTCACCTCGCGATAGAGGCGGATCATGCGGTCGCGCGACAGCGTCAGTTCGCTTTCCAGCACCTGCATGCGCGCGCCCAGTTCGATCAGCGCGATGGCGCGGAAAACTTCTTGCGCGTCTTCGGTCAGGCTTTTCTTCTGCATCGCAGTTCTCTCAGTTAGGCAAACTGCTCAGCGGGCTGGCCTGCAAGCAGAATCGCCGCGTGCGTGGACGCAACTTCGGCATGCTTGGCCGTCTGCGTCAACGCCGACAACATCGAGTGGTCGTTGAAGCGGAAAAAGCATAAAAGCTGGTCGGAAGAGGCCAGCTTCACGATCTGCGCGAGAGACAGACCGGAAAGCAAGTCGGCCAATTCCGACGACAGACCCAGCCGGAACATGCCGACTGGCTTGTCCTCACGCAACATGCGTTGCGCAAGCATGATGTACGACAGATTAATCTCGCGGATAGATTCCAGCGTCTCGCTGCTACGGTCCATTTTTTCGTTTCCCGAAGCCCCGATTGTTCCCGGCATTTGCTGCCTTATGGTCTTTTCCTCGTACGGAAGGTGGCTCCCCTTCCGGTACAGCGGCCGCTCTGAAACAACTGACGGCTCTTTGATACAAGGCGTTACATTTCGTAACAGCCTGGACCGAATTGTATGAATAGCCCTGGAGGAAAGCAATCCCTTTCTCAAAAAAATGTCGCATAAATTCCACGTCATTCAGGTAACTTTTTCACGGCGCCGTAATAGTCATTCTCAAAGCGCGAAGAGGTCTTCGTCGACAGCCCAAGATCATTGCTGCATAAGGCTTCGGGAAAAGATGCCGAATGCCGCGAATGACGCTTCGAATTAGTTGCGTCGGCAATTTTCTTTAAGAAAGCGAAAAGAAAGCATGCTCAATTTGCGGTAAAAACTGCGGGCAATCCCGGAGGCTTGAGGTTGGGTGAATCTGTAACTGTTATGCGCTTTGGCTGTTACAAACGGCGCGTGTTTGTAACGTGTAACAGCGCAATGGTGCCGGATGCCCCGAGGGATGCTGCGAACGGCGGCCGCAGAGGGCGTTACCCATGCGCTATTGGCATCTTTTTCTGTAGCGCAAACGCCGGATTGTCCAGTTAGCGTGTGTGGCCGGAGGGCTGCTGCGCGAATTCGCGCAGCGCGTCGGCAGTCTGCGCGTCCGCTGGGAAGAACGCCTCGATGGCGAGTTCCGACAACGTGATGTCGACCGGCGTGCCGAACACGGTGGTGGTGCTGTAGAAGGACAGCACGCCGAGCTTCGTGTTGAGCCGCAACGGCACCGCAATCTGGTTGAGGTCCGCGCCTTCGTCTGGCGCGGCGTGCCCGGCGCCGCAAGGCGGCGGATAGGCCGTAAGTTCGTCGTGCAGCGCCGCCAGCACCGGATCGCCGCACACTTCTATTTGCCGCTGCAGACGTGCGAGCAGATGCGCGCGCCAGCTGTGCCAGTTGACGATCGACGGCGCGATGCCGTCCGGATGCAGGCTGAGCCGCAATGCGTTGACCGGTGCCGCCAGCAGCGCGGGCTGTGCGTCGGCGATCAATGGGGCCAGCGCCCGATTCGCCGCGACGATGGTCCAGTGCCGGTCGATCGCCAGTGCCGGATACGGTTCGTGCCCCTTCAACACCATGTCCACCGCATCGCGCGCTGCACTCAACTGCGGGTCGGCCAGCGGCCGCTCGCGAAACAGCGGCGCGTAGCCGGCCGCGATCAGCAGCGCGTTACGCGCACGCAGCGGCACTTCGAGGCGCTCGGCCAGATGCATCAGCATTTCGCGGCTCGGCAGCGCGCGGCCCGATTCGACGAAGCTCAGATGCCGGGTCGATATGTCGGCCTCGGAAGCGAGCAGCAACTGGCTCATCCGGCGGCGCTGGCGCCATTCGCGCAACAGGTCGCCGACCGTGCGGCTCGATGCGGCAGCGCCCGTCGGCGCCACCGCGGATACGTGATCAGGGATCGAGAGCGTATTCATGTTGCCGATGATAGCCAAAGCGCGGGCGGATTCCATTACCTCGCAGGTAATGCTGTGCAATACGGGCCGTGCATGTATGGATCCGGTTCCGCGGCATGGTTCGTTCTGGAATATGCGGGCTGGTCCGCGTGTTCTATGTGCATCGGCTAAATCGGTGCGCCGTTATTCGGACTGCGAGCCGCTTGCACCCGCAACGCGCCCGCACACGACACGCACCTGCCCGACAGCCGACGACGAACCGCCGCGAAGCCAACGTGTGATCACCGGCTGCGGCTTCGTCGACATGCGTGACTGAAGCGCTGGAAGACAGCGGCTGCAACGATTGCATTACCTCGCACGTAATCGACAGCCCGCCGCTCATCGCCGAACCTTCATTCCGGGCACACCGCAAAGCATCGCTTCGCGAGCCTTGCCCGAACGAGTTCAACCCAATCGAGGAGTTCGCGATGAATGCACATACCGCTTTGATCGATCGTTATTTCGATGCATGGAATGAAACCGACGCGCCGCGCCGCCAGCAACTGATCGCCGCGACGTGGGCAAGCGATGCCGCGTACGCCGATCCGCTGTTGTCCGGTGCCGGCCACGACGGTATCGACGCAATGATTCGCGCGGTGCACGAGCGCTTTCCGCGGCACAGTTTCCGGCGCACGACGGAGGTCGATGGCTTCGCGAACCGCTTGCGCTTTTCGTGGGAACTGACGACACCGGATGGCATTTCGATCGTCAAGGGTTCCGATTTCGGTGTGGTCGACGCCAACGGGCGCCTGCAAAGCGTGACCGGTTTTCTCGACGCCGCACCGCACGCAGCGTAATGCACTCCACAACAACCGATAAGGAGAATGAAGATGTTGCATGAGTCCGACACCTCACCCGCTGACGCCAGATTGGCGCGTGCGCTGGGTGCGATCGACACGCTGGGCGCAGCGGTCGCCGGCTTCGCGCTGCTTGCCGGTGCGCGTGTGTTTATGTTTATTGCACTGTTGGCATGGCGCGAGCCGGTGTTGGGCGGTGCCGGACTCGTGCTGCTTGCAGTGGTCGGGTGGTTCAGATGGTTTTGCACGCACGTGATGGCCGATAAGGCCGGCATGTTGCGACGCTCGAGGTAGCCGAGCGCTTCACGCCGTCTCGCTGCTGCCCAAAAATTCGCTCGCGCATCGGAAGCAATATCCGCTGGTCGAAAACTGTTCGGTCTGTTTTCTTCCTTATTCTTCTCCCTTCTGTTCAATTCGCGCTCCCAAATTTGGTGCGCAGTGACGTCGTGACGCGTCAGCGCGAACAGACAATCCGACATATCTGCGTGGCTCGCCGACATCATCGCGATCAAAGCGACGCTCGCCGATTATTTTCGTTGCTGCCGAAGCGGCCTCCGTGAGCATTTCACGGCAAATGGAAATTGAAATTTCGCTTGTACGAAATTTTTTTAGCGTTCTAAATTCGCCCCATCGAAACGCCTACCTGATACCTGTGAGCATCTCACAGCGCGGGCGGCGAAGAGCGTAACGAAGGCCCGCCAATTCAGCTATTCATGCGGCGAATATCCTTATCAGCGCTCTTGTCGATTCAATATTCTTAGCAATCCGATATTTAATCACGATGAGAGTGGATTCGAGAATGACCAAAGCCTATTTGAGCGGTTCAGCGGTGATCGTCGCATTTGCAGTGCTCGCGGCCAGGCCCGCGTGTGCGGAAGTGACGCTGTACGGGATTCTGGACACCTTTGTCGGGTACGCGAATGCGGGCGGCAAAGGTGCGCAGACCAGCGAGCAAAGCGGTGGGCTCTACGCGAGCCGCTTTGGATTTCGGGGAAGCGAGGCGCTCGGCGGCGGTCTGCGCGCGACCTTCGACCTCGAAAACGGCATTCTGACCAACAACGGCGCCGCAACCGATTCGACGCTCGCGTTTAGCCGCAACGCGTGGGTGGGTCTCGCGAGCAACTATGGCGAGGTTCGCTTCGGACGACAGAATTCCGTGCTGCTGATCATGCACAGCAAGTTCGACGCGTTCAACGGCGGTACGTACGGCTCGTTTCTGCACAACGCGTCGACGTTCTCGTTCCGCTACGACAACATGATCACGTACTGGTCGCCGAACCTCGCGGGCTTCACGTTCTCGGCCGGTGTCAGTCTCGGCGGGCAGACGTCGCCGCACGACGCGCTGAACGTGTACGTGGGCTCGGCGGAATACCAGCGCGGTCCGCTGTATCTCGGTGTGAGCCATGCGGAGCAGAACGGTGCGAACGGCCAGAACAATACGAAGACGACCTTTGCCGGCGGCAGCTACCAGTTCGGCAACCTGACCGGCTACTTCGGTTTCTACCGCGGCAACAACCTGGGTTCGAATCTGAACACCAACGTACAGGGGAAATATCACAGCGTGTACCAGCTGTCCGCGGGCTATATGGTCACGCCCGCGCTGCGTCTCGCTGCAGGTATCGGCTACGCGCAGGACAGCACCGCGCAGCACAACAACGCCGGCGAACTGAGCGTTGGCGCGTTCTACAACCTCAGCAAACGCACGCTGATTTACAGCTCGTTCGCGCGGCTCGTGAACCGTCATGGCGCGACGTATGCGCTGATGGGCAACGGCCCGACGACGCCCAACACGCCTGCGCCGGGACAAGGTGTGACGGGCGCCCAGTTAGGCATTGTGCAGTTTTTCTGACGGCAAAACCCGCGATAACAGAGGCATCGATGCTGCAGCGTATGCATGAATTTTCTTATGCCTGAACAGCCCAGAATCCTCAAATTTTTTCGCGTGCAATTTTTTTATGGCTGTTCTAAGTTAACTCAACGCCTGCTTAGGTTGTGTCCGTGAGCAGCTCACCAACAGAAGGAGAGGTGTTGTGAAAGACTCAGCAGTCGCTCCGCCGGTGCAGTTGATCGATTGTTCCAACGAAGCCAAGCTGCTCAGCGAGCGGGCGTGCGCGACGATCCGGCAGGACATCCTGTCATGTGTGATCGAGCCCGCATCGACGCTGACTGAAGCGGCGTTGATGACGCGCTACGGCATCGGCAAGGCAACCTGCCGCGTTGCGCTGCAGCGCCTCGCACAAGAAGGTTTTCTGCGCGCGGTGCCGCGGCAAGGCTACGTGGTGCGGCCGATCACGTTGAAAGACGTCGAGGAAGTGTTCGCGCTGCGTCTGCAACTCGAGCCGCTGTCCGCGCGGCTGGCGGCAGGCAAGGCGGATATCGAACTGCTCAGGCGTCTCGAGCGTGCCTGTCGCGACGATGACGTGTCGCTCGGCATCAGCAGCCGCATCGGCATCTTTATGGATGCAAACGCGGCCTTTCATATGGCGATCGCTGAAAGCTCCGGTAATAGCCGCCTCGTCAAGATGCTCGGTGGGTTGCTGAATGAAATGGAGCGGCTGGTCGCGCTGGGCTTCGGCGTGCAGAAGACCAAGCCTGAGATCCGTCACGACCACACGAAAATGATCGAAGCACTCGAAAGCGGCAACGGACGCCGTGCGGAGCAGATCGCTTACCGGCACGTCGCGACCTTTCGCGACATGACCATGGAGAAGGTGATGGCGAGTCTCAGGGATACCCACGCTGGCGCGCCGATCGTGCCGCTGCGGGGGGCACGATGAATGCGCTGCCGATGCGGGCGGTACCGATGACGCCGGCGGCGCGTCACGCAGTCGAGCTTGCGCATGTGTCGAAGCACTACGGCAAGCTGGCGGTGCTCGAAGACATTTCGCTTGCGGCACCGGTCGGATCGGTGCTGGCGATCGTCGGTGCGTCGGGTTGCGGCAAGAGCACGCTGCTCAATATCGTCGCGGGCCTCGTCAAGGCCGACAGCGGCAGCGTGCAGATCGACGGCGTGGCCGACGGTCCGGATCAGGACACGCGCGTGATCAGCTACATGTTCCAGGAAGACCGGCTGCTGCCGTGGCGAACCATCATCGCGAATACCGAGTTTGGCCTCGAGGCCGGCACGCTGAACGCGCAGGCGCGTCGCGAGCGTGCGCTCGAAGCGTTGAAGATGACCGGTCTCGAAGGCTTTGAAAATGCCTATCCGCACGAACTGTCCGGCGGCATGCGCAGCCGGGTCGCGCTGGCGCGCAGCCTGGTCGTGAAGCCGTACATCCTGCTGATGGACGAACCGTTTTCGAAGCTCGATCCGCAGATGCGCTCGCAAATGCATCAGGAAGTGCTGCGCATTCGCGAGCAGCTGAAGATGACCGTCGTGTTCGTCACACACGACGTCGAGGAGGCCATCGTGCTCGCCGATCGCGTCGTCGTGTTGCGCCCGCGCCCGGGGCGCGTGCGCGACGTGCTGCCGATCGACCTCGCGCGGCCGCGCGACCCGCTGGCGGCCGACGTCGCCGAAACCGTGCGCCGCGTGCGCGCTCTAATCTGAGGATCGTGCGATGTCGTCTCTTCCCGCAGAGCGTTCCGCTGTGCCGCGTAAGGCCACGCGGATGACCGGTCTCGTCCGGGTCGCGTGCCAGCGCCTGTCGCTCGTGGTGGTTTTCCTGCTGTTGTGGTGGCTTGCCGCACAGCGTGTGCCGGCCTTCATTCTGCCAGGCGTCGGCAAGACCCTCGACGCGCTGCGCGAGCTGATCGCGTCCGGTACCTTCGGTGAGGACCTCGGCATCACGTTGTACCGCGTGGTAGCGGGCTTTCTGCTGGCCGCGCTGGTCGGCACGCCGCTTGGCATTCTGCTCGGCTCGAACCGCACGCTCGGCCATTACTTCGAGCCGGTGCTGTCGGTGCTCAATACGGTCTCCGCCGCGATCTGGGCGATCTTCGCGCTGATCTGGTTCGGCATCTCCAACGGCACGACGATCTTCGTGGTGTTCATGGAGGCGATGCCGCTGATTCTGACCAATGTCTGGCAGGGCGCGCAAAGCGTGAATGCCGAATACGTCGAACTGGCGCGCAGCTTCCAGATGTCGCGTGCAAAGGTGATGACGAAGATTTATCTGCCGACCGTGCTGCCGTACTTTTTCTCCGGCGCACGGCTCGCATTCGGCTTCGGCTGGCGAGTATCGCTCGTGGCCGAGACGATCGGTTCGTCCAATGGCGTCGGCTACCGGCTGCGCCAGGCGGCCGATCTCGTGCAGACCGACCAGGTATTCGCATGGACACTGACATTGGTCTTTCTGATGGTGCTGCTCGAGTACGGCATTCTGAAGCCGCTCGAAAACCATCTGTTCCGCTGGAAAAAGCGCGTGAGCTGACCTGACAGGACGTTCGCGGTGCGCCAGTCAATGCAACCGAATCTTTTCATAGATTCTACATATAGGAATCCGTAATGGACGGTACGATGAAGGCCTTGATACTCGATGAGCATGGCGATGTCGACAAGCTGAGAGTCGGCGAAAAGCCGATTCCGAAGGTTATTCCCGGACACGTGGTGATTCGCGTGCGCGCGTCGTCGTTCAACTATCACGATGTATTCACGGTGCGCGGCATGCCGGGTATCAAGGTGCCGTTGCCGGTGGTCATCGGGCTCGACATGGCGGGCGAGATTGCCGAAGTAGGCGACAACGTCGAGAACTGGAAGGTCGGCGCGCGCGTGCTGGTCAACCCGCTCAACAAGAAGAAGGGCTTGATGGGCGAGATGCTCGACGGCGGCATGGCGCAGTACTGCCTCGTCGCAGCGGACCAGCTGATCGCGATGCCGGACGACGTGAGCTTCGAAGAAGCCGCCTCGCTGCCGGTTGCCTATGGCACCGCACACCGGATGATCGTCACGCACAACACGATCAAGGCCGGCGACCGCGTCGTGATTCTCGGCGCGAGCGGCGGCGTGGGCACCGGTTGCGTGGTGCTCGCGAAGATGCTCGGCGCGGAAGTGGTTGCGGCAGCCGGCAGCGCAGACAAGGCGGAACGGCTGAAGGCGCTCGGCGCCGACCACGTGATCAACTACAAGGAAGTCGACTTTTCGAAGTGGGTGATCGAGAAGTACGGCAAACCGCAGCGTCGCAGCTATGAAGGCGGTGCCGACGTCGTGATCAACTTCACTGGGGGCGATACGTGGGTGCCATCGCTGAAGTGCATCAAGCGCGGCGGCAGCCTGCTGGTGTGCGGCGCGACTGCCGGCCACGATCCGAAAGAAGACCTGCGCTACATCTGGAGTTTCGAAATCCGCGTGATGGGTTCGAACAGTTTCTATGACGACAATCTGTCGGCATTGATGGAGCTGATTCGCATGAAAAAGATCTCCGTGCAGATCGACAAGGTGCTGCCGCTCGAACAGGCGGCA
>Ga0310813_10002200_pt1 | contig 11864 bp, 7 predicted proteins | sample YN3metagenome_FD_203086 | JGI IMG/M metagenome (GOLD analysis project Ga0310813, IMG submission 203086) | Soil microbial communities from experimental microcosm in Duke University, North Carolina, United States - YN3 | ecosystem: Engineered > Artificial ecosystem > Soil microcosm > Unclassified ...
TCGGCGACAGCTGCAGGGACGCCAAACGAGAACGCACCGCTCGCGTCCAGTCCGGCCGGCCGTGTATATCTGTCATGGACAGATAGTAGGTGGACAGTGATCGGCAGTCAATTCCGGGACGGCCGTGTTTCGTCGCGCGACTCGTTCAGGCGAGCGCCCCGAGGCTCGGCTGAAAGCCTCGCCCTACCTGGCTGACGGCGTCAGGCTTTTTGCGCTGACGCTGATGGCTGCCAGCTGACGGCTACGCGCCCGTACTGGTGGCTGATGGCTGATGGCTTCAGACTTTTCGCGCTGAGGCTGATGGCTGCCGGCTGACGGCTACCGCGCCCTTACTGGTGGCTGATGGCTTCACGTCTCTTCACGGCCTGTACGCGATGCAGTCGATTTCCACGCGCAGCCCGTCACCCGGCAGCCCCGCCACCTGCACCGTCGTGCGCGCGGGTCGATGCGCGCCGAACAGGCGGCCGTAGACCGAATTCATCCGGACGAATTCGCGCATGTCGATGAGGAACACGCCGCAGCGCAGCACGTACTGCAGGCCCGATCCAGCCGCCTCGAGAATCGTCTGCACGTTCTTGAGGCACTGCTCGGTCTGCTGCTCGATGTCGGCGCCGGCGAGCCGCCCGGTTTTCGGATCGGTAGCGCCCTGGCCCGACACGAAGATCAGCCGATCGAACGCCATGCCCGGCGAGTAGGGTCCGACCGGCCGCGGCAGACGATCGCTCAGAACCGGCGAGTGCGCAGGCGCATCCATAGTGTCGCTAACCTTTTCCGACCGGTCGATCGGGATCGCTCGACCACTCGCTCCACGAACCGGGATAGAGCCGCGCGCCCGTGATCCCGGCATGCTCGAGCGCGAGCAGGTTGTGGCACGCGGTCACGCCCGATCCGCAGTAGCAGACGATGCGGTCGGGCGGCACGTTGCCGACGGCGGGACCCAGATGCGCGCGGAGATCTTCGGGCGTCCGGAACGATCCGTCGTCGCCGATATTGGTCTGATAGAAATGATTCGCGGCGCCGGGAATGTGGCCGGCCACGCGATCGATCGTCTCGCTCTCGCCGCGATAGCGTTCGGGGGCGCGCGCGTCGACCAGCCGGTACGACGGATCGCAGCACAGCGATGTGACGGCGTCGACGTCGACGATCATCTCCGGCCGCAGCGACGGCGTGAAGGTCTGCGGCGTTGCGGTCTCCACGCCGCTGCGCGTCTCGCGTCCTTCGGCGACCCAGCGCGCGAATCCGCCGTCGACCACCGCGACGGCATCGTGTCCGAGCCAGCGCAGCATCCACCACAACCGGCTCGCGTACATCCCATAGTCCTGGTCGTAGGCGACCACTTGCACGTTGTTGCCGATGCCGAGCCGCGCCGCGGTGCGCGCAAACGCCGCGACATCGGGCAGCGGATGGCGTCCGTTCGTCCCGCTCTTGGGACCCGACAGGTCGCGATCGAGATGCGCGTAGACCGCGCCGGGGATGTGCGCCGTTGCGTACTCGGTTTCGCCCCACTCCGGGTCGGCCAACTGAAAGCGGCAATCGACGAGCGCGATACCCTCGTCGCCAAGGTGTAAACCGAGCGCGGAGCAGGAGATGAGGGTCCTGAACGCCACGGCGGTACGATACCATTGTTGGGCTGTTGCACCCGCCAACCAACGTTCCCGCCCGGTCGTCTAACGACCCAAGTGCGCCGACGTTGATCACGCATCCCTCGCGCTTGGCTCGTTGGCTGCGGAGCGTTGGCGCGCGGGGCGTGGCTGGCCCGTTCTGCGGCCGCTCGACGGGATTCGCGTCCGCGTTCCGAATCGCATAGCGGACTGAGCGAGTCGATGCTGCCATGTCTCGTCTTCGCCGCGTCGCTGGCCGCGTTGACGGCGCGCGTCGACGCCGTCGCCGTGGCCGACACGCCCACCGCCCTGCGCGTCAACGGTGAGTTGAGCGACGAAGCCTGGCAGCGGGCGCCGGCCGTCGAGGGCTTTCTGCAGCGCGAGCCCGAAGAAGGCGGCAAGCCGAGCGAGCGCACCGAATTCCGAATTCTCTACGACGCGACGACGCTGTTCGTGAGGGTCCACGCCTTCGACACCGACCCCACGCGGGTGGTCGGCTACCTCACACGCCGCGATCAAGATTCGCCGTCCGATTGGATCCGCGTCCTCATCGACTCCTATCACGATCGGCGCACCGCCTATGAGTTTGCGGTGAATCCCGTCGGTGTGAAGGCGGACCGCTATTGGTACAACGACAACTCGAAGGACGACAGCTGGGACGCGGTGTGGGACGTGAAAGTCACGAAGGACGAAACGGGCTGGACCGCCGATTTCCGGATTCCGTTTTCGCAGCTGCGCTTCACCCCGTCGTCGTCGAACACGTTCGGCTTCGCGGTGTCGCGGCAGATCGCGCGCCGCAATGAAACCGCGACGTGGCCGCTGCTCGCGCGCAGCGCGAACGGCTATGTCTCCTCGTTCGGCGACCTCGGCGGCTTGTCGATGAGCGCGTCGCCGAAGCGGCTGGAACTGCTGCCGTACACGGTCGCCAATCTCACGACCCAGCCGACCGACGGCAATCCGCTGCTCAAAGCGAAGGCGCCGGGCGAGTCGGTCGGGCTGGATCTCAAGTACGCACTCACGCCCGGGCTCACGCTCACCTCGACGATCAATCCGGACTTCGGACAGGTCGAAGCGGATCCGGCGGTCGTCAACCTCTCCGCCTTCGAGACGTTCTTCTCGGAGCGCCGGCCGTTCTTCGTCGAAGGATCGGGCAACTTCCAGTTCGGGCTCGATTGCCCCGACTGCAACGGCCTCTTCTACTCGCGGCGCGTCGGCCGCTCCCCGCACGGCACCGACAACCTGCCGAGCGGCGACGACGTGTACACCGACGTGCCGGCGCAGACGACGATTCTGGGCGCGGCGAAGCTGACCGGGCGCATCGGCAAGTTCTCGATCGGCGTGATGCAGGCCGTGCAGCAGGAAGAACTCGCGACGGTCCAGGCGGGCGGCTTCCGGTCGACGCAACCGGTCGAGCCGCTCACGAGCTACTCGGTGGGACGCATCCGCCGCGAGTTCGCGAACCGGTCGTCGATTGGCGGCATGGTTACGGCGACGAACCGTCAAGTCGGCGCACTCGCGACGCTGCTGCCCGCGAGCGCCTACGCGGGCGGCATCGATTGGGACTGGCGAATCAAGTCGTTCTACAGCCTGACCGGGAACCTGGTCGGATCGAGCGTCCGCGGCGACACCGCTGCCATCGACGTCCTGCAGGAAAACAGCCGCCATTATTTCCAGCGGCCCGACGCCGGGTCGTTCGACCTCGACGCGACACGGACGTCGCTCAATGGCATGGCGGCGCGCATCGCCATCAGCAAGATCGGCGGTCAGCGCGTGCGGTTCAATTCGAACCTGTCGACGAAGTCGCCCGGTTTCGACGTGAACGACGTCGGGTTCTTCCGGCGCGCCGATTTGACCAGCACCGGCAACTGGCTGCAGGTGCGCAGCGACACGCCGAACCGCTGGTTCCGCAATCGCAACATCAATTTCAACTATTTCTCGTCGTGGAACTACGACGGCGATCGCCAGGGGCTCGGCTGGAACGTCAACGCCAACGCGATGTTCATCAACAACTGGGAAGTCGGCGGCGGATACGGTGCCGACGAAGCCTCGTTCGACGATCGCCTCACGCGCGGCGGCCCGATTGGCCGGACCAATCGCTCATCGGTCGGCTGGGCGTGGATCAATTCAGACAGCCGCCGCCGCATCGTGCTCAACATGTTCAGCGGCGCCGGCGGCGACCGGCTCGGATCCGGATGGCTCGACCTCAACCCCGACCTCACGTTCCGGCCGATGACGGCGCTCACCTTCACCACCGGTCTGCGCTTCAACCACACCGAACGCGACTCGCAGTGGGTCGCGAACGTGACGACGGATGCGATCGACCGCTACGTGTTCGCGCACCTCTCGCAGTCGACCGTGTCGCTCACCGGCCGGCTGAATTACACGATGAGCCCGACGCTGTCGCTGCAGCTCTACGCCGAGCCGTTCGTATCGGGCGGCGATTACGATCGCTACAAGGAGATGGTCGACGGCCGCAATCCGGTGTACGCGCAGCGCTTCGCGCCGGTCGTCAACCCGCTCGACCTCGCCGACGATCCGAACTTCAACGTGAAGTCGTTCCGCACGACCAACGTGCTGCGGTGGGAATACAAGCCGGGCTCGGCGCTGTTCGTCGTCTGGCAGCAGGCGCGCGAGAACGACGACGTGCCGGGCGGATTCCTGCTGCGGCGCGACCTGCACGACATCTTCCACGTCCAGCCGCGCAACGTCTTCCTCGTCAAGTTTTCGTACTGGTTCAACTACTGATACGCGCGAGGTTCATTCGGCGCGCAACGCCCGCGCGGGATCGATCGATGCGGCGCGCCGAGCCGGCAGCACCGCGGCGACGACTGCGCTGACGACCAGGACGAGTGCCGCTTCCGCGAAGACGACCGGATCCCGCGGTTGAACGCCGTAGAGCAGGCTGGCGAGCGCTGCGGTCGCCACGGCCGCGGCCGGCAGGCCGACGAGCAGGCCGAGGCCGGTCTGCGCGAGCGCGCCGCGCACGATGTCCATGAGCACGCGCGTCCGGTCGGCGCCGAGCGCCATCCGGACACCGATCTCCCGGGTCCGGCGCGCGACGCCGTATGCGGTCACGCCGTAGAGACCCAGCGCCGCGACCACGAGCGCGAGCACGCCGTAGGCGGCGGTGAGCCGCGCCATCAGGCGATTCACCTGGAAGTTCTGGCTGATCTGCGTGGTCATCGGCAGCACGCGCACAATCGCCAGGTCGGGATCGATCTCGGCGAGCGCCTGACGGAGCTGCTGTTCGACGCCGCCGCTCGACGACGTCGCCAGCTGCAGCTCGATCACCGACATCACGGTGGAGCGCCGCTGCATGTTGCGGGAGGATTCCTCCTCGTACGGCGCCACCTGCACCGCGGGGAAGAAGATCATCGGCCTGGTCGGCTGCTGCGCGGCGGTGTATTTCACGTCCTCGCTGACACCGACGATCTCGTAGTCGCCGGCATGCGACGCATCGCCGATGCCGAGCCGCTGTCCGATCGGATCGCTGGTCGCGAAGTAGCGGCGGACGAATGCTTCGTTGACGACCGCGACGTGCGGCGCGGCCTGACGATCCCGCTCGTCGATCGGGCGGCCGCGCCGCACGCGCGTGCCCAGCGTGTCGAAATAGCCGGGGCCGATGCGATTCCACGACGAGCCGTCGCGGCGCGGGTCGGACGGCCGCCCCGCAATGCTGATGCCCGACGACCAGTTGTTCCCCTCCATCGGGCTGTAGAGCGAGTAGCTCGCGTTCTGCACGCCCGGAATTCGCCGCAGCCGTTCGCGCATCCGGTCGTAGTAGCCGGCGAGGCGGTCGAGGTCGTCGACCGGCGCTGCCGGACGGATGCGCGCGATGAGGCGATTGTCGGCGGTGAAGCCGAGCGGCTGCTGCTCCAACCGGTTCAGGCTTTCGGTGAGCAGTCCGGCGCCGGCGAGGAGCACGACGGAGAGTGCGACCTGCGCGACGACGAGCGAGCGGCGCGGGACGAACGAGCGCTGTTCGCTGGAGCGGCCGACGCCGCGCAGCGCGTCGATTGGATGCGCGCGCGCCGTGGCCCACGCCGGCATGGCCGAGAAGAGAATGCCGGTCGCCATCGCGATGCCGACGGCAAAGAGAATGACCGCAGCGCTCGGCGTGAGATCGAGCGGCAGGAATTCGGCCTGCGCGAACGTCAGCGCCACCGCCGCGCGCGTCGCCAGCGCCGCCACCCCCATGCCCAGTGCCGCGCCGAGGCCGGCGAGCAGCAGCCCCTCGCACAGCGACTGGCGGACCAGGCGGCCGACCGACGCGCCGAGCGCGGTCTGAATCGCCACCTGTCCCGGATCGGTGCGCGCCAGCAGCAGGTTGGCGAGATTCGCTGCCGCGATCAGCAGCACCAGCGCGGAAGTGGCGAACAGCAGCGTCAGCGGACGTGCATACGTATAGCGCAGCGACGTGATGCCCGCGGCCGCCGGCGCGACGACGACGTGCGATTGGGGAATGCGTTTGCGCGAATCGTCGGTCAGGAACGTCTGGGCGGAAAGGAAGCGCTGAATTTCTGTGGTTGCGCGCGACGCCACCGCTTCAGCGGTCGCCCCGTCGGCCAGGCGGCCGATCGCGTACAGCCAGTCCGTGTCCGCGCGCTCGAGGAGTGATGCCGATCCGCGCAGGTACGGCTCCTGTCCAAGCGGTAGCCAGACCGCCGCAGGGTCGGGACGAATCGTGTCGCCGAAGAAATCGTCGGCGGCGACGCCGACGAGCGTCATCGGCTTGCCCGCGATCAGAAACGATCCGCCGACCACCGCCGGATCGCCGCCGAACCGTTTCGTCCACGCTGTATGGCTGACGACGAACACCGGCTCGGCGCCGGCCTGATCGTCGTTGGCTTCGAGCAGCCGTCCGACCGACGGCCGCACCCCGAACATCGTGAAGTAATTCGCCGACACGTACTCGGAGGGCAGCGAGTCGGTGACGACTGTGCCGACCCGGCGGACGCCGATCGGCGTGACGTTGGCCTGGAACGCCGCGAGCGTGGAGAGTTGCGGCAGATTGGCACGGAGATGGTTGTACGCCATGTATGAGAACAGCGAGTACGTGCTCTGCAATCCGCTGTTCACGCAGCAATTGTCGTCGTCGCCCAGGCGGACCAGCTCGCCCGGTTTCGACACCGGCAGCGTCTGCATCATCGTCGCGTGGACGAGGGTGAAGATGGCGATGTTGGCGCCCAGGCCGAGCGCCAGCGTCAGCACGGCCACGGCCGTGAAGCCGGGCCGTTGGAGGAGCCGTCGCGCGGCGATGCGCAGGTCGGAGAGGAGGGAATCGGTGGCCATCGGTTCCTTTGACGGCCGCCAATGGCGGAGCGTTGCCCCGCGATTCAGGGCGACGACGACGCGAGGTCACGAAGCGAATCGCGGTTAGCTCTCCGTGTCGTCGCGGCGATCCGAGCGGCGGCCGAAAACTCCTACTGTGGCTGTTTGTAGACCACTCCGTTCTTCATCACGAACCGCACCCGTTTGAGCGCGGCGATGTCCTTGGTCGGGTCGCCGTCGAACGCCGCCAGATCGGCGAAGAGGCCAGCCTTCACCTGTCCGATTTGCGCTTCCATCCGCAGCACCTTCGCGGCAATTGACGTCGCGCTCTTGAGGGCGGCGGTCGGCGTCATGCCGAGGGCCACCATCGCGTCGAGTTCGCGGGCATTGTCGCCGTGCGGGAAGGTGCCGACGTCGCTGCCGCTGATGATGGCGACGCCCGCGTCGATCGCTTGCTTGAGCGCGGTTCTCTTCCGCTGCACGGCGGGAGTATCGAGCCCGCCGGCCGGCGGCCACGGTCCGGCACCCGCCGTCACCGTCGGACACCAGGCAACCTGGTGTTCCGCCATCAGCTTGAATACTTCGGGCGTTCCCTCGTTGCCGTGCTCGATCGTGGCGACTCCCGCCAGCGCAGCGCGCCGCATGCCTTCCGCCGTCGAGGCGTGAACCGCAACGGGGACACCCGCGCTTTTGGCGGTTTCGACGGCGAGCTTCATCTCGTCGAGCGAGAAGGTCGGATGCGATCCGGGCAGCGGTCCCCACCGGTAATCGCCGTACAGCTTGATCCAGTCGGCGCCCTTGCCGATCTGATCGCGCACGACGCGCGTCAGGCTGTCGATGCCGTCGGCTTCTTCCGCGCCTTGCGGGATGGTCCACTCGAGGACGAAGGTCTTCGGCTGATAGCTGCCGGTCGCGACGATCGCGCGCGTCGACACGAGCATGCGCGGGCCCGGGACGATGCCCTGGTTAACGGCCTGCTTCAGCTCGACGTCGGCGTACTGCGCCCCCTCGGTGCCGAGGTCGCGAACCGTGGTAAAGCCGGCCATCAGCGTCGAGCGCAGATGATTCACGGCGCGCGCGACCCGCAGCGCGAGCCCTTCGCGCGACACCTGATCGTTCCACGACGTCTCGCTGTAGGCGTGGAGAAGCACGTGCGAGTGTCCTTCGACCAGCCCTGGCATCAGCGTCGTCCCGGGCAGGTCGATGGTCTTCGCGCCGGCCGGTCCAGTCGCGGCGTCGACGCCGACCGCCTCGATGCGCTCGCCTTTCACGCGCACCGCCCAGCCTTCGTGCATCGCGTCGCCGTCGAACACGCGAGCAGGTCTGAGGATGGTGACCGGCGCGTTCGCATCGTCGCGTCCGCGTTGGCCCTGGGCGGCGAGATCCCACGTGATGACCGCGATGATGGCGGCGAAGCAGAAGAATGTCTTACGCATGGCGGGATTATAGTGACAGGACGACGCGATTCGAGGATTTGAGGATCTAAGGATCTGGGGATCTGCCATGCAGTTGTCTGATCGAGATCGCGCGATGCTCGGGGGCGAGCACGGGGCTGCCGCGCAGCTCGCGATGTCGATTCTCGTGCGCATGGCGCCTGTGTACGGCGCCGAGTCGCTGATGGACATCACCCAGGCGCACATCGACAGCACGATCTATCTCGGCGATGCCACGCTCGAATTTGCGGAGCGGTTGGCGGCGCTCGGCGCGCGCGTCGCGGTGCCGACGTCCCTCAACGTCAGCGGCGTCGACGAGTGCGGGTGGAAGGATTGGGCCGTGTCGCCCGACTGGGCGGCGAAGGCGGCGCGGCAGATGCTCGCCTACGAGAAGATGGGCGCGGCGCCGACCTGGACGTGCGCGCCGTATCAGACACAGATGCGGCCGTCGTTCGGCCAGCAGATCGCATGGGGCGAGTCGAACGCGATCGCGTTCGCCAACTCGGTGATTGGCGCGCGAACCGAGCGCTACCCGGATCTGCTCGATATCTGCTGTGCGATCACGGGGCGCGTGCCCGCCGCCGGTCTGCATCTGACGGAGAACCGCGCCGGGCAGCTGTTGATTCGCCTGGTCGACATTCCCCCAGCCATTCAGAACGACGATCAGTTCTTCGCGGTTCTGGGACATCTGGTCGGCAAGCTTGCCGAAGACTGCATCCCCGTCGTCGACGGCCTCACCGTGCGTCCTCCCGAAGATCATCTGAAGGCGTTCGCGGCGGCGGTCGCGTCGTCGGGCCGCGTCGCGCTGTTCCATCTGGTCGGCATCACGCCGGAAGCCGCGACACTCGACGAGGCGTTTCAGCAGCATGCGCCGGAGACCGTGCTCGACGTGACGATGACGGACCTGCGCCGCGCGCGCGACGAGCTGACGACGGCGGATGGCGACGAGCTCGACATGGTGATTCTCGGCAGCCCGCACTTTTCGATCGAGGAGTTCAGGCAGCTGGCGCCGCTCGTGGCGGGGAAGCAGCGGAGCGCGCGGGTGAAGTTCCTGGTGACCTCCAGCCGCCTGATGCGCGAACTCGCGCACGAAGCGGGCGTGCTGGCGCCTGTCGTCGACTTCGGCGCGCAGATCACCCTCGACACCTGCATCCTCGCATCGCCGATGCTGCCGCCGGAGATTCGAACGCTGATGACCAACTCGGCGAAGTACGCCTACTACGCGCCGAGCCTGCTGCGGACGCGCGTCACGTTCGGCAGTTTGGCCGACTGCGTCGCCTCCGCGATCGAAGGGCGCGTGGTCCGCGACGACTCGCTATGGCGGAGCGCGTGATCGCCGGCCGTCCGATCGTGGCCGGCGAAGCCGAGGGCGTCGCGCTGGTGTCGGACGACCCGCTCTCGTTCTGGGGCGGCTACGACTTTCGGACCGGGACGATCATCGACGAGCATCATCCGCTGGTCGGCACGCGCGCCGGCGGCACGATTCTGGCCGTGCCGTTCAGCAAGGGATCGTCGACGACGACGGCGGTGCTGCTGGAATCGGTGCGCGCCGGCACGGCGCCGGCGGCGATTCTGACGACCGGCGTCGACTCGTTCTTCGCGCTCGCGTCGATTGTCGCGGGTGAGATGTACGGGAAGTCCTTTCCCGTGGTGGCGCTGACACCAGATGATTTCGCACGGCTCGTGTCCGGCGAGCGGCTGGCGGTGGACCGCAGCGGTGTCGTGAGACGGGTCTCGACCTAGCACGCTTTACGGCGTGCCGCGGCAACCGATACGATCCACCTGATCGATGCCCGAGCCCGCTGAACTGCAGAAACTGACCGGCCTCGCGCGCCGCTTCGGCGCGTTCGTTGCCGAGCGCCATCCGTTTGCGCTCGCCGACGCGCTCGACGCTTTTGACGCCGCCGCGCGCGGCGACGAGCCCGCGGGCGAGGCCGCCATCGACGCCGTCCGTCCCGTCCTTCGCCGCGAGCTCACGCGGCGACTGCAGCTCCGCGCGCTTCCGCCGGAGATCGGCGACACGACACCGCGGACGGCTGCGGCAACGCGGATGGGTCAGGCCGCGGCGCAGCTGCTGGACGAGTGCGATGGCTTTCTGCGGCGCGCGGCGCTCCAGGCGTCGCTCACGCGTGACGAGCGGATGGAGATCCTGCGCGGCATGGTGTTGACGCGCGCGACCGACAACCGTCTGAAGGCGTTCTTTCTCTCCGGCGACGTCCGCTACAAGAACACCGCATTCCAGGGCAAAGGCTTCCGATCGCTCGGTCAGGAGGCGATCTATGCCGCCGGCATCCGCTTGCGGCGCGGCATGAGATATCGCGGCGCGGACGGCACGTGGACGGGCGACGTGATCGGTCCGGTCATCCGCGACCTGGGCGTCACGCTCGCGATGCGGCCGGATCCCGAAACGGTGCGCATGGTGCTCAATGCGCAGATGGGCAAGGTCGGCGCGCCGCTCGACGGCAAGGATCTGCATATCGGCGATTTCACCTCGGGCATTCTGCCGCCGGCGGCGCCGCTCACGACCGCGACGCTCACGATTGCCGGCATGGCGATGGCGTTCGGACGCGACGGCTCGGGGCGCGTCGCGCTTTCGTTCATCGGCGAAGGCGGGTCGTCGCTCGGCGAATGGCACGAGGCGATCAACCTCTGCGCGGCGCGCAGGCTGCCGGCGATCTTCTGCCTGCAGAACAATCAGACCGCGCTGTCGACGCCGCTCGCGGATCAGTCCGCCGTGCGCGTGTTTGCCGACAAGGCGATTGGTTACGGCGTCCCCGGCGTCACCATCGACGGCACCGACCCCGACGAGATCGCGGCGGCGTTCGCATGGGCGGTCGAGCGCGCGCGAAGCGGACTGGGTCCGGCGCTGATTGAGGTCGTCGCCATGCGGATGTGCGGTCACGCGCATCACGACGACATGCTGTATCTCGGCCGCGAGCCGCAGCCGTCGTGGGACTACGCGCCGGTCGGGGAACACGGCTACGCCGACCGCGAGCTCTACGAGTACTGGGCCGCCCGCGATCCGATTCCGCGGTATGCGGCGCGCCTCGAAGCGGACGGCGTCATCGCCCGTGGCGATCTCGATCGTCTCAAGCGCGAGGCCGACGCGATCGTCGAGGCAGAGGCGCGCGCCGTCATTGCGGCGCCGTGGCCGGAGCCGGAGCAGGCGGGCGTGGGTGTGTTCGCGAACGAAGCGCCGCGGCGGCACGTCGAGGTGTTGGATCCTGAGGTCCGGCTAAAGCGGGACATTACGGAGGTCCGGCTAAAGCCGGACACTACGGTTGTAGAACCTGCGCCGCCGTTCGATGCGAAAGGCCGCACCTATCTCGAAGCCGTGATGCTCGGGGTCGGCGATGCCCTGCGCGCCGATCCGCGCGTGTTCGTCTACGGCCAGGACGTCGGCGGCAGCTACGGCAACGCGTTCCTGCTGCTGCGCCCGCTGCTGAAGGAGTTCGGCGATCGCCTGATCAACTCGCCGCTCGCCGAAGGCGCGATTCTCGGCGTGTGCGTCGGCGCCGCGCTCGCCGGGCAGCGGCCGATCGGCGAGATCCAGTTCAAC
>Ga0310813_10002202_pt1 | contig 11861 bp, 6 predicted proteins | sample YN3metagenome_FD_203086 | JGI IMG/M metagenome (GOLD analysis project Ga0310813, IMG submission 203086) | Soil microbial communities from experimental microcosm in Duke University, North Carolina, United States - YN3 | ecosystem: Engineered > Artificial ecosystem > Soil microcosm > Unclassified ...
ACCAGGTGAATATGACGATGGGAGTATTGTTTTAAGCATGGCTGCATTTCTAAGACTTTGGGCGTCCGCTGTTCTCATTATGTGTGTGCTTGGCGCTGCATCTGCCAGCGCCGAAACGCAAGAAACGACTCTGACCGCGCGCGTGCAAGTGGAAGGGGAGAAGACCCCGGTGTCGAATCAGATGCAGAATGTAGTGGTATGGCTGAGTCCAGTCGATCCGCGCACGCCGATGCGGCCATTCCCCGCGGGCCGCTTGCGGCTGACTCAACATCACAAAAGCTTTGAACCCCATCTGCTGGTCGTGCCGGTTGGAGCGGTCGTCGAATTTCCTAATCGCGATCCTTTCTTCCACAACGTCTTTTCACTTTTTGAAGGCAAGCGTTTCGATCTTGGCTTGTATGAAGCGGGCACGACTCGCAACGTCAGCTTTGACCGCCCCGGAGTTTCCTATATTTTTTGCAACATTCACGCTGAGATGAGCGCGGTGGTGATTGCTCTGGATACGCCTTATTTCGGAATCTCCAATCGCAGCGGCGAAGTCATTGTTCCAAAAGTGCCGGTGGGCCGATACATGATGAAGGTGTGGTACGAAGCGGCCCTTCCCGCAACCCTGGATGCGCTGACTCGGGAAATAAACGTGACGCCAGAGACTTCAACTCTGGGCGTGTTACAAATTGCTCCGCCAATTGTGACTGACGCACACAAAAATAAATATGGGATGGATTACGAGCCTCCCGCGCCCAATAGCCCCGGCTACGATCATCCTTGAGTTCACGAGACGAGAAATTTACATCGCGGTTAAATACCTCTGACAATCGCACCTTATCGTTCTCTTAGCCTTCTTGGCATCGTGAACGGGTCTTGCTTCGGCTCGTTCCTGGTGGCAGGGTCCCGGGACCTGACATAAGAGCCAGCCACACTCCTCACGCCGAAGATGTCTAGGGCCAGTTTGCGATCACGAGTACTCCCAGGAGATATCTATGTCTTTGTCGTTGTTCATTTCGTCTCGCATGCGACATTCTGTCAATGCAATTTCTATGCTAGCGCTGATAGGATTCGCAACGATAGCAAGCGCGCAACATTATGTTCAAACCAATCTGGTGTCGGACATCCCGCACCTTGCAGCAAAGACCGATCCAAATCTGGTGAACGCGTGGGGCATCGCTTTCACCCCCGGTTCGCCCGCTTGGGTCGCAGATAACGGCACCGGTCTTTCTACGCTTTACAGCGGCTCGACGATCGCGCCGCTGGTGGTGACGATTGCTCCCCCGAAAGGGGAGGATGGTCCAGCCACTCCCACCGGAATTGTTTTCAACGGCGGCGGCGCTTTCAACGTCACCGCTCACGACAAGACCGGCTCCTCGTTGTTCATGTTCGCCACCGAAGACGGAACCATCAGCGGATGGAGCCCGAGTGTGGATGGCACGCATTCAATACTCGGGGTGGACAATCACGACGCCGGCGCGGTCTATAAAGGACTGGCAATCGGAACCGTTGACCAGCACGCATTCATCTATGCCACGAATTTCAACAGCGGCTGGGTGGAAATGTATGATTCGAGTTTTGGCTGGGTCAAGAATTTTACCGACACCACTCTGCCCCTCGGCTATGCGCCTTTTGGCATTCGAAATATTAACAACTTGCTGTTCGTAACTTTTGCGCTTCAAGATAGTGACAAGCACGATGATGTTGCCGGCCACGGACACGGCTTTGTAGATGTGTTTGACCTGAACGGAAATAAGGTGAAACGCCTCATCTCGCAAGGCGAACTGAATTCGCCGTGGGGCTTGGCGTGGGCGCCCGCCCGCTTCGGGGAATTGAGTGGCGATTTGCTGGTCGGGAATTTCGGAAACGGTCACGTCAATGCCTACAACATTCAGACCGGTGCTTTCATCTCCAGCATGCGGAGACCCAGCGGAACGGTGCTTGAGATTCCTGGCCTCTGGGCGCTGGCGTTCGGCAATGGTGGTGCGGCGGGTCCCACGACAACACTTCTATTCTCCGCCGGGCCAGACGAAGAGTCTCATGGATTGTTCGGCACGATCGTAGCCCATTGATAATTTCTCTCCTTACTTCAAGCCAGCCGCGAGGCTGGCTTTTTTACGCGCTGATTGTTCATTGATGCAATCCAGTCCTGCATCCAGAAAAGAACAATTTCCCCCTGGATTCGTGATAGAAATATACGTCTTTCTTATCCCCACTCCGACGAGCTCTGGATACGACCTATGGCCATTAACAGCGTAAAGAGTTCTATGCCGATGCGAAGCACAGGCCCGGGCTCAGTAAGTTATGCCCCGGCGCTTGCAGTCCTGACCACGCTGTTTTTCATTTGGGGCTCGCTGACTTCGCTGAATGACGTATTGATTCCCTTTGCGCAGCATGTCTTCACCTTGAATCTGGCGCAAAGCATGCTGATCCAGACGGCGTTCTTTCTGGCATATTTCATCATTTCGCTGCCGGCGGCAAAGATCATCGACTGGATCGGTTACAAGCGCGCCATCATTGTGGGATTAAGCACTATGGTGGCGGCGTGCCTGCTGGTTTATCCGGCTGCCAAAATACCGTCCTTTCCTTTCTTTCTCACTGCGCTGATGGTTCTGGCCGCCGGAATCACAGTGCTGCAGGTTGCCGCAAACCCATATGTTGCGGTGCTGGGAAAACCGGAAACTGCATCGAGCAGGCTGAACCTGACACAAGCATTCAACTCACTGGGTACGGCAGTGTTTCCCTGGGTTGGCGCGCGTTTGATACTAGGCGAAACCGTGAGTGCAGCCGCGCAATCGGCTTCACAGGATGCAGTCATCAAGCTATACGTTTACTTCTTCGCTATCGTACTGGTGCTGCTGGCAATCTTGTTCGCCGTTTTCAAACTGCCGCGCATGGAAGCCGCCGAGCATCATGCAGGCGAAAAGGTCAACGATTCCATTTGGAAGCATCCCAATCTGCCGCTTGGCGCGATCGCCATCTTCGTTTATGTCGGCGCGGAAGTTGCGATCGGCAGTTCAATCGCAAATTATCTGGCGCTTCCGAACATCGGGCACTTTGTTTCCAACATCGCCGACCCCGCCACGCAATATCATACGGCGCTTGCGGTAGCTGCGCGCTACATTTCAATCTACTGGCTGGGAGCAATGGTCGGCCGCTTCATCGGGTCTGCGGTCCTGCAGAAGGTACGGACCTCTCGCGTGCTGGCTTTCTGCTCCACTATGGCCGCGTTTCTGGTCGTGGTTACCGTCCTCAGCAGCGGTCACTTCGCTATGTGGTCGGTACTCTCGATCGGGCTTTTCAATTCCATTATGTTCCCCAGCATATTCACCAGCGGTATTGCTGAACTGGGGCCATTGACTGGCGACGGGTCAGGAGTGCTCAACATGGCCATCGTCGGCGGGGCAATTATTCCATGGGTGGTGGGCAGAATTGGTGACGCGATTAATCATGCTTACTATCCTTCGATGACGCAAGGCGAGACCAGCTGGGGACAAGGTATTCACTACGCGCTCATCCTGGCGGCGTTTTGTTATCTCTACATTCTTTTCTATGCGGTGAGCGGATCGAAGCCCAACAGCGAGCGCTATGGCCGTTCGGAGGTCCGGGCGTAAGCTTGGCAGGCGATCTTTTTGTCGGCGTAGATATCGGCGGCACCAAGGTCGCCGCCGGACTGGTGAACGCCAGCGGAGAAATTACCTCGCAAGTTCGCGTGCCCATGGTCACAGTTTCAGCAGAGCACGGACTGAGCGCGGTCCTTTCTGCTATTGCCAAGGCACTTCCGCAAGACTGCCGTCCGATCCGGGGAATCGGCATTTGCGCACCCGGGCCGCTCGATCCTCGCAGCGGCATGATTTTGAATCCCCCTAACCTCCCCTGTTGGCGAAATTTTCCTTTGACGAGTGAAGTGCAAAAAACGTATGCGGTTCCCGTCAGAGTTGACAACGACGCTAACGCCGCGGCTTTGGCGGAAGCACGCTGGGGTGCGGCGCGCGGCTGCAACAACGTCTTCTACGCAACGCTTGGTACTGGAATTGGTACTGGCATCGTGTTTGACGGAAAGATTTTTCACGGGCGCACGGGTGCCGCCGGCGAAGGCGGACATGTAAGCATTGATTATCGTGGGCCGATTTGCGCCTGCGGGAAGTCCGGCTGCATCGAAGCTTTCGCTTCGGGGACCGCTATCGTGAAACGTGTTCGGGAACGGATCGCTGAAGGAAGCAAGTCGCTGGTAACGGACCTCGCAGGGGGCAATGTGGAATCGATCACAGGAGAGACAGTCGCCAAAGCTCTGGCCGCCGGTGATGCCCTCGCCAGCGAAATAATGGAAGAAAGCGCCGAGATGATCTCACTGTGGCTGAGTAACATGATCGACGTGCTTGACCCTGAGATCATCGTTATCGGCGGTGGCGCAGCTACTCTTTACCAACCGTTCTTTGCCACGATTCGCCAGCGAGTCACAGCGCTTTCCATTAACCCGCGCGCCCACGAGATTCCCATTGCACCGGCACGATATGGGGCAGATTCGGGGATCGCAGGAGGCGCTGCCCTGTGCACGTGACGGCCTGAGTGCAGGCAAAATTCGCGCGACTATGGCCCAACTCTGGCAAATGTGATCGGCCTGGTGGAAATAATCCCCTTGCTCTCTTGGATTGTTGCAAACTGATTGGCCTCGATACTTGAGAGAACTTCTTTTCGCCCGCTCGGCCACACGATGTTCAAGCTGACGGTTTTCTTGCGCGCGCTCGGTTTGCCCAGTCCGAAGGTCAGAGGCAACTCGCTTTGCGACAAGTAGCTCGACCCGGTCTTGACCATAGCGAAGCGATGCTCCCCATTGGACGTCGTGAGAGTGACTCTGGCACCGATTGCATCACGATTAGATTTCGTGCCCATCAGCTTCAGGCGCAGTAAGTCATTCTGGTTGCCATTGTCGTTGCGCAACAATCGCGCTATACCGCGGTTGTCCATGAGCAGCACATCAAGGTCACCGTCGTTGTCGTAGTCCAGATACGCAGCCCCGCGTCCTACAATCGGTTGTTCCAGCGCGCGCCCTGATTTCTCTGTCACATCTTGGAACTTATTGTTGCCTTCATTGCGGAAGAGCTGCGCCGGTTCGGCGTACTTGATCGCAGGCTGCAACTGACTGATGTCGTCAGCGACGTGACCGTTGACGGCAAGAATGTCGAGCCTCCCGTCAAGGTCATAATCGAGAAATAGAGTTCCGAATGTCAGCGACTTCATCGTCATTCGCGCCAAGCCGGTGGAGGGAGCTTGATCGGTGTACAAGCCCGAACCATCGCTGTGATACAGAGCCATGCCTTCGTTGGCAAAATCTCCGACGACCAAACCCTGATGCCCGGAGTTGTCGTAGTCGCCAGCATCTGCACCCATTCCCGCGCGTGCCGTCCCGGCTTCGCTAAACGCTACACCGGTGGGAACGGCCATATCTGTAAAAGTGCCGTTATGATTATTGCGATAAAGTTTATTGGGCTGGGTGTCATTGCTTACGAAAAGATCCAGATAGCCGTCTTCGTCGTAATCTACTAAAGCAATGCCAAGCGACTTACCGGTTGCATCCAGGAGACCCGCCTTTTTCGTAACGTTTTCGAATGTGCCGTTACCTTTGTTGTGGAACAGCTCGCAGCTCTCGCCCTTGTACGCTTCCGGCGTGCAATAGGATTTGCCTTTGCCAGCCAGGGAGCAGTATTGGTCCGTGTCGAGTGACCATTTCACGTAGTGCGCGACGAAGAGGTCGAGTTTGCCGTCGTTGTCATAGTCGAACCAGACGGCGCTGGTCGCGAAACCCGGGCTCGCAACACCCGCATTCGCAGTCACATCCACAAATTTCCCGTTGCCAAGATTATGAAAGAGACGGCTGCTGCCGACGGCAGTTATGTAGATGTCATCATAGCCATCGTTGTCGTAATCGCCGACGGTGCAGCCCAGTCCGTACATTTCGACAGCCAAGCCCGCTTGACGTGTCACGTCAGTGAAGGTGCCATCGTGGTGGTTGTGATAGAGCGCGGGAAACGCCTTGCCGGATTTATGCTCCGGCCAGTCCATCGAATTGACAAATAGGATGTCCTGCCAGCCATCATTGTCGTAATCCAGAGCGCAGACCCCTGGACCCATTGTTTCCGGCAAATACTTTTTCCCGAAGGCGCCGCTGTTGTATTTGAAGCGAATGCCAGCCTGCGCGCTGACGTCAGTAAACTGAATCGGCCCGGAAGGCCTGGCCGGCAAGGGATCTGACTTCGCCATTGTGCTGCTGTTAGCGGCTGGTTGTGGCGGAGCAGATGGAGTAACCGTCGAAGCAGTTGACTCCATCAGTTCTTTCGGGGCTGGAGCCGACTGACTCGCAGGTGTGCGATTACAGCCCACAAGTACCGTGAACCCGATGATGATCAGGAAAGTCAGCCGGACGATTGGGAAGCGTTTGAACATGAGTTCCTGAGACATCGCGGAGCTAGGCGCCTCTTGCCACCACTGCCGTTGCTGTGATCTTTTTTCGCGAGTCCATCCATATCTCGATTGAATTCGCGATTGGCCCAACGATAAACAGCGCGTAAAACGGCGCATACACACTCTGGAAGAAACGCAGCATCGTCTCCACCACCGCAATCAGGAATGCTACCAGGCACTGCCCGCGCTTCGACCGCACCGTGGTCTTAGGGTCGGTAATCATAAAGAAGATGAAGAGCTGGTACATGGGGCCGGTGATGGGCGCGACCTCCGATTGCCAAGGCTGATGCAGCACCCAGCTCCGCAGAAAGGCGAAGGCAAAAAACGAGATCACGTATGTCGCGGTTATATGCAAGCGGCGCACCCGCCAAACAATCACGAATCCCAAGATCCAAATCATCACCATGGGCAGAAGATAATTACCCCACTGGATGCTCAGACTGGCCACGGTTGCGGGCGCGAGAAACAGCATGGCGGACACGCCGAAATTTGACGGATTCCAGATGTGACGGTCTTTGATTCGCAAAACGTACTTGGAAGTGATTGAGATCAGGCTGCAGAGCGCGTAGGGCCAGTACGCGGGGGACCGCAGCAGAATGCCTACGCTGATCCCGGAGATGTAAGCACTGGCCGGATGCGGCCATTTTTTCAGGAAAATTCGGCCGAGCACCAGTTCTGCCGCAATGCTCGTAGCGATCGCGATCAGGGTCCGCGGGTAGCTTTCGAGGATGCCGAACGTCAGTTGCCCGACCAGCAGAATGCAAGTAATAAAAATCGGCGCGACATAGCGGCTGTCGATCAACGCCCTTTTCGATGGGGAGTGCGGAGCCGCCGGCACGGGTGTGATTATGTTGCTCATAGCTGCTCTTGCACCTTATACAGCTGATCGGTGGAAAGTTTGTCGAGGGTCTGAATTTTGCCTGAGGGCCAGCGGATTACAGCTTTGTCGATTTTCGGGTTTTTGCCCAAGCCAAAATGCAGGCGCCGATCATTCTGGGCGCAAAAACCGCTGCCACCGGAAACGTTCTGAATCTGCTTCTCTCCATTCCAGTAGAGGGTCACCTGGGCGCCGATTGCGCTGCGGTTACTGCTGCTTCCTTCGAGTTGAAACTCTATCCAGTGGTTCTCGGGCGTCACGGTGTTGCTGTAGATCAGTAGTGGCGCGCGCTGATTCGCGACCACTACGTCAAGTACGCCACGATTCCACAGGTCCGCCATGGCAACGGAACGTCCGTCGTGGGTATCGCTCACGCCAACTGCCTGGGCGACGTTCACGAAGTGGCCGACGCCGTCATTCAGCCACACATCTTTGTGCTGATAGCCGGAGAGGCTGCGGCCGTCCATTGCAGGCCAGTTGCGGGCGTCGGAGATGATCGAGGTATGCCCACCGGCGATCTTCGAGAAGTCATACCAGTAATCACGGTTATGATCGAGCGAAACGTAGCCGTTGGTGAGAAAAAGATCGAGATTGCCGTCGTTATTGAGGTCGCCGAATTGAGCCCCAAAGCTCCAGCCACCGAGCTCGACACCAAGATCGCGCGCGAGATTTTCGTATTTGAGGCCGCTCCCCGAAGTTCCTTCCTTCGGAACCCAAAGATTGTTTCCCTGAATCAGGACTCCATCTTCGGAAATATTGCTGACGTAAACGGCATATTCACCGCGGTTGAAGACATCACCGACGGCCGCGTTCATACCGCTTTTCGGGGCGAAACCGACGCCCGTCTGCTCGCCTACCTCACGAAAGTGCGCGCCATCGTTGAAGTAGAGTTCGGAAACCCCATAATCGTTCGCGATAAAAAGATCCGGGTGTCCAATGCCTCGCAGATCGACCGCGGCCGCAGCTAAGGCCCAGCGGCGGCTGTCGATCCCGGCTTTCTCGGTGACATCCTCAAATTTGCCGTTGCCTAAATTGCGAAGCAAATATTTTCGTCCGCCGTTTTTAGCGTACTCGAAGCTCTCCGGCATGATCTCGGTGTTCTTCAGATGCCAGAGGTCGATCTTTTCGGAATAGTAACCGCCAATGAAGAGGTCGAGCTTGCCGTCGCCATCGTAGTCGAACCAGATGGCGGTGTTGGCATTGAGCCATGCCGGCAATCCGGCCTGCTCAGTCACGCGAGTAAAGCCATGGCCGTTGTCGTTGTGAAATAGCTCCGGCTTGCCCCACTTGTACAAGAACAGATCTTCGTAGCCATCGTTGTCGTAGTCGCCCCAAACAGCACCCATGGAAACGCCAGTTCCCGGCTGATTGACATCAGCGACACCCATCTTCTCGGCAACATCGGTAAAGGTGCCGTCATGGTTGTTGCGATACAGGCCATTTTTGCTGCCTTCAGCGCTGTTGGTGACATAAATGTCGGGCCAGCCATCGCGATCAAAATCGACAATCGAAACCGCCGCGCCCATGGATGCGACTTCCGGCATGATGGGATCGAGTTTGTGATCGAGAACAGGTCCCTGGTGCACAAAATCAATGCCAGCCCGGTGCGAGACCTCCTGGAGATAAAAGCCATGCCGTGCGAGCGCAGTCTTTGCGTCCAGCGCGAAGCTCTGGTTATGCCGTGCGGACCACCACCGCATCGCGGCCGGAGTAGCCAGCAGGCCAACAAAAAATACGATGAGAACTAATTTTTTTAAATCCAATTTCATTGCAAATTTCTCAATGCGTGGTCAAACTCGTCGTCGGAAACATAACGCGTTTGATACGTCTGCCAGTCTTGCGGATGATGCCGGTAAACCCACTCATCCTGAAGACGGTCCGGTACCGTGACGTACAAGTTTTTCCCGTGATATGGCAACGGCAGCACGGTTTTCGAAAAGGTCGAATTGTAGTCGCCGTCTTTGATCCAGCCGTCACCGGCAATTACGTAATCGCGAACCCAACCCGCTGGCGGAGGAGGCTGCTCGGGAAAACGCAGCGTCATTTCGTCGCCGGAATTCATAATTACGTAGCGGTCATCTATGTTGTCGAGCAACTCGCGCACATCGCCGTATCGGGTGTAATAACCTGTCAGATCGCGATAGCGCTGTTTGGTTCCTTCCAGGTGGTTATAATCGGGCAACTCTGGCGAGGATGGATCGACCTGCTTGATGACAGAATACCCGCGATAGTGCAAATCTGCCATCTCCGGCGCGAGATGATGGATCTTTAATGGCGCCGTGATAGCTTTGGCCCATTGCATCTGGTCCCAATAGATTTCGAGATTGGTCCGCAGGCGGACGCGGCGGGGCGTCCCCGGACGAAAAATATTCGTCAGATCAAAAAGGCATATTTTCTTTCGTCCGGCGGGAAAGCCGAGATTCGGGCGCGCGACTACCCAGCCGCCCTTTCCATCGGGGATTTCAAGACTCAATGCCTTTGCCTGCGGACGCCGGCCCTGCGCGATAGCGACATTAATTGAAGAATCGGTCGGATGCATCCAGCCGCGGGCGATGAGATACAGTGGTCCGCTTACTGGAGCATCGGCGCCGAGCTCAATCTCGACATAATGATCGCGAGTCACGCCCTGATATTGGCCACGACCGAAGGTGTCGAGGTACTTGCCGTCGAGGTCGCGCAAAATACCGGTGACATCCTGCCCATTGTCATCTACGGCATGAGCGACAGCGTGAGGAGTCGCGACAGTCGTGATGGCAAGTTTCGCGGGCGGAATAGCGAAGCGCTCATCGACGTACACCTCGGTGCCCGCAGGATGGTCCACTGTCATCAGATTCAGATAGTCGTAGTAATAGGTTTCCCACAATTCCGCAGTAAACCGAAGATCGTAATAACCATCATGCGCACCGAGTTGGTTTGGACTGATTTTGTACCATTCTTCCGTGGCTTCCACCCGTGCCGTACCGATGGTGTTGATCCTGAGCCCTATCGCCGAACCCCACGGAATTGCATCCTTCACAAATTCCACTTGCTTGCCGTTGTAAGCGAACAAGAACGGGCAGGAACCCTTCAGACGCTGCTCGGTCACAATTTCCTGATCGGCTTTCAAATCGAATTCGGCACGGACAGAGCCGTTCGGCCAGACGATTCGCGCCACATCGAGATGAGCCTGATCGCCGAGCCCAAAGTGAAGAAGCGGTCCGGTGATAGGCTGCTTTTGAACCAGTAATCCAGAACGGACTTCGATTTCTCCCCCAACCCCGAACGGATTAATCCGCTGATCACCCGCTGCCTGCTTGGCGTGGGGACGGATGATCTCCCAGTGATAATTTCTGGTCCCATGATTCACGGCGAGGACCGGTGATCCCGCACTGTCCAACCCGAGAAGGTCGAGCCGGCCGTCTCCGTTCAGGTCGGCGACATCGAAGACCCGCGGCGGACTCTGGGTCTGAATGAGATTGAACTTTCCTTTTCCGTCGCCAAGCCACATCAGGGCGCCATTCTGTGCGCCAGAACCCGAAACGCGCGCCAATATCAAGTCGAGTGCACCGTTGTTGTCGAGATCAGCGACGCGCAGGCGAACATCGTCTTTCAGAACGTTCGGTGCGTCCGGTACACTCGCGATCGTGGTCATCTCGAAGCTTTTGCCTTCATCCTTATCTGAGAGCGCGAGGATGCTGCCGTCCGCCTGAACTACGAGCAGGTCCAGGATGCCGTCATTGTTCACGTCGGCTGTAGCGATGGCCTTGACCGCGGACAGTACTGCAGGCAGCGAACGCTCTTTGAACTGCCCTGTGCGCAGGTTCGTGAACACGTGCAGATGCCCGGCTCCGTCGATCATCAACGCATCGGGATTACCGTCGCCGTCGAGATCAGCCCAGACGAAAGCCGATAGTCCTGCCACCCCGGCAAAGGGATGAATCACGGTAAAAGTTCCGTCTCCGTTGTTGCGCAGAACCACTGGCACTCCACCTGGCGCGCCCATTACGACGTCGAGGTCACCATCAGCCTCAATATCGGCCGCCCATGCTCCCGAGTATTTCGACGAGAGTACCTCGTGCGGCAGCTTGGTGGCCGCAGTCACATCAGTGAACGCTGAAGGTGTGTCTTGCCGGAAGAAGCGAACTCCGCCCGCTCCGGCGAGCACGAGGTCGGTTTTGAAATCGTAATTGAAATCAATGTCGAGAATACCTTCGGGTGATGGCGGCGTATTTGCCCCACCGGGAAACGCGAGAGTCGGCCCCGTGGTCAGGTGAATTTTTTGCGCGTCGGCTTCGATTGCTGTGGCGGGCCCATTGATTCCCAACGAAACTGCTCCAACCCAGCTCCAGTGGCCGGCTTCGCCGTTCGGAAGCGGCCCGGCAGTGAATGAAATTGACGTGTCGGGCGCGGCCGGCTCAAATGATGGGGATTCGATCTTGAGTAGGTGGGTAAACGGTTGTGCCTCGTCCCCGGGGGGCGCCTTCAGGGCGCCCAGACTAAGTCGGTATTCGGGAACGCGCATCAGCACGTTCTTGAGAAATACGGTGCGCGTACCGGC
>Ga0310813_10002203_pt1 | contig 11860 bp, 11 predicted proteins | sample YN3metagenome_FD_203086 | JGI IMG/M metagenome (GOLD analysis project Ga0310813, IMG submission 203086) | Soil microbial communities from experimental microcosm in Duke University, North Carolina, United States - YN3 | ecosystem: Engineered > Artificial ecosystem > Soil microcosm > Unclassified...
TCCGCGCTCGTCGCCATCGTCACGTTGCCGCTCGGCGTGCTCGCCGCGTTCATCGTGATGCGCTACCAGGGCGTCAACGCCAATATCCTGTCCCTGGGCGGCCTTGCCATCGCGATCGGAGCCATGGTGGACGCCGCCGTGGTCATGGTCGAGAACGCGCACAAGGCGCTCGAAGGCCGCGACCTGCGCGGAGAAGACCGTTGGCGAGTCATCGCGCAGGCCGCCGCCGAAGTCGGGCCCGCCCTGTTTTTCTCCCTTCTCGTCATCACGCTTTCCTTCCTGCCCGTGTTCGCGCTCGAAGCGCAGGAGGGCCGGCTCTTCTCCCCGCTCGCGTATACCAAGACCTACGCCATGGCCGCGGCGGCGATCCTCGCCGTCACGCTGATCCCCGTGCTGATGGGCTACCTCGTCCGCGGGCGTATTCGCGAGGAGATCCGCAATCCCCTCAATCGATGGCTGATCGCGGCCTACCGGCCGGCGCTCGGCGCGGTGCTGCGCCGGCCCAAGACGACACTCGCGCTGGCGGGCGCGCTCCTGCTGCTAACGCTCGTTCCCATCTCCCGCCTCGGCGGCGAGTTCATGCCGCCGCTCTTCGAGGGCGACCTGCTCTACATGCCTTCGGCGCTGCCGGGCATTTCGCCCGCCAAGGCGGCCGAAATCCTGCAGCAGACCGACCGGCTGATCGCGACGGTGCCAGAAGTGAAGAGCGTGTTCGGCAAGATCGGGCGCGCCGAAAGCGCGACCGATCCCGCGCCGCTCGAGATGGTCGAAACGACCATTCAGCTCAAGCCCCAAAGCGAGTGGCGAGCCGGCATGACGCCGGACAAGCTCGTCGAGGCGCTCGACGAGGTCGCGCGCGTGCCCGGGCTCACCAATGTCTGGGTCCCGCCGATTCGCAACCGCATCGACATGCTCGCCACTGGCATCAAAAGCCCGCTCGGCATCAAGGTGTCCGGCAATGACCTCGCCGGCATCGACCGTGCGACGCAGGCGATCGAGCATGCGGTAAAAGAGGTCCCGGGCGTGAGCTCGGCCCTGGCCGAGCGCGTGAGCGGCGGCAGGTATATCGACGTGGCGATCGACCGCCTGGCGGCGTCGCGGGTCGGGCTGAACGTGTCCGACATCCAGTCTGTGGTTTCCAGCGCCATCGGCGGGGAGACGATCGGGGAAACGGTCGAGGGGCGGCGCCGCTTCCCGATCAGCGTGCGCTACCCGCGCGAGCTGCGCGACTCGCCCGAGAAGCTCAAATCCCTGCCGGTCGTCACCGAGGGGGGTGCCCAGATCGCGCTCGGCTCGGTCGCGGCGGTGACGATCGCCGACGGCCCGCCGATGCTGCGCAGCGAAAACGCGCGCCTCGCGGGATGGGTGTACGTGGACATCCGTGGGCGCGATCTCGCCTCGGTGGTCGACGACGCAAAACGGGCGGTGGCCTCCGCCGTCAAAGCCGAGCCCGGGATCTCGATCGGCTGGTCGGGGCAATTCGAGTTCCTCGAGCGCGCGAAGCAACGGCTCGCGATCGTCATCCCGGTGACGCTCGCGATCATCTTCGTCCTGCTCTACCTCACATTCCGGCGCCTGGATGAAGCGGCGATCATCATGGCGACGCTGCCGCTCGCGCTGATCGGCGGGTTCTGGTACGTCTACCTGCTCGGCCATAACCTTTCCGTCGCGACCGCTGTCGGCTTCATCGCGCTCGGGGGACTTGCCGCGGAGTTCGGCGTCGTCATGCTGATCTACCTCAAGAACGCCTGCGAGCACGGCGGTCACGCGAGCCTGCTCGAGGCGATCGACCACGGCGCGGTGCGGCGAGTGCGCCCCAAGGCGATGACGGTCGCGGTCATTGTCGCGGGGCTGGCGCCGATCATGTGGTCCGAAGGCACCGGCGCCGAGGTCATGCAGCGCATCGCGGCGCCGATGATCGGCGGAATGATCACCGCGCCGCTGCTTTCGTTGTTTGTTCTTCCGGCCGCCTACCTTCTCCTCCGGGGCCGGGAATTTCGTTCTTCAACCCCCAGTCAAATGCAGACCCGATCGAAAGGAGCTCGATGAAACGCAGTCTTGCTTGCGCAATCACTCTCGCCCTCTCGGCATTCATGCTGCCGGCTTATCCCCAGCCGCCGCACCAGGCTTCCGGCACCGTCACCAAAGTCGAGCCGGAGAAGAACGCGGTGACGGTCAAGCACGGGCCGGTGGAGAGCCTGAAATGGCCCGCAATGACCATGAGCTTCAAGGTCAAGGATAAAAAGGTGCTCGAGAAGATGAAGCCGGGTGCCAAGGTCGACTTCACCTTTGAGCAATCGGGCAAGGACTACACCATCACCGATGTGAGGTAGCCAATGGCCAAGCCGGAGAGGCAATGCGACAGGCTCGGTCGCCGCGTGTTGCGTGCCGTTCTGTTGCCGCTTAACGCTCTCGCATGCGCGGACGCCGTCTCGATCGGCGCAAGGCGCCTCCCGAAGGCCAGGTGACCTCGATTTCCTATTGCGGAGACGCTTATACCATCGGCACCGCCGACGGCAAAAGCCAGAAGATCTGGGAGTTCAACCTGCGGCTGAAGACCGACTCGAGCAAGCAAGGACCCCTTCCCGGCAAGCCGGTCGCCATCGGCGCCGGCATGCGCGGCGACCGCGCTTCGGTCGTGTTTGCCTCACCCCGGGAAATCGGCGAGACGATCAGGCAATCCTGTCCGTGAACGACCTCTTAGCCAAGACGGAGAAATCTCCTGGCGTTTAGCGTGGTGATGGCCTCGATGACTCCCCCGTCGAGCCCGGTTTTCGCGAGCGTGCCGAGCGGATCGGTGTCGCCCATGGCGTAGGGATAGTCGGTGCCAAGCAGCACCTGCGAAGTCCCGTACTGCTCGACCAGGAACCGGATCGCCTTGGGATCGAACACGAGATCGTCGTAGAAGAAGCGCCGAGCGGTGGTCGTGGGCGCTTCCTTCAGCGTCTCGTTCGCCTTCGGCACGTTCTTCCACATGTGCTCCAGGCGCGGCAGCAGGATCGGCATCGCGCCCCCGCCGTGGCTGAAGGCGATGCGCAGTTTCGGCAGGCTCGCCGCCGTCCCACCCGTGATCATGGATGCGCAGCCGAGCGCGATGTCGCCGGGAAAGCAGATCGCCTGCTCGGGGAACGGGCCCACGATCCGGTCCTGGCCCGCGGGCCTCAACGCATGCACGAAGATCGCCGCCCCGCGGCGCTCGCATTCGGCGAAAAACGGCGCGAAGCGCGGATCGCCGATCGACGTGCCGTTCACATGGCTCGCGATCTCGACGCCCGAGAACTTGAGCTTGTCCATGCAGTGCTCGAGCTCCCGCAGCGCCGCGTCCAGGTCCTGCAGCGGCACGCCGCCCAGGGCGACGAAGCGCTCCGGCCTCAGAGAGACCATCTCCGCCATCTGGTCGTTGATGTAGCGCACCAGCACCTTGGCATCGTCGGTCGGGAACCAGTAGGAAAAGAGCTCCGGCATCGGCGAGAGAACCTGGCGCGCGACGCGCGTCGAATCCATGTGCTCGATCCGGCGCGGCACGCTCCAGGAGCCGTCGGACACCGTCCGGTAGACCTTGCCTGAAATCATCACATGCTTGTGGCACGCATGCGCCTCGGCCATCGAGGGCCATGGCACGTCTCTGTTCTTTCCCGCGTATTTGGGAAAATTCTCCGGAACCACATGGCAATGGACGTCAATGGCACTCATTTGCGGAAATTAGCAGATTCGTCCGCCTGTCGCGGAAGGCCGACGTCGCGATTGGTCATCCTTCCGACGACATATTTTCGAAATCGTTTTTGCTAACCTGCGAGGCTGTTGTGCAGCGCGGGAGACGAGGAAAGCAATGCCGCTTGATCTCAGCATGATGCTGGGGAAACTGAGCCAGATCGAGGAACAGGCTCAGCTCTCGGTCAATGAGTTTCCAAAGGGCATGGGCCTCGAGCGGCAGCGGCTCGTGCTCGCGCTGACACGCTTTCTCAAGGCCCATGTGCAGGGCGCCGCGCGCGAAGAGCGCCGCGAGCCGCCCGGCAGCGAGCATTAGGGCGAGCCCCAGAACTCCGCGCGCCCGGCACGGTCCCATTCTTCATGGAGCCATCCCGCAAGGGGCCGGTTGCGGCCTGGCCTTTCCCGGAAGAATCGTCGTCCTGCGAAGCGCTGCTCGACTCCGCCGTCGAAGCTACGTTTCCGGCGAGCGACCCGATCGCAGTGGACGACGGCTTTAACGCCAAGCGAAAGCGCGACCGCGCGCGCCTCACGCGCGTCACGCCCCCCGCGAGCCGACCGCAGGGTCGGTAACGCTCAATCGTCAGCGCGGACGACCCGGTTCGCCAGCACGCCGATCGCGTCGTTGACCACCTCGACGAGATCGCCCGGCTTGAGCGCGGGCACTGTCGGCCCATCGCAGCCGAACCACACGACATCGCCGGGGTGCAGCGTAAGGTAACGCGACATGCGCGAGAGATACTCGCCGACCGGGAAAATCATGGCGGAAGTGCGGTAGCTCGACACGCTGCGCCCGTTGATGCGCACCTCGATCGTCTGGTCCATGGGATCGAGCTCGCGCACGATCGCCGGGCCCATCGGCTTGAAGGTGTCGGCGTTCTTGGCGCGCCATAAGGTCCGGTCGGCGCGCTGCCAGGTGCGCTCGCTCACGTCGTTGCCGAGCGTGTAGCCGGCCACGCCCTTCAACGCCTCGACCTCGCCCACGTTTTTGAGCCGCCGGCCGATGACGGCGACAAGCTCGCCTTCGAATTCGACCGGGCCAGGCGAATCCCTGGGGATGACGATGTTCTCACCCGAGCAGATGAGCGCGTTGGGCGAGCGGTAGCCGATGTCGGCCTGCTCGGGGACCTTGTAGGTGCCGCCGCGCTCGCGATTGGCCCACTCGATGTGCGCGCGATAGTTGAGGCCCGCGGCGTAGAAGTTGCGAACCGCGCCGAGGACTTTGCGATCGACCGCGATGCCGGGCTGCATCATTCCACCTTTGCCAGTCTCATGCTCAAATCCTAACCGAGATGCCATTACCGCATGCCCTGCGGGCGTTCCGCCACCGCGACTACCGACTGTATTACGTCGGGCAGGGCGTTTCGCAGATCGGCACCTGGCTGCAGCTGATCGCCGTGAGCTGGCTCATCTACCAGATGACGCACTCGGCGTTCATGCTGGGCCTCGCGGCGTTCGCGCTCCACATCCCGCTGCTCATCCTCGGCCCCTTCGCCGGCGTCTGGGTCGACCGCAAGCACAAGCGCAAGGTGCTGCTCGTCACGCAGAGCATCGCGCTCACCCAGTCGCTCGTCGTCTTCAGCCTGGTGGCCACCAACACGGTCCAGCCCTGGCATCTCGTCGCGGCGAACGTCGCCTTCGGCATCGTCAATTCGTTCGACAACCCGGCGCGCCAGGCGCAGCTCGTGGAACTCGTGGGGGGCCGCGAGGACCTGCCCAACGCGATCGCGCTTTCCTCCACCCTCATGAACGGCGCGCGCTTCGTCGGCCCGATGATCGGCGGCGCGGTGATCTCCGCTTTCGGCGAAGTGTGGGGCTTCGGGCTGAACGCCATCCTGCGCTTCGCGGTCATCGTCGCCCTGATCCTCATCCGCGCCACCCCGCGCCCGACCGAGAAGGGCGCGCACGGCTGGCTGCAGCAGCTCGCCGAGGGCTTTCGCTACGCCTTCGGCTTCGTGCCCTCCAGAAGCGCGCTCCTTCTCCTGGCGGCGGTCAGCATCTCGGTGCAGCCCTACCAGTCGCTCGCGCCCTACTTCGCGCGCGACGTCTTCCACGGCGACTCGCGCACGCTCGGCTTTCTCATCGGCGCCGGGGGCCTGGGCGCGGTGTCCGGCATGATCTACCTCGCGCTGCGCACCTCGGTGCGCGGGCTCTTGCGCCTCATTCCCCTCTCGGGCGGCGTCGCCGGGCTCGCCCTGGTCGGCTTTTCCTTCGCGCCCTCGCTCTGGATCGGCCTCGTGATGCTCTACTTCGTCGGCATGGGCGCGATGCTGACGGGCGCCGCGACCAACACGGTGCTGCAGTCGATCGTGGAGGACCGCATGCGCGCGCGGGTGATGTCGATCTACATGGCCTGCTTCTTCGGCATGGCGCCGATCGGCGCGCTCATCGCCGGGTCGCTCGCCGAGCGCATCGGCCCGCCGGCGGCGCTCGCCTGCGGCGGCGCGCTCGCGCTCTGCGCGGCGCTCGTCTACTTCGCCAACTTCCATCACATTCGCTCGGCGATCCGGCCGGTCTACCAGAAATTGGGTATCGTCCCGGGTCCCGAACAACAGTGAGCCCTCCGCGATGAGCCAGATTTCCGGTGCCGAGGCGATGGTGCGCATGCTGCAGCTGCACGGCGTGACGCACATTTTCGGCCTGTGCGGCGACACGAGCCTGCCCTTCTACGACGCGCTCGCGCGGCTCGATCACGGCATCCGGCACATCCTGACCCGCGACGAGCGCTCCGCCGCCTACATGGCCGACGGGTATGCGCGCGTGAGCCGCAAGGTCGGCGTCTGCGAAGGGCCCTCTGGCGGCGGCGCGACCTACCTGCTCCCCGGCGTCGTCGAGGCGAACGAGAGCTCGATCCCCGTGCTCGCCATCACCACCGACATCTCGACCACCTCGCGCGGGCGCTACGCGCTCACCGAGCTCGACCAGGAAGCGCTCTACCGCCCGCTCACCAAGCGCACCGAGGTCATCGACCGCGCCGACAAGATTCCGGAGGCGGTGCGCCGCGCCTTCCGGACGATGACCAGCGGGCGGCCCGGCGCCGCGCATCTGGGTTTGCCGTTCGATGTTCAAAACGGGCAGGTTTCGCAGGAAAGTGTTTGGGGCGATGTTTCTCTTGGGACTTTCCCTTCCTCGCGGGTTTCGCCTGAACCCGAGGTGCTCAAACGCGCAGCCGCTGCGCTAGCGGCGGCGAGCCTGCCCATCTTTGTCTGCGGTGGTGGGGTCGTAATCTCGGGAGCAGAACGGGAGCTTGCCGCTCTAGCCGAACTTCTGGGCGCCCCCGTAGCCACCACGGTGAGCGGCCACGGCAGCCTCGCCGATGACCACCCGCTCTCGCTCGGCGTCGTCGGGTCGAACGGCGGCACGCTGCCGACGCGCGAAGCGCTCGCGCAGGCCGACCTCGTCGTCTTCGTAGGCTGCCGCGCAGGCTCCGTGACGACCGAGCGCAGGCGCTATCCGGCGCCGGGAACGCCCGTGATCCACATCGACGTCGATCCGAACGTGATCGGCGCGAACTATGAGACGAAGGTCGGGCTGGTGGGCGATGCAAAACTGGTTTTGCAAGGGCTTCTTTCCGAGCTGAAACCCGGAAAAAGAAACGGCCGTGAAATCGTAAGGGCCGCAAAGGACCGGAAGTTCTCCGCCTTCCGCGAGCTCGCCAGAAGCGACGCGGTGCCGATCCTGCCCGAGCGCGTGGTCGCGACCCTGCACGAGGTGCTGCCGCGCGATGCGACGGTGGTTTGCGATCCGGGCACGCCCTGCCCGTATTTCTCCGCGTACTACGAATTCCTCGAGGCGGGGCGCCACTTCATCTCCAACCGCGCGCATGGCGCGCTCGGCTACTCGATGGCCGCGGCGCTGGGCGCGCACTTCGGCCGGCCCGCGACCAAGACCGTCTCCGTCATGGGCGATGGCAGCTTCGGCTTCACCGCCGGGGAGCTCGAGACGATCGTGCGCCTCAAAGCCCCGATCCTGATGGTGGTGATCTCCAACAGCACCTACGGCTGGATCAAGGCCGGCCAGAAATCCGGCTTCCAGCAGCGCTACTTCTCGGTGGACTTTTCCCGCACCGACCACGCCCGCGTGGCGGAAGCATTTGGCGTAAAGGCTTTTAAAGTTCAAGAACCCAAAGATCTGAAACCCGCGCTCACTGCAGCGGCCGAGCACGGCGGCCCTGCCCTTGTCGACGTGATCGCGCAGCCGCTGCAGGACGCAAAAGCGCCGGTCAGCGAGTGGGTGGCGTAGTTAAAATCCCCTTTATGGTCCTCGTCCCCGAAACGATCCAGCGCCATGGGCGCGAGAAAGGCGGCGAGACCGCCTACTGGACGCCGGGCGGCGTCTGGACCTTCGCGCAGCTCGAGGAGCGCGCGCGCCGCGTCGCCCGGGGCTTCGCGAGCCTCGGCATCGGCCCGGGCGATCGCGTCGCCTGCCTCACCAAGCACACCGCGGAGTGCGTCGCGCTCGTCCTGGGCGCGAACAAGATCGGCGCCGTGTGCATGCCGGTCAACTGGCGGCTCGCGCCGCCCGAGATCGAGTACATCGTGAACAACGGGCGCGCGAAGTTCATGCTTTGCGACCGCCTGTTTGTTTCCGCCCTCGAGAAGGTAACGGCTGAATCGGTAAAAACCACTGTCATCACCGAAGAGTTTTCACAGTGGTTCGAAAAGCACGAGCCGATAGAAAAAGAACACAAGGCGAAGCCCGAGGAAACGGCGCTGCAGCTCTACTCCTCCGGCACCACCGGTCTGCCGAAGGGCGTCGAGCTCACGCACGGCAACCTCGCGGCGGGCATGATGCAGGCGGTGCCGGCGGCGATCGGCTACCACGGCGCGCCGGACGTGATGCTGAACGCGCTGCCGACCTATCACATCGCGGGCGTGGGCGTGGCGCTGCTGACCGCGTGCAAGGGCGGCGCGAGCGTGCTCTATCCCGACTTCGACCCGGCGCAGGTGATCAAGTCGATCGCAGAGCACCGCATCACGCACTCCTTCCTCGTGCCGGCGATGATCCAGTTCATGCTGCAGGTGCCGGGCGCGGACAAGGCGGACTACTCGTCGCTGAAAGGCATCTCCTACGGCGCCTCGCCCATCTCGGAAAAGGTGCTCGTGGACGCGATGCGCACCTTCAAGTGCCGCTTCATGCAGGTCTACGGCCTCACCGAGACGACCGGCGCGATCACGGCGCTCTCGCCCGAGGACCACGACCCGGCCGGGCCGAAGCAATCGCTGCTGCGCTCAGCCGGCAAGCCCATCGACGGCGTCGAGCTGCGCGTGGTGGATCCGGCAAGCGGCGCGGACTGCAAGGAGGGCCAGGTCGGCGAAGTGTGGATCCGCACCGCCCAGAACATGAAGGGCTACTGGGCGAATCCGAATGCGACCACCCAGGCCTTCGTGGAGCGGTGGTTCCGCTCGGGCGATGCCGGCTTCCTCAAGGACGGATACCTGTTCCTGCACGATCGCATCAAGGACATGATCGTCTCGGGCGGCGAGAACATCTACCCGGCCGAGGTCGAGAACGCGCTCATGCAGCATCCGGCGGTCGCTGACGGCGCGGTGATCGGCGTGCCCGACGAGCAGTGGGGCGAGGCGGTGAAAGCCTGCGTCGTCCTGAAGAAAGATGCGAAGGCAACGCAGAAAGACATCATCGACTTCATGCGCGGGCGCATCGCCCACTTCAAATGCCCGAAGTCGGTGGATTTCGTCGAGGCGATCCCGCGCAATCCGACGGGCAAGATCCTCAAGCGGATCCTGCGCGAGCCCTACTGGAAGGGCAAGGAACGTCGCGTCAACTAAAGTTGCTCGAGCGGCGCGGGCTTGGCCACGCCGAAGCCCTGCACGAAGCCCACGCCGAGGAGCTTGAGCGCGGCCCGGATGTTGTCGGCCTCGACGCACTCGGCGATCACCCCCACGCCGGTGACCTGGCCGATGCGCACGATCGCCTTCATCTTCGCCGCGGCGCTGCCCGAGCGCAGGATGTTGCGGCTGATCGCGCCGTCCACCTTGACGTAGTCGACGAGCAGCGCCTTCAGCGCGTCGAAGGTGACCGAGCGGCGCGCGAAGCCGTCTAGCAGCAGCTGGCAGCCGATGCCCTTCATCTCGGCCGCGAAGCGCTCGCAGGCGGCGCGCCGGTCGAGCGCGTCGTTTTCGTCGATCTCGATCACGAGCGAGGCCGGCTCGAGGGCCGCGAGCTTGAGCTGCATGGCGACGAACGGCGCGAAGCCCGCTTCCTCGATCGTCTGCGTCGATACGTTGACGGAAAGCTTGCTTGCGCCGAGGCCCGCGCCCAGCTGGCGCAGGGCGTTCCTGACCACCCAGCGGTCGAGCTCGCCCATCATGCGGTAGTGCTCGAAGGCGGGCAGGAAGTCGCCGGGCGGCAGGAGGCGTGCCTCCTCCTCGCGCAGGCGCACCAGCACCTCGGCGAACGCGATCGGCGCTTCGGCGGTGAGGGCCACGACCGGCTGCCCGTAGAGGCGGAAGTGGTCGTAGTCGAGCGCCTCGCGCAGGCGCGCGGCCGGCTGCTCCCAGCCGAGCAGCTGCCCATCCATGACGCGCAGGAACGCGCTGTCGTCGGGATTCGGAACGGGCTTCTGCGTCATGCCCGGATTGTAATCGGCGGCATAAAATCGATTTCATGGACACTCAGGACATCCGGATAGAGAAAGCCGACCGCATCCTCACGGTCACCCTGAACCGGCCCGACAAGCTGAATGCGTTCACCACGCGCATGCGCGACGAGCTGATCGCCGCCTTCGCCGCGGCCGACGCCGACGACGAGGTGCGCGTGGTGATCGTCACCGGGGCGGGGCGCGCATTCTGCGCCGGTGCCGACCTTTCCGCCGGCCGCGAGACCTTCGACTTCGCGAAGCGCGGCGGGCCCGAGGCTGCGGAGCAGCGCGACGGCGGCGGGCGCGTCTCGCTTGCGATTTACGGCTCCAAGAAGCCGGTCATCGCGGCGGTGAACGGCGCTGCGGTCGGCGTCGGCGTGACGATGACTTTACCGATGGACATCCGCATCGCCTCGACCGAGGCGCGCTTCGGCTTCGTGTTCGCGCGCCGCGGCATCGTGCCGGAGGCCTGCTCGAGCTGGTTCCTGCCCAAGGTGGTGGGCCTCTCGCAGGCGGCCGAGTGGCTCTACACGGGCCGTGTCTTCGGCGCCGAGGAAGCACTCGCCGCGCGGCTCGTCTCGCGCGTGGTGCCGCCCGAGGAAGTGCTGCCCGCGGCGCGCAAGCTCGCGCGCGAGATCGCCGACAATACCTCGGCCGTCTCGGTCGCCCTCTCGCGCCAGATGCTCTGGCGCATGGCGGGCGCCGACCATCCGATGGAAGCTCACAAGGTGGACTCGCGCGCAATCTATGCGATGGGCGCCTCCGACGATGTCAAGGAGGGCATCGCCTCCTTCAAGGAGAAGCGAGCGCCGCGCTTCACGATGCGGGCAAGCAAGGACATGCCGGACTTCTATCCCTGGTGGGAAGAGCGGCCCTTCAAATGAGCTGCCGGCCGTGAAGGTCATCGTCCTCGGCGCGGGCGTGGTCGGCACCGCGGCCGCCTGGTACCTGCGCGCCGCCGGCCACGAGGTGCAGGTGCTCGAGCGGCGCTCGGCCGCCGGCATGGAAACGAGCTTCGCCAACGGCGGGCAGATCTCCGCCTCGCACGCCCTGCCCTGGGCGGCGCCGGGCGTGCCCTGGACCGCGCTCAAGTGGATGCTGCGCGAGGATGCGCCGCTCCTCTTCCGGCTGCGCGCCGACCCGGCGCAATGGCGCTGGGGGCTTCGTTTTCTTCGCGAGTGCACCGCCGAGCGCTTTCGCGCCAACGCCGCGCAGCTGCAGCGCCTCGGCCGCTACAGCCGCGACGCGCTGCACGAGCTGCAGCGCGCGACCGGCATCCACTACGACGAGGTCCGGCGCGGCATCCTCGTCTTCTTCACCGACAAATCGAACAAGACCATCCCCGGGCGGATCAAGAAGACGCCCGAGGAGTGCCTCGCCATCGAGCCCGCGCTCGCGCACGCGCGCGGCCAGCTCCTCGGCGGCGAATTCCTCGACGACGACGAGTCGGGCGACGCGCACAAGTTCACGCAGGGCGTGGCGAAGCTCGCCGCGGAGCGCGGCGTGAAGTTCCGCACCGCGCGCGTGCTCGCCATCGATCCGGCGCGCGGC
>Ga0310813_10002204_pt1 | contig 11859 bp, 9 predicted proteins | sample YN3metagenome_FD_203086 | JGI IMG/M metagenome (GOLD analysis project Ga0310813, IMG submission 203086) | Soil microbial communities from experimental microcosm in Duke University, North Carolina, United States - YN3 | ecosystem: Engineered > Artificial ecosystem > Soil microcosm > Unclassified ...
CGACCGCATTGCACAGCACGTCGTCGGCCGCGACGAACGCATCCTGCTGCGTGACGTCGTCGCCGAGCACTTCCTCGAGCTTGTCGTTGAGGATCACGATGAGCGAATCGACGTGCGGCGCAAGCTCCTCGATGCCCGCCTCGGCGTTCTTCATGCGCTTGGAGCCTTCCCAGGTGAAGGGCTTGGTCACCACCGCCACCGTAAGCACCCCGAGCGAGCGGGCCACTTCCGCGATCACCGGCCCGGCGCCCGTCCCCGTTCCGCCGCCCATGCCGGCGGTGATGAACACCATGTGCGCGCCCGCGATGGCCTCCTCCAGGCGCTCGCGCTCGGCCAGGGCGGCGGTTCTCGCCTCCTCCGGCTTGGCGCCCGCGCCCAGCCCACTCGTGCCGAGCTGGATCTGGTTCTTCGCCTTGTTGCGCGAGAGCACCTGCGCGTCGGTGTTGACCGCGAAGAACTCCACCTTCTCGACGCCGCGCTCGATCATGTGATCGATCGCGTTGCCGCCCGCCCCACCCACGCCGATCACCTTGATGACCGGCCCCGCCGTGCTTTCGTTCACGATCTCGAACATAGGTTTTTTCTCCTTGCCAGTGTTGGAACCAAAAACTCCTCCGAAATCAGAAATTCCTCTGGAACCAGTCGCGCATGCGGCCGAACACCGCGCGCACCGACCCGTTCTGCTGGGAAACGCGCCCCTGCTGCAGCTGCGCCACCCCCTCGAAAAGAAGCCCCATCGCGGTGGCGTAGCGCGGGCTTTTCACCACGTCCGCGAGACCGCCCGCATAGCGCGGCACGCCAATGCGCACGGGCATGTGGAAGATCTCTTCGCCCAGCTCGACCATGCCCTGCATGACGGCGGAGCCGCCGGTGAGCACGACGCCCGAGGAAAGCAGCTCCTCGTGGCCCGACTCGCGCAGCACCTGCTGCACGAGCGAGAAGAGCTCCTCGGCGCGGGGCTCGATCACCTCGGCGAGCGTCTGGCGCGAGAGCGCGCGCGGCGGCCGGTCGCCGATGCCGGGGACCTCGATCATCTCGTTCGGATCGGCGAGCTGGCGCAGCGCCACGCCGTGGCGGATCTTGATCGTCTCGGCCTCGGGCGTGGGCGTGCGCAGCGCCATGGCGATGTCGTTCGTGATCTGGTCGCCGGCGATCGGAATCACCGCGGTGTGGCGGATCGCGCCGTGCGTGAAGATCGCGAGGTCGGTGGTGCCGCCGCCGATGTCGACGAGGCACACGCCGAGGTCCTTCTCGTCCTCCGAGAGCACCGCGCGCGAGGAGGCGAGCGGCTGCAGGATGAGGTCGTTCACATCCAGCCCGCAGCGGCGCACGCACTTCACGATGTTCTGCGCCGCCGAGACGGCGCCGGTGACGATGTGCACCTTCACCTCCAGGCGCACGCCCGACATGCCGACCGGCTCGCGCACGTCCTCCTGCCCGTCGATGATGAATTCCTGGCGCAGCACGTGCAGGATCTGCTGGTCGGTGGGGATGTTCACCGCGCGCGCGGTCTCCATCGCGCGCTCGACGTCGATCGCGCTCACCTCCTTGTCCTTCACCGCCACCATGCCGGTTGAATTGAAGCTGCGGATGTGGCTGCCGGCGATGCCGGTGAAGGCCGAGGCGATCTTGCAGTCGGCCATGAGCTCGGCTTCCTCGAGCGCGCGCTGGATCGCCGCGACCGTGGCCTCGATGTTGACCACCACGCCTTTCTTCAGGCCGCGCGAGTCGTGGTTGCCCATGCCGAGCACTTCCAGGGTGCCGTCGGGGCCGAGCTCGGCCACCAGCGCTGCCACCTTGGAGGTGCCGATGTCCAGGCCGACGACCAGGTTGCGATTTTCTTTTGGCATCCGGATCAGCCCTTCCAGCCGGCGACGCGCAGCGCGAAGCCGTTCGGGTAGCGCAGGTCGACATGCGGGAACGAGGCGGCATCGCGCCTGGCGAGCCGCCCCAGCGTCTCGGGGAAAACGGCGACGAAGCGCGCAAGGCGCTGCTCGACCGACTCGGTGCCGTCCCGGCCCAGCTCGAGCGTGAGCCCGCTCGCGAGGCGCAACTGCCAGGCGTGGCGCGGCGTCAGGACCACGCGCTCGACCGACTCGCCAAGCGGCGCGAGGATCTCGACGAAGCGCCGGTAGCGCCCGGCGACGAGCGCCTCGCTTCCGGCCGGACCGGCAAGGAAGGGCAGCGCTTCCTCGTTTCGGCCGACGAAGCGCTCCCCGTGCGTGTTGACGAGCGCATCGTCGCCCCAGCGCGCGAGCGCGACGTGCTCCTCGATTTTCGCCTCGACCCGGTCGGGCCAGACGCGGCGCACGTCGACATGCCTCACCCAGGGCACCTGCTCGAAGCGCCCGCGCACCGCGCGCAGGTCGAGGGCGAAGAAGTTGCCGCCCAGGCCCGCCGCCGCGTGCTCCAGGTCCGCGCGCAACGCATGCTTCAGCGCGCCCTGCACTTCGACTTCGCGGACGGGAAAAAGCGGCGAGCGCACGAGCGTTTGCAGCGCGGCCGCCCCGAGAATCGCCAGCGCGACCGCGAACAGGACGTTCGCCGCAAGATTCAACAGGCGCGGGTTATCCCACATGGGCTCCCTCCAGGATCTTCACGCAGAGGTCCTCGTAGGAAATTCCAACCGCGCGCGCCGCCATCGGCACGAGGCTGTGCCCCGTCATTCCGGGGGCGGTGTTCACTTCCAGGAGCCACGGCGCGCCGGCCGCATCGAGCATCAAATCGACCCGGCCCCAGCCGGTGCAGCCGAGCGCCTTGAAGGAATCGAGCGCAAGGCGCTTTAGCGTTTCCTCCCTCGGCTCGGGCAGCCCGCAGGGACAGACGTACTTCGTGTCGTCGGTGAAGTACTTGTTCTGGTAGTCGTAGTTGCCTTTGGGCGCATCGATGCGGATGAGGGGCAGCGGCCGGTCGGCCACCACGCTCGCGGTGTATTCGGGCCCCTCGATGCACTTTTCGGCGATGACCGCACTGTTGCAGTTCACCGCGAGCGCATAGGCCTCGTCGAGGTCGCCGGCCGCCTGCACTTTGCTCACTCCGATCGAGGAGCCCTCGAGCACGGGCTTCACCACGATCGGCAGCCCAAGTCTTTTCGCGACCGCCTGCATGTCGCTGCCGCTCTCGAGCATTTCGTAATCGGGCGTTGGCAAGCCGCGCGCCTTCCAGACGAGCTTGGCCCGCTCCTTGTCCATCGCGAGCGCCGAGCCGAGCACGCCGCTGCCCGTGTAGGGAATGCCGAGAAACTCGAGCGCCCCCTGCAGGCTGCCGTCCTCGCCGCCGCGGCCGTGCAAGGCGATGAAGCAGCGCGCGAAGCGGTCGCGCTTGAGCTCCGCCAGGTCGCGCTCGGCCGGATCGAAGGCGTGCGCATCGACGCCCTTGGAGCGAAGCGCCTTCAGCACGCCCGTGCCGCTCATGATCGAAATCTCGCGCTCGGCCGATTTGCCGCCAAAGAGCACCGCCACCTTGCCGAAGCCGGCGGCGCGGCTCATGCGGCCTCTCCCACGATCTTCACTTCGAGCACGAGCTCGACGCGCGTCTCTTCCTTCACTTTCTCCTGGATGTGCAGGATCAGCCACTCGATGTCGGCCGCGCTGCCGGCGCCCTTGGGGTTGACGATGAAGTTGGCGTGCTTGTCCGACACCTTCGCCCCGCCGCGCTCGAGGCCCTTCAGGCCGCAGAACTGGATGAGGCGCGCCGCCGGCCGGCCCTCGGGCGGGTTGCGGAACACGCTGCCCGCGTTCGGGAGCTGCAGCGGCTGGGCCTCGATGCGCTTCTTGAGCAGCGACTTGATGATCTCGCGCGACTCCTCGGTGTCACCCTCGGGCAGCTTGAAATGCGCGGCCGCGAACCACATCTCCTCGCCGCTCGCGTTTGCGTCGGACTTCAGCTCGCAGTGCCGGTAGGCGATCTCGAAGTCCGACTTGGGATGGCTGCGCAGCTCGCCCAGCCGGTCGATGGTGGTCACGCGCTCGACCAGGTCCCAGGTCTCCCCGCCGTAGCAGCCCGCGTTCATCGCGAGTGCGCCGCCGACCGTGCCCGGAATGCCGGACAGGAATTCGGCGGAGCCGAGGCTTTGCATCGCCGCGAAGCGCGCCACCTTGGGACAGGCGACGCCCGCCTCGGCGTAGACGAGCCCGTCCTTGAGCTCCGGATGCTTGGCGGCGCGGTGCGTAAGCACGACCGTGCCCGGCCAGCCGCCCTCGCGCACGAGGAGGTTCGAGCCCAGGCCGACGAAGAGGATCGGCTCCTCGCGCGGCAGCTGGTTCAGGAAATTCGAGAGGTCGTCCAAGTCGGCCGGGACGTAGAAGCGGCGCGCGGGGCCGCCCGCGCGCCAGCTCACGTGCCGCGCCATCGGCTCGTTTTCCCTCATCTCGCCGCGCAGTCCCTGGAATCGCACCGTGTCTGCCATGTTCATGTCAGCTGGGCCGCGACGTTGCCGATCGAGCCCGCCCCCATGGTGAGCACGACGTCGCCCGCGCGCGCCAGGCGGCGGATCGCCTCGGGCATGCCGCCGATGTCCTCGACGAACACCGTGTCCGCCTTGCCCGCCCCGCGGACCGCGCCCATCAGCGTGCGGCCGTCCACGCCCGCGATCGGCGGCTCGCCCGCCGCGTAGACGTCGGCGAGCACGACCGCGTCGGCCGAGGCGATCACGCGCACGAAGTCCTCGAACAGGTCGCGCGTACGGGTGTACCTGTGCGGCTGGAACGCGAGCACGAGGCGCCGGCCCGGAAAGGCGCCTCGCGCGGCCGCGATCGTCGCCGCCATCTCGGCCGGGTGATGGCCGTAGTCGTCGATGAGCGTGTAATGGCCGCCGCCGAGCGCGATGTCGCCCACGTGCTGGAAGCGGCGCGCGACGCCCCGGAACTCGGCCAGCGCCTTGAGGATCGCGGGCTGCGGCACGCCGATCTCCAGCCCCACGGCAATGGCGGCAAGCGAGTTGAGCACGTTGTGATGGCCCGGCAGGTTGAGCGTCACCTCGACCGGCTTCGCCTCGCCGCGGCGCAGCCGATAGCGCATGCGGCCGGCGCGGTGCTCGATATTCTCGGCGCGCAAGGCCGCGTCGCCCGCCACACCGTAGGTCACCGTGGGCTTGGCGACCTTGGGCAGGATCTCGCGCACCTGCGGGTCGTCGATGCAGAGCACGGCCGAGCCGTAGAACGGCAGGTTGTCGAGGAAGTCGACGAACGCCTGGCGCAGCCGCCCGAGATCGTGCCGGTAGGTCTCCATGTGATCGGCGTCGATGTTCGTGACCACCGCCATCACCGGCTGCAGGTGCAGAAAGCTCGCGTCGGACTCGTCGGCCTCGACCACGATGAAGTCGCCCGCGCCGAGGCGCGCGTGCGAGCCGGCCGCGTTCAGCCGCCCGCCGATCACGAAGGTCGGGTCGAGGCCGCCCTCGGCAAGGACGCTCGCGACGAGGCTCGTCGTGGTGGTCTTGCCGTGCGTGCCCGCGATCGCGATGCCCTGCTTCAGGCGCATGAGCTCGGCGAGCATGAGCGCGCGCGGCACCACGGGAATCTTGTATTCGCGCGCCGCGCGGACCTCGGGGTTGTCGTTTTGCACCGCGGTCGACACCACCACCGCGTCGGCGCCCGCGACATGGTCGGGCTTGTGGCCCGCGAAGATCTCGGCGCCCATTGCCGCGAGCCGCTGCGTGGAGGCATTGCGCGCCAGATCGGATCCACTCACCTTGAAGCCGAGGTTGACCAGCACCTCGGCGATGCCGCTCATTCCGGAGCCGCCGATGCCGACGAAGTGGATGCGGCGCAGCTTGTGCTTCACGCCCGCCTCCCTTCGACCAGCTCGGCGCAGCGATCCGCAACGGTGCGCGCGGCCTCGGGTTTCCCCATCCCCCTTGCTTTCTTCGCCATCGCGAGGAGCGCGTCACGGTCGAGGGACCGGAGGAGCGTCGCCAGGCTCTCCGGCGTCAGCCGGTCCTGCGGGAGAAGAATGGCGGCCCCGCGATCAGCAAGAAATTTCGCGTTCGCCGTCTGATGATCGTCGACCGCATGCGGATAGGGCACGAGCACGCTTGCCGTGCCGGCGGCCGCGAGCTCGGCGATCGTCGTTGCGCCTGCCCGGCAGATGACGAGGTCGGCCTCGGCGTAGCGCCGCGCCATGTCGTCGATGAACGCGACGGCCTCCGCTTCGACCCCTTCATTCCGATAATTCTTTTGCAAGGATTCGAGATGCTTCTCGCCGGCCTGATGCGTGACCGCGGGACGCTCCGAGGCATCCATCAAGGCAAGGGCCCGCGGAAGGCACTCGTTCAGCGCCTGCGCGCCAAGGCTGCCGCCGACGACCAGGATTCGCAGCGGTCCGGCCCGGTTTTGGAATCTTTTTTCAGGAACCTCCAGCAAGGAAATGGCGGCGCGCACGGGATTGCCCGTCCACTCGGCGCCCTTGAGCGCGCCGGGAAACGCCTCGAGCTTGCGATCGGCGAGGCCGGCAAGGACGCGGTTGACGAGGCCTGCGATCGCGTTCTGCTCGTGCACGGCGAGCGGCCGCGCGAGGAGGGAGGCCATCATGCCGCCGGGAAACGCGACGTAGCCGCCCATGCCGAGCACCACGTCGGGCCGGACGCGAAAGATCGCGCGCGCCGCCTGCCAGAAGCCGACGAAGAGATGCAGCGGCAGGAAGAGCTTCGCGGCCAGCCCCTTGCCGCGCAGCGCCACGGCCCGGATCCACTCGACCGGATAGCCCCGCGCGGGAACGAGGCGCGCTTCCAGGCCGCCTCGCGCGCCCATCCAGACGACCTTCCAGCCGCGCTCGCGCAGTTCGTCGGCGACCGCGAGCCCCGGAAACACGTGCCCGCCCGTGCCGCCCGCCATGATGAGGATCGTCCCGCTCATGCGTTCAGACCCCGTGCCAGTTGCCGGTTCTCCCAGTCGATGCGAATGAGCACGGCGATCGCGACGCAGTTCATGAGCAGCCCCGAGCCGCCGAAGCTCATGAGCGGGAGGGTGAGCCCCTTGGTGGGCAGCAGGCCCATGTTTACGCCCATGTTGATGAGCGCCTGAAAGCCGATCCAGATGCCGATCCCCTGTGCGACGAGCGCGGTGAAGTGGCGCTCGCGCAGGGCTGCCTGGCGGCCGATCGCGAAGGCGCGCAGCACGATCCAGCCGAAGAGCGCGATCACCAGCGCGACGCCGGCGAGGCCGAGCTCCTCGGCGATCACGGCGAGGAGGAAATCGGTGTGCGCCTCCGGCAGGTAGTGCAGCTTCTCCACGCTCGCGCCCAGGCCCACCCCAAGCCATTCGCCGCGGCCGAAGGCGATAAGCGCATGCGACAGCTGATACCCCTTGCCGAAAGGATCCGACCAGGGATCCATGAAGCCGAAGATGCGCTGCATGCGGTAAGGCGAGGAGAGCACGAGCGCGATGAAGCCGACCGCGAGCATGCCGAGGAGCGCCGAAAAGTGCCGGGCGCTCATGCCGCCGAGAAAGAGGATGCCGAAGGTGGTGACCGCGATCACGACGAAGGCGCCGAAGTCGGGCTCGCGCAGGAGCAGCCAGGCGATCACCAGCATGACCCCGAGCATCGGCAGCAGGCCGCGCTTGAAGTTCTTCAGCACGGCGTGCTTTCGCACGGTGTAGTCGGCAGCATAGAGTACGACCGCGAGCTTCATGATCTCGGAGGGCTGGACGTTGACGGCGCCGAGGTTGAGCCAGCGGCGCGCGCCGTTCACCTCGCGCCCGACGCCGGGGACGAGGACGAGCACGAGGAGCACCGCGCCCGCCGCGAAGAGCCAGGGCGCGGCCTTCTGCCACAGGCGCGCCGGAATCATGAACACCGCGGTCGCCGCGGCGAGCGCGACGGCGAGGAACGCGCCGTGCCGCAGGAGGAAGTACGCCGGGTTGTGCCCGGAGAAGCGGCTTGACTCCGCGGTGGCGATGGAAGCCGAGTAAACCATCACCAGCCCGAGCATGACGAGGATCAGCGCCGCCCAGGCGAGCGAGCGGTCGTACTCCGGCGCGGGCTGGTTGCCGCGCAGGCTGCCGCCCAGGTTGCCGCCTGCGACGACGCTAGCCATGCTTGAGTTCCTTGACCGCGGCGGCGAAGGCTTCGCCGCGATGCTTGTAGTCGCGGAACATGTCGAAGCTCGCGCACGCGGGCGAGAGCAGCACGGCGTCCCCTCTCTGCGCCACTTCGGCGGCACGCCTGACGGCGGCTTCGAGCGTGGAGGCTTTTTCCTTCGGAACGTCCACGCCTGAGAGTGCGCGCTTGATCAAGCCCGCGTCCCGGCCGATCAGAACCACATGCCGCGCGTGGGCTTTCACGGCCGGCGCAAGCGGCGAGAAGTCCTGGCCCTTGCCTTCGCCGCCGAGGATGAGGATCGCCGGGCGCCCGAGGCCGTTCAGCGCGGCGACCGTCGCCCCGACGTTCGTGCCCTTGGAATCGTCGAGCCAGGCGATGCCGCCGCGCTCGGCCACGAGTTCCATTCGGTGCGGCAGGCCGCGGAAGCTGCGCAGGCCGGCGCCGAGCGAAGCGAGCGGCGCGCCGGCGAGCGTCGCTAGCGCGCACGCGGCGAGCGCGTTGGAGACGTTGTGGGCTCCCGTGATGGGAAGTTCGCCAGCTTTCAGGATTCGTTCTTCACCTTGCACCAGCCATTCGTTCCTGATCCCGAAATCCTCCGGCATCGGCGGCACGTCCATGCCGAACGTCACCTGCGCGCGGCCGGCCAGCGCCATCGCCATCGATCCGGAATCGCAGCGATTGAGCACCTGCACGCCGCGCCCCTGGAAAATGCGCGCCTTCGCCGCGGCGTATTCGGCCAGCCCCGCGTAGCGGTCCAGATGGTCTTCGGAGAGGTTGAGCACCGCCGCCGCCTCGGGGGCAAGCGACCAGGTGGTCTCGAGCTGGTAGCTCGAGAGCTCGAGCACCCAGGCGGCCGGCGCTTTCTTCCTCTTGGCGAGCGCCTCGAGCGCGGGCGGCGAGATATTGCCCGCGACTTCCGCGTCGATGCGCGCCGAGCGCAGCAGATGGCCGGTGAGCGCGGTGACGGTGCTTTTCCCGTTCGTCCCGGTGATCGCAAGCACCTTCGCCTTTGTCTTGCGCGCGTCCCACGCAAAGAGTTCTATGTCTCCCACCACCGGGATTTGTTTTTCTGCAGCTTCAAGAAAAATAGAGTCGGTCAGGGCAAGGCCGGGACTGACACAGACAAGATCAACCCCTTTGAGAAGAGAGGTCTTGAAATTCCCGGTGACCAGCTCGCCGGCGTAATCGCTTTTCCTGGGCGGCGCCTTGCGCGTGTCGGCCGCGCGCACGATGCCGCCGTGGCGCTGCACCCATTGCGCGACCGAAAGGCCGGTGTCGCCGAGCCCGAGCACCAGAACTCTTTTTCCCTTGAGCGCAAACGCCCCGGGAGGAGCAAGCAGCGAGAAGGCCGGCTCGCGCATCATCTTAGCTTCAGCGTCGAGAGCCCGAAGAGGACGAGCATCATGGTGATGATCCAGAAGCGCACCACCACCTGCGACTCTTTCCAGCCTTCGAGCTCATAGTGGTGGTGGAGCGGCGCCATGCGGAAGATGCGCTTGCCGCCTGACCACTTGAAGTAGAGCACCTGGATCATCACCGAAAGCGTCTCGGCGACAAAGACGCCGCCCATGATGAAGAGCACGATCTCCTGGCGCACGATCACCGCGATCGTGCCAAGCGCGGCGCCGAGGGCGAGCGCACCCACGTCGCCCATGAACACTTCCGCCGGGTAGGCGTTGAACCAGAGAAAGCCCAGCCCCGCGCCGACGATCGCACCGCAGATGACGGCAAGCTCGCCCGCGCCCGCGATGTAGGGCAGCCCGAGGTACTTGGAAAACACGGCGTTGCCCGCGACGTAGGCGAAGATGCCGAGCGCGCCGCCGACCATGACCGTGGGCATGATCGCCAGGCCGTCCAGGCCGTCGGTGAGGTTGACCGCGTTCGAGCTGCCGACGATGACGAAATAGGTGAGGATGACGAAGCCGATCGTGCCGAGCGGATAGGCGACGAACTTGAAGAAGGGCACGATCAGCTCGTTCAATGCCGGAATGCCGGGCGTGCCCTGCGCCATCCAGGCGAGAAAGCCGGCGGCGCCCAGGCCGAAGAGCGACTGCCAGAAGAATTTCGCCTTGGCCGAGAGTCCCTTCGGGTTGCGCCGCACCACCTTGCGGTAGTCGTCGATCCAGCCGATCGCGCCGAAGGCGAGCGTGACCAGCAGCACCACCCAGACGAAGCGGTTGCGCAGGTCGCCCCACAGCAGCGTCGTGATCGCGATCGAGACGAGGATGAGCGCGCCGCCCATGGTCGGCGTGCCGGCCTTCGTGAGATGCGACTTGGGACCGTCGTCTCGCACCGCCTGGCCGATCTTGTAGGCCGTGAGCTTGCGGATCACGTAGGGCCCCAGGATGAGCGAGATGGCGAGCGCCGTGAGGCACGCGAGCACCGCTCGCAGCGTGATGTACTGGAAGACGTTGAAGAGCCGCACATCCTTGGCGAGCCATTGGGCGAGCTCGAGCAGCATTAGTGCGCGCCCCCTTTTTCGCCGGTCAGCAGCTCGACGACGCGCTCCATCCTCATGAACCGCGAGCCCTTTACCAGGATCGTTCTGGCGTCCTGCAGGTTCGCCTTGATTTCGCTCAGATCCTCGACGTGGGTTCCGCCGAACGCTTTCGCGCTTTCTTTGGCTGCCGCGCCAAAAGAAAGAAGAAACCGGATGCCCTTCTCCTGCGCATACCTGCCGACTTCGGCGTGGAATTCCGGCCCCTGCTCGCCCACTTCGCCCATGTCGCCGAGGACGAGCGCGGTCGGCCCCGGGCAGGCGGCAAGCACGTCGATCGCGGCGCGCACCGAGTCCGGGTTGGCGTTGTAGGTGTCGTCGATCAGGGTGGCGCCGCCGGCGGTCTTCTTCACCTGCAGGCGCCCGCTGTAGGGACGGAAATCCGAGAGGCCGGCGCCGATCGCCGCCGGCGCGACGCCCGCCGCGTGGGCGCAGGCCGCCGCGGCGAGCGCGTTCCTCACGTTGTGCAACCCGGGGATCGCGAGCTTCGCGTGCGCCTCGCCCGCCGGCGTTCTCACGACGATCTCGCTTTCGAGCCCTTTTTGCGCGTAGCGGCCGGTGACATCGCCCACCGCGAGGCCGAATTCGATTCTCTTGCGGGCGCCTGCCTTCGCGCGGAAGACCGGCGCCATCGCATCCTCTGCGTTCAGCACGGCGATGCCGCCCTCCGGCAGCGCCTCGAACACGCTCGCGTTCTCGGCGGCGACCGCCTCGATCGAGTGCATGAATTCCTGGTGCTCGCGCTGCGCGTTGTTGACGAGCGCGATCGTGGGCAGCGCGATCGCGGCGAGCTCGGCGATCTCGCCCGGATGGTTCATGCCGAGCTCGATCGCGCAATAGCGGTGCGTCGCGCGCATGCGCAGCAGCGTCAGCGGCACGCCGATGTCGGTGTTGAGATTGCCTTGCGTGTGCAGCGCGCCGGCTTCGCCCGCGTGGGCGCGCAGGATCGAGGCGAGCATCTCCTTGGTCGTGGTCTTGCCGTTGGAGCCCGTGATCGCGATGAGCGCCGGCGCGAAGCGCAGCCGCCAGTGGCGCCCGAGCCGCCCGAGGCCCTTGCGCGTGTCATCGCCGACGACGAGAAGAGGGAGGCCCGGCCGCGGCAGCGGCTCCCCGGCGGCGTATTTCTCGTCGACGAGGGCGCCCGCTGCGCCGCGCTCCTTTGCCACGCCGAGAAACCGGTGCCCGTCGAAGCGTTCGCCGCGGATGGCGACAAAGAGCTCGCCCCGCGCCAGGCTGCGGCTGTCGGTAGAGACGCCGCCGAAGATCGCGTCCGCGCCGGGTCCGGACACGCGCCCCTGGATCGCGCTGGCGGCCTCGGCGAG
>Ga0310813_10002209_pt1 | contig 11848 bp, 9 predicted proteins | sample YN3metagenome_FD_203086 | JGI IMG/M metagenome (GOLD analysis project Ga0310813, IMG submission 203086) | Soil microbial communities from experimental microcosm in Duke University, North Carolina, United States - YN3 | ecosystem: Engineered > Artificial ecosystem > Soil microcosm > Unclassified ...
GACCCCAACGCCAAGGAGTGGGACTGGAACAGCCCGTACTGGCGCGCGCTCGGCGCCCCGTGGGGCACCGCCCACAGCACGGGGCCCGACGTCGCCCGCTTCTTCTCCGAGTTCCTCCACCCGACGGACCGGATGATGAAGGCCGACAACGTCCGGTTGATGATCCGGAATCACAACCCCGAAAAGACCGTGCCGCGAGGGCTCGGGTTCTCGGTCGGCCGCGGGGCCGGCAGCCCCGGCTGCTCGGAGAAGACGTTCGGCCACTCGGGCTCTTCGGGCACGCTCGCGTGGGCCGATCCCGAGACCGACACGGTCTGCGTCGTCCTGACGACGCTGCCCGGCGCGGCGGCCAAGCCCCACCCGCTTCGCGTCGCCTCCGACCTGGTCGCCAAGGCCGTCTCCTGACGGAAGACCCGGAACCGGAAGTTCAAGGTACAATGGAATACCTGCGACCGGTGGATCCGTAGACCCTTCATCGGCGTTGGGTTCCTATGGGCCAGGAGATCCTTTACTGCTTCAAGTGTCAGACCCGCCTGCTCGGGTCCGACTTCGACAAGGGACTGGCGTTTCGGGTCAATTCCCAGGCGGCGTGCCCCCAGTGCGTCCGCGAGCTGCTGTCCCATCTGCCCGACCCGGACGCGGAACTGGAGCGGCTGAAGAAGGCCCAGGTGCCGAAGTCGGCGGGCCTCTCCTCGTCGTCCACGAAAATGTCCGCCGTGCAGCTCAGCTCGACCTCGCGCATTCCGGCCCAGCCCGCGCGGCCTCCGTCGCCCGAAACGCCGAAGCCGCCGTCCCGCGCACCGCTGGTCATCGCGGGCCTCGTCGGCGGCGTCGTCGTGATCCTGATCCTCGTCGTCCTCTTCTCCGGATCCAAGGATCGTCCCACGCACACCGTCACCGTCGAGCCGGCACCGAATCCGACGCCGCAACCCGGCCCCCACCCGAATCCCGCGAACCCCGTCGCGCGGGACCTCGAGGAGCTCGACGCCCGGATCGCGCTCCCGATGAAGCAGGAGAAACTTCAGGAGGCCTCGGCTCTCATCGCGGCGGCCCGCGGCCGGCACGCCACCGTCGAATGGAGCCAGGGCATCGATGAACGGGTCCGCAAGGTGGAGATCGCCGCCCGCCGAATCGCCGCGCCGCTCCTCGAGCAGCTGACGATCGTCGCGCGAAGGAACGACCAGGCCAAGGTCAAGGAGGTCCGGAGCCGGATCGACGGCCTCGGCGTTCCGGGGCTCAGCGCCGATATCCAGGCGGCCCTGGCCGCCGCGGTCTCCGATCCCTGGATCGTGCTCGACCTCCAGTCGCTCGCCGCCGAAAGCGGAGCGACGCTCACCCGGCAAAGCGACGGGTCGGTGCTCCTCAGCGGAACGAATCCGGCGAAGGACACCTTCACGATGTCCGCGCTGGTCGGACTCAAACAGGTCCGGGCGTTCCGGCTGGAAGCGATCCCCCACGCGTCGCTCCCCGGCGGCGGACCCGGCCGAAACGTCAACGGCAACTTCGTTCTCACCGAGTTCAAGGCCGACGCCGGCTCCACCCGGCTCGCCTTCTCCGGTTCCTCCTCGACCCACGAGCAGGACAAATTTCCGTCCTCGGCGGCCATCGACGACAATCCGCTGACCGGCTGGGCCATCGCCTACCGCTTCGGACAGGCCAGCACGGCGGTCTTCCACCTGCGGGCGCCGGCGGACCTCGACGCGGTCACCTTTACTCTCGAGAATCAGAGCATCCATGAGATGCACGTGCTGGGATGTTTCCGCATCTCCGTCAGCCTGGCGGAGCTTCCCGCGCCGCCGGGACCGCGGCCCGCGGAGGCTCGGGACCTCAAGACCGATCCTCCGAAAGTCGACGTCCCGCCCGAGGTATCGGCCTACCGCGCCAAGTGGGCCGGCGCCGCCCGGCTGGCCGCCGCCCGCGACTTCGCCGGCGCCGCCAAGTCGCTCGAGGAGCTCCGCGCCGGAACAAAGGACGAGGCGCTCCGCAAGGAAGCGGACGCGGACCTCGCGGACTTCAAGCTGGCGGCCGAGGCGCTCGCCGAGCTGCCGCGACTGCTGCCCAAGTGGACCAAGGGGGCGAAGATCGCGCTCGACTTCATCGGCGAGCTCGGATCGATCGAGCGGGTCGAGGCGACGGTCCTCGACGCGACGGCCAAGGGCGTGTCGGTCCAGATCGAGGGCGGGACGTTCGACATTCCCGCGGGCGAGCTGGGCTCCGCCAGCATCGCGACCCTGATGGCGCTCCGCGGCGAGAAGAAGCCCACGGACGGGCGAGCGGCGGCGGTCCTGGCGGCGCTCGAAGGGGCGGCCGGCGGCGACGTGCCGGCGCGGTTCGCCGAGATCCGCGGCGCGATCGATCCGAAGGAGGTCGAAGCCCGCCGGGCCTTCTGGTCGGCCGAGGAGGAGTTCGCGTCGATGAAATCCCGCGGCCCGTCCGTCGCGGCGTACGACAAGCTGCTCCAGGACGCCTCGCTCTTCGCGGCGCGCAACAAGGCGTTCCTCGACGACCGCATCGCCGCCTCCCGGGAGCTCTTCTTCTTCGCCGACGATCTCATCGGTTCGGGAACGTTCGCGATGACGCCCTCGCCGAAGCTGGATTCGGTGTGGATGTCGACGGCCGACTCCGCCCCCGGCAAGGCGGCCGCGAACTTCATCGAGACCGAGGTCTTCGTCGCCCCCGGCGCGACCTGCCGCGCCTGGATCTACGCGGGCGGCTGCTGCCAGGAAGTCTTCGCCTTCCACCTCCAGGGGACCGGCCTCTCGGGACCGTCGGCGAAGAATCCGCGCGAAACCGTGACCACGCAGCCCGGCGGGGAGGACTGGATCTCGGTCAAGCCCTCCGCCGTCAGCCTGAAGAAGAAGCACAGCGACCACACGGGGCCGAAGGAGCCCGACCGCTGGATGTGGGTCGACCTCGGGCCGCTCAAGTTCGCGGAGCCGGGCGCGAAGAAGATCCGGATCCTCACGGAGCAGAAGGGATTCGCCGTCGCCTATCTCGCGATCGGCTCCGCCCGCCAGGCGCCGCCCCGCGACGCCGAGGTGAAGGAGCTGATCAAGAACCGGCCTCCGCCCGTCTTCCTGCCGAGCGGCTCGATCCTCCGCGAAATCTGGCGCGGCATCAACGGCGACTCGATCTCCGAGCTGACGGGCAACCCGAAGTTCAAGGACAAGCCCGACGAGTCGGGACCGATCAGCGCCATCGACTCGTGGAACCTGGGCAACAACTACGGATGTCGCATCCGCGGGTACGTCCACCCTCCCGAGACCGGCGAGTACGTCTTCTGGATCGCGAGCGACGACCACGGCGAGCTGTGGCTGAGCACCGACGACACGCCGGCGAAGAAGCAGAAGCTCTGCGGCCTCAACCACGCGGTGGGCCACCGCGATTGGGGAAAGGACGCGAGCCAGAAGTCGGCGCCCGTCGCGCTCGTCGCGGGGAAGCGGTACTACATCGAAGTCCTCCAGAAGCAGGGCGGCGGCGGAGAACACGTGGCGGCGGGATGGACGCTGCCCGGAGGCGCGAACGAGCGGCCGATTCCGCCGGCGCGCCTCTCCCCGTGGGGCGCGGCGGCCACCCACAAGGCGGTGCGGCCGTTCTTCCGCGGACTCGTTCCCGATGCTCCGATGGTGAAATCGGCGTATGTCGGAGGCGGCGGAGGGAAGGACTTCGAACACGCGTCGACGCCGCGGAAGTTCCTGCGCGGCGTGAAATACTCGGTGTCCGCGAGCGGATGCATCAGCGGGATCCGGCCGGTGTTCCAGGGGCCTTCGGGCGACGTCGACGGAGCCAATGCGGCTCAGACCAGCAAGGAAACGCTCGTCGGCCGGCCGGGCTACGTGGTCGGCGGGATGATCGCGCGGGGCACCGACCGGTTGAACGCCTTCAAGCTCATCTTCGTGAAGATTGCCGGCACCCGGCTGGTGATGTCGGACCGCTACGAGAGCGACTGGGTCGGCACCCGCGGCGGCGGGGCGGAGATCCGATTGGGCGACGACGGCACTCCCGTCGTGGGACTTTTCGGTCGCTCCGGCGGCGAGATCGACGGTGCCGGCCTGATCTTACAAGGCCGCTAGATCAGTTCTTCGCCGGCTCGGCGTTCCAGACCTTGATGTCGTCGAACAATCCATCCTTGCCCGCCACGCCGAGCTCGATCTTGGACTTCGTCGCGTGGCCGATCCCCGACGACTTCAGGTAGCCCGCGGGCTTGCCGTCGATCGTCACCCGCATCTCCTCGCCGACGGTCTCGACGACGAGCGTGTACCACGTCTGCGGTTCGAGCTTCAGCGGGAAGGTCGCGGTGCGGCCCTTCAGGAGCGCGGCGACCTCCGCCTTCTTCTCGGGATCCTTCTTCATCTCGTAGATGTCGTTGCGCATGGTGCCGTCGCGCTCGTCGATCAGGGTCACGCCGGTGAGCCGGACCTGGGCGCGGCAGAGGTGGCCGTAGTGGGCCCCGGTGTACTTGCGGTCGTCGAACTCCACGTCGATCATCGTCGCGCCTTCGAACCGGATCCGGACTTCGACGATGCTGTCCTTGGTCGGGATCTCGAGTCCGTGAACGGCGGCGTGGGCGGTGACGGCGGGCTTGCCGTCGGCCGCGGGCACGGTCTTGTCCCGGGTCTGGGTCCCCTTCAGGGCGCCCTTCTCGACCGCGAAGGTCGGGACGACCTTGTGCCAGACCTTGGCGGGCTCGGCCCCCTCGAAGTCGTCGGAGAAGAGCAGTTCCTTCTTCTCGGCGATCGACTTGGCCGGAATGGTCGCCGGGTCGTCGGCGAATGCGGGCGCGCAGAGGAGGAGCAACGGCAGGAGGCGAAAGGTGATGTTCATGAAGAACTAACCCCCTCCGGGCGCCCGCAGTTGCGTACTCTTTTCTGGAGGGCCGCTTCCATGATCCTGTTCGCCGTCGCGCTCCTGCTGTCGCCCCAGGACCTGACCGTCCTCAAGCCCGAGGACCGGCCCCGGAAGATGCTCGAGGAATATCTGCTCGCCGAATGCGGGCAGGCGTTCACCGCGCGGCGGCGGGAGATCGAGGCGATCAAGACCCCCGAAGACGTGGCGAAGCGGCAGAACGCGCTCCGCGAGAAGTTCATCGCGGCGCTCGGCGGCTTCCCCGAGAAGACGCCGCTCCACGCGCGGGTCGTCGGAACGCTCGCGCGCGACGGCTACCGGGTCGAGCGGGTGATCTACGAGAGCCGGCCCGCCCACTACGTGACCGCGAACCTCTATCTCCCCGAGGGGAAGGGCCCGTTCCCGGGCGTGATCATGCCGATGGGTCACAGCGAGAACGGAAAGGCGGCCGACTACGCCCAGCGGGGATCCATCCTGCTCGCGAAGAACGGCTTGGCGTGCCTCTGCTACGACCCGATCGGCCAGGGTGAGCGCAAGCAGCTCCTGGACGCGAACGGCAAGCCGGCCATCAAGGGCAGCACGACGGAGCACACCCTGGTCGGCACCGGCGCCCTGCTGGTGGGATGGTGCACGGCGTCGTTCCGGATCTGGGACGGCATCCGCAGCCTGGACTATCTGTCGTCGCGGCCCGAGATCGATCCGAAACGGCTGGGCTGCACCGGATGTTCGGGCGGCGGAACGCTCACCTCGTACCTGATGGCGCTCGACGAACGGATTCTCTGCGCGGCGCCGTCGTGTTACGTGACGAGCCTCGAGCGGCTGTTCGCGACCCTCGGACCCCAGGACGCCGAGCAGAACATCCCGGGCCAGGTCGCGTTCGGCCTGGAGCACGCGGACTACGTCACGATGCGGGCGCCGCGGCCGACGCTGCTCCTCACCGGCACGCGCGACTTCTTCGACATCCAGGGATCGTGGACCACGTTCCGCGAGGCGAAGCGGACGTATGCGATCCTGGGCCGCGCGGAGGCGGTCGACCTCGCCGAGTTCGACATGCCCCACGGTTATCCGAAGATGCACCGCGAAGCCGCGGTCCGATGGATGCGCCGCTGGCTGCTCGGCGTCGACGATGCGATCGTCGAGCCGGTCCTCCCGATCGAGAAGGACGCCGATCTCTGGTGCACCGAGACCGGCCAGGTGCTGAGCTCGCTCAAGGGGAAGTCCGCGTTCGACCTCGTCGCCGAGCGGTCGAAGGAGCTCGAGGCCGGCCGTCCGAAGCTCACGGCGAAACAGCTGGGCGACCATCTCCGGTCGCAGGGGTTCGCCGCGCCGTCGGCCGCCGGGGAGCCGCAGCTCCTGCCGGGCCGGATCGAGCGGAACGGGTATTCGATCGAACGCGCCCGTCTCGAGTCCGACCGGGGAGTGATCGTCCCCTATCTCACGCTCGTCCCGAAGGCGCCCGCGAACGCGCTCGCGGTGGTCTACGCCGCGGGAGAGGGCAAGGCGGCCGCGTGCGCCGCCGGCGGACCGGCGGAGCGGCTGGCGCAGGCGGGCCGGGTCGTCGAGGTGCCGGATCTCCGGGGAATCGGCGAGACCGCCGGAGCGGACTTCAAGGAGTCGTTCCTCGCCCAGCACCTGAACCGTCCCCTGCTGGCGCAGCGGGTGCGCGATCTGGCGCCGTTCGTCCGTCCCGGAAAGCACCTTCACGTCGCCGGCTCCGAAAGCGCGGCGCCCGTGGTGCTCCACCTGGCGGTCCTGAATCCGGAAATCGTGGAAGTGACGCTGGAGCGCATGGTGATCTCCTGGGCCTCGGTCGCCCGGACGCCCGTCTCGAAGGGACAGTTGTCGAGCGTCGTGCCCGGCGTGCTGAAAGCCTACGACCTTCCGGACCTCGCGGCGGCCCTCGCGCCGAGGCCGCTGACGATCCGCCATCCGGTCGATGCCGCCGGCAATCCCGTGTCGCAGGCGGAGCTCGAGGAGGCGTATGCGACGGCGCGCGCGGCCTACAAGGCGGCGGGAGCGGAGAAGAACCTCGTCCTCGAAGCGAAGCCCTGAGCTATTTCGCCCGGAGGGTTTGCAGCAGCGTCCGCGCGTCCTTGGCGGAGGCGACGCGCTTCCGGGGATCGGCCGCCAGCATCTTCTTCAGGAAGGCGGCCACGCGGACCGGCAGGGTCCGGGGGATCGACGGGCCGCGGGCGGTCCGCCGGGGAAGCTTGCCCGTCAGCAGTTCCAGGAGAACGACGCCCACGGAGAAAAGATCCGCGCGGCCGTCGACGTCCTCGGGCCGACGAATCTGCTCCGGGGACATGTAGAGCGGCGTTCCCACCTTGAGCCGCGATCGCGTCCCCTTCCGCTCCTCGAGGTTCGCGCTGAGCGCAAGTCCGAAGTCCACCAGCTTCGCCTGGCCCCGCTCGTCGAGCAGGATGTTCTCGGGCTTGATGTCGCGGTGGACGATGCCCGCCCCGTGGGCGCACTCGAGGGCGTCGCACACCATGGCGGCAATCTCCAGCGCCCGTCGCGCGGCGAGCGGGCCCTGCTGGAGGAGGACGCGGAGCGACTGCCCTTCGACCCGCTCCAGGACGATGTAGGGAAGCCCGCCGTGGACCCCCATGTCGTGGACCGTCACGATGTTCGGGTGGTGGAGCCGCGCGAGCAGGTGGGCTTCGGCGTGGAACCGCCTCATGAACGCCGCGTTGAAGGCCAGGTGGGGCGAGAGCACCTTCAGGGCGACGCGGCGTCCGAGGCGGGACTGGACCGCCTCGTAGACGACCCCCATGGCCCCCTTGCCGAGGGTCGAGACGATCTCGACCCCGGGGAATTCCGGCAGCACCTCCTCGCCCGCGAACCGGAACATGCAGTCGGGGCAGAGCGCGCCGAAGCGCCGCGCCTGGCTCTCCGCCAGCGCGGCGCCGCAGGAGGTGCAGGCGATGTCGGTCATCCGAGGCTGGCGAAGATCTCGCGCAGCTCCGAGTCGACGTCGCCTTCGCGGTCCACGGCCGCCCGGACCGACTCGCGGAGCAGGTGCTGCAGCCGCCCCCTCACGCGGAAGAGGCGGTTCTTCTTTTCCGACGGCGTCATCTCCGACGGCGCCTTGCCCTCCAGGAGCGCGAGGTCCTCGGGCGGGACGGTTTCGCGGAGCCTCGTCATCGCCTGCTCCAGGATCGTCAGCGCCCAGCCCTTGAAGAACGCCTTCTCCGGGGTCGAGTCCGCGGAGCGCAGGTCGTCCTCCGCCTCGACGAAGTTGAACGCGCCGCCGCGCTTCTGCGCCTGCGCGGTGCGCCGCTCGTTGTTGAGGAAGTTCCCGAGCGTCGCCATGATGAAGGACCGGAACTTCCCCTTCTCCGGATCGACGCGGCTCAGCAGGTCCTTCTCCAGCAGATGGCCCAGGAAGGACTGGGTCAGGTCCTTGGCGCTTTCGACGGGCTGCCCCTTGCGGCGGATATAGAAGTAGACGGGCTTCCAGTAGTCGCGCGCCAGCTGCTCGACCGCCTGCGTTTCGCCGCTCTTGGCCTGCAGGACGACCTCCCACAACGTGGACTGGAAGCGGCTGTCCTTGCCGCCCATGGAGGTTTCCTGTCCCACTTGGCCTTCAGTGTACCCGGGAAACACCCCCCTGCAACGCTCCCGTGGCCGGGGGAAATGCAAAGATTCCGCCGAATTCTCGAGACCGCGGCCTTCCGGCTTACCTCTTGGAGCAGGTAAGGAGACAGCCATGAACGTGACCCTGCTGCGGACGAGTTTCGAGGCCCTCCGGCCCCACGCGCCGGCCCTGGTGGATCGCTTCTACGCGATCCTCTTCGAGCGGTACCCGCAGGTGAAGCCCCTGTTCGCCCGCACGGACTTGCCCAAGCAGAAGCAGATGCTGGTCCAGGCGCTGGCCCTGCTGGTGGCCAACCTGGAGAAGCCCGATGTCCTGAAGAGCTACCTCGGCATGCTCGGCGCCCGCCACGCCGGCTACGGCACCCAGCAGGCGCACTACGCCGCGGTCGGCGAGTGCCTGCTCGCGGCGATGGCGGAGATCGCGGGTCCGCTCTGGACGGACGACCTCGAGCGCGAGTGGGCGGCGACGTACGGCGCGGTCGCGTCGCTCATGCAGCAGGGCGCGGCGGCGGCGGTGGGCGCTCCCGCCTGAGCGCCATGAGCGACACGACGACGCGGCGGAGGAAGGAACGGCGGAACGGCGAGGATTCGTCGTTCATCCTCCCCGATAAAACCTTCCTGGGAGCGAGCGAAACCGATATCATCGCCCTCGAGCGGGAGAGCCGTCCGCGGACGACCTCCCGCCGGAGATCGGAGGACCGCCGGCGCGACACGGGATGACCGCGGCATGAAGCTGAACGTCGGGCTGCTTCGGGACAGTTTCGAATCTCTCCGTCCGTCCGGAGACGCCATGGTCGCGCGCTTCTACTCCATCCTCTTCACGCGCCACCCCGACATCGGCAAGATGTTCGCCCGGACGAACATGGAGGAGCAGCGGAAGAAGTTCTTCGCCACGCTCGACGAGCTCATCCGGCATCTGGAAGAGCCCGACAAGACGATGTCGGACCTCCTCATCCTGGGCAACAGCCACATCGACTACGGGGTCAAGCCCGAGCAGTACGCGCCGGTCTGCGACGCCCTCGTCGAGGCGATGAAGCAGACCGCGGGTGCCGCCTGGACCGCAGAGATCGAGAAGGCGTGGCGCGACGCCTATTCCGCCGTCGCCGACGTCATGAAGAAGGGCGGCGCGCTCCGCCGCCCCTCCCGCGAATAACGCACCCCCCGGAATCGGGCTCATCCATTCAGGTGAGCCCATGAAGAACCTGATCGGCCTCCTCCTGTCCTCCCTCGCGCTGGCCGGCTGTTCCTCCGACAGCCGCGACATGCCGATGGCGGGCGAGCCCACGGTCACGACCGACCCGGTGTCGAGGGAAGCCGTCCATACCGATTCGCCGTGGAAGACCCGGTGGAACGGGAACTGGTACTTCTTCGAGTCGGAAGAGAACCTGAAGAAGTTCGAGGCCCGGCCGTCCCGCTACGTCACGTCGGAGGGAACGCCCGTCCGGGAGCGCCGCACGCTGTATCCGCACGACCTGCAGTAGCGTCTACGCCAGGTCGAGGAAGACCAGCATCGACGGGTTCCCGACCGGAGCATAGTGGCCGGTGAAGGCGAGCCTCCCCGTCCCGCGATCCGCGCGGAAGACCGCGACGGTGTCGCCGCGCTGATTGCAGCAGTAGAGAAACCGGCCGGCGGGGTCGAAGGCGAAGCTGCGCGGATAGTTTCCGCGGGTCCATTCCTCGCCGACGTAGGTCAGGTCGCCGTCGGCGCCGACCGCGAAGATCCCGATGCTGTCGTGGAGCCGGTTGCCCGCATAGACGAACCGGCCGTCGGCCGAGACCAGGATCTCGGAGCAGAAGTTGCTGCCGGCGAATCCGGGCGGCAGCGTCGAGATCGTCTGGCGCGCGGTAAGCCGGCCCGACGCGCCGTCGTAGTCGAACTTCACGACCGTCGAGCCTTCCTCCTGGATCGAGTAGAACCAGCGCCCGTTGGGATGGAAGTGGACGTGGCGCGGGCCGTCGCCCGGAGGGAGCGACACCGACGGCGGGTCGTTCGCGACGAGGAGACCGCGCTCCGCGTCGAACTTCCACACGAAGATCCGGTCGAGCCCCAGGTCGACGTGGACGACGAACCGGCCGGAGGGATCGGCCTCGATCTGGTGGGCGTGGGTGCGGTCGTGTCCGCTGAACGCGAAGCTGCCCGGCGGCGCGTTCGTCGCCCGCGTCGGTCCGACCGGCCCGGCATCGACCTTGACGTCCGACGCCTCTCCGAGACCGCCGTCGGCCCGGATCGGCAGCACCGCGACGGAGCCGCCGAAGTAGTTCGCGACGAGCAGGTGGCGTCCCGCGGGATGGACGCTGACGTAGGTCGGCCCCGCGCCGCCGGAGCGGACCGTGTTGAGGAGCTTCAGCTTCCCGTCGGCGCGGTCGACGGCGAACGAGCTGACGGTGCCTTGCCGGTCGTCGCCCACCCGGTCGGTCTCGTTGGCCGAGTAGAGCCGCGTGCCGGCGGCGTTGAGGACGAGGCAGCTCGGGCTCGTGCCCATCTCGACGAGGCCGTGAGGGGTCATCGCCCCGGTCTCGCGATCGATCAGGAAGAGATGGATGCCGCGGCCGTTGCCGGGCGGGAGGTCCACCTGGGTCGGCAGCATGTCGCGCAGCGGCGAGCTGAACGTGCCGACGTAGGCGACGAGCGGCCGGCCGCCGCCGGGCGTCGGCGCCCCGTGGCATCCCGCGAGCGCGGCGGAACCGATCAGGAAGGAACGGCGGGTGACGCGCACGACGGGATCATACCCGCCGGAGCCGCCTCAGGCCAGCAGTGGACGCACGACTTCGCCGTGGACGTCCGTGAGGCGGTAGTCGCGGCCGCTGTGGCGGAACGTCAGGCGGGTGTGGTCGAACCCCATCAGGTGCAGGATCGTGGCGTGGAAGTCGTGAACGTGGACGCCGTCCTTCACGACCTTCATGCCGTACTCGTCGGTTTCGCCGTGGACGATGCCCCGCCTGACGCCGGCGCCCGCGAGCCAGGAGCTGAACGCCCAGTTGTGATGCTCGCGGCCCTTGTGGTCGGCGCTGCTGTTGAACGGCGTGCGGCCGAACTCGGTCGTCCAGACCACCAGCGTGTCGTCCAGCATCCCCCGGCGCTTCAGGTCCTGGAGCAGCGCGGCGATGGGGCGGTCGACGTTCTTCGCGAGCCGCGCGTGGTCCATCATGTCGCCGTGCGAGTCCCAGTTGTTGCTCGATCCCGTGTCGATGAGCTCGATGAACCGGACGCCGCGCTCGGAGAGGCGGCGGGCCACCAGGCACTGCCAGCCGAAGCCGGTGGCCTGGCCGCGCTTGAGGCCGTAGAGCGACAGCGTCTCGTCGCTCTCCTTCGACAGGTCGAACGCCTCGGGGGCCTCGAGCTGCATGCCCGCGGCGGTCTCGAACGAGCGGATCCTCGCGGTGAGGATCGGGTCGCCCGCGCGGG
>Ga0310813_10002210_pt1 | contig 11844 bp, 10 predicted proteins | sample YN3metagenome_FD_203086 | JGI IMG/M metagenome (GOLD analysis project Ga0310813, IMG submission 203086) | Soil microbial communities from experimental microcosm in Duke University, North Carolina, United States - YN3 | ecosystem: Engineered > Artificial ecosystem > Soil microcosm > Unclassified...
CAGCATTGACCGCGATGGTACTATTGTACAGACTCGATGGGACTGGGGTGACGGGACGTTCACCACGATTGCTGGACCGGACAGCCTCGTGAATGGACCGAGGAATCACACCTACGCGACTCCAGGTGCGAAGACTGTCACGCTGACCGTGACTGATAACGATGGATTGACTGATTCGACCTCGCAAGTCATCACGATCCCGAATGTGCTACCTACGGCTAACTTCTCGTTCGCTGCAAACCCAGGCGACATCTCAGGCTTGACCGTAGACTTCACTGATCTATCAGTCGATCCAGATGGCACAGTTGTCGCGTGGGATTGGGACTTCGGTGACGGCTCGCCGCATGGCACAACTCAGAATCCAACGCATGTCTACGCAGGGCCAGGAACCCCACTCGTTACGTTACGAGTCACAGACAACAACGGTGGTCTATCAGCACCAGCTACAACCGAGGTCGATGTGCCAATCGGAGCCGGTGGTGGAGACTGTATGCTGAGCGCTGGCGCGCTTGCGAACACAGCTGGCTACCAGGGCGATGACTTCGCTGGTGGTAATCCACCGCTGCCAAGCTATGTCAACACTGCAGCGTTCGATGCGTACTACACAGGCTCAACCTTCCGGAACGCCTACAGCAATGGGTACTCGGCGGCTGGAATAGACCATGCGATTGACTCAAGCGTACAGTTCAACAGTCGCGCTACGCTCAGGATGGACTGGGGCACAGGTCACAACGGAGCTGGCTGGGACACAGTCGTAACTGACGACGGCGATCCGACCGAGACACCTATCGTTGATGGCACTGGATCGGGAGCAGCCGGACCGCAGTCTGCGTGGCAGCGACTAATCTGGATGGCGAACGTCGGTATCGAGCCGGGTACTGAAACGACAGCATTTACTGGACTGTTAGTCCATATGACTAACGGACGCAACGTGAACATGTCGGTCTATATGCGGCAGGGCCGACTGAAGATCGACGTACAGAAGCGAGCATCGTTTGCAGCTGCATTCACGACTGTCACGTATGATCTCTGCGCATCGAGTCTGTTTGAGCGAGTCGATGGAGTGTTCGGTGAGATCATCACGCTGGTCGAGCTTGATGAGGGTGCGAACACTCTGCGAGTTCGTGCCTGGGCTGGCGATGCGTGCTCGCTAGGTGGAGTGTCGCCGATAGTGGATCAGACCGTTGGAGCGTTTGGGAACTCAGGCTCCGCAATTAATGGACGGTTGCAGCTAGACTTCGGTGAGTCGAGATTCAACTGGACGTTCACACCCACTGGCGCGATCAAGAGCCTTTGGGTTGCACTGTGGGAGACAGTACCGAAGTCGATCGCTGCTAATCCGTTTGGAGTCTCGCTAACGTGACCGCGCCACTGAAGCCGGTCACGCCTCCGGTAATTGGTCCGACGAGGACCGATGCCGATCGCGAGGCTGCGTTTAGGACGCTAGAACGTACCGTGCAGGACTGTGTGAAGCTTTGCAATGACTTGCTCAAACGACTCCAATCCGGTCAGGACATCTAAATGCCTAGCTGGAACGAACTCAAGAATATCATCGCTGATCTACAGGCTGCAGCTAAGGTTCCCGGACCTCGCGGCCCAAAGGGAGATCAAGGCGATCCAGGTGTCGATGGTGTAGCTGGTCCTGCTCCGAGTGGAACTGGCTACGTCCATGTTACGAGTGGAGCGCTTGATCCAGCGGTTGCAACCATTCCGAACGCTGATGTAGCTGGACTTGGTAGCGCAGCGCTTCAGCCATCGTCGGCCTTTGATATAGCAGGAGCTGCGGCTACAGCACAAGCAGTTGCTATCGCGGCAAGCGATCCTGCAGGATCAGCAGCGGCAGCACAAGCTGCGGCAATCGCAGCGAGTGATCCAGCTGGTGCGGCTGCAGCAGCTCAAGCAGCAGCGATCGCTGTCTCAGCACAGCGAGCATCGAACCTGAATGACCTGGCGAACGCCGGAACCGCCAGAACTAATCTCGGGCTCGGTGGTGCTGCGGTCTTGAATGTTGGAGCTGTTGCTGGTACAGTGGCCGCAGGAGACGATTCTCGACTTACCGACTCTCGGACTCCAACAGCGCACAAGACTTCTCACCAAGACGGTGGAACTGATGAGATCAACGTCGGCGGGTTGAGTGGAGTACTTGCTGACCCACAACCGCCGATCATAGGTGCTACAGGTACAACGGCTGTTGCTGGCAACGACTCAAGACTGACCAACTCCAGAACGCCAACCGCTCACGCGACGAGTCATCAGGACGGTGGCTCAGATGAGATCAGTGTCACAGGACTCAGCGGAGTTTTAGCTGATCCTCAGCCCCCGATTATCGGCGCGACAGGAACCACAGCGGTAGCGGGGAATGATTCCAGACTCACGAACGCACGAACTCCGACAGCACATGCAACGACTCATAATGCAGGTGGCACAGATGCGCTCGCGATCGATGCAGCTGCAGGAACTGGATCGCTTCGTACGATCGGGACAGGAGCACTACAAGCAGCCGCAGGCAATGACTCGCGGCTTTCGGATTCTCGCACTCCGACCGCGCACAAGACAAGTCATCAGGTTGGTGGCAGCGACGCGCTTTCACTGACGGGGCTGTCTGGTCTACTCGCCGACATACAGCCTGTGAACCGAGCGCCGACCGGAAACGTAACAATCGCAGCGAACTACTGCCTCACTGTGGTTCGTAAGCTTAAACTCGCCGATGGTGCTAAGCTCTCGCTTGGCGATGGCGCGACCTTGAGAATGATCTAATGCCATCTTCAATCGTTGAAGTGACAGTAGGGACTGCGCCGACTACACCGTCGAGCGGTCTGTTGGACATCTTCGCTACAGCGTCGAAACAACTCTCGACGATCGATGATGCAGGCAATGTCTTGTCAGCGCCGATTATCAGGGAGAACGAGACGCTTGCGGTGAAGCCGCAGCAGAACAGTGGCTCCTCTGCGACACCGACCGGAAACGTCTCAACGACTGAGAAGGCGATGGGACTTGGATTGGTCTCAGGTTTCACGATTACGCCGCAAGTCACTGGCCGAGTGATGGTGTTCATCGCAGGTATGGTGCTGAACTCGACAGCAGCTGGTGACGGAACGAATGTCACAGGACGATGGGGTACTGGTACTGCACCATCGAACGGAGCGACGAGTGGACTTGGTACACAGTTTGGAGCAATCCAGCACTTCATCGCTTCGACTACGGCGGGTCAACAGGGCTTCATGGTCATGGGAGTTGTAACTGGCCTGACGCTGAATACCGCAGTCTGGTTCGATGTTTCGCTACTCGCAGTTACTGGTGGTGGCTCAACAGTCAAGGATGTTCAGATCATTGTCGTGGAGTTCTAGTGTGATCGACAGCCTGTTCGTCTGCGACGAGCGACGAGGCACGCGAGTTCGAAGAGTGAAGGAGGTCACACCCTCGGAGGCGATCGAGGAATGGCTACGCAAGATGATGCCGCAGGATGCACTGCCGATGAAGGACCCAGGGATGATCTTCAATCCGAGGGTGAGGACGCTGCTGGTGGACTCGGTCGGTGCGCTGTTCAAGGGACCACTTGACTATGAGGGCTTGCCTGATGTGCATGTGGTGTTCTGGGACAAGGTACTAGTCGGGCGTGAGCTGATGTGTAGATCGATCGCACATCGATTCTCTGAAGACGCTGGTTCTCGCGGAGTCTTCACAGCAATACCGAAGCAAAGCCGAGCGACGATAGCATTTGCAAGGCGGGTAGGATTCAAGACTGCTCGCGAGAGCGAGAACATAGAGCTGCTCACATTGACTCTGAGGTAGTCATGGGAATCGAAACTGCAGGACTAATCATCGGTGGTGGAGCATCGCTGCTAGGCACAGCGCTCCAGTACGGTGAGCAGCGCGCGGCGAGAAGGCGAGCGGCTGCGATTACTGAGGGCGGGAACAGCGACATCGAGTCACTGATTCAGGGACAGCTGAACGCGGGCCAAGACAGCTACTCGCAGTACTTGCGACGTGACCCCGGTGCACTGGCTCCGTTTCAATTCGATCTGAGCAAAGCGTTCTCGATGCTTCAGGGTCAGGATAAGCAAACCACTGCGGATCAAATTGCTGGTTTGCGATCCAGTGTGGGCTCGCTCGGAGAGCGATTCGGCTCAGGCTTTGCTTCACGCGAGGCGATTCTGCGCTCGCGGATCGCGAGTCAGCTCGACGCGAGGAACGCCGGGATCGCACAGAGCAGCTTCAACACAGCGCTTGGCACCGGCTTGTCGGACTTCCAAAGCCAGCAAGGACGCACCGCGCAGTTCCTCTCGCTTCTGCTTGGTGCGAGGAACTCTGGAGTACAGAATCAACTTGCGGGGATCGGAGTCGGTGCTGGCTCAGGACAGACACTCGGCCAGGGCGGTATCGATATCGCACAGCTGCTGCTCCTGAGCAAGTACCTCGGACCGACAACTCCAGGTGGTGGCGGTGGAACCTCGAATGTGGTCCCCCTGCCTCAGTCCAATATCGACTTCAGTGGAATGTTCCAGCCTTCGACACCTTCTCTCTATAGGCCATAGCCATGCCAGGAGCAGCGGACCTAATCCAGACGATCGTGAGCCTTCGGAGGCTGCAACAGGCTGATGAGGCTGCACAACTCGCGCGTGAGCAATTCGGACTGCAACAGCAAGAGTTCGGATTCCAGCGCGACACCACACAAGAGAACTTGCTAGGCCAGGTGCAGGAGCTGGCTGGCAAGGTCGCGGACAAGCAAGCCCTGTATAACCTCGTGCCATTCATGGCAAGGCGGACAGGTGCTGATGAGAGCCAAATCAGGGACTTGATCAAGGCTTCGCCGACGAGTGAGGCTACGACTAAGGCGCAGGTGGTTCAGCGTGGGGTCGCGAAGCTTGGCGAGAGTCTGGACACGCAAGCCGGTGCGGTCGCAACAACGGGTCAGACACTTGGTGGACTTGGTAACGATCAGGTCCAAACGCTACTCTCGAACGCAGCGCGGAACTGGTACTCGACACAGACACCTGCGCAGCAAGCTGCGATCGACAGCGAGATCGGAACGAGGCGGTTGCTCGGAACCACGAAGGCCGAGCTGATCAATGACCAGATGTATGCGAGCTTGCCACCGACGCTGCAACGGCAAGCGACGCTGATCGGCGCGCAGCTCATGCCGGGTGCGAATCAAGATCAGCAGAATCGACTCGGGGTTGCACAGCTACAGCTGCAGCGGGATAACTTCCTGAGTGAGTCAGCAGCGCGTGAGGTTCAACTTCGAATTGCGGCCGAGGAGGCGAAGTCCAAGCTCGACAAGAGCCGCCAGACTGCGTTCCAAGAAGTGATGAAGAACCTCAGCGACTTCGAGACGAGCGAAGTGAAGAACGCTAGCTCGTTGACGCCTGCGGGTCAGTATCGCTACAACGCTACGATCAACGCGTACTACGAGCAGCTCCGTCACATCGCACCTGAGATCTTTGGTCAGAAGGATCCAGTTACTGGGCAGATCATCGGTGGCACGATCAGGGTACCGGACCTGCCGCTGACTGGTCAGGGCCTTGGCGCGACTGGGATGTTCAATCCAAACTACTTCCAGAAGTAGCCTATGACAGCACCATACACGTTCAATCCAGGGGATACTCAGGCGAGGACGAACTCGATCCTTGCACAGACTGAGTGGGGTCAGTTCCAGAAGGATCGCAAGGCGCTCGTCGATGAAATGATCGCGCACCTGGGAGACTTCGGCGATCACTTCGGACTGACGCAGCCACCGAGTCAGCTCGCGCCGACGATCGCGCTCGACGAGACTCAGGCAGCGCAGCTGGAGCGTCAGCGCTCGGACATGGTAGCGCGGGCGCACTTCTGGAATATCCCGAATCCCGAGAACCTGCCGACCGATCAGCTGCAACAAATGATCTCGGCTAAGCGTATGGGAGAGAAGAAAGCGCCTGCGGGAAGTATCGAGGCGTATGCGCTTGGGCTTGGAGCCGCTGCCGTCAACGCGTCGAGCGCAATGGCTGAGCTGGCCGGTCACGTCTTCGGCAATCTCGACAAGATTCCATTCCTGAACTCTGCACTCTCCTCGGTGATGAACACCGAGCGAGCGAAGCAATGGCTGTACGATCTTGCATCGAAGACCTCTGAGGATGTCGAACTCATCCGTAATCGTATGCCTGCGGAGGACTTAGCAGCTTATGACTTTACTACGGCAGCTGGCAAAGTCGCTGGCTACGGTCTTGGCGCGTGGGCTGCATGGGAGGGCCTCGGTGCGCTCGGGGGAGCGCTACCTACGATGGGTTGGCTCGGTCGAGCCTCGACACCGCTGGCAAGAATGGCAATCAAAGGAGCGCTCGCGGGAGGACTTCTCGGACAGAACGACGACGCCAGTGACCTTGCGAAGAACGTTGGACTTGGCGCTGTGCTCGGAGGTGCGTCGCTCTACGGAGCGCTTGCGCCGCTGACAGGGGCTGTGTTCGGGGCGACGACGGGAGCACAGCTCGGCTCAGAACTGCAAGGTACGCCTGCTGAGCGACGAGCGAACGCGATCAAGTACGGGATCGGTGGTGCAGCACTTGGTGCGCTGACTCCGTTCCTTGGTCGAGCGTTTCTCAAGGCGAGGGAAGCCTACCCGACCTTCGGCTCGATCCCGGTAGATCAGTCGAGAGCACCAGCAGCGCCGGGTGAGGGCTTCGCAGATTACGAGATTCTTGGACCGGATGGACTACCGACAGGTGGAACAGCACAGGTCGCAGCGGGACAGCCGCAGGTGCTTGGGCGACCACAGGAGCTGCTCGGTCCTGGTGGTAGACCTGGACCTACAAATATCGATGCGCTGTTTCATCAGGAACCACAGGCTACGACAGAGCCAGGCGGACAGGGGGTTCAAGGTGGAAGTGGAGTGCTGGCTGGTCCGCGAGTTCGTGGGCTGCTTCCGGCCTCGACGGTTGAGCCAGCTGCTGCAACACAGCAGTACACGGCGGCACAGCTGATCAAGACACTTGGCGGGATCGAGGGCACGGACATCGGGTTCTATCCGACCGAGCGCGTGGCTCAGATTCAGCGACAAGGGGACTTGCAGCTGTTCCAAGCGCAACGGTACGCTCCGGCTGTGCCAAAGGCGCTTGCGGGATCGCTGGTTGCGAACGCTGATGGGACGCCGAGGGTGGTGTATCATGGAACCAATCTCGACTTTGAGGAGCTTGATCTAGCTCATGCTAATCCAGGCGCTCAGTTTGGTCCTGGACTGTATCACACAGAAGATCCTGTTATTGCTGGTGGTACTGTCCTAGATGTTGGCAGTCGAGTGCTTCCTGCTGAACCAGGCTATGCTCAGCTTCCAACCATTGGTCAACCAGGTGCTGTTCCAAATGTGCGACCAGCACTCCTCGATATCAAGAATCCATTTGATATAGACAAGATGTACTCGTATACAGATATTACAGCTCTAACTGATAAGCTTAAACAATCGCACCCTAGCTATAACTGGGATGCGATGTTACATGAGTTCAGAGATCTTCAGGCCTTTACTGGAGATACTGCAACCGGCGAACAAGTCTATAATTACCTTTCTAACGTAGAGACAACTGAGCCATTACAAGGCCCAGAACAACGCCCGGTCGCTAATTATCAACCAGGAACTGCACAAGTAACTGGTGAGAAGTATCTGCTTGGAAAGGACGGGGTGAATCAAGCACTTCAGTCACTTGGCTACGATGGTATAACTCATATCGGTGGCGCTCGCACAGGAAACGCACCACATCGCGTCTGGATCGCATTCAAGCCTGAGCAAGTTCACTCGCCGTTTCAGTACGCAGCGTTGAACGCTGAGCAAGCAGCCGAGGCAGGAAACTCGATCTCGAAGCAGACGACGGTGCTGGACTCAGAGCACTTGGTCAATGCGGCAGCAAAGCCGCAGATGACAGAGAGCGATGTGGTGGCTGCGGCTAAGGCTACGAATCCTGGTGGAGTCTCAGTGATTCGAGGACTGGGCCAGCCACTCGACATCTTCGACCAGCACCCTGACGTTCGCTTCGTACAACGCGAGGGCAGGATGGATGCGCTAGTCGGAGCCACCGACGAGCAAGTCAAGCAGTACGAGCAAAGCGGTCTGTTCGAGAACCAGCGAGTCACGCTGCCTGATGGAACAGAGGGCAAGATCTCGACGCACTTGGGCGGGATGCTGATGGTCGAGACAGATGCGGGGCATATGCTGAGCGTGCCGGTCGCAGATGCGCTGCCGAGCAAGTTTGGTGCGCCGCAAGTGGATGTGCCGGATCTGTGGCAACAGTTCAAGACGAGGCTGCTCAGTAGCCTGAACTACGAGGCACAGCAAGCTGGCATGGCTCCTGTGGAGTCGATCTGGGATCGGCGCGCGAGTGACCTCATGGCTCAGAAGCTCAGTGATTTCCTCGACGAGAAGGGGATTCATGATCCAGCTGCGAGACAAGCGATCGACTACCAGATCAATCAGCAGTACATTGCCGAAGCGCGTGACCTCGATCCAGCCAGTCGGGACCTGCAAGATCGCATCGTCGGACAAGCGGTCGATCTCGCCAACGAGCGGGCAGCGAGCCGTGAGCCTATTCCGACAAGCCTGGAAGACAAGGCACAGACCAAGGGATTCATCTGGCTAACGGAGCCTGGCTCAGGTGGCGGAAGGCTGCGCGATCAGCTAAATCCTGAGGCGAGCTTCGACGTGCCGGTCGCAAGCGATAGGGCTGCCGAGGAGTTCCTACGCAACGTCGATCGAGCCGCACCTGATCTCAACCCCGCAGACGCAGTGCCTGCTGAGGTGATGAAGGTTGGGCCAGCGACAGGTAACTCGGAGCCTAACCTGAACCTTGGCGACAAGGCAGACCTCACCTGGGAGCACGTCCGCGATATGGGACTCGGGCTCGATGGTGAGCTTGGCGAGGCAGACTTCAGTGGATGGGAAGGAGGAGGGGTAGTACCACCAGGGCCAGGCGAGGCAGGAACAGCTGGAGGGGGAGGGTTCCTACCGCCACCAGCAGAGACTCTCGGAAGACAGTTCCTCCGGTTGCGCCGAGACGATCCGGCGAAGTACCAAGCGCTGCTTGATGCTGCGAAGGGCGGACAGCTCAGGTACACACGGTACCTCATGGCGAAGTTCGAGAACACGCTTGCGGATGCGGGGGTGACACTGGGTCGCATATGGGACGCCTACGACACGGTTGAGACGAACCACGCCAAGGCGAGCTACGAGGCGAAGCCCTGGCTAGAGGAGTACGCGGGTATTGTGAGGCGCTTCGATTCAAGGATTCTACGTGACGGCACAGTGGTCCGTAACCACTCGATCGAGGGGCTAGCGGACAAGGAGCAAGCCTGGGATGACCTAGCCGATCGCGGATACTCGGACAAGCAGATCGCCGAGCACAAGGCCGCTGACTCAGACATGACCGACTTCTTCAATCGGTACTTTACCTGGAAGGGCAAGGGGCGAGGACCACAGAGTGAAGGCGGGGTGTTCCGCTACATACTCGACGTTCGAGCGAGACAAGCGCAGAACGATCCAGCTGCGTTCGAGGACAATGGTAACTGGCTCCGCTACGGGACGCAGTACTTCGCTGAGCAATCGAAGGAGGCGAACCTGCAGTTCCGGAGCCTGCACGCAGCGGACCTCGGCAACTACATCATTCGTGCTGGTATGTTCGACGAGTACGAGAAGGTGGACTTCAATAAGTTCTGGGATATCTGGGGCGAGAAGGGAGTCCCGAGTCAGTACACGACGCTGATTCGCAGTCACATGCGCGCGATGAAGTACGGGTACGATCCGGCTGGAGACTTGGCTGTGCGCGGTGTGCAGAAGGTCTTCGATATGTTCAACGTGCCACTGACGAGCCGTGAAGCGTCGAGGATCGCTGGCTTGCCGATGGCCGGGATGTACCGAGGGATGCTCGGAGGTAGGACTTCGATCTTCTTCCGCGATGCGATCCAGCCACTGGTCACCCTCGCGAAGGTTCCAGCGCCTACGCTGTTCGGTGTCTACGGTGACGTGCTCAAGGGCGGACCAGCGATCTACTCCGAGATGCGACAGCGTGGCTTGCAGGGCGGGTGGATTCTGCCGGAGGCTCCAGCGATCGAAGGCGCAGGCGTGTTCGAGCAGCAGCCAAGCCAGCTGATCGATGAGCTGAGCGGACTCACCGAGGAACAGCAACAGAACCGTGAGATCCTGGCGAGGCTCGGGGATGTTGGTAGAGCACGCGCTATTCAGGCGATCGACCGCTACACGAACTCGCTGAACCTGTACGGCAAGGAGCAGCAGCTCAACCGGATGATCGCGGGCGAGGCAGCTTGGCGACACGCGACGACGAGCCTAGAGGAGTATCGACAGGCGCAGACAGCTGCAGCGCTTCAGGGTGATCGATCGCTTGCGATCGACTACGAGGACTTCGCAGACAAGAGCAACTTCAGCTCGTTCAGCCCAGCGCAGCAGCGGAAGTTCAAGGAGCTGATCGACGAGGGGAACGACGAGGAAGCTGCGAATCTCTTCGCGCGGCAGGTAGCGGACTGGAGCCAGCACAGGTTCGGCACGCGGGAGCAGCCCAAGATCGTGCGAAGCACGTTCGGCAGAATGGGCTACGCCCTCGGGAACTTCACTGGTCAGAGCCTCGAAGGTATCTATGATGGGCTGAGCAACGGGACGCCGAGGCAAAAGGCGAGGCTGCTCGCGACCTATGGTGCGGTGAACGGTGCACTGTGGGCTGCCGAGCAGGCGACCGGCTGGAGCTTCCGTCGATGGATGTGGACGAGCGCGCTGGTGTTCGCTGGATCGCCGGCACTGCACGCGCTTGCGGACTTGGTCGAGGCCGCGAACGGAGCGATCGCTAAGGAAGAAGGCCGAGGGACGAGCGAGGCTGAGCAGGGAGCACTGAATGATATCTTCAGATCGAACCCGGTGACAGGAGTGCTCAACGCTATCAATCCGTTCAGTGGCTACATTCGATCAATCAACGAGTACCAAGCGGCTGGCCAAGGGATTAATCCGCTGGAGCAGTCAGCTCGGTATACGATCACTGGCGATCGCGGATCGCGGATTGACTTGCAGCGCCAAGAACAGCGCCAGCTCGATTCGGCCCAGAAGCTCCAGCATGAGGTGATTGATCAGTACGTGAGGACTCATCCTGGGTTCGGTGCGTTACCGTGACGCGCTGATTACACGATGTAATCAGGAGGATGCGATGGCGAAGAAACTCACTAGCAAGAAGGCCAAGATGATTTTGAAGGATGACTCCGCACAGGGACACAAGCTCACCGGCAAGCAGAAGCGCTTCTTCGGCGCGATCGCTGGCGGGCAGAAACCTCGCGGCAAGAAGAAAGGAGGGAAGCGATGATGCCGACCACAGGACAGGGCTGGCTCTGGCTTGCGCTGGCAGCGCTGATCGTGGGTTTTTGTGGCGCTGGTGGCGTGTGGCTGTTTCATCGGCTGACAAGACGCCCATGAGCGACCACACGCGAGAGCTAGAGAACGAACTCATTCGGCGTGAACTCGCCGATCTCAAGCGTGGGCAGCACGTAATTCTGCGTGTGCTCGCGGCACTCTCAAAACAAGGAGACGCGGTTCTTATGATCTCACAGGAACTGAAGGACGCAATGGCGGAGCTGGACACGGAGACGACAGCGATCGGAAACAGGATCGCAGATCTCAGCGGCCAGATCACGACTGCAATGACGCCGGACGAGGTCAAGCAGGTGGTTGATCAGCTGAACAGTGAGTCGTCAAGGTTGAAGACGCTCGCTTCCGATCCGAACAACCCGGTGCCGCCAACAGCCTAAATCGGGCGACCGTTCGGCAGGTAGGTGAAGTTGTATCCATCTCGGCGGACTCGCTGCATGACTACGAGTTCGCCGAGTGCTTCGTCT
>Ga0310813_10002211_pt1 | contig 11842 bp, 13 predicted proteins | sample YN3metagenome_FD_203086 | JGI IMG/M metagenome (GOLD analysis project Ga0310813, IMG submission 203086) | Soil microbial communities from experimental microcosm in Duke University, North Carolina, United States - YN3 | ecosystem: Engineered > Artificial ecosystem > Soil microcosm > Unclassified...
GTCGGATGTCGCCAGGCTCGGAATGAAAGCAGTGGCCGCCGGAACCATGGCCAATTTTATGTCGGCCTGTATCGCGGGAATGTTGCTATGAGCATCGTCGGAGTTGTTCTGGGTAGCGGATTGGGGACGTTTGCCGAGACTCTTGAGAATCGTTTTGAAACTCCCTACGCGGATATCGCGGGATGGCCTGCCGTCACCGCCGCGGGCCACGCCGGCAAACTGATCACCGGCCGGATCGGAGGAACCGAAGTAGTCGTGCTCTCTGGCCGCGCCCACTATTACGAAGGCTATACCGGGGCCCAGGTCACGCTCGGCATTCGCGAGCTGGTCAAGCGCGGCGTCGATCGCGTGATCCTCACCAACGCAGCCGGCGCCATCGATACGGAGCTTCATCCCGGCGAGCTGGTGCTGATCTCCGATCACATCAACCTCATGGGGCAGAACCCGCTGGTCGGGCGCAACGACGATGCCTTGGGACCGCGCTTCCCCGACATGACCGATGCCTACTCGCGCGAATATCGCGAAATCGCCCGCCAGACCGCCGCCGAGCTGGGCATCGATCTCAAGGAGGCCGTCTATGCGGGCTTGCTGGGACCCAGCTACGAAACGCCCGCTGAGATCCGCTTCCTGCGCTTCATCGGCGCCGGCTTGGTCGGCATGTCGACCGTACCCGAAACCATCGTCGCCAATCACATGGGCATGAAGGTGCTGGCCATCTCCTGCGTCACCAATATGGCCGCAGGCATTTTGCCGCAGAAGCTGGTTCATCAGGAAGTGCTGGACGCCGGTGCGCGCGTGCGCGATACTCTGATCCGCCTGCTGAATACGCTGATTCCGCGCCTGGCATGACCCGGAAAATCATCGGCGCTAGTAATTTACAATCGCCGCAAACGACGCCGCGTCCAGGCTTGCGCCGCCCACCAGCGCCCCATCGATGTCTTCCTGTGCCATGAGTTTCGCGACGTTGTCCGGTTTAACGCTGCCCCCATACAGGATGCGGCAGCCCGCGCCTGCGGCATCGCCGAAATGATTCGCAATTTCCGCGCGCAACACGCGGTGCGCGTCTGCTGCGATTTCGGGAGTGGCGGTCTTACCCGTGCCGATCGCCCACACGGGCTCATAAGCAATCACCACGGATGAAAATTGTTCCGGCGTCAGACCCAGAATTCCACCCGCGCACTGGGTTCGCAAAACGCTTTCGGTCGCGCCACCCTCGCGCTCTTCCAGCCTTTCGCCCACGCAAACAATCGGCGTCAGCCCGGCCGCCAGCGCAGCTTGAGTTTTCTTCAGCACTGTCTCGTCCGTCTCCTGGAAATATTGGCGGCGTTCGCTGTGGCCGACAATCACCCAGCGGCAGCCCACCGCCGTCAGCATGGGAGCTGAAATCTCACCCGTGTAAGCACCCTCGCGAAGCCAGAACAGATCCTGACCGCCCACCTCGATAGCCGTGCCCTGCGCCGCCGCGACCGCCGTCGGCACATTCACGAAGGGAGGGCATATCACGATTTCCGCATGGGAAGCGCTTGCCACCAAAGGCGCGAAAGCTTCAAAGAAAGCGGCAGTTTCGGCTGCCGTCTTGTACATTTTCCAATTACCGGCCAGGACAGGTTTGCGCATGTCCTTACAGAATAGCAACCTGCTGTGGATGAACCGGCCTGAATGGTTGCGCCAATACTTCGAAGCCCGTGCGATGGCTGGTGGGTGGGATTCGAACCCACAACCCTATTGTCCGATCTGGACTTCGCCGTCGAGAACTTTCGTACTCGACGGAGGCTGTACCTGATTGAGCTACCGCCAGCCATCAGTCGGATTTTACCAATTTGGAGGTGGTGCGCTATTCCCAACTGATCGCCCGCACGCGGATGGCTTACGCCGAGCGAAGGTGGCTGAATTCCTTGATCAGCTCAAAGTTGGTGCGCAATCCGGCAATGGCTTCGCCGCGCTGCTCGATGCGCGATTCCTCGATGACACCCAGTTGGTCGGCCGCCTTCTGCAGGTATGCCAGACGTGCCGGGTCGATACCCATGATGCGGCAGCAAGTGGCGTCCACCGCCGCTAGATCCGAGCCCATCACCAGCACGCCCGCCTGCTTGCGAGTCCCTTGTATCGGCCCGTTGCCTTCCATCCCCACAATGCCGTCCACCAGCGCGAAACTCTTGGGCCCAAATTCCCGCGTGAGCTCCGCTATGGCAGTGTCGATACCGATATAGTGCAGCTCGTTCTTGGGCCAGCCGTAGATCGACCCCGGCACCAAGCCAAAGAAATTCTTCATCGAGAGCGTCGCCCCCGCCCAATGGTGAGTCTTCATCTTGGCGAGCGAAACAATGATATCGGCGGAAAGCACGCTGTTAGGAAAGTAAAACTCGTCGCGCCCCGCGAAGCCCTTGACTCCGCTTACATCGTCCCGGTTGAGATCCACGAACACCTCGTCGAAGCTGGGGATTTCCGAGCGGTAGCGGGTCAGCTCGGCAATCGCCAAAGTGTCGCGGCGGTGCCCCGGTCCCTCGCCGATCTTCACCTCGGCTGCGCCCAGCGAGCGGAATACTTCGAGTGCGGTCGCCACCACCGCCACATCGGTATTGATACAGGTATTGGGATCGAACTCGACGAAGTTGGGTTTCAGCAGCACGGTCTTCCCGGCCACATCCAGCTCGCATTCAAGTATCCCGCGCAGCATCGCGTCCGCCAGATCCTTTGAATAGGACGCCGCCTTAACCACCACCACCGCCGACGTTTGCCCTGCCAAGGGAAGTTTGGACATGGACTTAGGCCTCGACTCCCGTCCTCCATTGAACCCCGCGAATCCCGCCACGCTCGCCGCGCCTGCCAAGGCCAGAAATTCTCTGCGATTGTTATTCACGCAGCGCCCCCGCAGTTTGCATACAGCGATAGTTACCCTCGGGCGCCGCCAGCGCCTCAAGCCCGGTGATCATCAGGTCCGATTGCGGATCGCCGCTGAGTTCCTCTGGCTTCACGCCGTGCAGCCGCATTGCGATCGTCAGCCATGCGCGCGCCATCGGCGAAGGCGTCTCCCCCATCTGCCGCCGCGCCAGGTCGAACGCCTTGCCCAGGTCGTTGCTCAGATCGTTGCGACCCTGCAACGCCACCAGCGCCAGCGCCGTGGTCTCCGGGTAAGACGGCAGATCCACACCCAACGCCGCCGGACTTCCGTAATTCCACCCGCCATCCCGCGACCGCACGTCCACTAACTGCGCTTCGCCCATCTGCACCCGGCTGCGCAGTTCGCTGCTCGAGAGTTTCGCCGATGCCTGTTTCAGCGCCACCAACGCGTGCACCGTGGGTTCCACCCATCCCGAATTACCCGGCTTCCAGGGCCAGCACTTCAGGCTGACGTCCCGTTCCTGCTTCACCAGCCGCAGCCGCGCCGCCGTCACGTTCAGCCAGTTGGATTCGACTCCCCTGCTCCCCACCAGCCACTTCACTCCGTTTTCGAGCGGCTGTCCCCATTCATTACGGACCATGGCGATAGTGGCGCAGAGCGATGTCCCCCAACTCGACACCTGGACCTCCGCCGACGGCTTCCAGCTTCCGTCCGGCAATTGCCAGGAAGAAAGCAGCTTCCAGGCGCGGTCCGCCGCCGGCTCGCCCGCTAGCGCCAGCGCCGCATAAGCCGTGGGCTCCAGCCACGACGATTTCCCGGCGAAATACCCCCAGCCGCCGTCGGAATTCTGGGTGCTCCGCAGAACCGCCAGCCGCGCGCCTAGATAGGACTTGCTGTCGGGGATAAGACCAGCCACAAGGTACCAATCGGCGGAAACCTTTGATTCCCCTATGGCGATTTCCTCCTAGTACAACCAACTGATTCAAAAGTACTATTTACTATCTAAGTGGTTCGCTTTAGACTGGTTAAGGTTACAAACTGAGGCCTTCTACGTGAATCAACTGCTACTCCAGTATTCGTACCTGCAGATGTTGGACCTGTTGACCACCATGGCCTTTTTGCTGCACGGCGTCCAGGAAGCCAATCCCTTGGTTCGTCTCGCCCTGCGTTACTCCTCCCATCCCTGGGGAGGCCTGCTCCTCGTGAAAGGTCTCGCGCTCGCTCTGGGCCTCTACTGCTGGCGCTGCGGACGCGAACGGCTGCTGACGCGCATCAATGTCCTGTTCGCAATCGTCGTGGCCTGGAACCTGGTGGCCCTGATCGCCGGCGGACTCACCACCGTCTAACGATCAACGCAACGGCAGCCACCGGTAACCCAGAAGTCCATCAGCAGACAATTTCGCGCCGCGCCACCTACATAGTTTGAATCCGTACCCTGCTGTCGACTCCAGGGTTCTTGCTCATGGTTTACCGCAGATGGCCGTCGCTGTGTTCGGTGCCATTTCTCCGCTCTTCCCTTTTGCTCTGGGGGCTGTCTTCTAAAGGCGATGCGGACGATCCCGACGCGCCGCCGTACCTACCTGGCCGCCAGCGGATACTGCAGGGTCTCGAGCAGCCAGTCTTTGTTGGCCTTCACATCCTCCGTCAAGCGCCGCACCAGTTCTTCGCGCTGGTCGAACAGGCGATAGCCACCGGCGGGACGCAGATACCCGCGGGCCTGCGGCGTCCGTTCATACAGCTTCTCTTCGCCGATTTCCGCCGCCTGCTCCGCATAGCTCTTGCGATTGTCCAGCAGCGCTTTCACCAGGAACGGCATCAGCGTGGAATAATCCGCCTGCATGCTTTCTGTGGCTTGCTGGTACGTGTCCTTGTCCACCTTGCCCCAGGTGACCGCTTCCCCCGGTGGGCATGACGACAGCGATCCATCGGTCACCGGAGCCGTGACAATCTGCACATCGAAGTTGTAGCCGCGCACATTCGGAATTCCCAGCACCTGGCCCAGCGCAGGCTCCGGCTGCAGGTTGTAATTCTTCGGAACGCCCCCGCCCAGAATCAGCGTCGCCAGCGCATTGGGCGGATTGTCGAACAACCCCCAGCGATGGTACGCGCAGGCTTCGTAAACTTCGGCGTGCAGGTCCAGATCGAACTTATAGGAGTCGATCAGCCCGGCCTCGCGCATGGCCCACAGCTTCATGGAGTTCAGAAAAATGCTGCCGTCGCCCGGCGCGCCCACGAACACCGGTATGGCCATCCGATGGCAGGTTGAGAGCAACCCGTGCGCCACGCGATTCGCGCGCTCCTGTTGCGTGTAGAACGCCCCTAGCCGATGCCGCAGCTCGGTCCCAGTCATCGTGCGCTGGAACTCGGGGCGCCGCAGCACTGCGGTGAGGAAGCGGTCCTGGTCCAGCAGCACCTCTTCGTCGAACGCCATGTCGGTGACGCGAATCGTGCGCTCCTCCCGCAGCGCGCCGTCATCGCCCCAGATCGGAACTTCGAAGATCGGATCGCGATGCGCGTCGAGCGAGCGATGCCCGTCGTGATAGCACACTGCGTCAGTGGTTGAAAGATACGCCACCCATCCCGTTTCCAGCAGCGGAATCAGCCATGCTTGATGCTGCCCCGAGACCGTCACCGGCCCCGCCACCGCCACGGTGAGCGGGCATCCCTGGCCGATGGCGTGATCGAGGATGGTGTAAATGCGCCGTAGAAAGGCCCCGCCGAACGCCGGAAAACAGTGCGTGATCAGCTCGCTGATCGTGTCGCACTCATCGACGCGTTTAACTTTTACGGGTGGCCGGTGCATTAACTTCGATCTTACTCGAACTGGCGCCGGAAACTTTCGAGAGTCTGTTTCAATTCGGCGACCTCACGCTCCAACTCCGCTACCCGCTGCTCCAGGCCAGCCGCCGCGCCCGGCCCTCGCGACTCAGCCGCTTCCTGCGGGATTTGCTGTGTGAGTTCGGGCACGCCTCCCAGCAGATGACACCACCGCCCCCGCGGCATCGCAGCCACCAGCGGCTCCGGCGTCCGTGCCGCCAGCGATTCCAGGCAATGCTCGACGTCCGCGATTTCCGCGAACTCGTGCATACGTTCGGTGCGCCCGCGCAGTTCGCCGGCGGTTTGCAGGCCGCGCAGCATCAGCACGCACAGCACCGCCGACTCTCGCCGCCCCAAATTTAGCCGTTCGCCCAGCGAGTGCGCGTACTTTTCGACCCGGTGCCCCGCCCCGCTGATCCTGACTGCGAGTCCCTTGTGCCGCAGCAGCGCCAGCGCCTGCTGCACCACTTCTTCTTCATAATTCACCACCGGATCGCGGCTCGATTTCTGGTTGCAGGCATTCACCAGCGCATTGAGCGTAAGCGGATAGTATTCCGGAGTGGTGATTTCTTTTTCCAGCAGCGCGCCCAGCACCCGAATCTCGACCGGATGCAGCGGTTCGGCGAAGACCCGCTCGGCGGAATGGGGTTCGGCGGAATGAGGCTCGGGCGAATGCGGTTCCATGCTAGCTTAAAGCCGCCTCCACGGTACATTGTCCGGCCAGCCAACGGGCAGACGAGCAGCAGGGCGCAGCGTGGCGCGCCGTGCATCCATCCACGAAAGAGTTCCCAATTCCCGCGAGAATCCCTGAAAACACGGGTCGATCCCAGCCGGCGGCACATTCCTCAGACAGGCCGCGGCCTTGAGCGAAATCAGCGTCAGTCGAAGCGGAGCGAATGATTTCCAATATAACGCAAGCGTTATTCTTTTTTCGTATCGGCGGCGGCGCCAGCGCCCGCGGCAGGTGCCCCGGCGGCAGCCGGTGCAGTGGCCGCCGGCGGCGCATGCAAGTTGATCGGCTGCGGATTGGTGCGCGAGCCAACGTCGATGAAGTCGAACATCAGAAAGATGCCCAGGAACACGAACCCCCCCACCGCGATCACCGCATTCACCGGCTTGTCATGCAGCAGGTGCATGAAGATCAGTCCCACGATGATAGCTTTGACGGTCGCAATGGCGAGTGCGATCACGATATTGCCCGAGCCGAAATTAATGTAGGATGCGCCTACCGTGATTGCGGTCAGAATGAGAAGAACAACCAGCGTCGCCAGGTACTTGGCTGCTTCGGCTTTCGGATTGTCAGCGTGTTCGGTATGCGTGCTCATGTAATTAAGTAGTACAGCGGGAACAGATAAATCCAGATCATATCGACCAGGTGCCAGAACAGCGCCACCAGATCCACCGGCGTGTAATATTTGTCGGAGAATTCGCCGCGGCTCGCGCGGATCGCCAGCCAGCTCATCAGGCCCATGCCGATCAGAACGTGCAGGCCGTGCAGCCCGGTCATCATGAAATAGAAACTGAAGAATGTGGCGTAGCCGTGGCTGCCGGCGATCAAATCGCCGTGGTGGCTGTAAAATTTCCCCGGAAACAAGCCTTCTGCAAAATCGGCGGAGTACTCGTACGCCTTGATGCACATGAAGATGGCGCCGAACCCCACCGTTATCCACAAATACTTCGCGCATTTCTTGCCTTGGTTGGTGCGCGCCGAGAGCACCGCCATTACAGCGGTGAAGCTGGAGATCAGCAGCACCACGGTATTCGTGGATCCGGCCCAGCGCTTCAATTCTTCGTGGGCTGCCACAAACTCCTGCGGATACTTGTTTTGCATTAGCCCGAAGCCGGCGAACAGACCGCCGAAGGTCAGGACTTCAGTAACCAGAAACAGCCACATACCAATCTTGCTGGTATCGAACTGCTGCTCCATGGTGGTGAAGTGATGCTGGTGATGCGGATCGTGCTCCCCACCGTGTCCGTGCGGATCCTGATGTAGATCGACTGTCGTCGTACTCATACGTGGTCACTCATACGTGCGTTACCGTCCTATGGCGGTAGTCATAAGGTTCGTGCTCGAATACCGGCTGCTCCTCGAAATTGTGCACCACCGGCGGCGACGACGATTCCCATTCCATCGTTGTCCCACCCCATGGACTGTCCGGCGCCAGCGGCCCCGTCTTGAGCGACGCCAGCAAATAGATCGCGGTCAGGAACAACCCCGAGCCCAGCACCCAGCTTCCGTAAGTCGAAAATGCGTGGATCGGCTGGAACTGATCCAGATAGTTGAAATAGCGCCGCGGCATGCCCTGGCCGCCCATGATGAACTGCGAGCCGAAAGTCATGTTGAAGCCGATGAAGACCAGGGCGCAGGCAACCCGTCCCCATTTCTCCGAATACATCCGCCCCGTCATCTTGGGCCACCAGTAATGCAGTCCGCCCAGAAATGCGATGACCGTGCCGCCCATCATGACGTAATGGAAATGGGCCACCACGAAATACGTATCGGTGAGGTGAATGTCCACCGCCAGCGTCGCGAAGAAGATGCCGGTTAAGCCGCCGATCGCGAACAGGAACAGGAACGCCATGGCGTAGAGCATCGGTGTTTCGAAGCTGATGTTGCCTTTGTACATGGTGGTCAGCCAGTTGAACATCTTGACGCCCGACGGAATCGCCACCAGGAAGGTGAGAGCGGAGAAGATCACGTTGGCCAGATCGCTTTCCCCAGCCACGAACAGGTGATGGCCCCACACGATAAAGCTCAGCAGCGCCAGCGATACGCTCGAATAGGCAATCGCCCGGTACCCGAAAATCGTCTTGCGGCTGAATGTGGGAATGATCTCGCTGATGATCGCCATGCCCGGCAGAATCATGATGTAGACTGCGGGGTGCGAATAGAACCAGAAAAAGTGCTGGAATAACACCGGATCGCCGCCGATCCGCGAATCGAAGATGCCGATCTGAAACACGCGCTCAATCAGCAGCAGCACCATGGTAATCGCCAGTACTGGCGTCGCCAGGATCTGAATCACGCCTGTGGCGTAAATGCCCCATACGAACAGCGGCATATCGAACCAGCCCATGCCGGGAGCGCGCAGCTTATGCGTGGTCGCAATGAAATTCAGTCCCGTGAAAATCGAAGAGAACCCCAGGATGAACACCGCCAGGGTCATCAGCCCCACGGCCCCGTCGGTGGTGGTCGAGTAAGGCGTATAGAAGGTCCAGCCGGTGTCCACCGCGCCCAGCACCATGGAACCGATCGCCAGCGCCGCGCCCGCTACCCAAAGATAAAAACTGGTCAGATTCAATCTCGGGAAAGCCACGTCCTTGGCGCCCAGCATCATCGGCAGAACAAAGTTGGCAAGCGACGCTGGGATCGAGGGAATGATGAACAGGAACACCATGATGGCGCCGTGCAGCGTGAAAAAGCGGTTGTACATTTCCGCCGTCACCCACTGCTTGCCGAACAACGTGTGCTGCGGATTGAGCAGCGATAGCCGCACCAGCAGCGCAAATATGCCGCCCAACAGGAACGCGAAGCTTACCGCACCCAGATACATGATGCCGATGCGCTTGTGGTCGACCGTGGACATCCAGCTCCACAATCCCGTGGTCTCGTTGAGATAGTTCTTAGCGGGCCGCGGCCGGTCCGCTGTAACATTGCCCGATGTGAGTGTGTGTTCCATGTGATTACCCTTACTGCAACGACTTTATATACGCCACTAACCCACGAATTTCATTTTCCCGCAGAAGACCTTGGAAAGTGGGCATGATGTTCTCGAATCCGTCCACCACCTTCGCCCCCGGCTGCATCATTGACTCACGGACATAGGCTTCGTCCACGATCACCGTGGTTCCATTATTCAGCTTGACCGGCTTGCCCCAGATGCCCTTCCAGGTAGGACCTTTGCTCCTGGTGCCGTCCACGTTGTGGCAGCTCTGGCATCCTTTTTGCTCGTATTGGATTCGGCCCCATTCCTCCGGTGTATGGTGCATCCATTCGTCGCCGCCGGTTTCCATCCATTTGGCGAAGTCCGCGGGCGTATCGACGAATACCTTGGCCTTCATATCCGAGTGGCCCTTGCCGCAGTACTCCGCGCAGGTCGAAACATGCTCGCCCACAGTCGTCGGTGTAAACCAGTATTCGGTATAGCGGCCGGGAATGACATCCCGCTTCACGCGCATATCGGGTATGAAAAAATCGTGCAGCACGTCTTCACTGGTCATCACCAGGTGGACCGGCTTGTTCACCGGGATGTGCAATTCGTTCACCGCCCGCGTGCCGTCGGGAAATTCGAACTGCCACAGCCACTGCTTGGCGGTAATCTGAATTTCCATGGACTCGCCAGGTCCAACCGCGAACTGCATGTAGCCGATGATTCCCCAGAAAAACAGTCCCACACACAGCAGCAGCGGAATCACCGTCCACACGATTTCCATCACCGTGTTGTGAGTCTGGTGCGGCGTGACGCGGCCCGGCTTGAACCGGTAGCGCCAGGCAAAATAGCACATCGGCACCATCAGACCGAAAAACATAATCACGCTCAGCCAGAAGATCGCCATGTACATGTTGTCGATGTGCTTGGCGAACTCCGAGCCTTGATCTACCGGTAACAGCAGCCTGCGAAGCCACTCCATTATGCAAAACCTTCCTTGAGCCGGGCTTGGGCTCGTTTACGCTCCGAGCGGAACATCCGCCAGATGAAAAATGCGATCAGAAAGACCGTGAGAACGCCGCCGCCGCGCATAATGTTCAGCGCAAACCAAACATACGCGCCGGCCTTGGGATCGTAGTGATAGCAGAACAACAGAATTTTTTCGAGCGCCAGTGTGCTGCGCCCCTCGGAGGCTTCCGCCAGCGCGAAGCGCAGGTCCCGCGGACTGAAACGGATGCCATACAGGTAACGCGCCATTTTGCCCTGCGGCGTCAGCACCATAATCGCCGCGGCATGCGCGTATTGCTCAATCCGCGAATCGTACCGATAATTGAACCCGATCTGCTTCGCCAGGCGCTGTACGTTACCGTCGCGGTCCGTTAGAAAATGCCAGCCGGGCGCCGGACGGTCGAAGCTGGCCATGTAGATCGCTCTCTTCTTCTGCGCCACGTCGAAGGACTCGCGCGGATCGATGCTGATCGTAACCACTTCGTATTCTTTGCCCGGAGTCCACGGGATATTGCGCATTGCTTCCGTCTGCCCGTTGAGGATCAGCGTGCATAGCATCGGGCAGTTGTAATACACCAGGTTGAGAATCACCGGTCGGCCCTGGTTGAAGAACTGTCCCAACCTTACCGGGTAGCCATCTTCCCCGGTGAACGTCAGGTTCAGATCCACCGGCGCGCCCAAATGTTCATCGATGCCCACGCCTTCCAGTTGCGTGGGACGCACATTGGCGGGGAGCGTCGCGTCCCCGATCTTAGATAAACGATATTGCGCCGCCAGCGGGAGCGCCGCAAGCGCCAGCCAACCGAAGATCCATGTGCGCCGCATATTCACAACTTCCTATTTCTTCGTCGCCCCAGCTGGAGGTGGAGCAGCCGCAGCATTACCAGCCGGCGCCGCACCACCAGCGGCCGCCGCGCCCGCCGGAGACGCACCCGCAGCCGGCTCCTCTACCTTGATCGCCGTAGCCTTGGCTGGATAGAACAGCTTGCCGGCAGCGGCTTCCGCGGCGAACATCTGCATGGCCTTGTCAATCGGAATGCGCACCCGGTTGGTCGATTTGTCCAGGTTCCCGTACATATAGTGTGTCAGGTTCCAGGCATCGCGATTGCGCACGTCCCGCAGCTGCTCGCTGGGAACGGACAACACCCGCTCGTACACCGCCTGCTTATAGATCTCCTCGAAATAACCCTGCACGGCGACGATCACCAGGACCAATCCCAGCACGCTGACAATGGTGAATAACCAGATCGCCGGAGTATTTGGCTCGGTGGCGTCGAAGCCTTCCTGAGGATCGTGGTGTTCGATCGGGTGTTCGTATGCTTCATCCGAATGGCTCATCGTGATCCTCCTCCTTTAAGCGTTCTCAAAATGCAAGCTCTGTTCCAGCCGCAGATCGCCCACCGGCACCATCTTATGCGCCCGGAACCGGCTCCAGAAAACCAGGCCGCAGATGCTGACCGTGGTCACCAGAGTCGCCAGGTCCAGCCAGTGGAGCTGCGGCCCGGTCTTGTAATACGTCGGCATG
>Ga0310813_10002212_pt1 | contig 11840 bp, 7 predicted proteins | sample YN3metagenome_FD_203086 | JGI IMG/M metagenome (GOLD analysis project Ga0310813, IMG submission 203086) | Soil microbial communities from experimental microcosm in Duke University, North Carolina, United States - YN3 | ecosystem: Engineered > Artificial ecosystem > Soil microcosm > Unclassified ...
CGCGCAACTGCGGGCCAAAGGGTTGAAGACGATCGACCTCGGATCCATCGTATTCTGAGGCTAGTTGAAGCGAATCGAGTTCTAATTGGGAAGTGTTACGGATTGTGAGATTGGTGGGATCATGAGATTGTTCAACTGAGCTCGTGATTCCTCGCTCAACGAGCCGCATGACCTAGGAACGGCCTCGGGACGCGTCCAGGCGTCCGAGGCCGTTCCACGATTATTCACGGCTCGTTGTGCAGGGAGCCTCGCGAGAAGACGAGTGATCCCATCATCCCACCAAATCCCATGATCGGTAACACTTCCGAATTGGATCTCACTCGGGAGAACACGTCCGAATTTGATCTCCTGCGGACGACACTTCAGCCATTTTGATCTCAATTCGCGATCAGTCCGGTTTGTGTCGCCCAATCCGATACACGTTGGCCTGGGCCCAAAATGAAGAAGGAGCCCGGCTCTGAGGTTCGTCGCCTTCAGGTAGTTGAAGAGCTGGCGCGTGGCATTCGGTTCCAACATTCGGGTCGATTTCACCTCGATGACGAGAATGTCATCGACGACGAAGGCGAGCCGTTGCCAACCGATGTCATCTCCTTTGTACCGGACTTGGACGAAAACCTCTCGGCGCACGCGATGTCCTCGGGCAGTGAGCTCGAGCTCGAGTGCTCGCTTGTAAATGTGCTCGAGAAAGCCGAATCCGAGCTCATTGTAAGCGGCATAGAAGGCACCGATCACCGAGTAAGTGAGACGCTCTATTAGGAGTTCGTTGAGGGCCACGCCGGAAAATCACGGCGATGATCAGTTGGTCCTAACCGAACGGTCGCGACAAGTATCATTTGCGTTCGCGTGTCCACGAGTCATACGCGAAAAGAAGGGCCCGGTCGTCGCGACCGGGCCCCGAACACCTCAGAATCCGAGCGAGCTTAGAACGACTTGGCGCAGTATCCGCCGCTCGCGTTCACCCAGTTCTGCTGAACCAACCACTGCTTGCCGCCAACGGTGATGTTGTACACGCCCTTTCCGTTGTTCGACGTCGTGCCCCACGTCCAGGCGCACTTGTCGGCATTCTCATAACCACGCACGTCGAACCACGCGTTGCCCATCTGGTCGGTCGTGGTCTCTTCGATCTCGTGGGCGAGCGTGTTCACCTCGGCATCCGCGCCCGCGTCGCCGTTCGGCGCGGCCGTTCCGTTCGTGCAGATCCCAGGGTACTGCTGATTGTATGGCATCGCGGCATAAAGGACGGTGCCCGCGCTGACCGTGCCATGATAGTGATACGCGCAATACTGAGTGCCGAAGCCGCCACCCAGATTGATGCCGCTCGGCGTCATGATCAGGTACAGAGTATTGCGATCATACGCGATTTTGCCGCCGCTGAATCCACTCTGCAGCATCGCCACCATGTCCGCGTCAGTCGGGGCCGACGGCGGGGGGTTCTCGTTCGCCCAGAATCCGACATAATTCACGATATTGGCGATATGCGCGCCCGAGCCGTCGGTGTACGTCGTGTTGATGTTGAAGTACGACGACCCGGTCAACCCTCTGAGGAACGCGCCGACGAGCGAGCCGTCTTGCGCGCCGGTTCCCGTGCTGCCGGGCGTCGGCCCGCCGTTGAAGATCGTGCTGGCGCCCCAATAAACCGCGACGACTTTCGTCTGCGACTGAAGGACGGGACCACCGTGATAACTGATGCCGTTGCTGGAGCTGCCACCACCACCGCCGCCGCGACCATTACCAGCGCCACCGTTTCCATTCGCGGCGAACCAGGGTTTCGTGTGCATGATGTGCGCATTCGAGCTCGGACCGTTGAACTCCGGCCACGGACTCGCGTCGGCATTTGAGACGCTCGGCGCTAGGCCACGCGATGGCGTCGTCGATGAGTCAGAACAGGCGGCCACGACCGCGGCCGCGGCGACTAGGACGGACCAGCGGCCAACTGAGGGGAGCAGCTGCGGCATCGGACAGACTCCTTCAAGTGGTTGATGCGCCAGGGCTTGGCACAAACTCGTACGCCGCAACGCCGCGACGGCCGGTGCTGTGGGGTGACGGGGAATGCGCCATTGTAAGAACGGCGTCACCGGGCGGCAAGCTAAATTTCCAAACAAATGGAGTTCAGTGGCGGGCGTCACATGTTTTCGGCCCGGCCGGCCCGCTCAAAGCCGTATTCCCGACACTCGCATCGCATCCGCACCGGTCCGCGTAGCGACGATGGAAGTCGTTGAGCGAGATTAATCTCATCGAGATCGTTCCCTCACCCACGGAGTCTCCCCTCCATGTCTCGTCAGTTGGTTCGAGCTGGTATATCGATCCCTCTCGCCGTTGCCGGCATTGCCGGACTGGTCCGGCTTGCCGTGAGCGCCGAGCCGTTCGAGCGCGGCGTCATCCGACAGCCGGCTCCCTTCGTCCTCGACACTGTCATCACCAAGGGACTTCGCTGGCGCAGCATCGGTCCGGATCACGCCGGCCGGTCGATCGCGATCAGCGGTGTGAAAGGTCAGCCGAAGATCGGCTACGCCGGCGCGACAGGCGGCGGTCTATGGAAGACGACCGACGGCGGCCAGACCTGGAACAACATCACCGATGGCCAGATCCGCAGCTCGTCGGTCGGCGCGGTCGCCGTGTCGGAGACCGATCCGAACATCGTCTTCATCGGCATGGGCGAGTCGTGCATCCGCGGCGACATCCAGCCGGGCGACGGCATCTACAAATCGACCGACGCCGGCAAGACGTGGACGCACGTCGGCTTCTCGAACTCGGACGCGATCTCGCGCATCCGCATCCATCCGACCAATCCGAACATCGTCTTCGTCGCCGACTTCGGAAAGTACGGCGCGCCGAGTGATGAGCGCGGCGTGTACAAGAGCGTCGACGGCGGCAAGACGTGGAAGCGAGTGCTGTTCAAGAACGACATGACCGGCGCGGCCGACATCTCGATCGATCGCACGAATCCCAACGTGATGTACGCGTCGATGTGGGAGGCGTACCGCAAAGAGTGGCAGATGTCGAGCGGTGGTCCCGGGAGCGGCTTGTACAAGTCGACCGACGGCGGCGAGACGTGGACCGACATCACCCACCTGGGAGGCCTCCCGATGGGTATAGACGGAAAGATTGGCGTCGCGATCTCCGCCGATCCGAATCGTATCTTCGCGCTGGTCGAGAACGAGAACGGTGGCCTCTTCCGCTCCGACGACGCCGGCGCGACGTGGCAGCTGGTCAACAACGAGCGTCGCTTCCGACAGCGCGCCTTCTACTACACGCACGTCTTCGCCGATCCGAAGAACAAGGACCTCGTCTACATCGGCAACGTCGGCACCTATCGGTCGAAAGACGGCGGCAAGACGTTCGCCCAGCAGCAATTCGCCGGCGGCGACTCGCACGACATGTGGATCGATCCGGACAACAGCGACCACGTGCTGCACGCGGCGGATCCGGGCGGCGACATCACGACGAACGCCGGCGCGGACAATCCGACGTGGACGGCGAAGACCTATCGCACGGGCCAGTTCTATCACGTCGTCGCCACGGCGCACATTCCGTATTACGTCTGTGGATCGCAGCAGGACGCGAGCGAAACCTGCGTCTCGACGGCCGCCGGCGGCGGCGGTCGAGGCTTTGGGGGCGGCGGTGGTCGCGGCGGTCAGTCGGCGGACACCTTCAGCCCCGGCGGCTCGGAAGACGGTTACATCGCGCCCGATCCGCGCGACCCGGACGTCTTCTACTCCGGCACGAACGCCAACGGCGGCGGCTTCCTCACGAAGCTCAATCGCCGCACCGGTGAAGTGCGCGAGGTGAGCCCCTATCCGCGCATGTTCTCCGGCGAAGAGTCGGCGGTGATCAAGGAGCGCTGGCAGTGGACGTACCCGATCATCTTCTCGCCGGTCGATAAGAAAACTCTATACACCGGTTCGCAACACGTTTGGAAGACGACGAACGGCGGCGACAGCTGGGAGCGCATCAGCCCGGACCTGACGCGTCACGATCCGAAGACGATGGGACCGTCCGGCGGCCCGATCACGCGCGACATGAACGGCCCCGAGGTCTACGCGGTCATCTTTTCGCTTGCGCCGTCGAAGCGCACGACGAACGTCATCTGGGCCGGCTCGGACGATGGCGTCATCAGCGTCACGAAGGACGGCGGCAAGACGTGGTCGAACGTCACGCCGAAGGACATGCCGGAGTTCGGTCGCGTCAGCCAGATCGACGCGTCGGCGTTCGACTCGGCGACCGCCTACGTCGCCGTGAAGCGCTTCCTGCTCGAAGACAAGGCGCCCTACGTCTTCAAGACGCACGACTTCGGCAAGACGTGGACGAAGATCACGAACGGCATCGGCGCCGAGGACTTCGTGCACGTCGTGCGCGAGGATCAGACGCGAAAGGGTCTGCTGTACGCCGGCACGCAGCACGGCGTCTACGTCTCATACGATGACGGGGATCGCTGGGAATCGCTCAACCTCAACATGGCCGACATTCCGGTGTGGGATTTGATTGTAACCGAGAAGGACCTGGCAATTTCTACGCACGGGCGCGGCTTCTGGATCCTCGACAACATCGAGCCGCTGCGGCAATACACGCCGGCGATGGTCGCGAGCGCCGATCCCGTTCTGCTCAAGCCCGCGCCGGCGTATCGGTCGGGCGGTCCGGCCGTGATTCAGTATTTGCTCAAGTCGCCGGCGCAGAACGTCCGCGTTGAAATTCTCGACGCGAAGGGCCAGGTCATTCGCTCGTACCCGGACACGGCCAACGCCGCCGACGGTCGCGGTGGACGCGGTCGGGGTGCCGCGGCCGAGCCGGATTCGGCGGCGGCGGAAGGTGCCGGCCGCGGAGGACGCGGACGTGGCGGGTTCGGCAGCCCGATTCCTGCTCGCGGCGCGGGCATCAACACGTTCATGTGGGATCAGCAGTACGCACCAGCCGTGACCTTCCCGAACATGATTCTCTGGGGCGGCGCAACGAACGGTCCGTCCGCTCCGCCGGGGCGTTACACCGTGCGTCTCGTCGCCGACGGCAAGACGCTGACGCAGCCGCTGGTCGTCAAGCGACATCCGCTGCACGACGCGACCGACGCCGATCTCCAGGCCCAGTTCGCGCTCGCCATTCAGCTGCGCGACAAAGTGAGCGAGGCGAACAACGCGGTCATTCAGATCCGCGACGTGAATCGTCAGGTCGCCGACCGACTGACCAAGTCGCAGGACGTACAGCTTCAGGGCACGGGCAAGAAGCTGACGACCGATCTCAGCGCGGTCGAGGAGGCGGTGTACCAGGTCCGGAATCAAAGTGGTCAGGATCCACTGAACTTCCCGATCAAGATCAACAACCGCCTGGCGTCGCTCCTCGGGGTGGTCTCGCGAGCCGACGCGAAGCCGATCGCTTCAGCCTACCCGATCTTCAACGACCTCAAGGGCGAGCTCAAAGTCCAGACGGATCGCCTCCAGGAGATCCTCACCAAGCAGCTCCCGGCCTTCAATGCCCAAGCACGACGGCTGGGGCTCGAGCCCGTGACGGTCGGGAAGCCGGTCGTGTTCTAAGGCAACTCTTCTTCCGGTCCGGTTGTCCAACGGCTATGCTCAATTTGAGCATAGCCGTTTTTTCTTCTCGGCCGAGGACAGATGACGTCGAAGCGAAGTGCGCGGAATCCGGAGGAGCTGCTTCCGCTCAAGCCGATTGAGCTGCTCGTGCTCACCATGTTGAGCGCGGGGGATCGTCACGGGTACGGGATTCGGCAGGACATCGTCGCGCAAACGGACGGTCGCATCGCCCTCGAGGCCGGGAATCTGTACCGGCATATCCGGGCGCTCCAGGCGGACGGCCTCGTCGACGAAACCGAGCCGCGCCCGGTCGACGGGAACGACGACGAGCGGCGCATCTACTACACGCTCCTGCCCTTCGGGCGTCGCGTCCTGGCCGCGGAGCTCGAGCGGCTGCGCGAGCTGATGCGGATCGCCGAACAGAACCGGATCATCGGTCGGGCGCGCGCGTGAGCCGCGGCGATCGGCTGTTCCGACTGCTTTTATGGCTGTACCCGCGCGATTTCCGCGCGAGCTACGGACGGGCGATGCTCGACTTCCACCGCGACCGGATCCGCGCCGCGCGGGCCGCGGGCGAGTCGCTGGCGCTCCTTTGGCTTCTCACGCTCGCCGACACACTCCGCTCCGCGGCGTCGGAGTGGCTTCGACCGTTCACCTCGGGGGACTCGATGCTCGACACCATCGCCCAAGACGTGAAGTACGCCGTTCGAGGTTTTGTGCGCCGGCCCGCGTTCACCGCCATTGTGCTGGCGACGATCGCACTCGGCATCGGAGCGAACGCCGCCATCTTCAGCGTCGTGAACGGCATTCTCATCCGTCCACTGCCGTATCCGCACGCGGAGCGCGTGTTCCTCTTCGGCCACGAACCGCCGCACTGGCTGACGTCGCAACCGGACTTTATCGACTACCACGCCGGGATGCCGTCGCTCGATGGACTCGCTGCCTACATTCGCGGCGACGCAACGCTGAGCGGCGGCGCCGAGCCGGAGCGCATTCGCCTGGCCAGCGGCAGCGATGACTTCTTCCCATTGCTCGGCGTCAAGCCAATCGTCGGACGCGTGTTTTCCGCCGACGAGTTCGCGGTCCAGCGCCCGACCGTGGCGATCATCAGTTATGGTCTCTTCCAGCGGCGGTTCGGCGGCAGCAAGTCCGCGCTCGGGACGACGGTTTCCATAAACGGCGTCCCACGAACGATCGTCGGCGTGATGCCGCCGCACTTCGACTTTCCCGAAGCGCGTACGGACCTCTGGATGCCGTTGCCACGGTTCAATCCAGACTCCCTGGGCGATCGGACCAATCATTACTTGTTCATGGTCGGGCGCGTGAAACCGACGGCGACGATTGGCCGCGCCCGCGTGGAGGCCGCCACCATCGCCCACCGGATCATGCAGCAGTACGCGGACCGGTTCGATCCGAAATACCCTCTCATCCCGCGCATCCGAAGCGTTGCCGACGAGCTGGTGGGATCGACGCAGCCGTATCTGCTCGCGCTGCTCGGCGCCGCGGGCTTCGTGCTGCTGATCGCGTGCTCGAACGTCGCCAATCTGCTGCTGGTGCGCGGTGAGGCGCGGCAGAAGGAGATGGCGCTGCGCAGCGCGCTTGGGGCGTCGGGATCTCGTCTCGCCGGGCAGATGCTTGTCGAGAGCGCGCTGCTGGCAATCGTCGGCGGTGCGCTGGGGCTCGTGTTCGCCTGGATGGGAACGCGGTTGCTGCTCGGCGCCGCCCCGTCTTCGATCCCGCGGCTCGACGCGATCGGCATCGACTGGCGCGTCCTGCTGTTCACGGCAGGCGTGGTCGTCGCGACCGGGCTGATGATCGGTTTGGTTCCCGCGTGGCGTATCGCGCGAGGCGCGTCGGCCGAAGCGCTCAAGGAATCGGGGCGCGTCGTGTCGACGCACGGCGCAACGCGGCGAGTGCGACGCTCGCTCGTCGTCGCCGAGGTGACGCTGGCCGTGACGACGTTGTCGGGCGCCGGCATGCTGCTGCGCAGCCTGTGGCATCTGCAGGGCGAGAATCTCGGGTTCGACCCGCGCGGCGTTCTGACGGCCAAGGTCGCGCTCCTTCAACGCGAGTACGACGATCGTCGAACGGCCGTCTTCTATTCGCAGCTCGAGTCGCGGTTGAGCGCTCTGCCCGGCGTGCGCGCCGCCGGCGCGAGCGGCTGGCTTGCCGTGGTCGACGCGGGCGGGCTGTGGGGGTTTCGCCCCGAGAATGGTAATTACCCCGAGGGTCGCTGGCCGTCGGCGGTGCCGCAGCAGGCGACGCCGGGCTATTTCGCGGCGGCGGGCCTGCCGCTGATCGCGGGGCGAGTGTTCACGAATGCCGACGTCGACGGCGCGCCGCTGGTCGCGGTGGTCAGCAAGGCGTTCGCGGATTTGGCGTGGCCGGGCCAGAACGCGATCGGCAGGCGGTTCGGGCTCGCCACCGACATGCCGTTCATGACGGTCGTCGGTATCGTCGGCGACATTCGCGCCCGCGGTTTCGGGGACACGCCGGAGCCGACGATGTTCTTTCCGCTCGCGCAATCCGCGAAGAGCGCCTACTACATGCCGCGGAACATGGCGCTGCTCGTTCGCACGTCGGGCGATCCAGCCCTGCTTGCCGCGGCCGTGCGGCGCGAGATCCACGCTTTGGATCCGACCGTGCCGGTCGCAGAAGTTCGCACGTTGGAGGAGGTCGCCGGGACGTCGGTGTCCAGCCGTCGATTCAATACGTCGCTGCTCGCCGGGTTCGCCGCGCTCGCGCTCCTGCTCGCGGGCATCGGGACGTACGGCGTGATCTCGTACGGCGTGACCCAGAGGACGTTCGAGATCGGCGTTCGCATTGCACTCGGCGCGGACACGCGTTCGGTGCTGGGACTCATCATGGCCGAAGGGATGCTGCTTGCCGGAACGGGGCTTCTGCTCGGCCTCGGCGCGTCGATCGCGGTCGCTCGTTTCCTTCGCGCGATGCTCGTCGGCGTTGCCGCACTGGATCCGCCGTCGATGATCGCGACGGCGGCCGCGCTGATCGCCGTGGCGGGCGTCGCGTCGGGGCTGCCGGCGCGCCGAGCGTTGCGGGTCAACCCCATCAACGCCCTGCGCGGCTCTTAGTCGAGACGGAGACGATACCCCTCGACGAGCTCCGCGTCCGGCGGCTGAAAATCGCGGTCGGGCGCGCGAACGAATCCGAGGTTCGCGTACATGGCCATTGCCGCTCGCATGCTTCGCGACGTGTGCAGCCCTACTTCGCCCGCGCCCTGCGCGCGCGCTCGACGAATGCATTCCTCCACCAGTGCCTTCGCGATTCCGCGCCCTCTCGCCTCGGGCGCGACCGCCACGAGCCTGATCTCGGGAGCCGCGCTCGCCGAAACGAGCGCGCCATAGGCGTCGGTCTCCGGCGGGTAGAGCATCGCGCTGCCGACGATACGGCCGTCGTCGTCGGCCACGATGCGCTCGACCGGCTCGTCCGACGCGAGGGCGTCGTCGAGCGCCTGGCTCAAACCGCTCCACGACGCGGGACTCATGGTCTCCGCGTACTCGCGGTACGCGCGGCGAGTGAGCTCCCGGATTTCCGCGCGCTCGCCGGCTGTCGCGGTTCGAATGGTGGTCACGGAAGAAGAATGTGCCCGCCCCCCGTACCATTGCCATGCCACCCGCATCCTTCCCGCGGCGTTAGGGGTCAGACTCCTAAGAAAGTTTGGAGTCTGACCCCTAAGGCGGTGGTTTGATGCGGGAGGGGCGGAATTAAGGGCGGTAGCTGATGGAGTCGCGACGAATCGCGGTGTCCGATCTCACCACCGCGGTATCGCGGCGGATGATCGTGTCGCGCCGGATAAGCGAATCGCGCGGCATGTAGATGTCGCGATGAGTGGCGGTGTCCGGCCGGACGAGCGTATCGCGCCGGGCGATTGAGTCGCGGCGGGCGATGCTGTCTCGCGCGATGCTGTCGCGCTGAAGCTGGGCGAGACGCCTCGCCGCCGCGCGACGACGGGCCGCCGCCGCCGAATCCGCCCGCGCCTTCGCCAATTCGATCGAGTCGCGTTTGAACGTGGAGTCCGCGTTGTCGGGCGAAATGCCCGGTGGCATTTCAGACAACGGAATCGCGCCGGCCGCTGGAGCCGATGCCGACGAGCCCGACGAGCCGGTCACGGGTACGCCGGTTGGCGGAATTACGCGCCCGCCCGCCGATTGGGACAGGAATCCGCCGCGGGAGTCGCGCGTCGTATCGAGCCCGGCCGGCGGACTCGCGATGATCTTGGAACCGTTCACTTTCACGACCGACGGAGCGTGACGCCCGTGGTGCGCCAGGCCGATGCCGAGCGCCATGACAAGCATGAGCAACGCAACGCTGATCGACGGCATGAGCCACCGAGCATAGCCACGCCAATCTCGTGGGCCTTCGGGCCGACTTTCTCGCTCCGGACCAGCGGCGACGGCCACCACCCGATCGATCGGCGAAAGGGTGCGCGGCTTGATGGCGATCGCCGCGGCGGCCGCGCGACTCGCCTCGAGCGCTTCCTGGTGAGCCTTCTCCACCTCGACCCGCCGCGTCTCCAGCTCGCCGAGTCGCTGCTCGAGCAGTCGACGCTGCGCTTCCAGTTCGTCGCGGACCTCGGTCAGGCGCCTCTGTCGTCGCGCGATGTTCGATTCGAGCTCGGCCCGCTCGGCGGCGATCGCCGCGCGTTCGTCGCTTTCGAATTTTCTAAATTCTTCGCGTTCGTGGGCCAGCGCGGCGGCGTCGGCGCGCGCCTTCTCCTCGAGCTCCCTCTTGCGGCGCTCGAATCTCCGGTACTCGGTGTCGCGCCACTCGGTGACTTCGTCCTTGGCCGCGATGAGATCGATCTCGGCGCGCTTGAGGACGTCGCCGGCGGCGACTACACCGATATAGGCCATGACGTCGGGCGTCGGCGCGCCGTCCTTGAGCCGCGACATCATCATCGTGTCGTCGGAGACCTTCTTGGCCAGATTGGGGACGAGATCGCACAGCCGCGTCTCCGTCTCTAGAGTCCAGATCTTGCCGCTCAGCAGCGTCCAGGCGAGCCTCCCAATCGAGCGGGCGTCCGAGGTCGCGTCGGGGACACCATTGATCGGGATGGGCGTGCGCGTGAGCGTGACGATGAGCCGATTCGTGCCGCGCTCGAACACCATTTCGTCGGGATTTACGCCCCGATGAATCACGCCTTGCTGGCGAGCCCATTCGAGCGCCGCGTGGGCGTCCTCGAGCAGGATCGCGACGCGGGTGTTGGGAAATTGACGGCCACGGTCGAGTAGCTCTTGCACGGTGTCGCCGTGGTACCGCTCGGTGACCGTCGCATAGGTGTCGGCGCCGAGCCAGCGACCTTCAATGACGCGCGCAATATTCGGATGTGAGAGCGAACTCAGCAACTGCGCGTCAGTCGCCAGATGCGCCACCGAGTTGTTGTCGTTATCGCCCAGCGCGCGCGCGACGGTAATGACGACGTCCTGTCCGTCGCTGCGTCGTCGGGCGAGGTAGCGCTGCGTAGCAGCGTGGCTCCGCAACCCGCCGACAATGTTGTAATCGTTGGCGAACGAGTCGAGCTCGGGCGTTTCCTGTTTTGCGGTAGCTACGGACGGCATCGGTCGGCTAACGGCTGGGTTCCTCACACCCTTACGAGTGCGTGATCCATGCCGTGCCAATTCAGCGCCGAATACCGTCTCCTGCCCTGAAAAATCCCGGAAGCGTCACCGGGACGGTTCCAGTGACCGATTCGGCCCCCAAAATGGCGCGCGCCGAGGCGCGCTCGAGGTCATCCGTTACCCCGTAGGTCACCAGATAGGTGCCAATGTTGGGAAACTGCCGGATGACGTACGGATTGCCGAACGCGACCACGATCACCTTCCGGCGAGCCGCGAGACCGTCGATCCAGGCGGCGACCTGCGGGGGAATCGCCACCCTGCCCTCGCCTTCCACACGGCGGACGAATGCTGTGACGATCACGGTCTCCGCGTCTCCGATCGCCCGCTCGGCGGCGGCTAGCAGGTCTGGGGTGGCTGTCGGCGGAATCTTGCCGGCCTGAGTGATCGCGCCGCGCGCCGACAGCGTGGGACTCCGCCGCAGCTCCGCGAGAATGGCACGACCCGCCTTGATCTCGGTTTCGGGCGCGTACTGGACGACGGCGACGCGTGGAGCGCGCATCGGCACGAGGTTGTCTCGATCGCGCAACAGGGTGATGGCGCGCCGCGCCACACCCGCGGCGATCGCGCGGTGCGCCGGAGAGCCGACGACTTCGCGGAGGCGCTCGAGCGAAACGGTCGGCGCGAAGGCGACGCCGGACCGCGCCTTGAGCTCGAGCATGTGCCGAGCGGCGCTGTCGAT
>Ga0310813_10002214_pt1 | contig 11838 bp, 14 predicted proteins | sample YN3metagenome_FD_203086 | JGI IMG/M metagenome (GOLD analysis project Ga0310813, IMG submission 203086) | Soil microbial communities from experimental microcosm in Duke University, North Carolina, United States - YN3 | ecosystem: Engineered > Artificial ecosystem > Soil microcosm > Unclassified...
CAGGTCGAGGGCGGCGCCTCGCTGTCGCGCGCCATGGCCGCGACCGAGGTGTTCCCGGACATGTTGGTGCAGATGACGGCCACCGGCGAGGAGACCGGCCGGCTGGACGAGATGCTGATGCGCACGGCGGACTTCTACGAGCAGCGGGTGACCGCGAAGGTGGAAGGGCTGTCGTCGCTGGTGGAACCGGTGGCCATCGTGCTGCTGGGCCTGGTGATCGCCCTGATGCTGGTCGCACTCTACCTGCCCATCTTCAACCTCGGGCACGCGATGCGATCGGGCATGCTGGGGTCGTCGTGAGAGGAGGTAGAACCGTCATGAAGAGACGGGAATCGGGCTTCACGCTGATGGAGCTCATGGTCGTGATCGTGATCGTGGCGATCCTCGCCGCGGTCGCCGTGCCCCTTTACGTGAACTACGTGAAGGACGCGCAGCGCACCGAGGCGAAGGGCGCGATCGGCGCGGTCATCACCGCCGAGCAGACCTATTTCCAGTTGAATGGGCATTACATCGACGACAACTTCGTCCAGAACCCGGGCCAGCCCGGCTCGGCCAAACAGAACCTGAACTGCGACCTGACGGACGCGCTCACGAACTGGACGATCTCGGTGGCCCCCGCTTCGGACCCGAAGACGGGGTTCACCGTGACCGCGACCGGAAAGTCCGGCGGGCCCACCTCGGGCCGGAGCGTCATACTCGTTTACACGCGCACCGCCCAGCCTCAATGGACGGAGCAGTGAGCGTCGCGCGCTGAAGGACTCCAGTGCCGCGGGCCACACGAGGGAGCGTGACAGCCGCGGGTGATGGTGGGTGGTGAAGTCGTTGAGACTGGATGAACGAGGTTTCTCGCTGATGGAGGCGCTCACCGGCGCCACCATCTCCGTGATCGCCGTGATGGGCCTGGCCTACTCCTTCGGCGTGGGCCGCGGGCTCGTGAACCGCTACGAGGTGGCGCGCGCGGCGCTCGGTGAGGCTCAGAGCGAGCTCGAGGCGCTGCAGCTCGTGCCGCGGATCGACCCGACGATGGCGATCGGCTACGTCTCCCCGCCGACCCCGTTCATCTACGAGGGCGCGACGCTCGGGAGCTCGAGCTGGCGCGTCCTCCCCTACGACGACCCGAACCTGCCCGGGCCGGTGAATCTGAAGCGCGTGATCGTGACCGTGCAGTGGACGCGGGACGCGCAGATGGATTCCCTGTCGTTGGAGCGATTTTGGCAGCCATGAAGCCGCCACGCGGCCCGGAAGCCGGCCTCACGCTCACCGAGATGGCCGTGGTGATGATCATTGGCACCATGATCATGGCCGGGCTCGTCGGTTTCTATCTCTCGAGCCAGGGGCTGTGGCTCGACGCCTCCACGCAGGTGATCACCCAGCGCGAGGCCACGCTCGTAGCGTCAGCGATCCGCGACCGCGTGCGCGCGGCGCACAGTGCGACCATGAGTCCGGTGTCGGATTCACTGCACTGCCAGCTGTCACTCACCCGCGCCGGGGATTCGACGCCCTCCTACTACTTCTGGTGGGACCCGAGTGATTCGCTCATCCACGCCGGGCCCTCGGTGGGTCCGAACTCGGGCCCGATGATCCTGTCGCAGGCGGAGCGCTTCCGGGTGGCGTGCAGCGCCCAGGGGGTGCGCGTCGACCTGCGGCTCAAGTCGGCCACGGGCTCCCCGGTCGAGGTGGGCACGTTCGCGGTGTTCATGAATTGATGCCCTCCTCCACCTCCCATCCGGCGCCGGAAGAACGCGGCTTCATCCTCGTGGGCGTGGTCATGTTCATGCTCGCACTCACGATCCTCGGCCTGTCCCTGTTCGCGCTCTCCAGTTACGAGGCACAGTTCTTCTACGCCTCGACGGCGCGCGAACAGTCGCTGCAGAGCTCGGAAAGCGGCATGGAGCTGGTGAAGGCGCTGCTCGCGGCCCCGGCGTCGAAGGGGCTCGAGGATGCGCACCTCGCGGAGGGCCGGATGGGCGTGACCAGCGCGATGGCGTACCAGTGGCGGAGCGCCAGCGACAACGACACCACGTCGCGTGGCCCCGTCGACTGGGACAGCACCATGGTCATCGTGGTCTCGGCGAGGAGCGGCGGCGTGGAGCGCACGCTGCAGGCGAGGTACATCCCGGGAGTGGTCGAGAATCCCTACCAGCGCTTGCTCGTTGCGGGGCGGGGCGTGTCGGTCAACACCGGGAACACCTCGAGTCCGTCGGTGCTGGAGCTCACCGGCCGGGTCTGGCAGCCGGTCGCCGCGGACGCGGACACGGCATGGACCGATAACGTTCAATGGAACAGCGGCCGCCCCGTCGAGCGCGGCACGCCGCCCGCGCCGCTGGTGGACGCGTTCATCCTCGCACACCTGCCGGGGGCCACAGACCCCTCGTCCGCGCAGGGCACGAAGCTCTCCGACCACGATAGTTACGAGATCGACTTCGTGGGATCGTCCGGCGGGCCGACGTTCTTCCAGTCACCCCCCTCGCCGACCGACGCGGGCGAGCCCAGCCCCAGCCCCTACACGTTCTACATCGGAGACAACCTGGACATCCACGTCAAGGGTGTGGCGGTCTGGGTGATCCCGCAGGGCGCCTGCTTCACGGACCGAGTCAAGGTGAAGGCGATGGACTCCAACGTCGCGAGCGCGCTCGTGATCGTCGCCGGCCCCGGCGACCAGAATCGCGGCCTCTGGTTCAAGGGGGGTCTCAACGTGAACGACGAAAACGGGGATGTGCCGATCTACCTCGTGAGCCAGGGCGACATCTCCATCATCCACCAGACCGACATGAACCATGATGACGACGCAAACATCTCGATCGTGGCAGGAGGAACCATCGAGATCGGCGGCCCGCAGTCGCCCGATGAACTCACGCTGAACTACGACGCGTCGTCGATGGACGCGCTCGCCGACCTGTTGCTCGCGCAGAACGCGTTGCCCCAGGTGGCGGGCGGCACGGGCGCCAACTTCATCACCATTCGCCAGTCCTGGGTCGAGACCACGCCCCGGTGAAGGAGCCGCGATGAGACTGGGGTTGGGGTCGGGCCCGTGGGCAGGGCTCGACATCGGAAGCTACAGCGTGAAGCTGGTGACGCTCGTACCGGGCGGATCGCGCCTGCGCCACGCGGAGGCGATCATTCCGCGCGGTACGGCGAACGACGAGCCGCCCTCGCCCGCGATCCTCGCCGGGCTGATCGACGACTGCATGTCGCGCACGGACCAGTCGCCGCGCGGCTTCCGGGGCATCTCGGTGGCCGTGTCGGGCCCCGACGTGATCGTCAAGCAGATCACGCTGCCGTTCATGGACGAGTCGGAGATCCCGGGGGCGCTGCGCTTCGAGGCGCGCAAGCACCTGCCGTTCGACATCGAGTCCATGGTGCTCGACCACCAGGTGCTGGGGCGCAATGCGAGCGAGCGGAAGATGGACCTTCTGCTGGCCACGGTATCGCAGGCGCGCCTCGACCGTGCGCTGGCGCCGCTCCGCGAGCTGGGCGTCGAGGCGGGCATCGTCGATGCCGCGCCACTGGCGCTCGCGAACGCGCTCGCGCAATCCGCCGCACGAGACGCCACCGACGATCCCCGCGTGCGGCTGCTGCTCGACGTCGGGCACCGCGAGTCGTGGCTGTCGCTGAGCCACGAGGGCCATCCCCTGTTCACGCGCCGGCTCGCCTGGGGCGGTGAGCAGCTCACCGCGGCGGTGGCCGCCGCGACCGGCGCCTCGATCGAGATGGCCGAGGCGTGGAAGATGGACGCCGGTTCTTCGCTCACGCAGTCGGGCCCCGAGGCGGCCGCGGCGCGCGCCGCGGTCGAGTCGCTGGGTGAGGAGCTGCGGCGGTCGTTCGCGTTCTACCGCACGATCGCGGAGCTTCCCGAGCTGTTCACGCTGCGCCTCTCCGGCGGCACCGCGCGCCTGGCCGGCCTGGCCGAGCGCCTGGGCGAGATCGTCGGCGCGCACGTGAGCGCGTTCTCCCCGCTGGACGGGAGCGAGCGCGGCGCACGCCTCACCGCGGGCGGGCCGCAGTACGCGCAGGCGTACGGGCTGGCGTTGAGGGCCGCATGACCCAGTTCCAGATCAACTTCAGGCGCGAGGCGTTCCGCCGCGAGCGCGCCGAGGCGCGTCGGCGCGCGGTGGGGATCGGCGTCTGGCTCACGTACTTTGGCGTGCTCGCCGTGCTGATCGGGCTCTATGGCCTGAACTGCGCCGCGCTCCAGACGCGCACGGAGCAGCTCGAGCGCCAGCTCGCCCGCCAGCGCTCGCTGCGCCAGGGCGGCACGGAGTGGGTCGCCTCGGCCACCGACGTCGCGGGCGTGGAGCCCTGGGTGTCGGATGCCGGCCGCTGGCGTGACCTGCTCGGCGCGCTGCCGCGACTGCTGCCCGAGGGCGCGCGGCTGACCGGGATCCAGTTCAACCCGGACGGCGTCACCGGCGGCGAGCGGAAGCTGCTGCTGGACGGCGTGCTGCGCACGGAGCCGCGGCTCGGGGGCACGGCGGGCGTCACCGACTTCGTGAGCACGATCGCGCGCGACTCGCTGTTCGCTTCGCAGTTCCATTCGGTGCGCCTCGTCTCCACGCGCGCGCGCGAGGGCTCGCGGGAAGCCGAGTTCGAGGTGGAGTGTCGATGACGTCGATCGCGCCGCCCTCCGCCGCACCCGTGCTCCGCACGGGTGCCCCGGCCCTGCGCCGGTTCTGGCCCGCACTCGCCGCACTGCTGGTGCTGGCGCTGCTCTCGAGCGTGCACTCGCTGGTGTTCTCGCCGCTCGCGGGCCGCTACCAGCAACAGCTTCATGCGGCGGGCGACCTGGGCGCGCCGCTCGACCCCAGGCTCGTGCTCGCCCCGCTGCCGCCGCGCGTCACCGACATGCTGCGCAAGAACTCGCTCGCCGAGGCCGAGGCGAACCAGCTGAGCCAGTCGGGTTTCCTCGCCACCGATCTCGTCCGCCGGCTGGCGGCCGCCGCGGGCGGCTGCGGGATCGACGTGGCCGCCTCGGAGCCCGGCGGCGTGACGCAGACCCCGGGCACGGTCGAGGTGCGCGCCCAGCTCCGCCTGCGCGGACGGTACGCCCAGGTCGTGAAGCTGATGGACGCGCTCGCGAGCGAGCACTCGCTCTATCGCATCGAGCGGCTGTCCGTGGTGCCGCTCACGGGCGGGCTCGTCGAGTTCAAGATCGAGGTGGCCCGCGTGTTCCTCAAGCGCAGCGGAGCGCCGTCGTGAGCCGCGGTCCCGAAGCCTGGCTGCCGCCGCTCGTGGCGATCGCGGTGCTCATCACCGCCGGAACGCAGACGGTGTCGGCGCTGCGCGTGACCGGCGCGTTCGGCTGGCAGACCGACGCCGTGCCCGTGGCCGTGCCGCCGGCGTACGACGCGGTCAACCGCGCGCTCGACCGCCGCGACCCGCGGCTCGCGCTCGCCGCGGTGCGCGACCCGTTCACGGCGCGCCCCACGGTCGCGGCGCGGCCGCTGGTCCGACCGGCGAAGGTCGTCGCCAACGCCGCGCCGCCGGAGATCCCCATCCTCACCGCGATCGTCTGGGACAACGATCCGCGAGCACTCGTCCACTGGAAGGACCGGGATTGGACCGTCCGCGAGGGCGGGCTGTTCGACGAGTTCCTGGTGGTGAGCATCACGCGCGACCAGGTGAGCCTGCGGCGGGGCGATGCCACGCTGGTGCTGCAACGCCGTAACCTCGGAGACTGACGTGAATCGCTTCGTGATTCGCTTGCTCGTGCTCGCCGCGCTCGCGGCGGGCCTGCTGCTCCCTCTCCCGACCCGGGCCGAGATCGACCTCGGGCCCATGGTCAGCCTGGACGCCGACGACGCCCTGCTGCCGGCGGTGCTCAAGATCCTCGCCGAGAAGGGCAACCTGAACATCGTCACCGGTCCCGGCGTGGCGGCCGGCCACGTCACGATCCACCTCAAGGACGTGCCCGTGGAGCAGGCGGTCAACCTCGTCGTGCGCGCCGCCGGGCTCGCCTACGAGCGCATCGGCAACTCGATCCTGGTCGCGGAGGCCAAGTCGCTCCAGGACGAGACCGGGCTCTCCTCGTACACGATCGAGTTGAAGTACGCCGACGCCAGCGAGGTGAAGCTCGCGCTCTCGGGCATCACCGAGAAGATCCAGGTCGACACCGGTGGCAACCGGCTCATCATCGTCACCAGCCCGCGCGTCATCAGCGAGATCCAGCACATCATCGCCGAGATGGACAAGCCCGCGCGCCAGGTCATGCTCGAGGCCCGCGTCGTCGAGGTGAGCACGGACGGGTTGAAGAAGCTCGGCATCGATTGGGACCTGCTGAACCGGCAGGGGTTCACGTTCGTCGAGGGCACGTACGACTCGGTGCGGGTGGACAATCTCTTGAACCCGACGGGCGGCGTGAGTGGGACACTGCAGGCGTTCCCGAACACGCCCGGCACCTACGACATCTGGAAGCTCGGGAACTTCACGCGGCTGCCGATGGTGTTCCAGTCGTTCGTGGACCTGCTGATCCACGACGGCAACGCCAAGGTGCTGGCGCAGCCCAAGCTCGTGACGCTGAACGGCAAGGAGGCGAGCATGCTCGCCGGCCAGCGCATCCCCTACCTCGTGAGCCAGACCGTGTTCGCGGGCGGCGCCGCGGCGCCCACCCAGACGGTGCAGATCGAGGAAGTGGGGATCAAGCTCTCGATCACGCCGCTCATCAACGCCGACGGCTTCATCACCGTGCACATCCGTCCCGAGGTCAGCTCGGTGACCGGCTTCCGCGGTGTCGCCGGAGACCTGCCGGTGGTGTCCACGCGCCAGGCGGAGACCACGGTGCGGTTGAAGGACGGCAGCTCGGTGCTGATCGGCGGGCTGCTGGCCCAGGAGAAGACGACGACGATGACCAAGGTGCCGCTGCTCGGGAACGTGCCGTGGCTGGGGGCGTTCTTCCGCCACGAGAACACGACCACGTCCAACCGCGACCTGGTGATCGAGGTGACGCCGCACCTGCTGCCGGAGCTGCCGTAAGCGGTTGACCCGACGCTGCTCGAGGCCGCCTTCAGAACCCCGGGACGCGCCCCACGGTCAGTACCGCCGCCATCCAGCCGATCCAGGAGCCCAGGGCCATCGTCAGCGCGATCGTGACCAGGCCCATCCCCGCGGTGGCGAGAACGGGGTTGTCCCGCCGATAACGGTAGAGCTGGAAGATCAGGATCGGCACCAGCGCGCCCTTCACCAGCACGAAGGCGATCCACGACTGGTGGATGACCGGGGCGAGCAGCGGGTTCCCTTCGCGATTCCCGAACCAGTGGATGCCGATCGAGGTGGCGAAGAGATCCAGGCTGTTGACGACGACGGCGGAAAATAGGACGAAGCGCATCATCTGGGGTCGTCTCGCGGGGCAGGCCGGTGAGCAGGTAGCATTCTACCGGAGCGCCCTTCGGGTTCAAGGGACAACGAACGAGAGGGATCTTGGTCGGGGCCAACGTAACGGTGTTCGCCGGTGTGTCCTTATTCGTACTCGGGGCGATATTCGGCAGCGGGGTCACGGCGCTGTCCTGGCGGCTGCCCCGCGGAATGTCGTGGGCGCACGGCCGCTCGCGCTGTCCCGCGTGTTCACACGTTCTGGGCCCGCTGGACCTGGTCCCCATCCTGAGCTGGGCCCTCGCGCGTGGCCGATGCCGTTATTGCGGTGTGCGTGTGAGCCCACGCTACCCGCTGATCGAGCTCATGTGCGCCGCCTGGGCGGTGCTGGCGTGGGCCCGGTTGGGCCTGGTCCCCGAGCTCCTGCCCGTGCTGCTCTGGGGCTGGCTCCTGGTCGCGCTCACGGTGATCGACCTCGACTTCAAGCTCCTGCCCGACGCGCTCACGTTGCCCGGCACCGTGCTCGCGGTGATCGCGGCGCTGCTCGGCCCCGGAGCGCAGCACGCGCTGCTCGGCATGGTGGTGGGCAGTGGCTATCTGTGGTTGTTCGCGTGGATCTGGCGGGTGTTCCTGAAGCGGGAGGGCATGGGCGGCGGCGACATCAAGCTCGCGGCGATGTTCGGCGCGCTGCTCGGGCCCGTGGGCGCGTTCCTCACCATCTCGCTCGCGGCGTTCGCGGGCGCGCTCGCCGGCGGGCTGCTCATGGCGCGCCGCCGCGGTGACCTGCGCAGCGAGCTGCCGTTCGGCACCTGTCTCGCGCCCGCGGCCATGGCGGTGTTCCTCTGGGGCGACCGCGTGGTCGAGGCCTATCTCTCGCTGGTGCATCATTAGAGGAGGCGCGCTTGAACAGTTCCACTGGCCACGCTAGCGTGGACGACTTGCCGGACCCGGTACTGCCGGGCGCCCCGGCCGGGCCGCTACCGAGGTTTAGCGCCCGCACCCGCCGGGCTCCCGGCGTCGCCGGAGGTGCCGTCCTGCTCGTCCCGTCCCCCAGCCCCAGGCTCGCCCGTGCACGCCGCGCGCTCGCGGCGGCGCTGCTGCTCGTCCTCGCCACGGCGCTCGCCGGCTGCTCCGTCCAGAAGCTGGCGTCCAAGAGCGTGGCCGACTCGCTCACCAAGGGCCCGGACGTGTTCGGCACCGACAACGACCCGGAGCTGGTGCGCGACGCCCTGCCGTTCGGCCTCAAGACCATGGAGATGCTGCTCCACAATCTGCCGAATCACGAGGGGCTCCTGGTCACGCTGTGCAAGGGCTTCACGCAGTACAGCTACGCGTTCGTCCAGACCGACGGCGACCTGCTCGTGAACTCGGACTACGCGCGCTCGACCGCGCTGCACGAGCGGGCGTTCCATCTCTACCTGCGCGCGCGCGACTACGGACTGCGCGCGCTGGCGCTGCGCCATCCCGGGATCGCCGACTCGCTCAGGCTCTCGCCCGCGCGCGCCGCCGCGAAGCTGGACGCGAAGGACCTGGCGCCGCTCTACTGGTGCGCGGCGAGCTGGGGCTCGGCGATCTCGCTGGGGAAAGACCGGCCCGAGATGCTCGCCGACCTGCCCGCGATCCGCGAGCTCGTGAACCGCGGCCTGGCACTCGACGAGCGCTACGAGGCCGGCGCGTTCCACGAGGCCGCGATCGTGCTGGACGCGCTGCCGCCGGCCATGGGCGGCTCGGTGGAGTCGGCGCGCCACCACTTCGAGCGCGCGGTGGAGATCTCCGGCGACCGCCGCGCTTCGCCCTACGTGACGCTGGCGCAGAGCGTGTCGGTGATGCAGCAGGACCGCGCCGAGTTCCGCCGGCTGCTGGAGCACGCGCTGCAGTTCGACCCGGACAAGGACCCGTCGCAGCGCCTGGCCACGATCGTGATCCAGCGCAAGGCGAAGTCGTTGCTCGAGCGCGAGTCCGATTTCTTCATCGACGACAGCACCGCTCCCGATTCCACCTCCTCTCAGGAGAAACGATGATCCGCAAGACCCGTCGCGGCGGGCGTTCGCTCGCCGCGCTGTTGGCTTCCCTGCTCTCGCTCGTCGCGCTCTCGCCTGCCATGGCGCAGGCGCCGGCCGTGGTCAAGCTCGCCACGCTCGTCCCCGAGGGCTCGGTGTGGGACAAGGCGCTGCGCGACATGGGCGCCGAGTGGACCTCGTCCACGCAGGGCCGCGTCTCGCTGCGCGTCTATCCGGGCGGTGTCGCCGGCGACGAGCCCGACGTGGTGCGGAAGATGCGCATCGGGCAGCTCCAGGCCGCGGCGATCACCACGGCGGGGCTGGCGTCGATCGATCCCTCGTTCAATGTCTTCAACGTGCCCATGTTCTTCACCTCCTACCCCGAGCTGTTCGCCACGCTCGACAAGCTCGAGCCGGTGTTGAAGCAGCGGCTCGACGCCAAGGGGTTCGTGCTGCTCTCCTGGGGCCACGGCGGCTGGGTGTACTTCTTCACCAAGGAGCCGGTCGGGACCGTGGACGGCCTGCGCCACACGAAGATGTTCACGTGGGCGGGCGACGACGAGATGGTGGCGGTGTGGAAGGCGAAGGGCTTCAATCCCGTGCCGCTCGCGGCCACCGACATCATGACCGGGCTGCAGACGGGGATGATCGACTCCTACCCCACGACGCCGCTGCTGGGCCTCACGCTCCAGTGGTACCGGCAGACGCCGAACATGATCGGCATGGGCATGGCGCCGCTGGTCGGCGGCCTGGTGATGAGCAAGGCCGCGTGGCTCAAGCTCCCCGAGGCCGATCGGACGAAGGTGCAGGCGGCGTGCGACCGCATGGAGAGGCGGCTCGAGATCGAGGTGCCGCGGCAGGACACCACGGCGGTGGGCGAGATGAAGAAGCGCGGGCTCACCGTGAACGCGGTCTCGCCCGCGGACCAGGCGCAGTTCCGCTCGGTCGCGGAGGAGTTCGCCACGGCCATGGCCGGCGTCAGGATCCCACAGGACGTGCTGACGCTGGCGCGCAAGGAGCGCGACGCGTTCCGGAAGGCGAACGGCGGGAGCAAGTAGCCCCCGCCGTGACGTTGCCGCGCGCCAAGCGATCGCGCGGCGTATCCGAATGTTGTCTAGCCCGCTTTGCGTTCCGCCTTCACCTCGCGGAGCGGCTCGCCGACCTGCGCCCACTTCGAGGCCGCCGCGATCTGCGCGTTGTGCATGCTCTCGAGGATCGAGTGCACGGAGAACGCGACCGCGGCGATCGTGGTGAGCCCACCCATCAGCTCGCCCCTCGACGAATCGCCGGCGAACACCCAACCGAACACGACCGCCACGAGCGAGAGCAGGTTCGAGAGCGCGAGCGGCGCCCAGTCCCTGCGATCGGGGGCGCCGGGGAGCGCGTCGAGCTGCGCGAGCCTCGAGTGCCACTGGGCGCCGGAGCGGTCCGTCTCGTGGAACTCCTGCAGGTAGCCATCGACCAGGCGCGCCTGCCGGCGTGCACGCAGGTGGGCGTAGTAGCCGAGCGCGGCGCACACGACGACCGCGAGCATCTGGCCGGCGTTGCGCGCGCCGATCGCGTTGGAAAGCAGCGCGGCACTCGCGATCGCGGCGCCGGTCCAGCTCCAGTGTGCGGTCCGGTCGAGGTCGCGCGCCCGTTCCATCAGCGCCCCGTACTCGTGATCGCGAAGGCCCTCGGTCCCCGTCATGGCCCCTCCTGTCGGCGATGCCGGCCCGCGGTCCCGCACCGGGGACGACCTCACCGGAGGTATCGGCACTCGCGCGCCCGGCCTTGAGGGTGCCGCGCGGGTCGGTTCGTGCGTTGCCGCGGGTGCGCACGGATGCGACATTCCCCGCTCGCTCGACACATTCCACCCGGGGGCCGCCGCCATGCGTCATCGTCCACCCGCACGCGTGCTGTCGCATCTCGTCGTTGCCATCCTGGTGACCGGCGCGGTCGCGGCTCGCGCGGCTGCGGCCGCCGAAGTGGATACCCAAGCGAACTCCACCCTCGGCTACTACCGCTTTCCGTCGCTGCGCGCGGGCACGATCGTGTTCACCGCCGAGGGCGACCTGTGGCGCGTGCCGCTCGCGGGCGGCGTGGCACAAAGACTCACCTCGCACCTCGGCGAGGAGACGCGCGCGGCGATCTCGCCCGACGGCCGTACGGTGGCGTTCTCCGCGACGTACGACGGACCCACCGAGGTGTACGTGATGCCGCTCGCGGGCGGGCTGCCGAAGCGGCTCACGTGGGACGGGCTCCGCGACCTGGTCGTGGGCTGGACGCCGCAGGGCGAGGTGCTGTTCACGTCGCGTCGCGGCTCGGGGCTGCCCGCGGGACAGCTCTTCGCCGTGCACCCGGTGAGCGGCGCCCGGCGCGCGATCGCACTGTCGCAGGCGGCCGAGGGCGCGTGGGACGGCGCCATGCTCGTGTTCACCCGCCAGGAGCCGAACATCAGCAACACGCGGCGCTACCGCGGCGGCACGATCCAGCAGCTGTGGACGTGGGCCGGCGGGTCGGCGGAGGCGAAGCGACTCATGCCCGGGGACTC